>Ga0335073_10001820_pt1 | contig 28854 bp, 29 predicted proteins | sample Lox_Sample_22_FD_207093 | JGI IMG/M metagenome (GOLD analysis project Ga0335073, IMG submission 207093) | Soil microbial communities from Loxahatchee National Wildlife Refuge, Florida, United States - Lox_Sample_2.2 | ecosystem: Environmental > Terrestrial > Soil > Wetlands | place: USA... | reverse complement strand
GCGTAGTGGTGCACCGGCGCGCCCGGCAGCGCGCCGTCGTCGGTGAAGGTCAGGTCGCGCCCGTCGTAGGCGCCCTTGTCCGGCAGGTTGTCGCTGGCGTTCGGGGTGATGCCGGTGAAGCCCCACGGGTACTGGCCCATCAGCTCCGAGTGCGCGTCGACGGTGAAGGTCGCGGTGCGCGCCGTCCCCGGGTTGGTGATCGTGAGCCCGTACAGCACGCCGCGCGGGCCGTCCGGCACGAAGTCGGTGCGCTGCACGCCCAGGCCCGCGGTGGTGGGCAGGTCGTACCGGGTGTAGCCCCAGCCGCTGGTGAACTTCGTGGCCGGGCCGACCCACTGCCCGTCCAGGCCGAACCAGACGCCGTCCAGCAGCTTCAGCGGCGGGGTCCAGATGCCGCCCATCTCGCCGGTGATGTGCCAGCCGTTGGCGTAGAACCGACCGTCCTCGAAGCCGAGCGAGTACGCCCGGGTGCCGGAGGACACCTCCCGCCGGTCCTGCAGCTGGGTCCTGACCGAGAGCTCGTCGGCGGCCGGCCGGTGGTGATCGGCGCTGGCGGCCGGCTGGCCCCAGACCGTGACTGCCATCGCCGCGGCCAGCGCGGCCGCCACGGACATGAGGGAACGTCCACGTTTCATAAGGCAAACCTCCAGCGCAGGGGCGATCGCGGGCCATGGTCGGGCAGTCGATCGAGCCGTAGGCAGACACCGCGACCCTTCACCGCGGCTTCGAAGCTGTCAAGCGGAGGCTGTGCGCGGGCCCCGGTGGCCACCCGGCAGACTGTCCCGGTGCCCCCGATCGACGTGGCCCGGTCCGCACTGCTGACGCAGTTCCGCTGGCAGGACGGACATGCCGATGTGTGGCGGGTGTTCGCCGACGCGCCATCGTTCGCGGCCGTCGTCGAGGGCCTGGCCGAACCCTGGCGGCAGGCTGGCATCAGCCACGTCGTCGGCATCGAGTCCCGTGGCTTCCTGCTCGGTGGCGCGGTGGCCGTCCGGCTGGGTGCCGGCTTCGTCGCGGTGCGCAAGGCCGGTGGGCTGTTCCCCCGGGCCACCCTGCGGACCGTCGCCGCGCCGGACTATCGCGGCGTGGCCCACGAGCTGCGGATGCAGGAACGGCTGCAACCCGGCGATGTCGCGCTGCTGGTAGACGACTGGGCCGAACGCGGCAGCCAGGCGGCGGCCGTCGTCCGTCTGATCGGACAGTCGGGCGCCAGGTTCGCCGGCCTGTCCCTGATGGTGGATCAGCTGGCGGACCCGACCCGGGCCACGCTCGGCCGGGTGACCGCGCTGGTCCACGCCGCGGAGCTGGGTGACCCCGATGCCTGACCGGATCGAGCTCCGGCCCCGGTCGGCGGCGGACCTGCCGGCCTGCGTCGCCGCGCTGCGCGAGGTGCACGAGCGGGACGGCTATCCGCAGCGCTGGCCGGTCGATCCGCCCGGCTGGCTGGACCCGCCGGGGCTGGCCGGGGCCTGGGTGGCGGTCGCGGACGGCGCCGTGCACGGGCACGTCGCGCTGGTGGCCGACGGGGCGGACGCGCTCGTCCTGTCCCGGCTGTACGTCGCCGCCGCCGCCCGAGGCACCGGCCTGGCCGGCCGACTGCTCGATCTGGCGGTGACCCAGGCCGGTGCCCGCAGCCTGTGGCTGGAGGTGATGGACGACGCGGCGCCGGCGATCCGGCTCTACGAGCGCGCCGGCTGGCATCTGGTCGAACGGCGCCCGGCGAGCTGGGTCGGACCGGCCGGCCGCTCGACCGTCCGGGTCTACCGAGCGGTTTCGGCTTACCCACACGGCCGATCCGGCTCCGGCTAGGCTGGCGTGATACAGTCCTGGACCGCCCGCGGCTTCTGCGTCCTCGACGGCTGAGGCGCCGCGCGGCTCAGCCGGCGCAGTCGGGGTCGTGCAGCCGGCGCGCCGGGTCGAAGTGGCTGACCAGCTCGAACCGCCCGGCCGGCACCGCGGCCAGCCGGACGAAGCCGCCCTGGTTCGCGACGCAGACCGGCACCGGCTGCTGGGTTTCCTGCTGCTGCAGTAGGAGATACGGCGACCAGTGCACCCGCAGCGTGACCGGGCCGGGCCGCGCCACCTGCAGGCCGATGCCGGTGCCGTCCACGGCGACCACCCGCGCGCCGGAGGCCAACGACGTCGCGTCGGTGACCCGGTAGAGCCGCCAGTCCGGGTTCGTCCAGACGAGGCTGAGGTAGCCCGGCCGGGCCGCCACCAGCCGGGCCTCGGCGCGGGCGGCGTAGTCCAGCGGCGCCCGCGGCACCGCCACCCAGCCGACCGCCAGGCTGTGCAGCCAGTCGTGGTAGCTCGCCGGCGTGAGCAGGTGCGGCTGGTAGAAGATCGGGTTCACCGCACGGTCGAGCTGCCGGTCCCAGCCACGGGCCAGCGACAGCGAGGACAGGTAGACCGTGGGCCAGTGGTTGGCGGTGTCGAGCACCTCCAGCCGCTGGCCCAGCTCGGGCGTGGCGCGCTGCAGCGAGGCCAGTTGCCGGATCAGCGGCTGGTAGTAGCTCTGCCTGCTGGCCGAGGTGTGGCCGGCGCTCAACTGCTGTGCCAGGTCGGCGGCCGGCCACGCGGTCAGCACCGCCACCGCGAGCGCCACCCACCGGACGCGCCACGGACTGCAGGCGAGCAGCGCCGGCACGGCGAGCAGCCAGGCCAGCCGGGTCATGTTCTCCCCGATCGCCCCGGGCACCACCAGCAGCACCGCCATCGCCAGCAGGCTCAGCGCCGCGACCGTCCGCACCGTCCGGGCCCGGGCCGCCCCGAGCACGATCACCGAGCAGACGGCGGCCGGCACCGCGCTGCGCGCCGGGAACGGCATCGTGCCGGTGCCGGGCAGGTACAGCACGGCACCCACCGCGGTCACCACCAGCACCAGCGCGGCCGCCGTCGCCCGAACCCGGAGTGCCTTGTCGCACAGGGCGATTGCGGTCGCGATCAGGCCGAGGAAGAGCCCGGCGAGCGGGCTCGCCAGGTAGGTGGCCACCGCCAGCGCGACGGGCACCACCGGCCAGCGCCGGCCGCGGATGGACACCAGGCAGAGCGCCCCGATCGCGATCCCGATCGCGAAGGTGACCCGGCCGTCGAGGATGTCGGCGAACGAGCTCAGGCCGACGGCCAGCACGGTCGCCCGCGGCCGCCGGACGCCGCGCGCCAGCACCGCGGCGGCCCCGGTCGTCACCCCGACGGCCAGGACGGCGGCCAGCCGCACCCCCACCCAGGCCATCCAGAGCGGGCTGAGCACGCTGTAGTCCGGCAGCAGCATCCCGCCGTACCAGCCGGTCCACCAGGACGACGCCCCGCGGGCCCGCACGATCTCGGTGCGCAGCACCTGCGCGGCCAGGTCCGGGGCCAGCGGCGCCCACCGCAGGTACAGCACGCTGAGCGCGACGAACACCGCCACCGCGATCGCCCGGGTCCGCAGCCCGTCCGCGGCCAGCACCGAGCGAGGCCGCGCGACCGCGTCAGTCGCAGCCACGAGACCCTGCCCAACCGGCCCGCCGGCCGAGCCACCCGGGCGCCGACAGCGCCGAGATCCGGTAGACCCCGGCGCGGTCGACCTGCAGCGCGGTCAGCTCGGGGCCGGCGCTGGACAGCCGGCCGGTGCCGGGGCCGGTGACGCAGAGGAACTTCGACGGACGCACCCGCAGCTCGACCGTGCCGGCCGCGGGCACCGCAACGGTCAGCGAGGTGCCCGACTCGGCGGCCAGCCGGGCCGGCGCCGGCACGATCGGCGCCGGCGACCGCACCGCGTAGAGCCGCCAGTGCCGGTCCTGCCAGATCGGCCGCAGGTACGGCAGGCCCGAGGCGATCAGGCGCCCCTCCTGCCGGTTGTGCGCGTTCAGGTCGTCCGGCACGGCCACCCAGCCCACCGCGTTCCCCCGCAGCCACCGGTCGTAGCTGGCGGCGGTGAGCGGCTGGCCGCCGTAGAAGAGCGGGTTCGCCGCGGCGTCGGCCTGCAGGTCCCAGCCCCGGGCCAGGTCGGCCACCGCCACCAGCTCCGCCGACGACCGGTGGGTGGGGGTGTCGAGCGCCTCCAGCCGGAAGCCGGCCCGGCCGGGCAGCCCGGCCACCTGGTGCACCAGCGGGGCGTAGTAGCCGGCCTGCCCGGCGGGCCCGCTCGCGGCGGTGAGGTCGACCCCGAGCAGGATCGCCGCATAGCCGGCCGCCGGGGCCAGGCAGCCGAGCACCCACCGCCGCCGGCCGCGCGCGGTGGCCCAGACCAGCGGCGGCATGACCGTCAGGGCGAAGCGGGTCAGGTTGCCCCCGACGCCGAGCGGCACCAGGTAGGCGCCGAGGCAGCCGAGCAGCGCGAGGCCGAGCGTCACCCGCACCGGCCGCGGCAGCGGCAACGCCTGCGGCAGCAGCAGGATCGCCGCGGTCTTGAGCATCGTCGCGGTGTCGAACGGGGTCGTGCCGGGCGTGCCGAAGAGCCACAGCAGCGAGGCCAGGCCCGCCGCGCTGACCGCCAGGTAGCGCAGCACGCCCGCCCGCTGCGCCGGCTGCCCGGCCAGCCAGCCCGAGCAGCCGAGCGCGGCGAACGCCGCGGCCAGCGGGGAGAGCAGCGCGGCCAGCACGTTCACCGCCCCCGCCGCCCACGGATTCCCCCGCTCCAGCAGGCACAGGCCGGCCATCGCGACCAGGCCGCCGAGGCAGAACGCCACCCGGCCCGACCACAGGGTGGCCGTCGCGGCGACCGCGATCGCCGCGAGCCCGCCGGCCCGGTCCGGCACCCCGGCCAGCAGCAGCCAGCCGAGCCCGACGATGCCGAGGACGGCGGCCGCGGCGACCAGCCGGACGCCGAGCAGCCCGCCGAGCCAGCCGCTGAGCACCGAGTAGCGGCCGGGAACCGCCCCGCCGAACCAGCCCAGCCAGTAGGTGACGCCGGCACCGGCGCGCGAGGCGGCGGCCCGCGCCTGCGCCGCCTGCAGGTCCGAGACCGGCAGCCGGGCCAGCAGGAAGGCCGCCGTCGCCAGGCCGGTGGCGAGCCACACCGCGACCGGCGCCGGACGGGCCCACGCCGGCCGGCCGGCCGGACCGAGCGGCGGCCGGGCGCGGACGTCCGCACTCGACATGCCGGCAGTGTCTGCCGCCGTGGGTGAGAGTTCGATGTGAGGCCGTCGCCGAGCTGTGACCCGCGCGCAGGCTCTGAGCGGGCTCCCAGCTGGGCACAGCGAACGTCAAGCCGGGCTCACTATCGTCGGAGGGCAGCCGTTCCCTCCCAGAGACGAGCACGTCCATGATCGTGGCCGACCGACTCACCAAGCGCTATGGCGGCCGGCTGGCCGTCGACGACCTGAGCTTCACGGTGCAGCCCGGCGTGGTCACCGGCTTCCTCGGCCCGAACGGGGCCGGCAAGTCCACCACGATGCGGCTGATCCTGGGCCTGGACCGGCCGAGCAGCGGCACTGCCACGGTGAACGGCAAGCGCTACGTGGACCAGCCGGCACCGCTCGGCGAGGTGGGCGCGCTGCTCGAGGCGAAGGCCGTGCACACCTCCCGCTCCGCGCGCAACCACCTGCGCGCGCTCGCCGCCACCCACCGGATCCCGGACGGCCGCATCGACGAGGTGCTCGAGCTGGTCGGCCTGACCGACGTCGCGCACCAGCGGGCCGGCGCCTTCTCCCTCGGCATGGGCCAGCGGCTCGGCATCGCCGCCGCGCTGCTGGGCGACCCGGGCACCCTCATCCTGGACGAGCCGGTCAACGGCCTGGACCCGGAGGGCATCCGGTGGGTGCGGGACCTGCTGCGCCGGCTGGCGTCCGAGGGACGCACGGTGTTCCTCTCCAGCCACCTGATGAGCGAGATGGCGATGACGGCCGACCACCTCATCGTCATCGGCCGCGGCCGGCTGCTGGCCGACATGGGGGTCGCCGACCTGGTGCGCCGGGCCGGTGAGAAGGTCGTGCTGCGCGGCCCGGAGCCGGACCGGCTGGCCGCGGCGGTCCAGCGGGCCGGTGGCCGGGTCTGCGAGCGGGACGGCGACCGGCTGATCGCCGAGCAGGCCACCAGCGAGCAGATCGGCCGGGCGGTCGCCGCCGAGGGCGCCGTGCTGTTCGAGCTCACCTCCCAGCACGCCTCGCTGGAGGAGGCCTTCATGGCCATGACCGCCGACAGCGTCGACTTCCACGCCCACGAGGGGCCGGCCGAGGAGCAGGTCGCATGACAGTCGTCGACACCCCGGCCCCGCCGCGGCAGCAGCGGCGCCGGATCACCAGCCCGGTCACCTTCCGCACGGCCGTGTCCTCGGAGTGGATCAAGCTGTCGACGCTGCGCTCCACCTGGGTGGTCCTGCTGGTCGCGGTGGCCGGCATGATCGGCATCAGCGCGCTGGCGTCCTGGGCGATCGCGCAGCACTGGTCGCGGCTCACCCCGGCCGACCGGCTGACCTTCAACCCCGATCACCCAGAGCCTGACCGGCGTCTACCTCGCCCAGCTCGCGATCGGGGTGCTCGGCGTGCTGGTGATCTCGGGCGAGTACGGCACCGGCATGATCCGCTCGACGCTGACCGCGGTGCCGCGGCGGCTGCTGGTGCCGCTCAGCAAGCTCGCCGTCTTCGGCATCCTGGTGCTGGCGACGATGACCGTCGCCGCGTTCGCCGCGTTCTTCGTCGGGCAGTCGCTGCTCGGGCCGCACGGGGTGTCGCTGTCGGCGCCGCACGCCCTGCGCGCCGTGCTGGGGGTGGGCCTCTACCTCACCGTGGTGGCCGCGCTCGCGCTCGGCATCGGCTTCGCGCTGCGCAGCACCGCCGGTGGCATCGCGACCACGTTCGGGCTGTTGCTGGTGTTGCCGGCCATCGGGCACGTGCTGCCGAGCAGCTGGCAGCGGCACACCCTGCCGTACCTGCCGAGCAACGCCGGCGGGGCGCTCTACGACCTGCACCCCGACCCCGGCACGCTGTCGCCGTGGGTCGGCTCCACGGTGATGTGCACCTGGGCGGTGGCGGCGCTGGTGATCGGCGCGGTGGTGCTGCAGCGCCGGGACGCCTGAGGAACCGGCGACCGGCTGTCGGAGAATCCTCAGCTGCAGCAGCAGATCGGGCACCTGGCACGGCTTCCTCGGTGAGTTATGGGTGAGCCGCGAGCACTGTTCACGGCCCGTTCCCCTCGCGGCCACCGGAACCTGACGGACTTTCGATAGGAAATCTCGTGGTAAACCCATCGAGAGGACCTTCGGATGAAGACTCGTACGACAGCCGCCACCATCGCCGCGACGGTGGTCGCGCTCGGCCTGGCCAGCACGCCGAGCGCGCTCGCCACCGCGCGGCAGCAAGCCCCGCACCAGCACGCCAGACACGTCCTGGTGCTGTCGGTCGACGGCATGCACCAGAGCGATCTGGCCCGCTACGTCGCGACCCACCCGCAGTCGGCACTGGCGCGGCTGGTCGCCGGCGGCACCCAGTACACCCACGCGCAGACCACGTTCCCGTCCGACTCCTTCCCCGGCATGGTCGCCCAGTTCACCGGCGGCGGTCCCGGCACCAGCGGGGTGTTCTACGACGACACCTACAACCACACGCTGCTGCCGCCGGGCACGGTCGACTGCTCGACCGCCACGCCCGGCACCGAGGTGCCCTGGACCGAGGCGATCGACAAGTCGCAGAACCCGATCGCTCTGGACGCCGGCCAGGGTCTCAGCGCGCCGGCCCTGACGAGCCTGCCCACCAACACGCTGCAGCAGACCCTGGCCGACTCGGCGAACATCACCAAGGCCATCCTGGCGATGACCCCGAACCCGCAGGCGCTGCTGAACCCGGCCGCGCTGCCGGTGAACCCGGCGACCTGCCTGCCCGAGTACCCGCACCAGTACCTGCGGGTCAACACCGTCTTCGAGGTGGCCGCCAACCACGGCCTGCGCACCGCCTGGTCGGACAAGCACCCGGCGTACGAGATCCTCGGCGGACCGTCCGGCACCGGCGTCCAGGATCTCTTCACCCCCGAGATCAACGGCGTCGCCGACAACGCCGGTGACGACTGGAGCACCGATAACGCCCTCACCCAGGAGTACGACTCCACCAAGGTCGCCGCGGTGCTCAACGAGATCGACGGCAAGGACCACTCGGGCACGCAGCCCGTCGGGGTGCCGGCGATCTTCGGCATGAACTTCCAGACCCTGTCCACCGCGCAGAAGCTGCCGGTCTCCGACGGCCTGGCCGGTGGCTACCGCCCGGACGGCACGCCCGGGCCGCTGGTGCAGCGGGCGCTGGACTACGTCGACGCCCAGGTCGGCAGGTTCGAGAACGAGCTCCGGGCCCGCGGCCTGGCCGGCAGCACCACGATCGTGCTGTCCGCCAAGCACGGGCAGTCCCCGATCGACCCGACCGCCCTACGCCGGGTGGACGACGGCGCGATCATCGACAAGCTGAACGCGGCCTGGACCGCTGCTCACCCCGGGGCGGCTCCGCTGGTCAGCTTCTCGGTGGACGACGACGGCATGCTGCTGTGGCTGTCGGACCGGTCCGCGCCGGCGCTGGCCTTCGCGAAGTCCTACCTGCTCGGGCACAGCGCGCCGGCCAACACGGTCAACGATCCCAAGGGCACCTACTCCACGACCGTCCATGCCTCCGGGCTCACCCGGGCCTACACCGGGACGGCGGCGGACTCCTTCGTCGGTGCCCGCGCCGGTGACAGCCACGCCCCGGACCTGATCGGCATCGCCCAGCACGGGGTCGTCTACACCGGCGGCGTGAAGAAGATCGCCGAGCACGGCGGGGACGTCACCGACGACCGCAACGTCCCGCTGGTGGTCTCCGGTGCCGGGGTCGAGCACGGTGAGGTCCGCGGCCAGGCCGTGCAGACCACCCAGATCGCGCCGACGATCCTGACCCTGCTGGGCCTGGATCCGCAGGCGTTGCAGGCGGTTCGTGCCGAGCACACCCGCCCGCTGCACTGATCCGCCGGTGCCGGGCGCCCGGAGTGGCCTGCTGGGCGCCCGGCCTGAGGACGGCCTGAAGGCACTCGCCGTCCACAGTGGGCACAGAAGCTCGGGTCACTAACCTCGCCCGGGGCGATCAGCCCGCCGGGCCGGCACATCCCCGGCCCACGCGACTCCCGCGGAGGTGTGATGAGCGAACCCCGGTACGGACCGACGACCCTGGTGACCGGTCGCGCGGCCCGGCTGGGCGGTTCCCGGGTGCCCGCCGTGGTAGCCCTGTTCTGGGTCACCAAGGCGTTGACCACGGCGTTCGGCGAGTCCACCTCCGACTGGCTGGTGCACGCGCTCTCGCCGGTGGTCGCGGTGCTGCTCGGCTTCGTCGGGTTCTGCGTGGCCCTGGGCCTGCAGTTGCGCGCGAGCACCTACTCGGCCCCGCGCTACTGGTTCGCCGTCGCGATGGTCGGGGTGTTCGGCACGATGGCCGCCGATGTCGTGCACGTGGGGCTCGGGGTGCCGTACCTGGTCTCGACGATCTTCTTCGCGCTGGTGCTGGCCGGCTGCTTCACCGCGTGGCAGCGCAGCGAGGGCACCCTGTCGGTGCACGCGATCACCACCCGGCGCCGGGAGCTCTACTACTGGTCGGCGGTGGTCAGCACGTTCGCGTTCGGCACCGCGATCGGCGACCTGACCGCGACCGCCGGCCTCGGCTACTTCGCGTCCGCGCTGCTGTTCGCGGCCCTGATCGCGGTGCCGGCGATCGGGCGGGCCCGCTACGGCCTGCACCCGGTGGCCGCGTTCTGGACGGCGTACGTGCTCACCCGGCCGGTCGGCGCCTCGGTGGCCGACTGGCTGGGCCGCTCGCACGCCGACGGCGGGGTCGGCGTGGGCACCGGCACCGTGAGCCTGCTGCTCGGCCTGGCGCTGGTGGCCAGCGTGGCCCACCTGCACCGCACCGGCGCCGACGCGCCGGAGCCGAGCTAGCCAGCCGGCAGGTAGCGGTGCTCGGGCCGGCCGGTGCTGCCGTAGCGCAGCTGCATGCGCACGATGCCGTGCCGTTCCAGGTAGGTCAGGTAGCGCTGAGCGGTGGCCCGGCTGATGCCGATGAGCTCGCCGACCTCCGCCGCTGAGACGTCACCCGGCGCCGAGGCCACCGCGGCGCGCACCAGTTCCAGGGTCGGCGCCGAGTGTCCCTTCTCCGGCCGCCGCGCCAGCACCCCCGGGCGGCGCAGCAGGTTGAACAGCTCGTCGACCTCGGCCTGGTCGGCTTCCTGGGTCAGGTCGGCGACCCGGGCCCGCAGCCGCCGGTAGGACTCCAGCCGCTCGCGCAGCGCGGCATAGCCGAACGGCTTCACCAGGTAGTGCAGCGCGCCGAGCTGCATGGCCGCCCGGACGGTGTCGACGTCGCGGGCCGCGGTGATCACGATGACGTCCGGGTGCGTGGCGGCGTCCAGCAGCGTGCGGGCCACCGCCAGGCCGTCGCCGTCGGGCAGGTAGACGTCCAGCAGCACCAGGTCCGGCTGCAGCTCGGCCACCGCCTGCACCGCGGCCGTTGCCGAATGTGCCTGCCCGGCAACGGCAAAACCGTCCGTCTTGGCCACGTAGGCGGCGTGGATCGCGGCTACCCGGTAGTCGTCGTCGACCACCAGCACCCGGATCACGGCGCGCTCACCCGCGCCAGCCGTGGCAGCCGCACCTCGAACACCGCACCCGGGCCCTCGCTCACGGTGATGCTGCCCGCCAGCCGTTGCACCAGCCGGTGCACCAGCGCCAGGCCGAGCCCGCGCCGCAGGGTGCCGCGTTCGGCCTTGGTGGTGTAGCCGTCGGTGAAGATCGCCTGCGCGCAGCCCGCGGCGATGCCCGGCCCGTTGTCGGCGACCCGCACCCGGATCGCGTCGTCGTCCTCGACGATACCGACCCGCACCCGGCCCTGGCCGGCGGTTCCGGCGACGGCCTCGAAGGCGTTGTCGATCAGGTTGCCCAGGATCGTGGTCAGCGCCTGCACCCGCTCCGGTGCCTCGCCGAGCCAGGTGTCGTCGGTGATCTCCATCGAGATCCCGCGCTCGCTCGCCTCGGCGGCCTTGCCGAGCAGCAACCCGACGATCAGGGGCGAGGCGATCCGGGCCCGCAGCGTGTCGGCGAACTCGGCCGCCGAGCCGCGCAGCTCGGTCAGGTAGTCCAGCGCCTGCTCCACCTGGCCGAGTTCCAGCAGGCCGGCCACGGTGTGCATCCGGTTGGAGAACTCGTGCTGCTGCGCGCGCAGCGAGTCGGTGAGGGTGCGGACGCCGTCCAGCTCGCGCAGCAGGCCGGACATCTCGGTGCGGTCCCGCAGCGTGATCACCGCGCCGTGCGGGCGGCCGGCCAGCGTCACCGGCATCCGGTTGACCGTCAGGCAGTGGTCGTCGGTGAGCACCACCTCGTCCTGCCCGACGACCGCCCCGGAGAGCACGTCGCGCAGCCGGCCGGGCGGCACCGCCGAGTCGAGGGGTTCGCCCAGCGGCACGCTGCCGAGCAGCCGGCGGGCCTCGTCGTTGACCATGGAGATGCGCCCGGCCGCGTCGAGCGCGATCACGCCCTCGCGAATGCCGTGCAGGGTGGCCTCCCGCTCCTGCAGCAGCTGGGCGATCTCGTCCAGCTCCAGGCCGAACGTGCGCCGCTTGAGCCGGCGGGCCAGCAGCCAGGAGGCGAGCGCGCCCGCGGCCAGCGCGATGGCGAACCACCCGGCGTAGGCGGGCAATTCGTCCCAGAGCGCGGTCGACACCGAGCTCTCGGTGATGCCCACCGAGACCTCGCCGATCATCGTGCCGCCGAGGCCGTACATCGGCGCCCGGCCGTTGGCCGACCGGCCGGTGTTGCCGTCGTCCACCCCGACGTGGGTGCGGCCGTCGACGGTCACGATCGGCTCCTCGACCTGCTTGCCGATCAGGCTCGGGATCGGGTGTGAGTGGCGCACCCGGTTCATGTCGATCACCACCACGTAGGCCGCGCCGGTCTCGGCCTGGATCCGGCTGGCCACCGTCTGGATCGGTTCGACGCACGGGTCGCCCGCGCCCTGCAGGCAGCCCTCGATGTCCGGCACCCCGGCCACCGTCTGGGCAATCGAGGCGGCCCGCTGCTCGTACTGCCTGTCGAGCTGGCCGCGCTCCTGGTGGGCGAACAGCACGAAGCCGATCAGCACCGTCGCGGTGAGGATCGCGAGCTGGGCGGCGAAGATCTGGGTGGAGAGCTTGCGCAACTTCAGTCCTGGCATCGCGGCTCATTGTGACCGAGCCACCTGGGCGCGACAAGGCGATCGGCGTGCGCAGAACGCGCACAACCCGCGTTAACGCGGAGAACGCGGGATGCGCGCGAAACAGCGACGAAACAGCACGGTCCTACCTACGGTCACCTCCTCGAACGACCGCAGACGCGAGGAGGCAGCAGAGATCATGGCAACGCCTGGCACGGCGCCGCTGACCACGACCCCCGGGGCGCACGACGCCCGCGGCCGGATCGAGGTCACCGGGCTGACCAAACGATTCCTGACCCCGGCCGGACGGGCGTTCACGGCGCTGAGCGAGGTGAGCTTCGCCGTCGAGCCCGGCCAGTTCTGCGCCATCGTCGGCCCGACCGGCTGCGGCAAGTCGACCACGCTGAGCATGGTCTCGGGCCTGGACCGGCCGAGTTCCGGCACGGTGCGGGTCGGCGGCGCTCCGGTCGAGGGCGTGGTCGAGGGCGTCAGCTTCATGTTCCAGACCGACGCGCTGCTGCCCTGGCGGACCGTGCTGGGCAACGTGATGATGGGGCCGCTGATCAACGGCGCCGGCAAGAAGCGGGCGACCGCCACCGCCCGGGACTGGATCCGCCGGGTCGGCCTGGCCGGCTTCGAGGACCATCACCCGCACCAGCTCTCCGGCGGCATGCGCAAGCGGGTGGCGATGGCCGCGGCGCTGATCAACGAGCCCCGGATCCTGCTGATGGACGAGCCGTTCGGCGCGCTCGACGTGCAGACCAAGGCGATCATGCAGACCGAACTGCTCGGGCTCTGGGAGCAACTGCGGCCCTCGGTGCTGTTCATCACCCACGACCTGGACGAGGCGGTGATGCTGGCCGACCGGGTGCTGGTGATGACCTCGGGCCCCGGCTCGGTGAAGGCGTCCTACGACATCGACCTGCCCCGGCCGCGCGGCTCGGTGCAGGACATCCGCTTCGACCCGCGGTTCCTCCAGCTGCAGCAGCAGATCTGGGATTCGCTGCGCGACGAGGTGCAGCGGGCGTACGCGCACAGCACGGCGGTGTCGGCATGAGCGCCGCGGCCGTGCTGTCGGACGCGACCGCCTCGACCCAGGCCCGCCGGGCCCGGCACCGGCGGATCGCCGCGGTCTGGGGTGCCCGGCTCGGCTTCGCGGTCCTGGTGATCGGCGGCTGGCAGGCGCTGACCACCTGGAAGGTCGTCGACCCGTTCTTCTACGGCCAACCCTCGGGCATCTGGCGCCGGACGGTGGACCTCTTCGCCCACGGCACCGAGTTCGGCTCGTTCTGGGTCGACATCGAAACCACCTTGAAAGAAGCGGTGTTCGGCTTCGCCCTCGGAGCCGCGGCAGGCATCGTGCTGGGCGTGGCACTCGGCCAGAGCCGGTTCCTGGCCGACGTGCTCGGCCCGTACATCAAGATCGTGAACGCGATCCCCCGAATCGTGCTCGGCTCGATCTTCATCGTCGCGCTGGGGGTGGGCATCACCCCGAAGGTGGTGCTCTCGGCGGTGCTGGTCTTCTTCGTGGTGTTCTTCAACGCCTTCCAGGGCGTGCGCGAGGTGGATCGCAACATCATCGCCAACGCCCGGGTGCTCGGCGCCTCGCGGCTGCAGGTGGTCCGCTACGTGACGGTGCCCTCGGCGCTGACCTGGATCATCGCCAGCCTGCACACCGCGTTCGGCTTCGCCATCGTCGGGGCCCTGGTCGGCGAGGTGCTCGGCGCCCAGCACGGGGTCGGCCTGGTCATCAAGACCGCGCAGGGCAACCTCGACCCGAACGGGGTCTTCGCCGGAATGCTGGTCATCTCGGTGATCACGCTGGTCGCCGAATACCTGATCACCCTGCTGGAGAAGCGGGTGCTGTCCTGGCGGCCGCCGAACCCGTCCGAGGCCGTCTCCATCTGAGTTTCGCCCTGTTCCGCAAGGCAGTCACACCACACATCTCCGGAAGGAACCCTCCATGATCCGACGCATCGTCGCGGTCTCGGCCGCCTGCGCGCTGGCCGTCACCGCCACCGCGGCCTGTTCCAGCAGCAAGAAGACCAGTGCCGGCGGGCACACCACCCAGACGGTCTCGCTGATGGTCGGCGGCATCGACAAGCAGATCTACCTGCCGTACGAGCTGGCCCAGCGGCTCGGCTTCTACGCCAAGTACGGCATCACCATGAAGCTCTCCACCGAGGTGGACGGCGGTGTCGGCGCCGAGGACGCGATGGCATCGGGCCAGGTGGACATGGCCGGCGCCTGGTACAACCACACGATCGACTTCCAGACCAAGGGCAAGGCGGTCGAGGACATCGTGCAGCTGTCCGGCGCGCCCGGCGAGCGGGAGATGTGCGCGACCGGCAGCAACGTGCACTCGGCGGCCGACTTCGCCGGCAAGACCCTCGGCGTGACCGACCTCGGCTCGGGCACCGACTCGCTGACCAAGTTCCTGGCCGCACAGAAGGGCATCAAGAGCTCGCAGCTGCACCGGATCGCGGTGGGCGCGGGTTCCACGGCGATCGCCGCGATCCGCGGCCACTCGGCGACCTGCGTGATGACCACCCAGCCGACGGTGACCGCGATGGAGCAGAAGAACATCGCGTACTCGGCGATCGACCTGGCCACCACGTCCGGAGCCACCGACGCGCTCGGCGGGGCGTGGCCGGCCGCCGGGGTGCTCGCGCGGACCGACTGGGTGAACAGCCACCAGGACGCCGCGCAGAAGGTGGTGGACGCGCTGGTCGCCACGATGCACTGGATCAACACGCACACCGCGGCCGACATCGCCAACGCGCTGCCGCCGTCGTACGTGCAGAACAGCCTGGTGTCCAAGGCGGATTACATCAGTGCGCTGTCGCAGGACAAGGGCCAGTTCCTGCCGGACGGCATCATGCCGGCGGGCGGGCCGAAGACGGTGCTGTCGATGGAGCAGCTGATCGGCGCGGCGACCGGCCCGGTCAACCTGGCCACCACCTTCACCAACGACTTCGCGCTGGCCGCGAACAAGGCGGAGGGCTTCACCCCCACCACCCAGCCGGCTACCGCCGCCGGCTGAGGTTCCGATGCGGGTTGTCATGAGGTTCGGTCGTCACGGCGACCGAACCTCATGACATTCCACCGGCGCCCGGCGGGGCGCTGCTGCCCTTGCCGCCACCGCGGGACCTTCGGCAGTATCCGGGCGCCGAGGGCACCGGTCGCGAGCGCTGCCGACTACCGCTCGGCCCGAGGTCCGGCAGGCGACCGCCGCGCCGTGCGGGATGCCGAATCGGACGGATCGCAGCACACTGGGTGTATGACTCGTCGCTTCGCGCTACTGGCGGTAGGGGCGGCGCTCGCGCTGACACCAGCGTGCACGCTCACCCCCTCCGCCACCGCAACGCCCCACTCCCCCGCCCCACAGGCGACCACCGCGTCCACCTCCTACGCCGACTCCCCCACCTACCACGGCGACAGCACCCGCTCCGGCTACGCGATCACCGTCAAGCACATCAGCCAGACGCCGACGCTGGCCTGGTCGCTGAACCTGGACGGCGCCGTCTACGGACAGCCGATCGTCGTCGACCACGGCATCACCATCGTCGCCACCGAGGACAACTCGGTGTACCGGCTCTCCAACAACGCCGTCGTCTGGCGCACGAACCTCGGCGCGCCGGTCCCCCGCTCGGCGCTGCCCTGCGGTGACATCGACCCCACCGGCATCACCGGCACGCCCACCTACGACGCGGCCACCAACACCGTCGTGGTGGTGTCGCTGCTCAACTCCCCGATCCGGCACATCGCCACCGGCCTCGACCCGGTCACCGGCGCGGTCAGGTGGAGCCGCAACGTCGACGTGCCGAACACCGCCGGCATCACCCCGGCCGCCATGCAGGAACGCGGCGCGCTGAACGTCGTCGGGCGCCGGGTCTACATCCCGTACGGCGGCCTGGCCGGCGACTGCTCCAGCTACCGGGGCAGCGTGGTCGGCGTCGACCTCGATCACCCCACCACGGCCGGCCTGTTCAGCTTCACCGTCCCCACCTCGCGGGAGGGCGGCATCTGGGGCACGCCGGGCGTGGTGGAGAACCCCGGCGGCGGGCTGCTGGCCGCGGTCGGCAACGGCGCCACCGCCGGCACCGGGACCTATGACTACAGCGATTCGGTGCTGAAGATCGCCACCCAGCGGATCGTCGACTCGTTCTCGCCGTCGACCTGGCGCACCGACAACGCCAACGACCTGGACCTCGGCTCGCAGGGCCCGCAGATCGTCGGCAACTACGTCTTCATCGCCGGCAAGTCCGGCACCGGGTACGTGCTCGACCGGGCCAAGCTCGGCGGCATCGGCGGCCAGGTGTCGAGCATGTCGCTGTGCAAGTCCTTCGGCGGCGCGGCCACGGTGGGCAACGAGGTGTTCGTGCCGTGCACCGACGGCGTGCGGGCGGTGCGCATCAACAGCAACGGCAGCATGACGGTGCTGTGGCACGCCGCCTCGAACATCACCGGCTCACCGACCGCCGGCGCGGGCTACATCTGGTCTCTCGACACCGGAGCGGGCATGCTGCACGCCCTGAACCCGGCCACCGGCGCGAGCGTCTACAGCCTGGCGGTGGGCTCGGTGAACCGCTTCGCCGCGCCCACGCTCTACGCCGGGGCGGTCTTCGTCGGGACGCTCTCGGGCATCAAGGTCTATCACTGGTGACGAGGTCGCCCCGTCCGTCGACGAAATGAACAGGGGTGTCCGCGGTGACCTCACGCACCGCGGACACCCCGGCCACGTCGGGCGGATCCCCACCGAACACCACCGCAGCCTCGAATCCCGGCGCCGCCGAGGCGAGCGCCATCGCGACGGTCACCTGCAGCGCGGACAGCCGCAGCGACGGCAGTGTGACCGCCGCCCCGGCGTAGGTCCGGCCGTCCGCATCGCGGATCGCCGCCCCCTGCAGCGCCCCGGTGCGGGCCATCGTCGCGCGGGCCAGCGTCACCAGCTTCACGTCCTCCGGGTCGGTCAGCGCCACCCGTTCCTCCTCCGTCACTCGGCCTCCTGCTCCGGCTCGGGCAGCTTGTGCACCAGCAGCGTGTCGATCCGGTTGCGCCGGCCCCGGGTGCCCTCGGCGGTCAGTTCCAGCCCGTACGCGGTCGCCGACGAGCCCGCGATCGGCACCCGGCCGAGCACCTGGGCCAGCAGCCCGCCGACCGTCTCGACGTCGTCGCCCCGCGGCACCACCACGTCGAACAGCTCGCCGAGGTCCTCCACCGGCAGCCGGGCGGTGATCCGGAACGAGCCGTCCGGCAGCAGTTCGACGGGCGCCTGCTCCACGTCGTACTCGTCGCGGATCTCGCCGACGATCTCTTCCAGGATGTCCTCGATGGTGATCAGCCCGGCGGTGCCGCCGTACTCGTCGATCACGATCGCCATGTGCGAGTTGGTGGTCTGCATCTCGCGCAGCAGCTGGTCGACCCGCTTGGACTCGGGCACGAACGTCGGCGGCCGCATCACCTCGTCCAGCTTGGTCTGCCGGGCCCGGTCGGGCACCTGGGCCCGGCGCACCAGGTCCTTGAGGTAGACCAGGCCGACCACGTCGTCGACGTTGTCGGCCACCACCGGGATCCGGCTGAAGCCGGACCGCAGCGCCAGCGCGAGCGCCTGCGGCACGGTCTTGGTGCTCTCGATGAACACCACGTCGGTGCGCGGCACCATCACCTCGCGGGCGATCGTGTCACCGAGGTCGAAGACCGACTGGATCATCTGGCGCTCGCTCTGCTCGACCACGCCGCGGGACTCGGCCAGGTCGACCAGCTCGCGCAGCTCGATCTCGGAGGCGAACGGTCCCTCGCGGTAGCCCTTGCCCGGGGTGACGGCGTTGCCCAGCAGGATCAGCACCGACGCCAGCGGCCCGAACACCCGGCCCAGGACCAGCACCGGGCCGGCCAGCACCAGCGAGATGGCGTAGGCGTGCTGGCGGCCGAGGGTGCGGGGGCCGACGCCGATCAGCGCGTAGCTGATGACCACCATCACCACGATGCTGCCCAGCACCACCCACCAGTCCCCGCTCCAGGTGTCGGTGGCGACGATGGTGACGAAGACGGTGGCGGTCAGCTCGGCGGCCAGCCGCAACAGCAGCAGCAGGTTGGTGTGCCGGGCCCGGTCCCCGGTGATCCGGCTCAACGGGCGCGAGCCCCGCCGGCCCTCCCGGACCAGTTCCTCGACCCGGGCGACCGAGATCCGCGCCAGGGCCGCGTCGGCGGCGGCCAGCACTCCGGCAGTGGGGATCAGCAGGATCGCCGCGACCAGCAGGACGACATCGGGGCCGGTCATCCGCCCGCCTCAGGCTCGCTTCTCGGCCGAGGTGCCGGGCAGCGGGGTGCGGATCGGCTCGTGCCCGGTGGCCTCGGCCCACCCGGTGACCAGCTTGGTCTGCAGGGTGAACATCTCCCGCTCGCTCTCCGGATCGCCGTGGTCGTAGCCGAGCAGGTGCAGCACCCCGTGGGTGGTCAGCAGGTAGAGCTCGGCGTCCCGGCTGTGCCCGGCGGCCTTGGCCTGCGCCGCGGCCACCTCCGGGCAGAGGATCACGTCGCCGAGCAGCGCCGGGCCGGGCTGGGCCTCCATGCCGGGCTTGTCGTCGAGGGTGTCCATCGGGAACGCCATCACGTCGGTGGGCCCGTCCAGGTCCATCCACTGCTTGTGCAGGGTGGTCATCGCCTCGGTGTCGACCACCAGGATCGACAGCTCCGCCATCGGGTTGACGCCCAGGTTGTCCAGCACGTGCCGGGCCACCGAGGTGATCGCCAGCTCGTCGACCTGGGTATCCGATTCGTTGTTGATCTCGATGCTCACGCAGTCCTTGCTCTCCCCCGGCGGTACGGGTCGGTCATGCTCGGCCGTCGTACTTGTCGTAGGCGTCGACGATCTCGCCGACCAGCTGGTGGCGCACCACGTCGTTGGCGTTGAGGTAGCTGAAGGAGATGTCGTCGACCCCGGTCAGGATCTCGCGCACCACCCGCAGCCCGGACTTGGTGTTGCCCGGCAGGTCGACCTGGGTGATGTCGCCGGTGACCACGATCTTGGACCCGAATCCGAGCCGGGTCAGGAACATCTTCATCTGCTCGGGGGTGGTGTTCTGGGCCTCGTCCAGGATCACGAACGCGTCGTTGAGGGTGCGCCCGCGCATGTAGGCCAGCGGCGCGACCTCGATGGTGCCGGCCTGCAGCAGCCGCGGCACCGAGTCCGGGTCGAGCATGTCGTGCAGGGCGTCCATCAGCGGGCGCAGGTACGGGTCGATCTTGTCGTTCAGGGTGCCGGGCAGGAAGCCCAGCCGCTCGCCCGCCTCGACCGCCGGCCGGGTGAGGATGATGCGGTTGACCTGCTTGGCCTGCAGCGCCTGCACGGCCTTGGCCACCGCCAGGTAGGTCTTGCCGGTGCCGGCCGGGCCGATGCCGAAGACGACGGTGTTGTTGTCGATCGCGTCGACGTAGTGCTTCTGGTTCAGCGTCTTGGGCCGGATGTTCTTGCCCCGCCGGGACAGGATGTTCAGGCTCAGCACCTCGGCCGGGCGCTGGGCGGTGTCGGCCTGCAGGATGCCGAGCGAGCGGCCGACCGCGTCCGGAGTCAGGTTGGAACCGGATTGCATGAGCTGGACCAACTCCTCGAAGAGCCTGATGGCGAGCGCGTTGTCGGCGGCTGCGCCGGAAATGGTGATCTCGTTGCCGCGAACGTGGATCGACGAGGCCAGCCGCGCTTCGATCAGCCGCAGCAACTCGTCGCGGGGGCCCAACAGCCCTACCATCGCCACGTCGGCGGGAACCTCGAAGCGCGTGGTGACGGGCTGGTTACCGGTTCGGGACAGCGGTTCCGACGGTTGTGTCAAAGGCGATGTGCTGCTTTCCGATCGATGAGCGTGGACGTCCCAGTTTACCCGGGTGGGCGTCCGCCGCCGAAGCCGTTTGCCGACGAGTGTGGCCTTATCCGGCGAACCGTGACAGCCCGCTCAGCCCGGTGGCCAGCCGAACGAGCGGCCGGACAGCACGTGCGCGTGCACGTGGAAGACGGTCTGGCCCGACTCCTCGCCGGTGTTGAAGACGGTGCGGTACGACTCCAGCTGCAACTCCTCGGCCACCGCCCGGATGCCGGCCAGCACGGTCGCCGCCGCGTCCGGATCCGCGCCCAGCTCCCCGACGTGCGACACGTGCTGCTTGGGGATCACCAGCACGTGCACCGGCGCCTGCGGGTTGACGTCGCGAAAGGCCAGCACCTGCTCACCGTCGTGGACGATCGTCGCCGGGATGTCGCCCGCGACGATCTTGCAGAACAAGCAATCAGCATCCATGGCTAGAACCTAGCGGCAACCGCCGACAGTGCGACCACCGAGCGGATCAGCCCCACCGGCCGGACCCGGCCGAGAGCACCGCCAGCGCCGCCGCCCCGGCCGTCGAGGTGCGCAGCACCTCCGGCCCGAGCCGCACCGTCCGGGCGCCGCGGTCGGCGAACGCCGCCAGCTCCTCCGGCGCCACGCCACCCTCCGGGCCGACCACCAGCAGCACCTCACCGGACGCGGGCAAGGAGACCGAGGCCAGCGACGGAACGGCGTCCTCGTGCAGCACCAGGGCCAGGTCGGCAGCGGCGACCCGGTCGGCCACGGCCGCCGTGCCGGCCAGCTCGCAGACCTCCGGGAACCAGTGCCGCCGGCTCTGCTTGGCCGCCTCGACCGCCGTCCGGCGCCAGCGCTCCACTCCCCGGGCCGCCTTCTCCCCGCGCCACACCGCGATCGAGCGCGACGCCGCCCACGGCACGATCTCGTCCACCCCGAGCTCGGTCAGCACCTCGACCGCCAGCTCCGCGCGCTCCCCCTTCGGCAGCGCCTGGACCACGGTGAACCGGGGCTGCCGTTCGGGCTGCTGCCGGCGGGACAGCACGGTGAGCAGCAGCCGGTCGCGGCCGGCCACGGCCACCTCGGCCTCGGCCAGCCCACCGCGGCCGTCGGCCAGCCAGACCAGCTCACCGACACCGAGCCGTTTCACGGTGGCGTGGTGTGCCTCGGCGCCGGTCAGCTCCAGGGTGTCGCCGGAGCCGAGCGAGGCCACCACGAACAGCGGCGGCGTCACGGCCCCGGCTAGCGCGGCCCGAAGGCGTCGCGCATCTTGGAGAACAGGCCGCCCTTGCCGCCGCCGACGCTGATGTCCTCGTTGCGCAGGTCGGCCAGCTGGCGCAGCAGCTTCTCCTGCTCGCCGTCGAGCTTGGTCGGCGTGCGCACCTCGACGTGCACGTGCAGGTCGCCGCGGGTGGTGCTGCGCAGCCGCGGCACGCCCTTGCCGCGCAGGGTGAGCACCGAGCCGGACTGGGTGCCGGGCCGGATCTCGATCTTCTCGGTGGAGTCCAGCGCGGTCAGCTCGACGGTGGTGCCGAGCGCCGCGGCCGTCATCGGCACCGCCAGCTGGCAGTGCAGGTCGGCGCCCTCTCGGGTGAACGTCTCGTGCGGGCGCTCGGTCACCTCGATGTAGAGATCGCCGGCCGGGCCGCCGCCGGGGCCGACCTCGCCCTGGCCGGACATCCGGATCCGCATGCCGTCCTCGATGCCGCCCGGCACGTCGACGGTGATGGAGCGGCGGGCGCGCACCCGGCCCTCGCCGGCGCAGGTCGGGCACGGGTTCGGGATCTGCTGGCCGGTGCCGGCGCAGGTCGGGCAGGGCCGGCTGGTCATGACCGGGCCGAGCAGCGAGCGCTGCATCGACTGCACCTCGCCGCGGCCGTTGCAGGTGCCGCAGGTGCGCGGGCTGGTGCCGGGCGCGCAGCCGTCGCCGGAGCAGGTCTGGCAGAGCACCGCGGTCTCGACGGCGATCTCGCGGGTCACCCCGAAGGCCATCTCGTGCAGGCTCAGATCGACCCGCAGCAGCGCATCGGCACCCTGCCGCACCCGGCTGCGCGGGCCGCGGGCGGTCGCGCCGCCGAAGAACGTCTCGAAGATGTCGCCGAAACCGCCGAAACCAGTGAACGGGCTGCCCTGGCCGCCACCGCCGCCGGGAGCCAGCGGGTCGCCGCCGAGGTCGACGATGCGCCGCTTCTCGGGGTCGGAGAGCACCTCGTAGGCGGCGGTGATCTCCTTGAACTTGTCCTGCGCGCCCGGGTCGGGGTTCACGTCCGGATGAAGCTCACGGGCCAACCGCCGGTAGGCCCGCTTGATTTCCTCGGGAGTGGCGTCCTTGCCCACATTGAGCAGGCCGTAGTAGTCGCGGACAGCACCGGGCACGCTGGCGGCCTCCTCGGTTCGGGACTCCTGGCACTCTCGTTGCCCGAGTGCCAACCGCGAACCAGTGTAGGTCAACCGTTCGGGAGTCTCAGCCCTCGGTCTGGCGCCCGATGAAGTCGGCCATGCCCGGCACCGTGAACTGCACCATGCCGTGCTCGGGCGCATAGATCAGGCCCTTGTTGATGAGGTTCGCACGCACCGGCCCGAGGCTGCTCTGCTTGCGGTCCAACCGTGCCGCCACGTCGCTGGAGGAGCTGGGCGCGTCCCCGGCGGCGGACATCGCGCGCAGGTACTGCTGCTCCCCGCGGGTGGCCCGATCCCACCGCACCCGGAAGAAGCCGTTGTCGAGCGCCTGCTGGCCGCGGACGGCGCCGACCCGGGCGTCGGCGAGTTCGAGGTCGGGCCCCTCGGCCGCGTTCCAGGTGTCCTGGCCGAACTGCTGCACGAAGTAGGGGTATCCGAGCGCCCGGGCGAGGATCAGCTCGATGGCGTCGTCGGCCCAGCGCACGCCTTCTTCGGCCGCGGGCTTAACGAGGGCTTCCCGAGCCGCCTCGGCGGCCAGGTGCTCGATGCTCGCGTAGACGAACAGCCGCTCGGCGTAGGACTTGGCCTCCGCGAGCACTCGGGGCAGGCTCGGCAACCCCGCCAGTGCGATCAACAGCGGCCAGGACCGCTGGCTGGCCAGGTGCGCCACCGAGCAGAGTGCCACCAACTCGGCGGTGTCCAGGTCCTGCGCCTCGTCGATCAGCACGGCCAGGCCGACGCCCTCTTCCAGCGCCGCCGCGGACAGATCGTTGACGAGCTTGGTCAGGTCCGTCTCCAGCACACCTGTGTCGGCCCCGCCGCCCGCCGTCTCGGTGAGATCGACACCGAAGTTCCACGAGCCGTTCAGGTCGTAGGAGGCCTTGAAACTGAGCGCCGTCTTCAGCGCCCGGAGCAGGCGGGTGCCCGCGGAGGGCCGGGCCAGGTCGGCCAGGGGCGTGTGCAGCGCCTCGCCCAGCGCCTCTCGCAGGGTCTTGCCGGCACCTGCCTCGACCTGAGCGACGAGCCAGTCACGATCCTGCGCTCGCCGGGCAAAGGTGTTGAGCAGGACGGTCTTTCCGACCCCGCGCAGCCCGTAGAGCACGAGGGGCTGCGCATCCCGTCCACGCTCGATCCGATCGAGCCCGATCTGCCAGGAACGGAGCTGGTCCTGCCGCCCCGCCAAGGCCGCGGGTGGCCGGCCAGCGCCGGGAGAGTACGGATTCGCGCCTGGGTCCACGAGCGAAGTCTAGGGAAATATGAAGGGGTATAGGAATTCACTAGACGCGCTCAGAAAAACCTAGAACCAGTCAGAAAACGCAGAACCGCTACTTCTCCGCGAGCAGCTCGCCCATGTAGCCGGCCACCGCCGCGACGCGGGCCATCGTGTGGGCGTAGTCCATCCGGCGCGGGCCGAGCACCCCCAGCCCGCCGAGCGCGATGCCGGCCGTGCCGTAGCCGGCCGAGACCACCGAGGTGGTCTGCAGGCCCTCGTGCAGGTTCTCGTTGCCGATCCGGACCAGGATCTTGCCGGCCGTGGTGCTCTGCTGGTCGAACAGCCGGAGCAGCACCACCTGCTCCTCCAGCGCCTCCAGCACGGGCCGGATCGCCGGGAAGTCGAGCACGTGCTCGGTCAGGTTCGCCGAGCCCGCCAGCACCACCCGCTCGGTGGGGTGCTCGACCAGCGTCTCCAGCAGCACCGAGGACAGCGTCGTGACCAGCCCGCTCAGGTGACCGGGCACCGCCCCCGGCAGGTCGGCGACGATGGTCGGCGCGTCGGCCAGCCGCTGGTCCTTCAGCCGCGAGTTCAGCACGGTCCGCAGCTCCGCGGCGTCGGCCTCCTCGACCGGGCCGGGCAGCTCGACGACCCGCTGCTCCACCCGGCCGGTGTCGGTGATCAGCACCAGCATCAGCCGGGCCGAGCCGAGCAGCACCATCTCCATGTGCCGGACCCGGGAGCGGGACAGCGACGGGTACTGCACGACGGCGACGTTGCGGGTCAGCTGGGCGAGTGCCCGCACCGCGTTCTGCAGCACCCCGTCCAGGTCGACCGCGTCGTTGAGGAACCGCTCGATGGCCCGGCGCTCGGCCGAGGACAGCGGCTTGAGCGAGGTCAGCCGGTCGACGAAGACCCGGTAGCCGGCATCGGTCGGCACCCGGCCGGCCGAGGTGTGCGGCTGCTGGATGAGGCCCTCCTCCTCCAGCGCCGCCATGTCGTTGCGGATCGTGGCCGGCGACACGCCGAGGTTGTGCCGGTCGGCCAGCGCCTTGCTGCCGACCGGCTCGTTGGTCGCGATGAAGTCGGAGATGATGGCACGCAGCACCTCGAGCTTGCGCTCCTCGACGTTCACCGGTTCCTCCTGTTCGAACGGGCTGGCTGACACCCATTCTTCATCGTGCCATGCACCCGCTGGCGCGGATCGCGGAGAGTTTGCCAGTCCGGCGGTTGCGGACTCTGCCCAGATCGCGGCGACGGTCGGGTTACGCTGAGTCGCCAGTCGTGATGGTGCGTGCCGGTACGGATGGGAGAGTTCGTGATCTTCAAGGCGGTACGGGACGGCAAGCCGTACCCGGACCACGGCTTCTCGACCCGGGACTGGGCCAACGTGCCGCCCCGGTCGGTGCGGCTGGACGAGCTGATCACCACCAAGCGCGAACTGGCGCTGGACAAGCTGCTCGATTCCGATTCCACCTTCTACGGCGACCTGTTCCCGCACGCGGTGCAGTGGAACGGCGAGATCTACCTGGAGGACGGCCTGCACCGCGCGCTGCGGGCCGCGCTGCAGCAGCGGCACACCCTGCACGTCCGGGTGCTCGACCTGGACGAGCTGCGGCCGAAGAAGTCGGCTAAGCGGTAGCGGCCAGCAGCAGGTCGCGGGCCACCGCGTCGGCGAGCAGCCGGCCACGCTGGGTGAGCACCAGCCGGCCACCGGCCAGCGGGCCGCGCTCGGCCAGCCCCCAGGTGACGCACTGCCGGGCGTGCCGCACCGCCGCGTCCGGCAGGCCGGCCAGCGTCAGGCCCTCGGCCATCCGCAGCTGCAGCATCAGCCGCTCGGTCAGCCGGGCCTCGGGGTCGAGCGTCTCGCGGCCGGCCGCCGGGCTGCGGCCGGTGTCGAGCAAGCCGGCGTACCTGGCCGGGTGCTTGACGTTCCACCAGCGCACCCCGCCCACGTGGCTGTGCGCCCCAGGCCCGGCGCCCCACCAGTTCGCCCCGGACCAGTAGAGCTGGTTGTGCCGCGAGCGGGCCACCGCGTTCCGGGACCAGTTCGACACCTCGTACCAGGCGAAACCGGCCGCGGCCAGGCTCTCGTCGGCCTGCAGGTAGCGGTCGGCGAGCACGTCGTCGTCCGGGGCCGGGATCGCGCCGGTGCCAACCTTGCGCGCCAGCGGCGTCCCCTCCTCCACGATCAGGGCGTAGGCGCTGAGATGGTCGGCCTCGGTGGCCAGCGCGGAGTCCAGCGAGTCCTGCCAGTCCCGTTCGGACTCCCCCGGCGTGCCGTAGATCAGGTCCAGGTTGATGTGCTCGAAGCCGGCCGCCCGCGCCTCGGCCACCGCGGCCACCGCGCGTTCGGGCCGGTGCTGGCGGTCGAGCACCTGCAGCACGTGCGGGGCGGCGGACTGCATGCCGAGCGAGATCCGGGTGAACCCGGCCTCCCGGAGCTTGCCGAAGTACGCCCGCGTGACCGACTCCGGATTGGCCTCGGTGGTGACCTCGGCGTCCGGGGCCAGGCCGAACTCCTCGCCGATCGCGCGCACGATCAGCCCCAGGTGCTCGGCCGGCAGCAGGGTCGGCGTGCCGCCGCCGAAGAACACCGTCGACACCGGCGGGACGGACGCGGGCAGCACGTCGCGGGCCAGCCGCAGCTCGGCGAGCACCGTGTCGGCGTAGCTGCCCCGGCTGACGCCGTTGCCCAGCTCGGTGGCGGTGTAGGTGTTGAAGTCGCAGTACCCGCACCGCACCGTGCAGAACGGGATGTGCACGTAAAAGCCGAACGCGGCCTCGCACAGTTCGAGCAGCGCCGACTCGGGCAGCCGGCCGGACGGTGGCGCGGGGTCGCCGAGCGGCAGTGCGGAGGGCATGTCACCAGTGTCCTACAGTGCGAGGGTCGGACCGGCCAGCAGCGTGGGGAGTTCACTCGTGGGTGTCGACTATTCCGTCACCGGTTCGGTGGCCACCATCACGCTGGACGCGCCCGAGCGGCGCAACGCGCTGTCGGCAGAACTGCTCGGCCAGCTGCGCGCCCACCTGGACGCGGCCGAGGCGGAGCCCGCGGTGCGCACGGTGGTGCTCGGCCACACCGGCCCGGCCTTCTGCTCTGGCATGGACCTGACCGCGGTCGCCGACGTGCCCGCGGCCGACCAGCCGATCAACGCCTTCCCGGTGCTGCTGCAGCGGCTGTGGGAGTACCCGAAGCCGGTGCTGGCGCGGGTGGACGGCAAGGCCCGGGCCGGCGGCATCGGGCTGATCGCCGCGGCCGACCTGGCGATCGCCAGCGACAAGGCCGACTTCGCCTTCACCGAGGTGCGGCTGGGCCTGGTGCCGGCGGTGATCTCGGTGCCCGTGCTGCCCCGGCTGCTGCCCCGGGCGGCGCTGGAGCTGTGCCTCACCGGCGAGACCTTCGGCGCCGAGCGGGCCGCCGAGATCGGCCTGTTGAACCGGGTGGTGCCCGACCTGGACGCGGAGCTGGCCAGGCTGTCCGCGATGTTCGACCTGTGCGAGCCGAAGGCGCTGGCCGCGACCAAGGCGATGCTGCGCCGCGAGCGGGCCGGCGTGCCGATGGCGGTCGACTACGCCGCCATGAGCGAGCTGTCGGCCGGCTACTTTGCGAGCGCCGAGGCGGCCGAGGGGATCGCGGCCTTCCGCGAGAAGCGGCCGCCGGCCTGGGTGCAGCGCTGACTCAGCCGGTCACCCGGCGGAACGTCCGGTAGTGGTCGCCGGTGTAGTAGAGCGTCCCGTCCCGGCCCGCGATGATCCGCCGGGTGCCCCGGTCGGACTCACCCGGCGTGGGCACCGTGTACTCGCGGTAGTACCCGGCCGGCTCGTGCGGCAGCTGCCCGCCCAGGTTGCGGTAGACCGACCCGTCCTCCGGGTAGGGATACGGCCCGCCCTGCCGGATCAGCGTGACCGTGTGGCGGGCCTCCGCCGGCAGCTCGGCCAGCGAAACCGTGGCCGCCGAGGCACTCACCCCGGGCCGGGCGGAACCGTGCTCGGTCACCGCGCGTGCGGCGTAGCCACCGACCAGGAGCAGTATCAGAAGGACCAACGCAACGAACGGGCGACGGCGCAGCGACGACCGGAGCGATGGCACGGCGACCAGCCTAGACACCGGGCCGCTCGCCGCCCGAGACGGCAGACGAGGGAGAGAACAGCGTGGACAACGGCATGACCGCGGCAACGATCCGGATCACCGGCGCGAACGGCGACGAGATCGAGGCCTACGCCGCGAGCCCGACCGCGGTGGGACGGCGCGGCGGCGTGGTGCTCATCCACCACCTGCCCGGCTACGACCGGTGGAGCAAGGAGGTGGCCCGCCGGTTCGCCGACGACGGCTACGACGTGGTGATGCCCAACCTGCACTACCGCGAGGCGCCCGGCGCCGACCCGGACGATGCCGCGGCGGCCAGCCGGGCGGCCGGCGGCGTGCCGGACGAGCGGCTGGTCGGCGACGTGGCCGGCGCCGTCGAGCACCTGCGCGGGCTGGCGACCAGCAACGGCAAGGTCGCGGTGATCGGGCACTGCTCCGGTGGCCGGCAGGCGGTGCTGGCGGCCTGCAACCTCGACGTGCAGGGCGCGGTGGACTGCTACGGCGCGTACGTGGTGAACGACTCCCCGGCGGATCGCCCGGTGCGGATGACCAGCCTGGAGAGCCAGTTGCCCAACCTGCGCTGCCCGCTGCTGGGCATCTTCGGCAACGAGGACGCCTACCCGTCCCCGGAGCACGTCGACCTGCTGGAGAAGATCCTCACCGAGAACGGCAAGGAACTGGAGTTCCACCGCTACGACGGCGCCGGCCACGCGTTCTTCGCCACCGACCGGCCGTCCTACCGGCAGGAGCAGGCCGAGGACGCCTACGGCCACATCGGCCGGTTCTTCGCGCGCGTGCTGGCCGACGGAAGTGCGGGAGCCTGAGATGTGCACCTACACCACCGAGCACGCCGAGATCGCCGGTAGCGGCAAGGGCAAGGACGGCTGGTTCGCGCTGAACACGGCCACCGTCTACTACGACCACCCGGTGCACGCGCAGGCCGAGCACACGCTCAACATCGACTTCTCCGACGGCCGGCCAGGCAACCGGGTCGCGGTGGAGCTGACCGCGGGTTCGGCCCGGGAGCTGATGGCCGCCATCGAGCGTGCGCTCGGCTCCGTCCCGGCCGAGTTGCTCACCTGAGCGGAGCGGCCCCGCCGGACGGTGGTGTTGCTCTCCGCGCGTCAGCGGTCGGACCGCTGACGGCTGGAGAGCAACACCCTGCCGGGCACAGCACCGCGCCACCTCGGCGCAACCGGCGGCGGCTAGGGT
>Ga0335073_10001819_pt1 | contig 28870 bp, 29 predicted proteins | sample Lox_Sample_22_FD_207093 | JGI IMG/M metagenome (GOLD analysis project Ga0335073, IMG submission 207093) | Soil microbial communities from Loxahatchee National Wildlife Refuge, Florida, United States - Lox_Sample_2.2 | ecosystem: Environmental > Terrestrial > Soil > Wetlands | place: USA... | reverse complement strand
GCATGTCGCGGGCGGGGGAGCGGACTCCCCGCGATATCCAGGCGATGGAGCGCAGGATGGCGACTTGCCAGACGGCGGTGGTGATCCCGATGGCGGCGGTGGCGACGGCGGTGCCGAGGTAGCCGCTGGAGGCCAGGCGCGCGCGGCGCCGGGGATCGTTGGCTAGCGGCCCGCCGGCGAGTTTGGCGATTCCGGTGAGGGCATCGGCGACGCCGTCGATGGCACCGAGGGTGCCGGGCCCGGAGTGCAGGGTGGAACTGAGGAAGGTCGGCAACAGCGAGGTCACCATCTCGTGGCCGGTATCGCTGAACAGCGACGCGCTGCCCACACCGACGACGCCCCGGTTCAACCAGCTTCCCCCGGCCGGCTTGTCGTGGGGGACTGCGACAGTGACCGAGGGTGGTTGGCCGGGCGGCACCTCTTCGGCTGATGGGCCGTCGGCTGGGTGCACGGGGGCTACCTCCGCGTTGTCGGTTGCGCTGAAGGTAGGGACCGTTGGCGCCGGCTGGCGCGGTTGGCGGCGAGCCCCTCCGCCGTTGCTGTGAGACTAGCAATCGGTCCGCAGCCATCGGACGCTGTGCCTGCAAGTGACGACCCAGGGTATGGCTGGCCACAGTCGCCGCCCACGAACTTGCCGCTGGTCGGCGGGACCATCTACCGTTCCATCCTGGCGATGGATCCCGCCGAGCTGCCCGTCCCGGCGGCTGAACCGCCCGTCCGGGCTGATGGCTTCCTCCTGGCTCGGAGGTGGTCATTGCGCACGTGTTGCCGCGATCAGCGTGTTGCTGCGAGTGAATCCGGCCGCCCTCCCCGCGTGGCTACGCGAGCTGTCGACACGTGGTTGGACCTCGTCGGCACTGGCTGGGACCAGCTTCTATATGCAGCACCGGAGTCGTCAACGCCGTCAGCAGCCTGGTCGGACCGTTCGCAAATGCCGTGTCGTTGGAACGCGAAGTCGTAGTCGTTGTTGGGGTGCAAGAGTGATCGCTGAGACGAGGGAGAGCGGTGTGGTCGAAGACGATCTGAGCAGCATTCCCGCCGAAGAGCTGGACCCCGATGCGCCGGTACGGGGACGCTCGCGGGAGCGGCAGTGGGATGTCACTGTCGCGGTGATCGTCGGCGGCATTATCGGCGCAGAGGCCCGCTACGAACTCGCGGCCGCCGCGCCGCATACATCGGACGGTTTCCCCTGGTCGACGGTGTACACGAACGTCATCGGCTGCTTCTGCCTCGGGATCCTGATGTCGCTCCTCGGCCAGCTCACGTCACCTCACCGGCTAGTTCGCCCCTTCGTCGGAATTGGCATCCTGGGCGGATTCACTACTTTCTCGACATTTAGCGTGGATGCCGAACGACTGATCGAGCATCACCGAGCCGGCATCGCAGGCCTGTATGTGCTGTGCACCTTGTTCGCGGCGGCCGCCGCGGTGGCGGCGGCCACGATCGCTGCTCAGCTGGCCGGACGCTATGTGTATCGCAGACGGCTTCGGCGAGCCGATGCGACGCAATCTCGCCATCGTTCCCGCGATACCGCGCTGAGCAGAGGGAGACGCTGATGCCTGAATCCGGACCAGCCGTACGGCTGATGATCTTGATGGATGAGGACCGGACCTGGAATCACAAGCCGCTGGTGGACGAGATCATCCACCGTGCCCACCGCGCCGGACTGGCCGGCGCCTCGGCGTTTCGAGGCGTCGAGGGGTTCGGCGCCTCGCAACTGGTACACACCAGCCGGATCCTCGACCTGTCCGACAAGCTACCGATGATGGTCCTGATGATCGACAGCCACGACAAGATCGAGCAGTTCCTGCCACAGCTCGACGAATTGGACATCGGCGGAGTGATCACCGTGGACGACGTGGAAATCGTCGGGTCCGAGGTGGCGGGGGCTGGCCTGCGGTGATGGAGCTGCCGTGATGGTCTTGCTCGTGGCGCTCGGCGCCGCTGTCGGGGCGCCGATGCGCTACTGGACCGACCGGATCGTTCGGGCCCACCACGACACGGTCTACCCGTGGGGAACCCTTGCGGTGAACATGTTCGCGTCGCTGATCCTCGGAGGGCTGGGTGGCGCGGCCACGCATGTGTCGGCCGAGATGGCGACGTTGATCGGTACTGGGTTCTGCGGAAGTCTGAGCACCTACAGCACCTTCAGCTACGAGAACCAGCAGCTCTTGATCGACGGCGCCCGCTTCTACGCCGCGGTCAACGTCGCGCTCAGCGTGCTGGCCGGGATCGGCGCGGCCGCACTGGGATGGTCGCTCGGCGTCTCGTTCACCTGACCGCCATGCCGCTGGCGTTCTTGGACGCGGACGGCGCGTACCGGTGCTCCCCGGGCTGGTGCGGGTGGTGTGCTTGACGAGGTCTATCTGTCACACTAGGACTGGTATTACGGGTGATGGAGCTCGCCCGGGAAGCCGTGTGGTTCGGGCTTCTCAAACCGCCAACACGGCTAATAGCCCCTGCGATCCTCAAGGAGCGCAGGTGCCTGATCTCAGCCAGCCCCCACTGCCGGCAGCCCGTGCGGATGATCCGCAGGCGCGGGAGCCTGAGGCCGACGAGACGTTAGTCGACCTGCGTTGCTCCGTGATCATCTTCCGGCAAGACGAGATCCTTCTGCTGCATCGGACCGACGCCGACGAATGGGTGCTCCCCGGTGGTCGACCCCGGCCGGGGGAAAGCATGGTCTCGTGCGCGCGGCGTGAGGTCCATGAAGAGACGGGCTTGTCGATCGTGCCGGGACGTTGCGCCCTCGTGCTCGAAGTAGCTGCGCCGGATCGCGGTTCGCACATCGTCGAGCTGGTGTTCCTGGCCGCGCCGGTGGTCACGGACTACACCCTGCACGAAGGCGAGCCGGGTCGGACCCCAGTCTGGCTGCCGCTGGCCGAGATCGGATCGATCCCGCTGCGGCCGCCGATCGGTGGACATCTGCGCTCGTTCGTGCGCGACAGCCGCGCTAGCGCGGCCTACCTGGGTAACGTGTGGCGGCCTGCTGCCGGTGGCGAGGACGAGGCAGGAGAGAGCGGCGACGGTTTCGATAGGGCCAGCCCATGACCGCCACGTTGCCGGTTCCCGCCATTCAGGCGCTTCAGGTGTTGACCATCGCCATCGGGTCCCCGGGCATCAGCGGCGTCATCGCCCGGGTCGAGGCGCGGCTGCAGGGCCGGGTCGGGCCGCGGATTCTGCAGCCCTACTACGACTTGGCCAAGCTGTTCCGCAAGGAGGCCCTCGCACCGGAGGGAACCGGACCGTTCTTCTTGCTGGCGCCGATCTTCTCCTTTGCCTGCTATCTGACGGTGCCGATGCTGATCCCGGTGCTGACCAGTTACCCGCTGCCGCTGGGCTACATGGGTGACATCCTTGGTGGCGGGTTCATTCTGGCGCTGGCCAGCTTCGTCGTCGCGGTCGCGGCCGCGGAGACCGGCGGACCGTACGCGCAGCTGGCCTCCAGCCGAGCCAAGACCTTCGGCGCCATCACCGAACCGGTGGTGCTGCTGGTGGTGTTCTCGGTGGCGCTGGTGACGACCACCGATCTGCCCTACGTGCTGGGTGCGACGGTGCGCAGCGGCCCGGATCAGATCGTGCGCCCAGCTCATCTGCTGGCCTCGGCTGCGTTGTTCATGGTGATCTTGTTCGAAACGGGTCGTATCCCGGTGGAGACCCATACCGGCACGATCGAGTTCGGCATGATCGAGGAAGGTCGTAGCTTCGAACATTCCGGCCCGTACTTGGCGCTGCTGCGGTGGGGGTCGGCGGCCAAACAGCTGGTGCTCTACACGATCTTGATCGACGTGTTCATCGCCCCATGGGGGCTGTCCTCGACCACCCGCGTCGATCAGGTGGTGCTGGCGATTCTGGCGTTCCTCGGCAAGTGCGTCGTGCTCGGTTGCGTCGTGGCTGTCATCGACGACTCGTTCGCGAAACTGCGGCTGTTCAAGATCACCGAGTTTGTCGCGGCTGCGTTCCTGCTCGCCGTGCTCGGCGTGTTCACCCTCTACCTCGGCGGAGGGTGAACATGCTGACTATCTCTGTCATACACGCGGCGACGCTGGCCCGCGCGGCGGCCGCGACCATTGGACCGGCGCACCCGGGTTCGACTTCGGTTTCGGGCGCAGCGGTGCGCGCCGTCGCTGCGACGGGGAACTCAGGTGTGCCCAGCGTCTTCGACGGTGCCGCGAACACGGTCGCGATCATCGTGTTGCTGCTGGAGTTCATGATGCTGCGCACAGCGCTGTTCCGGGCGCAGATCCGGCTGTATGCCTTCCAGTCCCTCGCGGTCAGTGTGCTGGCCGCGATCGTGGCCGGCGGCCGCCACATCCCGGAGCTGTACGCGTTGGCCGCGGTGTCGCTGCTGCTAAAGGTGATCATCGTGCCTGGGGTGATGTTCCGGTTCCTGCGTAACTCGCGCGCCGAGATCGCCGGCAGCGGAGCGCTCGGAGTCGCCAGCGAGATCATCGTTGCTCTCGTGGTGGCTGGCTTCGGGTTTTTCACTGTCGGCGTTCTCGGCATCCAGTCCCTGGTGCTGCCTGCAGCGGCGCTGAGTCTGTCGTTCGCGGTCGTGCTGGTGTCGTTCGTGCTGATGATCGTGCGCCGCGACGTGGTCAGCCAGGCCGTGGGCTTCTTCTCCCTCGAAAACGGTGTCTCGCTGGCCAGCCTGGTCGTGGCCGCGGGGCTGCCGCTGATCTTGGAGGTCGCGTTCCTGTTCGACCTCCTGGTGGCCGTCGTGGTCTTCGGGGTGCTGATCCGTGTGCATCAGGCCCGCAGCAGGAGTCTGTCCACCGTTTCGCTGAATCGGCTCCGCGGATGAACGCCGGCATCGCACGGTCGCCATCTCGGCCCGACACCATCACAGCGCTGCTGGCTGCGCTGCAGCCGAACCCCGCGGGGACGGGGTCATGAATATCGTGATGTTGTTAATCGTCGCGCTGCCATTGCTGGCGATCGCGCTGAGCATCCTGGCCGACCGGCGGGTCACGCAACTGGTGAGTGGCATGACCGGGATCGCCACGTTCGGGCTAGCGGTTGCGCTGATCCCAGGCGTCGGCGGCCATGAGACCGGCCACCGGGTCAACGCTATCGGGATCCTGCGGGCCGATTCGCTGTCGGTGGTGTTCGTGCTGGCCACCTCGTTTCTATATGCGGCGACCGCGATCTACTCGGTGGGCTATCTCGCGGCCGAGGCGCGGTTGGCAGAGCGGATAGGCGGGACGGAGGCGGCCGAATTCGCCCGCTACAGCCGCCGCTTCTACATCGGAATGAACGTCTTTGCCTGGTCGATGCTGTGCGCCCCGCTGGTCAACGGACTGGCTCTGTTGTGGGTGGCGATCGAGATCACCACGGTCGTGTCGGCACTGCTGGTTGCCATCGACGACACCGAGGGCGCGACCGAGGCGGCCTGGAAATACGTGCTGATCGCCTCGTCCGGTCTGGGGATCGCGCTGCTGGCCACCATCGTCATGTACTACGCCGGCGCGCAGGCTCTAGGCCAGTCCTACGATCTCGCGTTCGACCCGCTCATCCGCTCCGCGCAGCACCTTCCGGCAACCCCAGTACGACTGTCGTTCGTGCTGGCCGTGGTCGGGTTCGGCACGAAAGTGGGCTTGTTCCCGGTGCACACCTGGCTGCCGGACGCGCACGCCGAAGCACCGACGCCGGTCTCGGCACTGCTGTCCGGGTCGCTGCTCGCGGTGAGCTTCTACGCCATCCTGCGCTACTACCAAGTCGCGTTCGCCCGGCTCGGGCCGGCGTTCCCACAGCACGTTCTACTCGTGTTCGGGGTGCTGTCGCTGTTGCTGGCCGCGCTGTATGTGATCGACCAGAACGACGTCAAACGGCTGCTCGCCTACTCCAGCGTGGAGCACATGGGCATCCTGGCCATCGGGGTCAGCTTTGGCGCCCCGCTCGCCCTGGCTGGAGTGCTGCTGCATGTGCTGGCCCATGCCGCGGCCAAGGGCAACGCCTTCATGGGCGCGGGGGTTCTGGTGCGCACCTACGGCACGAAGAGCCTCACCGCGATCCGCGGCGGTCTAGACCGGCTGCCATGGTCGGGGCCGCTGTTCCTGATCGCGATCCTGGCGCTGTCGGCATTCCCGCCGTTGGGGATCTTCCGCAGTGAATTCCAGATCGTGGCCGGCGGCCTACAGAATGCCCATCACACCGGCGCGGTCATACTGGTCGCCTTGGTGACCGTGGCCTTCATGGGGCTGGGGCTGGCCACCACCCGCATCCTGTTCCACCCGCTCGATTCCCACGCCGTACACAGCGCGGTCGAGCACGGCGACGACGCACTGCAGGCCAGCCACCTGACCGCAGCGTCGCCGAACGGCGCGGCTGCGAAGAGCAGCGCGTCAGCATCCGGCATGCTCGCCGGTGTCGGAGCGGCGACGGGCGGCCTGGGGCAGCCTTCCGGTGCGCGGCGGCCGCGGGTGCCGGTGGCCAGTGCGCCGGCACTACCCGCCAGCCCGAACGTGGCCGCCGGTACCGATACAGCTAACGATCCGGACGACCAGGTGGTCGAAGAGGCGGCCGGCACCAGCACGGGCCGCGGGGAACCGAGCATCTGGATGGTCGTCCCGCCGATCGTCGGGGTGTTCGTGTTGGTGCTGCTCGGTATCCATCCGCCGGGGGCGCTGGTGGAACTGCTGCAGCATGGCGCCGCCCTGTTGAGCGGAGGCGGCCAGTGACCGCTCACCCCGCCTCGCCCAGCGTGCACTGTCCCGACGTCGAATCGTGGCGGGCCGACATCATCGCGCGCGTCGCGGCCGACCTGCGCTTCGCCGGGTTGTTCGCCACCAGCCGTGACGCCGCCACCAACCTGACCGCGGTACTCGTCGACGCGGAGAAGGTCTTCGCCGTCGACACCGATCTCGCACAGGATCACTACCCCTCGCTGACCGAGCAGGTGCCTGCCGCGTTCTGGTACGAACGAGCCCTGCACGACCTGTCCGGGATTACCCCGCTTGGACATCCGCGGCTAGACCCGCTGCTGCTGCCCCGCGACGCGACCACGCACCCGCCGCGGCCGGGCCGCGAACCGGCCCGCACCGAAGCGCTCACCCCGGCCGAGATGAAAGGCCCCACTGACGTGTCCGGGCACGGGATGTTCACCATCCCGCACGGTCCGGTGCGCTCCGGGGTGTTCGAATCCGTGGAGTATCTAGTCGAGACCCCGGGCGAGGACATTCCCCATCTCAATATCCGCCCACACTACAAGCACCGCGGTATCGCCAAGAGTTTCGAGGCGCTGACAGTGGAGGACGCCGTCCTGGTCGCTGAACGCGTCGAAGGCATCTCCGGTGTCGCGCATGCGTTGGCGTTCTGCCACGCGATCGAGGCCCTAGCCGGGCTGAGCGTCGACGAGCACGCCGGCCTGGTGCGGGTCGTGCACGCGGAGCTGGAACGCATCGCCAACCACCTCGATGTCGCGATGCGGCTGTGCGACGCCGCCGGGCTCGCGGTGGCCACCGCCCGCTTCGGCTGGCACAAGGAGCGGATCATGCGGCTGACGTCGCGGCTGTGCGGGAGCCGCTTCGGCCGTGGCGTCATCGTGCCCGGCGGGGTTGCCCGCCGCCACGCCCAACCTGAACCCAACTGGGGTCAGCTCGACCACGATCTCACCCGACTGCGCCGCGACATCGACGCCGACGCCGGGGTGTTGATGCGCACTGCCTCGTTCCTGGACCGGCTACGGGCGACCGGCATCCTGCAACCCGAGCTCGCCCATCGCTGGGGTGCGCTCGGCCCGATCGGGCGGGCCAGCGGCGTGGATGACGACCACCGTCGGTTACGCCCCTACGACGGATACCGGCAGCTCGACGTGCCGGCCATCGACTCCGGCGCCGGCGACGCCCAGGGCCGCCTCGCAGTGCGCTGGCAGGAGATCGCGACCGCCTTCGACCTCGTGCACGCCGCCACCCGCACCCTGGCCCAACAGCCCACTACGTCTGCGCCCACGACCAGCGCTGTCACGGTGCCTGACGGGCGCGGCCTCGGCGTCGCCGAAGCGGCCCAGGGCGAGGCGCTGCACAGCGTCGAAGCCCGTGACGGCCGCATCGTGCGCTGCTTCGCCCGCTCGGCGTCCTTCCACAACCTGGCCCTGTTCCACGACGTGTTCCACGGCGACATCTTCACCGACTTCCCTTTCATCGAGGCCAGCTTCGGGCTCTCAATCGCCGGGGTGGCGATGTAGATGCCGTGGATCGCCCGAGGACTACGAAACGGCGTCGTCACCAGCCGCTGGCCCCGCCACGCCGACGACTACTTCGACACCTTCCCTGCCGCCGTCGACGTCCACCCCGACCCGGCCGTGCTAGCCCTGGAAACCGTCGACGGGATCGAGCAGCTGTGCCCTACCGATGCCATCACCATCGACCCACCGCCACCCGACAGCCATGCCAGCGGAGCCGAACAGGTACGCCGAGTGCGATTAGACCGGGGCCGATGCATCCTGTGCGGCCGGTGCGTCGAGCACCGGCCCGACCTGTTCACCTGGGCGGCGGGTGCTGATACTGCACGCCCGCAACGAGACCAGCTTGTGGTCGGATCAGTGTCGGACACCGAGGACAACCTGGCCGCCGTTCGCGCCGAGTTGGCTCGGCGAGTGCGCGCCTTGCGCCGCTCGGTACACATTCGCCACGTCGATGCCGGCTCCGACGGCAGCGACGAGTGGGAGATCCAGGCACTAACCAATCCCGTGTATGACTTGCACCGGCTGGGGATCTTCTTCACTGCAAGCCCCCGCCACGCCGACATCCTGCTCGTCACCGGCATCGGTGCTGCCGGCATGTGGGCCCCGCTGCAACGCACCCGCGAAGCGATGCCGAACCCGGTCGTGGTGATCGCCGCCGGAGTGGAGGCGGTCAGCGGCGGTGTGCTGCACACCAGCTACATCGGACGCGGCGGCATCGGCGAGATCCTCGATGTCGACATCTGGGTCCCCGGCTCGCCGGCCTCCCCGTTCAGTCTCCTACATGCGATCCTGCTTGCCCTCGGCCGCCTCTCTACCACCCGCCGGCACACCGTCCGAACCCTCGATGCCGCTGATATTGGCGGAGGGAGCGGCTGATGTTGCTGCTGACCGGATTTCTGCTCCTAGCCCTGGCGGTGCTGCTCGACCTGCCGCGCTGGCCCGGCCGCACCGCCCAGCTGGCCTGGCTGTCGTGCACCGCATCGGCCGTCGTGTTCACCATCGCCGGCGCCCGTGCCCTCACCGACCGACCGTCGACCCTGAACCTGGGCTCGCTCGGGGGACTCGGCCAGACCCAACTCACCGTGGACCGACTGGCCGGCCTGTTCCTGCTGCTGTGCTTCGCCATCGCCACCCCCGTGCTGCTCGCGGCCACCGGGCTGATCGCCAGCATGGTCCGCCCCCGGCTCGCCGCCAGTGTCGCCGTCTGCCTGGCCGCAGTCGCGCTGATCATCACCGCGCAGCACGTGTTCGTGTTCCTGTTCGGCTGGGAGGGCGTCACCCTGGCCTTCTACCTGCTGTCCGGGCACGACCGGCGCCTGGCCGGCCGCGGCCGCGCCGCCATGCTGGCCGGCGGCTTCGGAAAACTCTCCGGTGCTCTGCTGATGCTCGGCTTCCTGCTCCTGGCCGCGCACGCCCACTCCCTGGACTTCGCCGCCATCGCCGCCAGTCACGGGGGTCCGACTTGGTCAGCCGGATACGTGCTGCTGCTGTTCGGGTTCGGGATCAAGGTCGGTTGGGTGCCGTTGCAGATCTGGTTGCCTACCGCCTATGCCGCCGCGCCCGGCCCGGCCCGGCCGGTGATGGCCGCGGTCGCGGTCAACGTCGGCTTCTACGGCATGTGGCGCAGCCTGGCGTTGCTCGGCGCGCCGCCGGTGTGGCTGGTCGTGCTCGTGCTCATCATCGCCGGCGTCACGGCCATCCTCGGCATCGCCCACGCCGCCGTGCACCCCGATTTGGCCTACCTGGTCGCCTGGTCCAGCGTCGAGAACGCCGGCGTCATCACCGCCGGCTACGGCGCCGCACTTGTCGGCGCGGTCGCCGGAAACGACAAACTCGTCGCGGTCGGCCTGCTGGCCGGGTTCCTGCAGATCACTGCCCACGCCATCGGGAAGGCCACCCTGTTCGTCGCCACCGCCACCGCTGAACAAGAGCTGGCCACCACCGACCTGGACCAGCTGCGGGGCGTGGCTCGCCGCCTGCCCTGGACCGGCGCCGGACTGGTCATCGGCTCGCTCACCCTCGCAGGGCTGCCGCTGACGGCCGGGTTCGCCTCCGAATGGTTCACCCTCGAATCGCTCATGCAGCAGTTCCGCATCGACGGCACCTCGATGAAACTCGCGACCGGGTTCGCCGGCGCGCTGGTCGCGCTCACGGTGGGTGTGGCTGGGGTGACCTTCGTGCGGCTGGTGTCCTTGACCGCGTTCGGTCACCCCGCAACCCCCGAGGCGGTGCTTCACCGCCCCGAGCGACGCCCGCTGCTACGCGTCGGCGTCGGCACGCTGGTGCTCGGCTGCATCGGGCTGTCGGCGCTCGCCCCGCTCGAGGTCCGCGTCATCGCCGCCGGGATGGCCCCGCTGTCGGCCAGCATCGACGCCGGAGCCCGGCGATCGCCGTGGGTTCTGCAGCCGGTCTTTGCCGACTTCTCCGCCTTGTCCCCGACCTGGCTCTCGATCGTGCTTCCGCTCATGTTCGCAGTGATCGCCGTCTTCACTGTGATCGTGTCCCGCGGCCGACTATTGCGAGTGCGGCGGGTGCCGGCGTGGACCTCGGCGTCGATCGGGGTCGGACGCCAAACCCAGTACACCTCGTTCGGTTACGCCAATCCGATGCGCAAGGTACTGGCCAATCTGCTGCGCACCAGCTCCGAGCTGCGCACGACCGCGCTACCGGTCTCGGCGACCGGTGACCCGCTGCCCGCCTTCGCAGCCGGAGGTACACCGGCTGCCGTCATCGCCGCCGCCGACGGCAACCACGGCAACGCGAACGACGGTGACGGCGTCGCCGGTGCGGCCGGACCGGACCGAGTCGCCGAGCCGGCGCCCGGCGAGGAAGCCGAACCGACGCTGGGTTACCGGGTCGACGTCGTCGAAGTCATCGAACGCTACGTGTACCTGCCTTTAGCTACGGCGTTGTTCGCGGCGGTCGCGCAGGCCAAACGGCTGCAGTCGGGCCGCCTGGACGCCTACATGGCCTACATGCTCATCGCCGTCGTCGCAGTTCTCGCCGTCGTCGCTGGCACGGTCTGATCAATGAGCGTTCGGCGCGTAAGTCAAGGAGGTTGAGCAGCGTGCCCCCACCGCTGGTTCCCGCGCGGCGGCTGACCATTCATCTCACCTTGGCCGACCACTTCCACGAGCACGGCCACACCCGGCACACCCCGCTGGGCACCGAGCTGCTCCTGCGCGCCCACCGGGCCGGGATGGCCGGTGCCACGATCGTCCACGGCGTCGAAGGGTTCGGCCACTCGCACAAGATCCATCGGCAACCGGTCTGGGGACTGGTCGACCGCGCCCCCATCATCGTCATGATCGTCGACACCGCTGATCGGATCGATGCGTTCATCGCCGCCAACCGTGAGCTATTCGGGGAATGCCTCGCCACTGTAAGTGATCTGAAGATGGTGCCCCGGCCCGGTGGCGTGCACCATCCCAGTCGGCGGCGGGGGTGAACGTCCGCCGGCTCCAGCTCGACGTCGACAAAGCCGTCGCCCGTCCCGACCTGGTTGATCTGGCCGAAGCGATCGACGCGGTGCCCGGTGTCGAGGCGGTCAACATCACGGTCACCGACATCGATGTCGAGACGATGGGCACCGAGGTCACCATAGAAGGCGACAACATCGAGCTGAGCACGCTCTTCTCCGCCATCGAGAAGGTCGGCGCGGCACTGCACAGCATCGACGAGATTGTCGTCGGCGACCGCATCATCGACCGGGTACCTCGTATCCGGTGAACTTCCACCGGTGAGCGTCGGTTCGAACGGTTGGCGCACGCGCCTGCTGCTGCCGCTCTCGCTGGGCATCGCCGACGGCATCCTCAATGCCCTCACCCTGGCCTCGGCCGCGGTCCTGCACGGACGCGGCCTCACCGCCTGGCTCGCGGTCCGGGTCGGCATCGTTGCGCTCATCTCGGCCATCTTCACCGTCTTCGTCGCCGAATACGCACAGCTGCGCGCCGAACTCGCCCACGCCGAACGCGAACTGAGCCTGACCGAGTCTGGCCGGCTAGCGGCCGGAGCCCTCGGTCGGCAAGTCGCTCGCGAAGCCGTCGAAGCCGCGCTGGTTGCCAGTATGTCCAGCCTCGTGGGGGCGATCGTCCCGCTCCTGGTCGGCGTCGCCCTGCGCCACTACAGCTGGACCGCGCTCGCCGTTGCCATCGCCGCTCTCGGTGCGCTCGGGGCGAGCCTCGCGACCGCGGTCGGTGGCCGCCGGCCACGATGGATCGTTTCCTTGGTGGTCTGCGGCGGCGTGGTTGCCGCAATCGGCACGATGCTCGACATCACCTAGACCAGCGCTCGGCCGGCCCGCGCCGGTGAGCGAGGTCCCACGCTGGCGGCGCGGTTGCTAGCGGTGAATCTTGCCCACGAGATGACCAAGATCGAGGCCAAGGATGGCGTCGAGGCGGGCGAACGTCGCGAACTTGGCGCCGGATGCCACACGCGGATCGACCTCGAGCCGATGCAGTTGCGTGAGCACCGTGACGGTGTCCAGGCTCGCCTCGAGCACGGCGTGGGCGGCGTCGAGGAGTTCGTCGACCGGGGCAGCGGCCGGCATGTCGGCCCACAAAGCGACCTTGTATCGCCAGCGCTCCAGGGTCTGTTGCGCTCGGTGCAGGCGGGCCACGGACAGGGCCGCCGGACGGGCGGGCGCGAAGCGAAGCAGGGCCAACCGCAGCGTGAGCGAGTCGTATTCGCCTAGCACGCCGGCGATTGTGTCCTCGGCGCCGGCCGGAGGCCGCACGGCGCCGATCTGCACAGTAGGCGTTGCGCCGTCGTCGCTGTCGCCATTGCCGTCAGCTCGATGTCGGACGGGCACCAGGGAGAATGCCGGTAAGCCACCGAGCGCAGCAGTGGCTGCGGCCGGGGTCGTCAGCCAAACCGCGGAACCCGATGGCGTCGCCGCAGCCATACCGGGCGGCGACGCCTCGTGTCCAACAACGGCAGTCTGTACGCGACGTCGCTGCACGATCTCCAAGACTGCCCGCAGCACATCAGCGATCAGCAACAGCCGCCACGCATGCAACCCGTCCGGTCGGAGTTCACGCAGGTCGACTCTGATCCGGCACGGGTCGTCCTCGCTGCGCAGATCGACCGGCCTGTGCTCGGTCACCGGTGCTGCCCGCTCGATTCGTTCCTCATGTGGCGGCCTGTGTCAGTGCTGCTCGTCTCGGTTGCAGGGGCCGCGCGGGTCGGATCGACCGCGGGTGACCAGCGCACTAGCCACGCCCAGCACGATGGCGGCAGCTCCAAGTACGACCGCCAGCAGAATGTGCCCGGTCAACCCGATGGCGACCGCGCCGACGAACGCCGCCGTCGAGAGGGTCCGCAACCCCGTCTCCAACGGGTGCTGGCTGCCCGCCGGCGCGGCCACGTCAGGCCAAGGCGCTTGTGCTCAAGCCGGTGATCATCGCGTGCGTCCCTTGCCTTGCTTGTGACCCGCGGGCTCAAGGTCTTCGGCGGCGGAGCTAACGGGCGTGTGCGAGGGCGTGGCGGGCCCGGCAGTGATCGAGCCAGCATCCTCAACGCTGACCGGGCCGGAGCCAGCTGGTACGTGCTCGGGCACGTGCAGCACCGCGCCCTCGGCGGTCACGTTCTCGGCGTCGGGATCGTCGAACCAGCGGCCGTTGCTGCCCAGGTAGCGGAAATGGATCACGCTGCCGGGATCGACCGGCACGTTGACTCCGATGGTGCCGTCGCCGTGATCGATCAGCAGATCAGTGCCGGGAGTCCAGTCGTTGAAGTTGCCGACGACCGAGACCGGGTCGGGATGCTCGGCGGCGGGGAGGACGAAATGCAGCACGATGCGTCCGGTTTCGGGTTGGGTGTCCAGCTGGATCGACATGCCTCTCCTCAGCGATCGGGTGATGGGGTCAGTCGCTGCACGCGGACACTGCTTGCCGAGGGCAGAAACAAGGGCAAAGGGGAAGAGAGTCTGTTGAACGGGGAGCGCACGTCTTCGCCGCCGGATGGCCGGGGACGCCGGTACGAGGCGAGGGCAGAGCGATGAGGGTCGGCTCGATGGCACCAGGACCTCCGATCACGTCGGAGGAACCATCAGCCCGGTGGCAGTTCAGCCGCGATACGTCTCGGCTCGGCGGGATCCATCGCCGACGTCATTTTCCCTAGCGAACACATCGCGCGTCAACGGTGTCACGGCTCGCGTCTACGGCCCGGGCGAGCCGGGCTGGCACCGTTGTTAGCCCTGCAAGCGTTGCGCCTGTTCGCGTCGCCAGCCGGATCGTCGGTTCGCTGGCTATAGTGGCCTCGTTCCAGGGCGGTGGGGCTCGCCCGAGCGAACCGCGGCGCTGACCGCCAACGGTCCCTACTCATGCACGGTCGGGTAGGAGTTGGTCGCGATGGCGCTGGATGCAGTGGTCGAAGTTCCCAAGGGCAACCGCAACAAGTACGAGGTCGATCATCAGACTGGCCGCGTCCGCCTGGACCGCACCCTGTTCACCTCGACCCACTATCCCGGCGACTACGGCTATTTCGAGCACACGCTCGCGTTGGACGGCGATCCGCTCGACGTGCTGATCCTGCTCGACGAACCGACATTCCCGGGCTGCTTGGTCAGCGTTCGCCCGGTCGCCTTGTTCGACATGAGCGACGAGAACGGCCCGGACGCCAAAGTGATCGGCGTCCCGGCGGATGACCCGCGGTGGGACCACGTCCAGGACCTGCCCGACCTGGACCGCTTCCTGCTCGCCGAGATCGGGCACTTCTTCGAGGTTTACAAGGCGTTGGAGCCGGGCAAGGGAGCGATGGTGGGTGGGTGGCGCAGCCGGGCCGACGCCGAGGCAGAGGTCGCCGAGTCGCTGCACCGCTTCCGCGCTCGATCCGCTACCACGGTGACCTGAGCGATCTCGCTGAGGTCAGGTGCGGCGGCCCCGGCGCATCGTGAAGATCAGCGGGCCACCCAGCAGCGCGATCGCGCCGAACAGGAACAGCACCGGCTCCTGCACAGCGACGCCAAGAACGAGCAGCGGCATCGCGACACCGGTCAGGAGGATCGCGAGCAGGGCCCACCGGGCCGAGCCGAACCACCGACGCGACCGCGACATCCCGCTGACCGAGGACGGTTTGGTGGCCCGGGCGCTGAGCACGCGCGCTAACTTGGGATCTTCGGCCTCGATCTCACCGGCCAGCTCGTCCAGGCGGCGGCGCTCCTCGTTAGTCAGGCCCACGACCCACCGCTGAATCCCGACCGCGCCAGACGGCGCGCACCGTCCACACCGATGGATGGCAGCATCTTGGCCAGCCTCCTACTCCGCGATCGAGTAGGGACCGTTGGCGTCGCCCGCGGAGCCGGCTGTGACCGGTCCTCACCGCGGGATACACGGTTGTCGGCGAGCCCCTCCGCCGTGCGATCAGGATACGGCGCGGCCAAAGGCAGTGTCTATCAGCTGGAGCCGAAGCTAGGGGTGCGGCGGCGGGGCAGCCCGCTGGCGCCTCCGGCGTCGGGTCTGATCGCCAGGATCTGGTTGACGCCGATCCGGTTGGAGTCGAACGCGACAGCCGAACCGGCCATGTACAGCCGCCAGATCCGTGCTCGCGCCGCTCCAGCGATGTCGACGGCATCGGCCCAGTTGCCTTCGAGGTTGCGGACCCAGGCATGCAGGGTCTGGGCATAGTGCTCCCGCAACGCCTGCACGTCACGCACCTCGAATCCTGCTGTTTCGAGGGCATCGATCATCGTCGCGAGTGGGACCAGCTCCCCGTCCGGGAAGACGTAGCGGTCGATGAAGGAGTGGCTTCGGCGTTGCCGCGACGGCCCGGGACGCCGCGCGATGGCCTGGTTGAGCAGCCGGCCCGGGGTCGCAGCAGCCCGTGGAGCGTCGCCGCGTACTCGCGTAGCTGTTCCTGTCCGACGTGCTCGGCCATGCCGATGCTGGCGACTGCGTCGTAGGGACCGTCGTCGACCTCTCGGTAGTCCTGGTGTCGGATCTCGACGTGCTCGGCAAGGCCGGTCTCCTCGACGCGGACCTGAGCGTAGCGGGCCTGCTGCTCGGACAACGTCACGCCGACGACCTGTGCTCCGTAGTTGCGGGCGGCGTGCAGGGCGAAGCTGCCCCACCCGCACCCGATGTCGAGCAGCCGCGTGCCGCGTGCTAGGCCGAGTTTGCTGGCGACGAGGTCGAACTTGGCGGTCTGGGCGGTTTTCAGACCAGGCGTCTCGGGTGGGGTGTCGTCGTCGTTGACGGAGCGGACGGAGGTGACGGTGTCGGTATGGTCGCCCGTGGTGTCGAGGTCGGGCCAGTAGGCGCAGGAGTAGGTCATCGACTGGCCGAGCAGCAACCGATAGAACTCGTTGCTGATGTCGTAATGGTGGGCGATGGCGTGGGCGTCGCGCTTGCGGCTGTGGCGGTGACCGCGGGGTGCGACCTCTTCGACTGGCACCGGCGCGGGTGGACCGGCCGCGCCGACGCGAAGGGCAGTCAGGAGGATCTGGCGGCGGGCTGCCGGGTCAATGACCTCGCTGGCGTGGGACAGGTTGCTCAGATGAGCCACGCTGTGCAGACCGGTCAGCAGGTCGCCTTCGAGGTCGAGGTCTCCACTGACGTAGGCACGGGCTAGGTGTGATGCCCAGGGACGTTGTCCTCGGTTGAGTTGATCGGCCTGTCGTGGAGACAGGCGAAGGCCTCTGGTTGTGAAGTGGAGCTGTCTAAGAACCGCTTCACGAACCGGAGGCCTTCGTGTCCCACGCTAATGCCCAGCTGACCCCGCGTGCTCGTCTGCGTCTGGCGCACCTGATCGTTGAGAACGGGTGGACGTACTCGACGGCGGCGAGGATGTTCATGGTTTCGCCCGGGACAGCTGCCAAATGGGCGGACCGGTACCGTCGCGAGGGATCGGCCGGGATGTCTGACCGGTCCTCGCGGCCGCGGCGCAGTCCGACCAAGACGTCTCCGGACGTGGTGCGGCGCATCGTGCGCCTGCGGTGGCGCAAGCGCCTCGGGCCGGTGCAGATCGCCGGCCAGCTCGGCATCCCGGCCTCGACCGTGCACGCCGTGCTGACCCGCTGTCGAATCAGCCGGTTGTCTCACATCGACCGGGTCACCGGCGAGCCGATCCGCCGCTACGAACACGACCACCCCGGCTCTTTGATCCACGTTGATGTCACCAAGTTCGGCAATATCCCCGACGGCGGCGGGCACCGGTTCCTCAGCCGCCCAGACAGCAAGCGCAACGCCATAGCGACAGCTCGACGCACTGGCATCCGCGGCGACCGCGGGAAGGGATACCGGCCGGTGATCGGCACAGCCTTCCTGCACACCGTCGTCGATGACCACTCCCGCGTCGCCTATGTCGAGATCTGCGCCGATGAGAAAACCCATACCGCGATCGGCGTCCTCGAGCGGGCAGTTGCCTGGTTTGCCGAGCGCGGCGTCACCGTTGAGCGAGTCCTGTCCGACAACGGTTCCTGCTACCGGTCCTTCGCCTGGCGCGATGCCTGCGCCGGCCTCGGCGTCACTCCCAAGCGCACCCGGCCCTACCGGCCGCAGACAAACGGCAAGATCGAACGCTTCCATCGCACACTCGCCGACGGATGGGCCTACGCCCGCCTCTATCCCTCAGACAGCGAACGCCGTGCAGCACTGCCCACCTGGGTGCACTTCTACAATCACCACCGAGCCCACAGCGCAATCGGAGGCCGCCCGCCGATCAGCCGCCTGAACAACCTGCCTGGGCATCACAGCTAGGCCGAGCTCGTTGGGCTCCCACAGCAGACGTCGTAACGCGCGGCGGCGCCGAATGTCCAGACGCAGCGCCGCGTCGGGCGGGCCGAACTCGCTGCCATCCCAGCAGCGGATCGCGACCGGAAGTTCGGCGCCGATGAGGTGAGTGAGCAGCGGCTGCAGAGCGCTCGCCGCGGTGGCTCTGCGGGGGTGCCGGAGCCGGCGGCTCGGAGTGGATGGCCGGATGCTCATGGGCTGGATGTCTCATTGCGGTAGCGCGTCGCGAGTGCGCGCAGGTGCTCGGCGGCCGAGCCGTCGGGGTCACCGAACTGCTCGGCCACGCGCGCCTTGTCCGGCGAATCGGGCCGGTAGCCGAGGATCAACGCTTGTTCGACGATCTGTTGCATGAAGTTCAGCCACTGCTCGACCTGCCGGCTCGTCTGCGTGGCGGGCAACTCCGTCAGGCGGTTGCGCAGGGCGAAGTAGCCGCTGGCGACGTGATGGCCGCGGTGAGCCAAGTCGGCACCGTGATCGTCGAGCTGTTTGCATTCGGCCACCACCTGCTCGGCTTCCTCGAGCAGGTCCGCGCCCGCGAGCACGATCTGACGCAGCTCGGCGTCGCCGGTGCTCTGTCGGTCGGCTCCCTCGCTGGCGCCGCTCATGTTGGCCTCCCGACGAGCAGCGAGTAATGGCTGCGGCTGCACGCATCGGTGAGACCGGTCGGAGGTTCAGCGTCGCTTGGCGACCCGAGTCCGCGGCGGCGCGTTCTAGGGGATGGGGTCATCGGCGGCTCCTGCCGTGCCGTAGTGGATTCGGCCGTCGAGCAGGCCGAGCGCGTGGATGAGCCGATCCCGCAGCGACCAGCCGCCGCTCGGCGCGTCCGCTGCCGATACACCCCCGCCGCCTGCCGACACGCTGGCGAGGTGATCCGTTCGTTGACCCTGCAGGACGGCGGTTGTCGACCCCAGCGCCTCCGCCAGCCTGGCTCGCGCGGGATGGTCCGCGGCCAGGCGGGCACTGTGGCGCAGGCAGACCGGTGCTGATTGCCCGTGCGGCTGAGTCGCCAGCTCGCCGAGCGTGGTCAGCATGGCCAGCGCATGCCGCTGCCCTTCGACATGGGCGGTGCACGCCGGACACGGCCGGGACTCGGTCAGTTCGGCGACGGCGTGTCTGATCGTGTGCGGGTGCCCGAATCCGCTATCCAACCAATCCAAGGCAGGAGCCAGCTGGTCCAGCTGCGCCCGAGCGATGCCATTGAGCAGCGTCCGGTCATCGGCCCGTTCCTGATCGCATAGGTGGTCGATCAGGTTACGAAGATGCGCGCGGCACAGACTGAGCTCGGCGTGTCGATGGCGTCGGTGACCAGAGTCGATCAAGTTCTCGGCTACCTCGCTTAGCACGGAGTGAGCGTCGGCGGCCGCCGACGCGCACGCTGTGCACCGATGCGGCGCTGGATCCTGGGCGTCGATGAACCCAAGCTGCAGCTGGGGTACAGGCGTATCGGCGTCACATGCCACCACGAGCGCGCGGCCAAGTTCGTCGATGTGTTGCCGGTCATAGGCGATGAGATGCCGCAGCCGCCGGCGATGGCTACTGAGCAGCATGTGCAGATCGGGAATCGCACGAGGCTCGGGGCCCAGCCGGCCAACGATCCGCGCCGCGACCTGCAGCGTGTGCTCGTGGCACAGATCCAGGCGGGACAGCCGGGGAAGTGCGCCGGTGCTGCCGGCCAGCAGACTTGCCGCCGCGTGCACCGCCCGGGTCTCGGTCTCGTTCTCCCACTGGCACGTCGAGCACCCGCGTGGCGTCGCAGCGGGGTCGAGGAGCGCGGTGCCGGCGATGCGTGTGGTGGGGTGTACTGCGGCGTGCGCGGCTGCGAGTCGGCCGGGCAGCAGCCCGAGGAGGTGTTCCTGGCCCTCGGGGGTAGCGAGTAGCAGCCGAAGATGCCGCGGACAATACGCCGACGCCTCGCCGGGCTGCGCGCCGCTGAGGGGAAGGTCGGCCAGCCAGCGACGGCAGGTGCGCGCCCGCAGCCGGCAGACGGCACACGCGGCGCTCTGCTGCTCGCCATTCTCGGCGTCGCGGTCGTCCCCGTCGTCGAGCAGCAGCTGATGTGCGATTTCGGCTTCATGGTCAGGGCTCAGGCGGCTGTGACCGCGTCGCCACAGATCACGCCAATGCTGGCCCAGCCGACGAACCGCGTTCGGCGGCCGCTGGCCGGAGGCGGTCATGCGCGGTCGCCGGCGTAGGTGGAACGGGGGAGGACCGCGCCGGTGGCGTAAGCAGCAGACCGGCCTGGCCGATGCTTCCACGAAACACACTCGACAGAGGGTCCGGAAGTGTCTGCTGTCGCGGCGCTGGGCGCTTCGCGCCGTCGACCGGAGCCCGGTTGGCGGCGGGGCGTCGCGGCGATGACCACGGGCATCCTCCTGTGTCCTGTCAGGAGGAGCCATCAGCTCACGAGCGAGCGGTTTCGTCGCGCGGACTGGCGGACGTGGCGGGTTCCATCGCCAACATCGACTCTAGGAGCTAGCTGCTCGCGCGGGCAAGGGAACCATCTGTCGATAGGCATCCGGCATCCGGCATCCGGCAACGAGCCGATAGCCAGGGGTCAGGTGGCCGCCGTCCCACTACACGCTGCGATGGATTGGAATACGCACTGTCCCGCTGGGGCGCTCGGGCTCACATCAGGTCGTCGGCTTGACGTTGTCCGGCCCGGTTGAGGATGATCGGTGCTGGCGATGGATCCCGCCGAGCCGCCGGCAACGGCTGCTGAACCGCCCGTCACCGGGCTGATGGTTCCTCCTGAGTCTAGGAGGAGTCCGTGTCCGTGGTCCTGGCCCCCGCCGCGTCATCGCTCGATCGAGTGGGCGGTGGTCGACAGTCCCGGCGCGGCGACTGTCAGGACTGGTGGGGCGACGAGCGATGAGCGGCCCGGTCGTTGTCGGCACCGACGGAACGGTGCACAGCGACGAAGCATTGCGCTTCGCGGCACATGAGGCACAGCTTCGCGGAAGCGAACTCATCGTCGTGTTGGGCTATGTCGGGCCCATTGATCCGGACGTCGACGACTTCGAGACACCGAAATCCGTCCAGATCCGCCGACACGAACCAGAGGCGACGCGCGCGCTCATTCGGGCGCTATGCGTTCCTGCTGCCGCGTTGCCGCCGCATCGGATCGTTTGTGACGACTTCGAGCCCTCAGCGCTTCTGCTGCGGGCCAGCGCCGGCGTCGGCGCCGAACTGATCGTGATCGGCCAGCATCACCGGCATCTGCTTGACCGCCTCGTGCATGGCCCCTCCCGGGCAAGCAAGCTCGCCCGCCGCAGTCACGTGCCCGTGGTGGTCGTTCCCGAACCAGACCCGGCCTCCGGTGATCTCGGTGAGAATCAGGCCGCTGCGGTCGAGCGCTGAGTGCGATGGCCGACGAGCGCGCCAAGCCGGCGCGGCTTCACCAACACTGCCAGGATGTTGTGACTGACGTAGCTGGCGGCCCCGAGGCAGTGCGATCGCCGTCGACGCGACCTAGCTCGATCCACCAAGGATCACTGAACGACGATGGCCTGGTCGTCTTGGCTCGCCACGGGCGCACCGAGTTGAACGCCGCAGGCCTGTTGCGCGGACACCTGGACCCGGCGCTGGACAGCGTTGGCGAGACGGAGGTTCTCGCGCTAGGGCGCGCGGTGGCGCAGACGCTGGCTGGGCGGCCGGTGGTCAGGATCGTCTGCAGCCCGTTGCGCCGCGCGATCCAGACCGCGTCAGCGATCGCGGCGGCCTTACCTGAGCCACCTGTCGTGCAGGCCGCGCAGGGTCTGATTGACCGCGACTACGGCCACTGGGCCGGGCACAGCCGCGAGGAGGTGCAGGCCCGGTTCGGCAGCGTCGACGCCGCGGACGGGGTCGAGTCGGCGATCGCTGTGACCGAGCGAGCCCGCGCCGCGCTGGACGCGCAGTTGCCGCTGCTGGCCTCCGGTGCGCTAGTGCTCGTCGCGCACGATGCCGTCAACCGGCTGCTGCTGGCTTCGCTAGATCCTGGCCTGGGTCCGGCCGATGAGATCGGTCAGAGTACGGCTTGCTGGAACCTGCTTAGCTACCGCGACCACACCTGGCAGGTAGATCGGGTCGATCAGAAAGTGTGGGTGCCTGATTGATCGAGGCCGCCTGATTGATCAACGCCGTGTCGGCAAACCGCTTAGCTACGGACAGCCCCGGTTCGGATCGCCCGGTGGGCCCGATGGCGGCGCCGCGCTCGGTTGTGCCGTGATTGGTGATGTCGCCGCAGCCAGATGGTAGGTGTCGCTACCGGCGTGGGCTGCGGCGGCGGCGATCGTGTTCCGGGAAGCGAATGTGTGCTCGTAGAGATCTTGCCCGTAGCTGGTCGGTTGCGGCGCGGCTTCGAGCAGCCGATAGGTGCGGTGGCCGGTTTCGTCCCGGTCGGCGCGTAGAAACAGGGTGGTCTGGGCGCGTTCTTGTTCGAAGCGGTGGGCGAGTTCGTAGAGGTGGGTGACGAACACGACGGTGATGCCGACGTGGTTGAGGGCTCGCAGGATATCGGCGGCGATTTCGCTGGCTTCGCGTTCGTTGGTCGCGGCGAAGGATTCGTTGCACAGCAGCAGACCGTGGGGTCGTATGCGGCCGGCGATGCGGCTCATCCGGTTGAGTTCTTCATCGAACTTGCCGGCGGTCATGGTGGCGTCTTCTTCGCGGGCGTAGTGGCTGAAGACGCTGGTGACGGTGGCCGCGGTGAACGATCGGGCCGCCACCGGCATGCCGGCCTGCATCATGAGGTGGGCCAGACCCACGCTGCGCAGGAACGTCGACTTTCCGCCCTGGTTGGCGCCGGTGATGATGATCAGCGCTTTGCCGTCGGCGCACAGGTCGTTGCCCTGCACGGGGCTGGGGGACCGCAGCGCGAGGCACGGGTCGTAGAGGCCGGTCGCGGTCAGGGTGGCGCTGCCGGCGGGGTGTGGTTCGGGCTGGCAGACGGTCAGGTCGCGGCCGGTCAGGTGCTCGTACAGGTTGAGGCAGCCGAGATAGAACGCGAGTTCGGCGCGCAGCGCGGTGAAGAACCGCAGGATGTGGTCGGCGGCTTGGGCGAGCGCGTCGGCGGCGAGGGTGAGGATGCGGTCGCGGAGGCCGGCGAGATCCTGGTGGGCGCCGTCGTCCTCGCGGGGCATGGTGCGGCTGAAGTAGGGGCGCTTGACGGGGGGGTGACGGGGCAGCAGATGGCTTTGGTTGTCCCGGTGGGGCACGCGGAGCACATAGTCGACGCCCTGGCTGTGGCGGCCCAGGTGGGCGCTGGCGAGCAGGCCGTCGCGGAAGCGCAGGTTCCGCAGGTGCTCGGTGATCTCAGCGAAGTAGCTCTCGTCGAGCTCGGCGTCGAGGGTGGCGAAGAACCGCGTGAACGCCGGGGAGGTGAATCTGGCGGCGTGCTGCTCGGACAGCCCGTGTAGACGTTGCAGGATGACGACGAACAGGTGCATTGCGGTGACCGAGCGGTTGAGCAGGGCGCTGCTGCTCTGGCTGAAGAAGCTGGCCCGATAGATCTGGCGCTCCTGCTCGATGGCCTGGCAGGCCAGCTCGTACAGGTCGCGGACCACGCCCGGCTGGGCCAGGCAGTCGGCCAAGGTCTGTCCGCGGTACACGATCTGCACCGGGTCGGTCAGCCCGGCGAGGGTGGCGGTGCGGATCGAGGCGTGGATGATCTTGTCGCCGCCGGCCGCGGCGGCCCACAGGGTGGCCAGGTCGAGATCCTGGATCAGATCGGCGTCACCGGGTTGCTCGTCGCGGTCGGGGTCGAAGTCGCGGTCGTCATACATCAGCAGCGCTCTCACCGGCTCAGCTCCTGAACCAGGCGGTCGAACCCGAGACCGTACTTGTCGGCGATCGCGTGGGCGTAGGCGCGCCCGTCGGCCGGTTTGCGGATCACCTTGTGGGTGCGGGTGGCGGGATCGTCGGGGGCGACGGTGCTGACCATGCTGACGGTCTTGTCGTCGAGGGAGGCCAGCTCGTCGAGGAAGGTGACGCACACGCACACCGCGTCCAGCGCGGACACCTGCTCGAGGATCTGGCGGCTCAAGAACAAGGCGTCGGCGGCGGTGGTGGAGTTGAAGATCTCGTTGAGGATGATCACGCTGGCCGGCGTGGCGGCGGCGAGGTCATCGCGCAGCCGGTCCAGTTCGGTCTGCAGCTTGCCGGTCATGGTGGTGCTGTCTTCGGCCTGCTCGAAGTGCGTGAAGATCTGATCGCACACGAACAGACGGGTGTCACGGCCGGGGACCGGGCAGCCGAGGCGGGCCAGATAGTGCAGTTGCCCGACGGTGCGGGCCAGCGTGGTCTTGCCGCCGTTGTTAGGGCCGGAGATCACCAGAAGGCGTTCGCGGCCTTCGAGGCGGATGTCGTTGCCGACGATCCCCTGCCTCGGCTTCGTGCGTGGATGCGGCTCCGCGCGTGGAGACTCAGCGCTCGCACGCCCAGCACGCGCGGACTGCGTGCTCGCCGGGCCGCTGCGGCGTGGGCTGCGCTCGGGTGGGGGGTGCAGTTTGTGGGCCAGCGCCAAGTCGAAGGTGTCCAGAGCCTGCTCGCTCTTGTCGGTGTCGGACAGGTCGGGGTAGCTGAACGCCAGCCCGGCCGCGCGCAGCGGGGCGAGGTAGTCGACGTAGGCGAGGTAGAACTGGATGTCGCGGTCGAAGCGTGCGATGAGCGGATCGAGATAGTCCAGATGCTGGCCGCAGAAGGAGTCCAGGACGGCGAACACGTCGGGGTGCAGCTGCGCAACGAGGTCGAGAACGCCGGTGCCGGCGTAGGCCTCCCAGCTGCGGGCCTGGGTCTGCGTCCGCGGGGTGCGGGCCGGGTGCTGCTGGAAACGGGCGAAGGTGGCCGCGACCCGCTCGCTGTAGTCGGCCTCGTCGTCGTAGCCGGCGACCGTGATCCGGTCGCCGCGGATGACGATCACGTAGTGGATGCCGGTCAACGCGGCTTGCAGTCGCGACGTCTCGGAGTGCAGTACGCGGAACCCATCGGAGTCTGCGTAACCGCGCAGGTAGGTGACGAGCCCGATCAGGGCGCGGGAGCGGGGGGCGGCGGCTTGCAGGCCCTCGGTGAGCTGCAGCACGGCCTGGCAGTATTCCTCGACGGCGTTGAGGAAGAAGCGGGTCCGGTAATGATGCTGCAGCCCGTGATCGTCCTCACGGATCTCTCGCGTGCGGTACCGGGACTGATGGACCAGCCGCCGGCCGGCGAACGCGCGAACCAGATCGGCGATGTCGCTCCGATCGAGGTCGCGGAACAGCTCATGGCGGTAGCGCAGCGTGTCGAGGTCCCGAAGCGGCGACCAGTACAACCCCGTCAGCTCGTAGTCGGCCTTGTCTGCGGTGACTGCGGCGACGACCTGGTCCAGATTCAGGTCATGGAAGAACCCCGGTTCCTGCGGCGGCGCAGCGGTCTCCTGATCGGGCGGGCGCTGCCCCGGCGGATACAGCATGTCCGGCGCGGTCACCACTGGACTCGCACTCCATGCCGATCATGACCGCCACAGCGCGGGACCGGTGTCTCTAGCGGCCCCGGCCGGACCCAGGCGTCAGATCTCCTCGACAGCCCACTGCGCACATGTCGTCCTTTCATCGACAGGTGCCATCAGCGGGGGGTGCGGTTCGAAGCTCACGCTCCGGGCGGGCGCCATCGCCTGCCCTCCACCCTAGCGCCGGTCCACGCCGCGGCCCGGTAGCAAGCCGACTCGGCCTTCAGCATGGTCGTGAATGTCGTCGGGGCGGACCGGCGCTAATGCGGCTGCTCGCGCAGGAGGACGTTCTCGGCGTCGCCGTATCGCTCGGGATCGACCCAGACCCGCGTGTCGGCGGCATCGCCGCCCAGATGACGGTCCAAGGCCATCCGTGCGGGTATGCCGGCCGCGCGAAACGCCGCCAGCAGCCGCGCACCGTCGCCGTGGCTGACGACCACGATCTGCGCCCACCGAGCGGCTGGCAACCCGTTGCCCTCCGTGCCCGGAGGCAGCCAGAACGAGTCCCACCGCGCTTCGGGGGACAGCGAGGGCTCGTGCGGCGAAGCGGACATCACGATTGCGTCGCATTCTGATGCGGGACGAGGTTCATGGCAGCCGTTCGTGAGACCCGTCCGCCGCCGGCGGCCCGCAGGGAACCAGCACCACCGGAGAGCGGCTGCGGCGCACGAGCGCGGCCCCGTCGGCGTCGACGACTCCGAAACGGGCCAGCAAACCGTGGCGGGCGGCGGCGACGACGATGAGCTGCGCTCCGGCGTAGCCGCGCAGCAACACGAAGGACGGCGGTCCGGGCTCGGTGACGATCTCGTGGGCCGGCAACTGGTCTGTGGCTCGGCTGAGGGCGCGACACAGCGTCGCTTCGGCCCGAGCGCGGGCCCGCCGACGCAGCTCGGCCTCGGGTGTCTCGATCGACTCCAAATCCGGATCGACCGGGGTCACGTAGCTGGCCACCACGACCAGGCGAGCAGGCCGTAACTCGGCCTCCCGGACCGCGAACCGAACCGCGGCATCGCCCTCGGTCCCGGTGGGGCAGGCCAGCACGACCGCGTCCCGGACGTAGGTGCCACCAGGCAGATCGCGCCGGCGCACCCGCGGCAGCCGGGAGCCGGTCACCGCTGCCGCGAGCCAGGAGGAGCATCGCCGCCACGCGGCGCCAGCGGCTGTGGCCGCGCTCATCGCGAGCAGACCTGCGGCGATCGCGACCGACGCCGCCTTCTGCCGCGCCAGCCCAAACGCGAGACACACCAGCGCTGTCGCCGGACTGACCCCGACCACGAACCACCGGCGGCGCACTCGAGGGCAGCGCGCCGAACTAGATGTCGGCCGGGGGCTGGCCTACCGCCCCGGCCGGAGGTCGGCCACCGCCCACCAGCAAGGTGGCGCTGACCGCCATCGTCGTCCAGCTCGGGGCAGCTCTCGGCGACCGTCCGCGCACATCGACACCGCCGATGACAGCGGACATCAACCCCAGACGTCTCGGCCGCCGGCCGCTCGACCGCTTGCTTGTCGTCACTATGATCCACGGCACACTCCTGCTGTCTCAGGAGGGCCCATCAGCCCGGTGTCCGGACAGTTCAGGCCAACGTGCGTGGACCGTGGCCTCGGCGGGATCCATCGCCGCGACCAGTCTGATCGGGCACCGTACAGCCGGTCAAGCAGCACGCGGAGCAGCCCGCAGCCAGGGGCCCGACCTCGCCGATGCCGTGCCGCTGCCGCGCCGTTGCGAGTCAACGGCCGGCGACCGCCGTCGATCACTTGCAGGCGTCGGCCGAGGTCTGTTAACTGGACTGCGAAGGCGATGGAGTCCGCCTGCGACATTCCAAAGCACGGGATTCGCGAACCGCCGCGAGGCTGATGGCACCTGCTGACGAAGGAGTCGCAGGTGAGTCATCTCCGCACACCCACGGGCAAGCCCGACGAAGCGGCATCGCCACCGGCGGGACAGCCCGGGACTGAGCTCGGCCCGGCCGAACAGCCGTCGCTCAACGGCCGTCGCTCCCCGGACGGTCCGCCGTCGGCCACCGTCTCCTCGACAACGCAGACCAGCGCCCGGACCGGATCCGACTCGGCCCGCGCGTCTGCCGCCACCGGATTCCGCAGCATCCTGTTCGCGAGCCACGATGCACCCACCGGGCTGGACGAGCTCCCCGCACCGGAGTGCTTCCCCGACCTGAACCTCGATCAGGTTGTCGCCTCCGTCGTAGCCGCAAAGGAGCCGTACCGGCTACTGGGCTACTTCCACGTCCCGTTGGATTCGCCCGACGCGATCATCTACCGCCAGCAGGTCTTCCAGGATCTGGAACTCAAGCCGATCTATGACATCGTCGCCCGCTTCGCCGACGGCATGCGCACCATGCGTGCCCGGATCGAGCGGGTGAACAAGTCGCACTACCACTATCAGAAGCAGCGGTGGTTCCTCGACGCTGTCCGCGCCTACTGCGAGACAATCGAGACGATCACCAGCGAGCTCGATAACGCATCCTTCGAGTCCCGAGGGCTCACGGAGCTAGCCAACTACCTGTCCCAGTACCGGGCGTCGCCAGCATTCACCGCGCTGCGCGACGAGGCCGACGCTGTCGCGCACGGTCTGGACTCGATCCTCTACGACGTATGGGTGCGGGGCGCCAAGGTCACCGTCGGCGCGTTCGACGAGGAACCCGATTACAGCGCCGACGTCGCCAAGACCTTCGAACGCTTCCAGCAGCGCGACATCCAGGTCCGGCCCGCAGATCGCAACGCTCGCCGCAACCCGTTCGAACGAGGCGGGACGGACGCCGCCAGTAATCAGTTCATGGACCATGTGGAAGCGCAGATCCTCGACCAGGTCGCCAAAGTATTTCCGGACCACTTCGCAGCCCTGGATGCGTTCTGCCACGCCCATGGCGACTACCTCGACCGCACCATCGCGGTGTTCGACCGCGAGATCCAGTTCTACATCGCCTATCTCGACTACCTCGCACCGCTACGTCGAGCCGGGCTCACGCTGGACTACCCGCAGATGTCAGTTGACGACAAAGCCGAGAACGCGACCGACACCTTCGATCTGGCCCTCGCGGCGCAGTTGCTGCGCGACGCTGAGAACGGCGAAAACCCCGTGGTACGCAACGACATCCACCTGGAGGGCAACGCACGCATTCTGGTCATCTCCGGGCCGAACAACGGAGGCAAGACCACGATGGCCCGCACCGTCGGGCAGCTGCACTACCTGGCCAAACTCGGCTGCCCGGTGCCCGGTCGCGATGTGCGGCTGTACCTGGTCGACGAGGTCTTCACCCACTTCGAGAAGGAAGAGGACATCGCGACACTGGCGGGCAAGCTGCAGGAAGAGCTAGGCCGGATGCACGACGACTTCCAGCGAGCCACGCCACGCAGCTTGATGATCATGAACGAGATGTTCAGCTCCACCACCGTGCACGATGCGCTGTTCCTGTCCAAGGAGATGCTCGGCCGGCTCAGCGATCTCGATGCGCTCGGGGTGTGTGTCACGTTCCTCGA
>Ga0335073_10001816_pt1 | contig 28893 bp, 18 predicted proteins | sample Lox_Sample_22_FD_207093 | JGI IMG/M metagenome (GOLD analysis project Ga0335073, IMG submission 207093) | Soil microbial communities from Loxahatchee National Wildlife Refuge, Florida, United States - Lox_Sample_2.2 | ecosystem: Environmental > Terrestrial > Soil > Wetlands | place: USA... | reverse complement strand
ACGCTGTTGAGTCCCTCCGGCGCTGGCGCCGCATAGGCGTAGAAGGCGGCGCGGCCATATCCGCCGTTGCCGGGCCAGAAGCCCGCGCTGATCACCTCATGCGAGTATGCCTCTGCCTGGATGCGATCCGCGTTCGGGCGCGCAGGCGCTTTTTTCCCATTGAAGCGGGTCACCGCAAGATCGAACGAGCCCCAGAAGAAGTGGACTGGACTGATCTTGCCGTAGAAATTTGTCGAGAATCGTTTGAAAAGAGTATCCGCAATGGCAAGAGCGCGCCAGAAGCGCCACGCGGCCTCGCGGTCATAGCTGCGGTGCACAGTGTCCCGGTCGAAGCGGATAGGATCGGGAACTTCGACCGGCACTGGATCGACCGCAACGTGGACGCCCAGTTGGGTCATCGTGGTGAAGAATTCGCTGTAGAAGTCGGCTACGGGCAACGGGCGAAGTTCGATGCGGCGAACCTCTCCCATGCTTGTGCGGCAGACAACCTCGTGCGCAATAAGGTCGAATTCCACATCCAACAAGAATCCCTGCGGCGTTGGCATCGGCGAGGTCCATAATCCCCTGGCCGTTAGATAGAAGGGCACATTCCACCAGTGATTTTGGAGAGGACTGAGGACGAGGCGTGTCTTCCCCACTATCTGCATGAACATGTGGAGCGTGTCAGCCGTGTCCTTCCACTGCTCCCATGCAAGGTCGGGCCATTTTTCGAAGCCTGACACAGTGCCTCCTTATCCGGATGCTGGATTCCAGCACAGAGCTTTTGCAGCGCCTTGACCGCGTGACTGAAAGGGCGATCTCTGCTTTCAACCTTTTTACCACGGGCAAACAAGATAGGAGTTGGGTTGTCACTTATGTGAAGTTTTGTAATCTAAAAGCTGATATGAAGATTCTCTCTGTCAATTGCGGATTGCCACGGGAAGTCATCTGGCATGGAAGAAGTGTAACCACTTCGATCTACAAGGAGCCGGTCGAGGGGCGGGTCGCTTTGCGCGCGCTGAATCTGGATGGCGATCGGCAATCGGACCTGACGGTGCACGGCGGTCAATATAAAGCGGTCTATTGCTATCCGATCGAACACTACAGCTACTGGAGTGAGGAACTGTCGGGGCGGACGCTGCCCGTAGGAATCTTTGGCGAGAATTTTACGATCGAGGGCCTACTGGAAGATGCCGTTTACATTGGCGACCGGTTTTCTGTTGGTTCGGCGGAAGTGGTTGTCACCCAGCCTCGGCTTCCGTGCTATAAGCTCGGCATTCGCTTTGAGTCGGATGATATGCCGAAGCGTTTTCTTGGCAGCTACCGCATGGGGTTTTATCTCGCTGTCACGCGGGAAGGGGAGGTGGGTGCGGGTGACGAAATGATTAAGCTCAGCTCGGATTCAATTGCCGTTCCCGTGCCGGACATCACCCGCTTGTACGTCGCAAAGCAATTTGGCTCGGAAGAAATCCGCCAGGTGCAGCGCGCCCTGATGGTGCAAGCGCTGCCCGAGAGCTGGAAAGAGTACTTCCGGGAAAAATTAAATCGCCTCAGCGCATAGCTTCCCTCGTCATTCCTCGCGGAAGATCGTCAATCGCGGATCAGAACCGAGGACAGAACTCCGAGTCGATTCTCGTGAAGATTGCGAGCCAGGTTTGCGGTCATCGTCCGGAAATCCGGCCCCATCACGACACCAAGATTCACGCCGGCTGGAGGTGGTCCGGCAAGCGCTACGTTGAACCATTCGATCGCAATCTGCGTATCATCGCGCCACATGATTGGCCTAAATCCAGCCTGTTCGAGCGCGCTACGAGTCTGGTTTTTGCTGAACAGGAAACTGCTCGCCGCGTCGCGGGCCCAGGGAACCGGGTAGATCACATTTCCATTGCCTAACATTACGTCGTAGGTGGCGAACCGGCCTCCCGGCGCAAGAACGCGACGGACCTCGGTATACAGCGCCGAGCGGTTTTCGATATTCATCGCCACGTGCTGCAGAAAAACCACCTCGAAGGCCGCATCCTCAAATGGCAGATGCAGCGCGTCGCAGACTCGGTAGGTGACGCGATCGGAGAGCCCGCAACGGGCCGTGAGGTAAGAGGCCGCATCGATGAAGCTCGGGCTCAGATCGACGGCCGTCACTTTGCAGCCGAACGTGGCGGCGAGATAACGTGCGGGGCCTCCGATCCCGCAACCAAGATCCAGTATCCGCGTCGACGACTCAAGTTCCGCGGCGTTGGCCAATTCGGCCGTCGCTAGGATGCCTCGGGTGTGGAACTGGTCGAGCGGCGCGAGTTGGGCGACGGTTAGGGTCTGATCTTCGGGTGCGATGGCCGCGAGCGCTGCCTGGATACGGCCGGTGAGGCCTGCTGCGCTGTAGTGTTCACGCACCCTGATTGCGGTTTCAGTCATAACGGTTCTCCAGAAGAAGTATTCGTTGAGGCGGGTGAGTCCGAATCACGATGCGGAGGCATTGAGAGCAGGCACGCGAGCCATCTTGCGCTCAGGACGCACCAGCCAATAGAGCGCTACTGCGTGCGTGATCATCAGCATGGGCACGTAGAGGATGGGGATCACGTAGGTAGCGCCCAACTGTCCAGCGACCGCAGGCAGGTTGAGCCGGATTGCGCGGTAATAGTCCACAAGGAGGTCGACTACGCCCACCACATTGAATGTGGCAATGAACAGCCAGAACACTGGACGTATCCTCACTGCAAGAAGCGCCAGGAGGGCCAGCACTCCGGTTGCGAAATCGCCATAAGCGGCGAATGTGGCAAAGCCGGCAGGCAGGTTTGGCCCGACCACTCCGGGAAGGAGAAAGACGAGACCGAAAAAGCGAAAACTGTGGAGAGTGGCGATGGCGCGTTGAGCTTCGAACCGCTCCATGGTTCTAAGCCTGGGCAGATAATACGTGCTGAAGAAGAGCATGCACGCTACGTAACCTAGAAGAAGATGGGTGCGGAAGATGGTTTCCGGCGACATAGGGTTCTCCTGTCAGGATGGGAGTGCTCCTGCCGCCTACACCAGTGATCGGTACCGGACGCGGCATCGAGCTACTTCTCTCACCCATAGGATGTTGTATGTAATCCTATGCGATTCAGATTATTTTTGGCAGTCGCGGCTGGTTGCATTGTGGGATGATCTCGCGCATCCTATGAGATGAGCCATGCGCTACCGACCTGAACACAAAGCAGAAGTCCATCAGAAGATTGTGAAAGACGCCTCCCGTCGCGTACGCGCCGAAGGTCTGGACGGCGCCGCCGTTGCGGCCATCATGCGCGACACAGGTTTGACGCACGGAGGATTTTACAAGCACTTCGGGAGCAAAGATGAGCTTCTGCTGGAGTCGCTGCGCGAGGCGTTCCGCGATATCGCTGACAATTTGGCGGACGCGGCTGAACAGTCGCGTCCTGAGGCTGCTTGGAAGGCAATCGTTAAGACCTATTTGAGCCTGGAATACTGCGACCATGTGGAACGCGGCTGTCCGCTGACGGCCCTCGCCCCTGAGATGGCCCGCGCCGACCCGGGCATGAGGGGCGAGATCTTTGCCGAGCTTCTGAAGTACAAAGACAGAATGGTTCCCTTCATGCCAGGCCGCCGGGCGATGGAGAAGGAGCGGGCCTTCTTTGTGATCTTTTCAACTATGATTGGTGCCGTGGAGATTGCGCGGATGCTGCCCAACCGCGCTGCGCAGGAAAAGGTGCTGGCAACCACGCGTGAATTTCTTCTGGCCAGCTTTTGATTTTTCCGAATCTGCCCCTTAAAGATGGATCAGTCCACGCTGCAGAGCGGTCACAACAGCCTGCGTACGGTCCTCCACATTCAGCCGCATCAGTATCACGCTCACATGACACTTCACTGTGGATTCAGTGATTCCCAGGTCGGCTGCGATCTCTTTATTGCTCTTGCCTCGTACGATGAGATTCAGGACTTCGCGTTCGCGAGCGCTCAATTCGGAGTTGGGAATACGGGAAGACAACGCACGGTAGACCGGGCGCGGAAGAAAGCGTCCTCCCGCGTGGACCCGGCGCAACGCGCCAACCAGCGCATCGTGCGGCATTCCCTTAATGATGTAACTGCGTGCCCCTGCCTCAAGTGCCTGATGAATATCCTCATCGCCTTCATAGGTAGTGAGCACAACGAACCTGGCATCGGCGTGGCGTGCAATTATGGTACGAATGGCCTCGACACCGCTGATGCCCGGAAGCCGGAGGTCCATCAGCGTGATGTCAGGAAGGTGTTTTTCGAATAAGTCGATGCATTCTTCGCCGCTTCCTGCCTGCGCAACGGTGGTCATATCTGGAGTGGCTTCGATAATTGCGGCGATACCGATGCGCATGATGGGGTGATCGTCCACAACCAGGACCCGAATCTTTGCCGACTCCTTCATGTCCACCGGTTTATCCATTCCCCGAATTCAGCATGCGCCAAGCCGCCTTTCCAAGCAAATGAAAAATTACGGAGCGCGTCCCGCTCTGTAGGAGCCGCGGATGCTCTAGTGTGTGCCGCCGAGCAAAAGATGGTACTCCGGGACGAGCGCCCCATCCTTCAGCTTATCGATTTGTCCGCTGTTGCCGAATACAAGTGTGTGCCGTAATTCGAGCTGGACCGGTGCGTCACGGCGCAGCGGTAGCACATCCAGTTCGAATGAGCCGCCACCCTGCGCATCGAGAAAACGGCTTAGGCCTATCGACCATGGGCGTCCATTGAAGAAATTGTCATCGAGAAGTTTGCGATCCACATACAGGCGTGCGAGATCTCCCTGATATTGGATTTTGAGAAACAGCTCGCTCAATCCGTTCATCGATCCGTCGGGAATAGTGAGCGACCATCTCGCGGCTTCCGGTAACTCCGATGCGGGCGGTGCTTCGGCGACGCCGTTTGGCCGCCAGCTTGGAACTGGCCCAATCTTCACCGGAAGAGCCTCGCCAGCGGCTTGAATTGGCCGGATCTCAAGGTGCAAGTTTCGCGGCTGTGCCTCTGCGGTAAAGCGGCCGACGCGAGCGCTTGAGGCCGCGTGAGTAAGCGGGAGACTTGCCTCCAGTGGCTTAGCGAGCGGCGGCGAAATGGCGAATGCAAAATGAGGCGAGCCTCTCGATTGCAACCAAATGCGCGTGGCATTCCTCGTGTCAGCAAAGAAATCCGCGTCCGTCACCAGAAGATACTCGCCACCTTCCACATGAATTCTCCATGCATTTTCTGCTTCACGCGCGGTAAGCACTACAATATGAATCCGTTTGCCTTGCTCTGAAACAAGGTCGATCGATGACTCCAGGCCAGGTTCGATGCCGCGAAGATACGTCACACCGCCGCTCGTCGTTGTTTCTCCGCTCGAGGTATGCATGGACCGAACGCTTGCCGCATCGAACGCAAGTTCCGCGGAGACGCCAGGAATGGCTTCCAGGTAGAGAGTCGTCTCGCCGGAGTTCTCAAGGCGCGCGAAAACCTGAGCTGTGCTGTAGCGGATGGTCACTCCACCCACGCGTAGATTGAACGGCCAGATGAAGTATGCTCCCGAAGGAACGTCGACAGGATGTTGTGGAACGGCGAGCGTGCTGCACGGTTTGCCTGCTTTGGCAGGGAGGCGGATCTGGAACTGCACAGCCGGCCACGCGGGCATCGCGTAGTTGCGCACATAGTTATTGAAGAAAATGAATCCTGCATCATCCCTCGATCGCACCGAAGCGCGCGGAACTGTAAGATCATCCGGACTCTTCGGTGCCTCCTCGGGCTCGTGGACCGTCATCGGCGCCAGTTTAGGTCCAAAGTCGTTGAGAAAGTATCCGGAGACCTTCAGCTTGCGGAAAGATTCTCGCTCCTGGCCAAACTCGCCGAGTGGCGCTTGAAAATCATACGACTTGATGGGCAGGTCGTTGGGATAGCCGGTTGACTGCGATTCCTGGAGGGTTGAGAGCTTGCCTTCAGGATTCTCTCCGCCCTGGAACATATAGCTCCCGTAGAGATTCACGCCGGAACCGAGCATAACCGGAACCATGGCCGCGATGTCATCGGGTTCAATCACGGGGCGCCGATGATACGTGTCTTCGATCCCTCCGCCGATCTCTCCCGTGAAGAACGGCAAACCCTTGTCGGCCGCAGGCATTCCGCCCTTCGTAATCGCATCTGCCTTGACGCGGCTGTGAAAGCGAAATGCGTAAACCTCCGCAGGCGGCAACTTGTGGATGGAGCCATCCCATGGCGCATCCGGATAGCCGCCGTACACAGGAATTACCGCCTCGTGCGGAACGACAGCGTTGTCCCACCCGGTGACGAAGTAGAGCGGAACATCGAGGCCGGTGTCAATTGCAATCTTCTTTAGCTCCAGGATGTGTGCTTCGCCCGCACCGGGTCCGCGCTTTGCGTATTCATTTTCCAACTGAATCGCGACAACGGGTCCACCATCCTTCCAGAGAAGTCCTTTCAACTGGTCGGCAATCTGGCTATACCACACGCGCACAGACTTCAAGTAGGCCGCATCATTTTCCCGTGTGGGTCCCTGCTTGATCACCCAATCCGGGAAGCCTCCGTTACGGACCTCAGCGTGGTCCCAGGGGCCGATGCGCGCCTCCACATACATTCCGTGCTGCGCGCACAACTGGACGAAGGCACGAAGATCACGCTGCCCGGCCCAGTCGAACTGCCCCTCGATCTCCTCATGATGAATCCAGATGACGTAGGCCGATACGATATTTACGCCCGCGGCCTTCATCTTGAGGATCTCGTCCTCCCACTGTGCGCGCGGGTAGCGTGAGAAGTGGAATTCGCCCATCACCGGGAGCCACGGCGTTCCGTTAAGAGTAAGATAGCGGCTGTTCACTCCGAGCGTGCCCGCTGTGGGCGAAGTCGCCGTACCTTCGGTATAGGCGGCAGGCCCTGGTTCGACAAAAGCCTGGCTGGCATCCACGCGGATGGAGGTGCCACTTTGGGCGCATAAAGCGGTTGGCATGCCGGCGCAGGCGAACATCCCCAAGCTCAGCCAAATGTATCTCCACACGGTTGGCCGCATATTTGGATAGACGCGATCACACCCTGAGCCCGGCAAAATCGATTCTAAGAAAGAAGGCATTCCGAGTAACTCCGTACGAGCCGGCTTTTCAGGAATCATAGCGCCGTCATGGTACCCGCACGCGAAAAGATCACTCTATTCTTACCCCCTTGCTTTTGAATCCGCCGAAAGTCGGATTGGCGGTACATTTCCCCGCGGGGCGGCTAGGTTTGCCGTATACTGGGCGCCGCCATGCAAAGATTTCATGCGGCCGTTTTTGGGGTGTTGCTCTGCGCTGCAGCTTGCGTGAGCGCAGCACCCGCGGCTCCACGAGCATACACGCAGCGCGTCTGGCAAGCATCGGATGGCCTGCCCGAGCAAACTGTTCAGGCTTTCGCACAAACTCCGGACGGCTATCTCTGGATCGGAACTACGGGCGGTCTGGTGCGCTTTGACGGCGCGCAGTTCACGGTCTTTGACCGCCAAAACACGCCCGCCCTGCACGAGAACAGCGTCTTCTGTCTGATGGTCGCGCACGATGGCGCGCTGTGGATCGGCACTGAGGGCGGCGGGCTGGCGCGATATGTGCGCGGCGAGTTCCGCTCCTGGACGACGCGCGATGGCCTGAGCAACGATTTTGTTAGAAAAATTGCCGAGGATGTGAACGGGACCATCTGGGCCGGCACCGACAATGGCCTTCTGCGCCTCCAAGGCAACCGCTTCATCCGCGTCGATGGAACTCCCGGTATTCCAGCGCTCGCGGTTCACGCTATTTACTTTGATCACGCGGGCCGGCTTTGGGCAGGCGGGTCGAAGTTACTTTGCATCGTCAATGGTCATGCGACGGAATACGCCCTGCGCGGCGAAGCCAGCCAGAATCGCGTTAAGTCCATCATTCAGACTGCAGACGGCTCGATGTGGGTTGGCACAGTTTCAGGATTGAACCGCATGACGCCAGAACACAGCACGTTCGACCATGTGAACGGCATTACCGGCACGGTCCGCGTGTTGTTTCAGACATCCGACAGCGTGCTCTGGATCGGCACAATCGGCCAGGGAGTATTCGAGTGGAACGCGGGAAAGTTTACGCAGATCACCGCGCCAGCTTCTCTACCCAGCAATACAGTTCTCAATTTTTTCGAAGATAGCGAGAAGAATTTCTGGATTGGCACGCAGGCGGGAATGGTTCGTCTTACCCGCGCGCAGGTTAGCATTGTTCCTTTACCAAAGGCGGATGACTCCGATTTCGGAACAATCTACGAAGACCGTGACGGCAGCTTCTGGATCGGGTCTACGCTTCTGTTCGAGATGAGAGATGGCGTTGTGACGCCGCGGACGCTTCCGGGCATTGGGCGTGCGCATGTGCGTAATGTGTATCGCGGCCGGTCCGGAGCGTTGTGGGTGGGAACGGACGGAGATGGTATCTATCGCATCGCCGATGGGCACGCCATCCACCTAACGACCCGTGATGGTCTTTCCAACAATTTCGTCCGCGCCATGACGCAGGATCGCGATGGAAGCATGTGGGTAGCTGCGGACGAAGGCATCAGCCATATTCTCGAGAACGGCGCGCACACACGCATTGTCAGCTACCAGATGCGGGATGGACTTGCCTATTTCAGCACGCGAGCACTGCTTGAGGACCGCCAGGGCGACCTGTGGATTGGCACCGATCACGGTCTGAGCCACATGCATGCGGGCAACTTTTTAGGCGACGCGGCCACCAGCGTGCTTGCGCAGATGAAGATATGGGCCATACATGAGGACACGGATGGCGGCATCTGGTTCGGTACTCGCAATAATGGCCTCTATCGCTTTCGCGACGGGAAACTTGCTCATTTCTCTGCGGACGATGGGCTGGCGGGCAACGCTGTCTATCAAATCCTCGAAGATCGCACAGGACACCTGTGGATGAGCGGTCCAAACGGCATCTCGCTGCTCAACCGGCACGAACTCGACGCGCAGGCTGAAAGCTTCCCGCGGCACTTGGCACTCACTTTCTATTCCACCGGCGACATGGCCGCCAACACCGAAATCTATGGCGGCACGCAGCCGTCGGGCTGCATCAGCAAGGAAGGTGACGTCTGGTTCCCGAGCAACCTTGGTCCGATCCATATCTCGTCCTCGCCGACCGCGGCTTTGGCACCGTCATCTTTACGCATTCAGTCTGTGCTTGCCGACGGGCTGGCGATCCAGTTGACGGCGCCCATTGTATTGCGGCCTTCCGTCACTCGAATGCAGTTTGCATTCGCACCCATCCGGCTTCGATCGCAGGGGAGTTTGCGTTTTCGTTACCGGCTGGATGGTTTTGAGAAAGATTGGAGCGCCGCCACACAGGGGAGGACGGCCGACTACACCAACCTTCCGGCCGGCCACTACACATTCCGTGTACAAGCGTTTGAACTCGATAATCCGGAGGTAGTTTCGGAGGCTTCACTCGCGCTGATGAAGCGGCCATTCTTTTACCGCACCTGGTGGTTCCTCGCGGTCTGCGTGCTCCTCATTGCGCTGCTCATCTATGGCGCGTATCAATACCGTGTGCGCCAGGTGCGCGCCCGTTTCGAGATCGTGCTCAAAGAGCGCAGCCGCCTGGCTCGCGAGATGCACGATACGGTGATCCAGGGTTGCACGGGTGTCTCGGCCTTGCTTGAGGCCCTCTCAATGAACGGCTCCATAAATGGATCGAGGAAAGAGGAGACGAATTCTAGCCTGATGGATTTTGCGCGGACGCAGCTGCGCACCACGATTGAAGAAGCACGCGATGCCATCTGGAATCTGCACCAGAGCGACGGTGACGCCGATCATCTGGGAGAAAAACTCGAGAGCATGACGCACCAGATTGGCAGCGAGTTTCAGGTGCCCATCGCCTACTTCCTGCGCGGCACTCCCTTCAGCATTAGCCATCCCGTTGCCCATGACTTGCTCATGGTGGCCCGGGAAGGCATCTTCAATGCGGCGCTCCACGGGCATCCTGCGCATATTGAAGTTGTACTCACGTATAAGAGTCATGAACTCATCTTGTCCCTATCGGACGATGGGTGTGGCTTCGATCCAAGTCAGGTCGAAACGCAAAATGGTCACCATTTCGGTGTGCGCGGCATGAGGGAACGCATCGAGCGCTCGGGTGGTAGATTCCGCTTGAATAGCATGTTGGGCAAAGGCGTCCAGATCGAAGTTCATCTGCCGCGCCGCACTACGGCCGGAAAGTGAAAGGCAGTGCAAGCCGCCCGGCTCGCACTGCCCAATTTGAGATGATCCAGCTAGAACGAGAACTTCAACGCTCCCTGCATGACGCGCGGAGGTTCGGATCCGGTGCCGGAAATCTGGCCGAAGTTCCCCCAGGTGAGAGTTGTGCCGGGAGTGCCAAACGACGGGTGATTGAAGACGTTGAAGAACTCCCAGCGGAATTGAACGCCATACCTCTCAGCGATCTGCCAGTTCTTGTCGATGCCGGCGTCGCCCCACGTTGTGTGCGGTCCGCGCATGGTGTTCTTGCCGCTATTCCCGAATGTGCCCACCGCGTTTGGAGTGAACGCTGCCGTGTTGAAGTACTCGCTCAGCCAATGGGAGCGCGAGCCTTGCTTTAAGTTGAGCGGTTGGCTTGCCACCCTGTCGCCGCGGTCTTCATATTGATTGGCAAACGAGTTGTTGCTGCCGTTCGCTCCACCGCCAATGGTCAGACCCGGGCCGGAGATCCAATTGTAGATGCCGCTTACCTCCCAGCCTCCCAGCAACTCCCGCATCAGCAGGTTGCGTCCATGCAGCGCGGGGCTTGTGTAGACAAAGTTGCTCACCCAGTCCAACGGGAAGTTCTGCTGGGATATGCCGCGGCTCCATGCGAGATTATAGGGATCACCGATTGCGTTATAGCCGAAGCTGATATCCGACGAGGCGGTATCGTCGATGGCCTTCGACCAGGTGAGATTCGACTGGAATTGCAGCCCCCTCGAGAGCTTTCGTTCAATTGTAGCCTGCAGGCTGTTGTAGCTTGCGGTTCCGGGACTGACCGTGTCGAGAATGAAGCCTCCGTACGTGGGAGCGAGCTGGCGGTTTCCGTTGTTTGCATTGCCAGCGGCGTAATAGACGCCGGGATTTTCATCGACAATGGTTGATTGGTGATAGGTTTCAGTGCCTACGTAAGCGATGCGGAAGACCATACTTGACGACAACTGCTGCTCGACCGACAAGTTCCAGGCTTGCGTGACGCCCAATTTGAAATTCGGCGCGATGGTTGCCGGAACTTCGAGGCCCGAGGCGAACGTCACGTTCGAGGATGGCTTGTACGTTGCCGAGGCAAAGGGCGGGAACGGGCTCTTTCCGCCTGTACCGGTGAAGGTAGACCATGGGTTGGCAAAGCTGAGCGGAGTGGTGCTCGTGCCTGTGGGCGTGTAGGTCGGCGCAAACGGGGCGTTATCGACGGTGTGATTGTAGGTTGAGTAAATCATTGGCTGCGTAAAGAGGCCGAAGCCGGCGTGGAAGGATGTTTTGGGCAGGCTCTTCGGCTGCCAGGCCACGCCGATGCGAGGCTCCCAGTAGCCATATGTCGTCCGCATCAAACCGTTGCCGATGCCGGAGTCTCCTGGAAACACCAGTCCCCTCGGCGCATTTGGATAAGTCGTGCTCTGCTGGCCTGGAACCCAAGCAGCAGCGCGCCCGGCGGTAATCTGCGGCGGAATGTTCGGATCCCAACGCAGGCCCAGCGTGAGGCTGATGTTGGGGCGCAGCCGGAACAGATCCTGTCCATAGAATCCTGGCTGCCAACCCGCGACCGGCGCCACCTCGCCTGCGCCCTGTGTGAACTTATACAGATCGCCGACGAGATAGTCAGCGAGTCCATTCCCGGTGTAACTGCCGTTCCAGTCCAGCTCCGGCTCCGTGGGATACTGCGTGAACTCTTCGGCAAATTGATGCTGCAGGTTTACACCGGCCTGAACCGTATGCCTGCCCAGCGTCTTGGTGAAGTTGTCGTAGAGACCATACGTTGTGCGCTCCTCCTGCGAGGGCTCGTACCACCCGCTTTGGAAGCCGCCGCTATCGACCTCGAAGCCCTCGAGGTAGCAGCTTCCCGGCAACTCCGTCATGTTGATGTAGCTGGACCAGCAGAACGGCTTATTGTTCGCCGTCAGTGCGGCGGAGCCGTTGTGTGCGGCCATCTGCGTCCAGAAGACTGATACCACGTTGACCATGGTCGGGCTGATCGTCCACGTGTGGTTCAGCGTCTCGTTGAAGTACTGCATCTTCTCGGCGAACGTGTACTGCCAGGTAGCCAAAGGCAGCATCGACAGCACGTTGCCCGGCGTGTCGCCGGAGGGCTGCACCAAGTTGTTCACAAAGCTGATCAACGAAAGCCGCTGCGCATTCGACAGGTCATAATCGAGCCGACCAGTGCCTTCGTCGTAGTTGTTGATAATGGCGGCGCTCGTGTACTCCACGCAGCCCGCAGCAATCTCGGTTGGCGTGCACCCTGTGGTGCTCACGCCAGTCTTGCCTACCTGAGGCAGAGCGTCTTTCACGATCTGCAACGCGGTCGGGTTGTAACTGTAGCCCTTCGTGGTGTCCAGTTGGTTACGCTTGCCGTTGATCGTGGTAAAGGGACAGACTGCCGACTCGCCGCCGGCGCAGAGATTCGAAGATAGGCCGCTGAAGTCGCCGGCCAGCATGGCTGCTGTAGGCGCGTAGGTCTGGTTTTCGCTCGATGCGGCTGCAGAACGAGTTCCCTGATAGTTTCCGAAGACAAAAAGCTTGTTCTTCAGGATCGGCCCGCCCGCGTAAGCTCCAAACTGATTCTGGTGCAGCGGATTGATCTGATGGGTAAACCAGTCTTTCGCGTTGAAATCGTTGTCGCGCAGAAACTCGAAGATACCACCGTGAATTTCATTTGTGCCCGATTTGACCTGGATGCTCACCACTGCGCCTGGCGCGAATCCATAGACCGCGTTGAAATTGTTTGTAATAACGGTGAACTCCTGCGTTGCATCGGCGTTCGGGAAGGGAGCTGCCCGGCCCAGATAGGTATCCATATTGGGCGCGCCGTCGAGAATGTAGTAGGTGCTGCCCTGGCGTCCTCCGCTGGCTGCCGCATCGGTCTCGTTCGGGAACGAAAAGCCGCTCTGCGTGTAGCTGTTGCCCAGGTTGGCATTGATCACGCCCGGAGCCAGCGTCACCAGGTTCGAGGGGTCGCGGCCATTCAGCGGTAGCTGCGTCACCGAAGTCTGGTTCACTGTCATCCCCAGCTCGGGTGTCGTGGTATTGATCAGTTCGGCGTCCGCTGTCACGCTTACTGTCGCGCCTGTCGCACCCACCTGCAGGTGGACATCCTGCGTGGCGTACTGGTTGGCGTGTATCACAATGCCGGTTTGTACATATTTTTCAAAGCCAGCCGCCGTGATCGTCAACGCGTAGGTTCCCGGTTCGACCGGCTTGATGATGTAGGCGCCACCGCTATCTGTTCTCTCAGTTTGAGCGTAGTTGGTGCCCAGGTTCGTCAGCGTGACCGCGGCACCGGTAATCATGGCCCCGGCGGGGTCGGAAACTTCGCCACTCAGGCTCCCACTGGTGCCCTGCCCATGGACCGACACACTCCAGCCAGTCAGAAGTGCCACGATCGCGAGCACAAAGGCTCGTCTTCTTGGACTTGTCGCTTGCATACTACCTCCTCCAAAGCAAACCTGCGTGCGGGTCGGCGACGCTTGTGGCTGATACCGTTGCGATTACGCCCCAAATGAAGAATGCGGTCTGCAGCCGCACTTCGCCGCGCCATTTCCCTGTCTTCGAAACCAGCGTTTCGGAGTCGAGTGGAACACTACGCTTCCTGAATTGGCCCATGTATCCGCCAAAAGTACGACCGGGCAAAATTAGTGGGGATCTTTGGGGGGGACTGGGCTCTCAGGCGCGCACGCCGATTGGCGCATTGACCGAGCAATCAGTGGGGCGCTTCGTGCTGGGGTAGGGTTTCTCGTCAGGCAGGCGCAGAATCCCGGGGAAGATTCTGCGCGTTTTACTCTCGGTCGCGGATCGTTGATTAGGGCAAATGATCGAGATAGCACGCTCCGCTTGTGCTCTGCTGGGGAGGCGTGGGCGGCGTCATCCAGGGCGGATTGTTGAAGTTGAAGAACTCCGTCATATCCATCTGGGCGGCGTCGCGCTTGGTGAGAGCCGGCAGGCTGAAACGCGTCTCGATGAACTTCAGAATCGCGGTGTAGTCGGCAACCGTGTGCGACACGTAATTCTTCTTAGCGTACGGCGAAACCACAATTAATGGGACCCGATAGCCCGTGTAGGTGAAGTCGCAGATTGGTCCGGAGACCTTGGTGCATACATCTCCGGGTTGCAAATCCACCGGCTTGATGCCGTCCGGGCTCACGGCCGGTTGCGGGGCGACGTGATCGTAGATGCCGCCAAATTCGTCGTAGGTCATGAATAACGCCGAGCTGCTCCACGCCGAGCTGCTCATGAGCGCATTGATGATCTGCGCGGTATGCACCTCGCCTGTCTGAATATTTTCCGGCGAGTTGTCGTAATCCGAAGGATGCTCATCCTGGCCAGCATCGGAGGCGGGTTCGATCTCGCTCACCTGGGGCAGCGTCCCGTTGTTCAGATCGGTGAAGTACTGTGACATCGGCGCAATATTCTGCGGATATTTGCTGATCACCGTCTGCGCATAGGTAAAGTTCTGCAGGTAGCTCAGGGTCATGAGGCACGATGGATCGTACGGTGGACCGGTGCAGGGGCTCCCTTCTGTGTCCACGTAGATCTTCCAGGTGATGCCTGCGTCCTGCAGGGCCTCAAAGATCGTCTTCGATGTGAGCTGCGGCGTATCAGCGGCGCTGGTGCCGTTTGGGTACGCATAGCCGCCTGACGTAGCAGCGAGCAGATATTCCCGATTGATATTGGTGCGCGACATTACCGGGTTGAACCAGCGGTCAGAAGTCCCGAAGTTCGACGCCATGAAGTAGAGGTAATTTAGATCGCCGCCATCGTAGTAGCCCATCGAGCGCATGCCATTGGTGTCGTAGTAGCCGAGGTCGCGCCCGTCCTGGGCGGCGGTCCACACAAATCCACTGAGCGTGGCCGGATAAAGCCCGACCTGATCGCCGTAGTCCCAGTCGACGTGCGCCTCGTTCCACGATGGGCTGGGATTCTCGATACACATCGTCTTGAGATGGAACGACGTCACCGGATTGCTTGTGTCGAACGAGCAGTCAGCGGGAGCCGGCGCTTTGGGATCGCAGCCGGGATTCGAGGGCGCCGGGCCTTGCAGCGGCGCCGTGCCCGAGGCTGGATTGAACTGCGGCAGGCCGTCAAACGACTGATCCGGGTAACCGTTTTGCGCCCAGTATTCGCGCAACGTGCCCAGATAGCTGTCCAGCGACCGATTCTCCTGCGCCATAAAGACAATATGCTGAATCGAGGAGATACTGCCGCTGCCCCCGGATCCGGAACCAGATCCTGAACCTCCGCCCGATCCGCCGGAGTTCTTGACAAAGACCTGGCATCCGGTGAGTGCGATGCACAGAGCCAGGAGACTGATCGGGAGCCGACAAAAAGACACAAATCCGCTGGGTAATGGACGCATCATAGTCTCTTCACACGTCAAATGATTTTGATGCGGAAGAGCCTGCGAGATTTGTACGGTGAAAACAGAATTCTTGAAGTTCCTTCGACGACATAGTCAGATTACGTTAGTCACACAAACAGCATGGGCTTTCCAGTGGCGAGACGGCGGGAAAGGTCGTCGTCACTGGCGCAGATGGTTGAGCACCTCAGTCCATTTAAGCGATGACCTCGTAGGGACGCATCATGTCGTTGTCTTCATGCTCAAGCATGTGGCAATGGTAGACATAGCGCCCGGCAAATCCCTCAAATCGAACGAGAATTGAGAGAACCTCTCCTGGTTTGACCACCGCCGTATCTTTCCACCCGCTCTCATTCGGAGCCGGTGGACGCGGGTTTCCTGCTAACTTCAATTGGCCGCTTCCCGCGAAGATGCCTGTATCGAAGCCCTGCCGCTCGAGGATCTGGAATTGCACCAAGTGGATATGCATGGGATGGGCATCCATCGTCATATTGATAAACCGCCAGCGTTCCACTGAGCCCAGCTTGACCTTTTCGGTGACGGGATCGTCGTATCCCTTGCTGTTGATGCGGACGCCCTGAGAATGTTGCTGGGCATCCATCTTCTCCGTGAGCACGAAGTCCCTTGTCGCGGTCGCGGTGTCGGGCTCGATTTTTCGAAACTCCGAGCTGCCGGGAAACGAAACTACCGGCACCGGAGCAGTCAGCCGCCGTGTGACCCGGAACTGCATCAGCTCTAAAATGCGCGGTGGCTCGACGGCAGCGAACTCCCAGCCCGGATAGGGTGCGTGCGCATCATTGGATAGCGTGATCGTTTTGCCGCTCAGGCCGGAGAAATCGACAATTACATCGGCTCGTTCCGCAGGGCCCAGCAGCAGCTTGTTGAGCGTCGCCGCATCGGGAAGAAAGCCTCCGTCCGTGCCGATTTGCTGCATCGGCATTAGCCGCGGAACATCAGTGGGCCGCGATGACAGATTGAGGTACAAACTGAAGAATCGCGAATTCGCGTTGTTCAGAATACGGAGCCGGTAAGGGCGCGGCTCCACTTCGAGATAGGGATAGATTGCGCCATTCACGACCGGCTGGTCGCCAAAGAATTCCGGAGCCCAATGACCCGGCGCCGGAGAAGAGCAGTCGTCAAAAGTGGGAAGATAGGCCAGCTGCCCGCGCTCATCGAAGCTGCGGTCCTGGATCAGCAGCGGGATCTCATAGTCTCCGGCGGGCAACTGCAAATTGCGTTCCGTCTCATCGCGCAGCAGGTAAAGACCAGACAGGCCTGCATAAACATTGAGACGTGTGATGCCCAGAGCATGATCGTGGTACCACAAAGTGGCGGCCTGTTGCTGGTTGGGATAGTGGTACTCAACCTTCTGCCCAGAGACAAACCACTCCTCGGGGAGACCATCGCTCTCTGAGCGCGTCTGCGCGCCGTGCAGATGCGGAACAGTGCGCACGGCGGGCGCCGGCGGCATCGCGCCATGAATGGTTGTGTCGACCCCGAAGATGTGTTGCGTTGGCAGAAGATTTTCCCAGTGAACTACGATGGGCCTTCCGCGTAATACATCGAAGATAGGTCCAGGATACTGGCCCTCGTAGGCCCACACACGCGCAGCAGGCAATTGCGAATGAAAGCGATGCGTAGTTTCTGTCATACGCACGCGATAGGTGTCCCGGTCCTTGTGCCGCTCGATTGGCGCGAGCTTCTGCGGCATCGGCAGCGGATCGATATAGCGATCCATAGTTAGAGGGACGCGGCGGAGAGGAGCGAGCGATGCCGTCTGGGCGGCCCGAACGCTGACACACGCGGCGCCGGGAACCGCCGCGCCACACCATTTGAGAAATTCACGTCTGCTGGTTGATCGCATTGATCTTCAGAACGGCTCGCACGGCCGCGTGCAGCAATTGTGCACAATGCCACAATGCGCCACGCACAAAGCAGCCAATAACCCTAATGTTGAGCAGCGTCAAACCAGCACAGAGGCTGAGAAAGTACGCGGCGGCAGCGCTCGAACGCTCTAGTCAAACGTAGCACAAGCGACCGAGCGATCGCGAATATCCGCCGGATGACGTTTCCGGCAGAAAACTGCCTTGAGTTTTGCGGTTGCTGATGGGTTGCAATGCGGCGGTCATGCGCCTTTGCGCGTCGGCAGGTCCTCATAGATTTCCTGACGAGCCAGCTCGAGAGAGCCCCAGAGAACCGTGTGCCTGCCTAGCGCCGCCGGTTGTACATCTACGCGCGCTTTCGACCACGGGGGCATCTGCCGTGCGAGCTCCTCCCGCAGGGGCACGAACAGCGTGTCGCCGGCGCGAGAGATGCCGCCGCCGATCACAATGCGCGCCGGATTGAAGAACATGATGGTGTTCTTGAGCCCGCGAGCGAGCGGAACCACGTAACGGCGCACGAATTCCGGATCGTGAAAGAGGACCTCAGCCGGTTTGCCGTGGTCGCGCTCCATCCACAAGCCGCTGCACATGCGCTCAAGGCACCCATTGCGGCCGCAGAGGCAGTCGGGACCATTGGGGTCGACAACGTGATGGCCGAGCTCACAACCAAAGGAGTCGGCACCGCGCAATAGAAACCCGTTCTCCTGCAAATAGCCGCCGCCAATGCCCGTTGAAATCGTCATGTAAAAGAGAGGTCGCTTGCCGACGCCCGCACCATAGTGCCCCTCGCCAAGTACCCCAACGAGTGTGTCCCGGTCTATGACTGCGCGTACACCGAAGCGGCGCCTGACTTCTCCAATCAGATCGAAGTTGTCCCAACCACTCACGTGCGTCGAGTAGATGATGCGTTGTTCAAAGAAGTTGACCGGTCCACCAAAACCGACTCCGCAACCATCGAGACCTTCTTCGACGGACCAGCCTGTATAGATCTCCTGCATCTGGTCGAGCATCCATTCCGGCCCTGCGCCGCGTAGCGTTGCGCGTGTCTCCGTGTGGATCATTTGGTCACCGGCAAACAGCGCAAGGCTGAAGTTGGTTCCACCAATATCGAGCCCGAGAGTTCTTTTCATGGCTTTGGTCAATGCTCCAGGTTAGGCCGGGTGACGGTCGCGTGCCCCGCCGCCCTTATCCATTCGCCGGCGCCGCGCCTGTTCAACCGATCGTGGCAAGCGCCTTAAGCTCGAAAATAAAAAATTGCGCCCGTAATGCCTTGCAGCGCAGTCTGGCCCGCGTGCAAGGGGTGATCTTCGCATGTTGGTGAATGGAGAAGGAACTGACAGGAGAATGAGCACGTCCTGCCCTCCAACCTGCGTGGTATTTCACGAATTTTAACATCGTTGACATTTTCCGTTAGCATTATGGCCAAGATCTTCGCCTAGCCTGAAAAGGATCATTGATTCACTTTTGTCTTCATCGAATTCTGTAAATGAAAACGTGTAAAATCCCATTCGAAGCCCAATAGGGTCTATTCGCTTAGGCGTCAACGCAACTCTCATGAGAACCGCAGCGATCGGTCGGGCTGTGAGCTTGAAGAGTCTGCGCGGGCGCAATTGACCATAACCGAACTCCATGCGCTTTTTCTTGTCGCATAGACTCGCCGCACTCAGGTGGTGAGACTGTTTGCTCATCGCGAGTGGCGGCAGAATTGCACCATTTCGCCGGACCGCGTTCTGCGGGTCCAAAGGTTCCCGCGTAGGTGTCCGTTGAACGGAACCTGCCCGTGGGGTGTTGCGTGCGGCCCATGCCATCGGCATGGTTTCTTCCAAACAAAAACAAGATGCACAACCCAACAGCTGCGAAGAGAAGAAGAGAAAGGACTTCAACAATGAGAATCTCAGCTTGGATAAAGAGGCTAACTGGCGCAACCGCTGTGCTGCTTACCGTCCTGCTTTCATGTGCGGTTGCATATGGCCAGTACGAGACAGCATCTGTGCTCGGATTTGTGCACGACAGCTCAGGTGCCGCAATCGCTGGAGCGAAGGTCACCCTGATCAATAGCGCGACCGGAACGGAGTCGACGGTAAATACAGATGCGCAGGGGCAGTACGAGTTCACAAGCGTTCGTATCGGCGACTACCGCATCAGGAGTTCGGCGTCGGGCTTCAGCGAGACACTGACCGAACGTTTCACCGTGCAGGTGAATGCGCGTCAGCGCGTAGACGTAAGCATGCAGCTCGGTGCCGCGACCGAAACGGTAACCGTGACCGGCGCGGCTGCGCTGCTGAACACCGAAGACAGCGAACGCGGAGAGATCATCTCCCAGCGCGACGTAAGCAATCTTCCGCTGAATGGACGCGCCTACGCCGATTTGGCGCTGTTGACGCCGGGAGTGCGCGCCAACAATCTGGAAAACCAGACCGTCACCAGCCGTGACGCTTCCTACAACGTGAATGGCAATCGTAGCGAGCAGAACAACTTTCTGCTCGACGGTCTCGATAACAACGCCTACGGCACGTCGAACCAGAGCTTTTCGAACCAGGCGATTCAGCCCTCGCCGGATGCGATCAGCGAGTTCCGTGTGGAGACCGACAACTACAGCGCTGAGTATGGGCGCGCGTCGGGAGCGGTCTTCAACGTCAGCATCAACAGCGGCACTGACCATCTGCACGGCAAACTCTGGGAGTACAACCGCAACACGGATCTGAACGCATGGGGCCCGTTCGTTGGCGGTAATAATGCGTTGACGGGAAAGCCGCAGAAGTCAGTGCTCGTGAAAAACCAGTTCGGTGCTTCAATCGGCGGGCCCGTTCCGGTATGGAAAGGCAAAATCTTCTACTTTGGCGATTATGAGGGCAATCGCCAGGTGCAGGGTCAGTACGCTGCGTCTACAGTGCCCAACGCGAATCAGCGGCAGGGCATCTTCACCGATACCAAAGGCAATCCGGTGGTGCTGCACAATCCGTTGACGGGTGCAGTCTACAACAACGGCGTTGTGCCCCAGTCGGACTGGAATTCGCTGGCCAAGCTGGTGATTCCAGCTCTGCCTTCTGCCAATGTTCCAGGCGCCTTCTCTAACAACCTGGTGAATGTGCCAAAGGCCAACTGGGACGATAACAAGGTGGATGCGCGCTTCGACTTTTTCCTGAATCCGCGTACGACAGCCTTCTTCCGGTGGAGCTTCCATCACGGCAACATCGTGGATGCAGAACCAATCACCGGACCCGCCGGAGGCAACGGCAACGGCACCATCCACGATTACAACAAACAGGTCGCTGCGGGTTACACGTTCCTGTTCAACCAGCATTCGATTCTCGATGCGCGCGTGGGATTCACCTGGACGCTGGGCGGCAAGACGCCCTATGGTCTGGGCCAGCCAAGCCTGCTGGTGCAGGCTGGCATTCCCGGACTGCCCACCAGCACAGTGGTTGAGCGCTCGCTGAATGCGCAGAGTGTGAGCAGCTTCAGCCAGTTCGGATCGCAGGGCAGCAACCCGCAATTCCAGAACCCATTCGTGATCGATCCCAAGGTGAACTACACTCTGCTGCGCGGCCGCCACAGTATCAAGGTCGGCTATGAATACCAGTCAATCAACACCGAGATCGACGATTTCAATCCCGGGTATGGGCAGGATACGTACGGCGGTGGATTCAGCGCGGGCGCGTCGAATGCCACCGCCGGCAGCTACAACAGCAACAGCGACACGGGCATCAAAGAGGCCGCTTACCTGGCTGACTTCCTGATCGGTGCGCGCAGCGCCTATCAGCTCAACAATTTCGTCATCGTCAATTATCACCAGCGCATGAACTTCATGTATGTGCAGGATGACATCAAGGTGGCGCATAACCTCACGGTGAACGCCGGACTCCGTTATGAACTCGTGACTCCGCAATGGGTCGACGGCAATCACCTGGCCAACTATAATCCCGCCAACAATACACTGGTGCAGGCGACGGGTGGCTCGCTCTACCAGCGCGCTCTCGTGAATATGCCGCTGGCCGATTTTGCCCCGCGGCTTGGCTTTTCCTATGGTCTGGATGCAAAGACCGTCCTGCGCGGAGGCTACGGCATCAGTTACGACCAGTTCAACCGCGAGGGCGGGGAGAATCTGCTTGCCTACAACGGTCCCTACATCGTCAACTCATCCATCACGCAGCAGGTCGTGACCAATGGAGTGAATACGCCGATATGCGCGCCCAATGCGCAATCGACTTCGTGCTTCAGCCCTGAGTCACAGGGATACGGCAACAACTTCGTCAGTCCGTCGTCATTCAGCACGGCTCTGGCGCAAACGCGCTACATTCCGGCCAATATCAAAACCGGCTACGTGCAGGCGTGGCATTTCGGCGTTCAGCGCAAGTTGGGCAGCAATACTCTCCTCGATATCTCTTACGTCGGCGAACATGGCGTACACATCTGGGTGCTGGACGATATCAATCAGGCAACGCCCAACACACCGTCGGCTACCTGCAGCGCGACGGTAACAACGGGCTGCGTTCCGTTGCTCAACCGGCGTCCGGACGTAGGATTCACGGGCATTGAAGGATCGTCGAACGCCGGCATGCTGATTTACCATGGCGGTCAGGTTCGCCTGGAACATCGCTACTCCGGCGGGCTTTACCTGCTGAATGCTTTCTCGTATTCGCGTGCCATCGATAACGCATCCGGTCACCTGGATACGCCGAACAACGACAACTCCCGCGTGAACCTGGCAAACCTGCGCGGAGAGCGCGGGCAGTCGGCCTACAACCAGCCGCTGAACGACACCCTGACAGCTATTTGGGATCTTCCCTTTGGCCGCGGGCGCCGGTGGGGATCCAGCTCGAACTACCTGGTGCAAACGCTCGCGGGCGGGTGGCAGTTTACCGTCATTGAAACCGCAACCAGCGGTCAGCCCGTCAACCTGATCTACTCTGAGCCCTCGCAGTTTGATGTGAGCGACCTGCTGAACTATCGGCCGAATGTATCGGGCGATCCGAAGTCGCCGCGCGGACTCTGGAGCAAGACTAACACTTCGCTCACCGGCTACCTGAACTCGACTACGGTGACGGTGCCAACCAATGTCGCGCAGCCTTACGGCAATGCGGGAAGAAACTCGCTACGCGATAACGCCTTCTACCAGACGAACGCCGGCCTGCACAAGTCATTTCCGCTGTGGAGTGAGAGCTCGAATCTCGATTTCCGCTGCGAGGCTTTCAACGCATTGAATACCGTGAATTATATGGCGCCGGATTCCAACCGCCAGGATGGGAGCTTTGGCTCGATCACCTCGTACTTCCCGCCGCGCCAGATACAATTGGCGCTGAAACTGATTTTCTAAAAGGATGAATCATGCCTGCAGCACGCGCTCAATCGGCGCGTGCTGCGCGCATGTTCGCGTAGGACCCATTCTCGGAGACTTCATGCGGTTGAGCAGGTTTTTGTCGCAATTACTTGTTTTTGGGGCAGCGTTAAGCGTTGCTGCCGCGCAAACGCAAAAGGATGAGCAAGTCCATATCAACCAGATCCAGGTGATCGGGACCCATAATAGCTATCATGCAGGTTTTGCTCCCAGCGCGCAGAAGCTATGGGCGACGACGAATCCCAAGGGGTTCGAGTCACTCGATTATCAGCACAAGCCACTCACCGAGCAACTCGACGCGGGCGTGCGTCAGATCGAACTCGATGTGTTCGCTGATTCGCAGGGAGGGCGCTATGCCCATCCGCTTGGACCCAAGTCTGTCGCCGAGGCAGGCCTTCCGGCCGATCCCGATTTCGATCCGAATGGCGTGATGCTGAAGCCTGGATTCAAAGTCATGCACATGCAGGACATCGATTACCGGAGCACCTGCGAGCCCTTTGTCGCTTGTCTCAAGGAAGTGCGCGCCTGGTCGCAAGCGCATCCTCACCACATCCCGATCTTTATCCTGGTGGAGACCAAGCAGGAGGCGCCACGCAAGCCCTATCAGGTGACGGAGCCGGAGCAGTTTACTTCCGCGACATTCGATGCCCTTGATGCGGAGATTCGCTCGGTATTTTCGCCGCACGAGATGATTACGCCCGACGATGTGCGCGGCAGCTATGCCACGCTGAACGCAGCCATTCTGGCAGGCAACTGGCCCACTCTCCGACAGGCGCGTGGAAAGGTCGTCTTCCTGATGGATCAACGGCCTGTGGGGCCGATTTATCTTACCGGGCATCCCTCGCTGCGCGGCAGAGTTCTATTCACGAACTCCACGCCCGGCGAGCCTGATGCTGCATTCATCGAACGCAATGACGGACCCGCCGCGGATATTTCCAACCTGGTCAAGCAGGGTTACCTGGTCCGCACGCGGACTGACGACAGCACGCGCGAGGCGCGAAGCAACAGCACGACGCGGCGCGATGCGATGATGGCGAGCGGCGCGCAAATCCTGAGCACAGACTACCCTGTCAACGAACCTGCCCGCTGGGAGGGACACTACTCCGTGTCATTGCCTGGTGACGCGATTGCGCGCTGTAATCCTGTCAATGCTCCGGCGGGGTGCCACGTTGCTTCTTCGAAGTAGAGCGGTTCTCTACAACGCCGCCTGGAGCACGATGATCAATTCCTCATGAGTCAGTGGCAGAGGATTGGCTTGCATACTGCTGGAGATTGACGCCTTCTCTGCAATTCCCGGCAAATCCGCTTCAGAGACTCCCCAACTGCGTAGCGCGGGAACATTGAGCTCGGCACAGAGCGCGCGCACCCAGTCGATTCCATCTTCCATGCTCGCTTCGCTTCGGCCGGTTAGCAGGCGAGCGATTTCAGCGTAGCGTTCGAGGGCAGGATGCTGAGGCGCACGCGCACGCATTGCTCGAACATTGGCCGCCATGCCATGCGGCAACACGGCCGCGCAGAGCGCTCCGTGCGGGGCCATCCATCCGCCGCCGAGCGGAGCGGCAAAGCCGTGCACCACGCCCAATCCCGCGTTCGCCAGCGCCAGGCCGCCGAACAAGCTGGCCATCGCCATATCGCGACGCGCGTCTTGATTGTTGCCATCGTGGTAGGCGCGTCGCAGTGCACCGGGAACGTGCCGAATCCCTTCGACACAAATGGCATCGACGAGGGTATTGGCGCGTGAGCTCACATAGGGCTCGATGAGCTGCGTCAGAGCGTCGAGGCCAGTGAATGCGGTGATTGCCGGCGGCAGGCCGTAGGTTAGTTCGGGATCGACAAGGGCGACTCGCGGCAGCATCAATGGGCTTCGCAGGCTTACTTTGACGCCGTGCTCCGGCGATCCGATCACTGCGTTGCGCGTCACTTCGCTGCCCGTGCCGGCGGTGGTTGGCACGGCAATAAAGGGAAGCGCGGGAGAGGTGATGGTGCGTCCTCTTCCGACGATTTCCAGAAACTCGAGCGGTTCGCCGCCATTCGTGGCCATGGCTGCAATCGCTTTACCCGCGTCGATGACGCTGCCTCCGCCAATCGAGATCACAACGTCGCAGCCCGCCTTCTGCACCTGGCGAACGCCTTCGCGGATCAAGTCGACCGTCGGTTCACCCGTCACGGGAAACCTCTCCGCCTGCAGCGCCGTAACAAGCGCCGATGTGCGCTCGATTGCTGCGCCAGTCACGACGATCGGACGCACGCCGAAGGTGCGGGCCAGATCAGCGAGAGTCGCAGCGGCACCCTCACCAAAGATGATGCGCGTTGCGGTCGCAAATTCGAAGCGCATCGTCTACCAATCCTGAGGGTGAGGGAAGTGAGCCTTATATTTCACGCTCTGACGCGGTTCCGCCATCATTGAGGCAACCGTATCGCGCCACTTCGCATAGTGCGCTGTCTCCTTGTGCGCGGCCGCCGCTTCAGGGCTGCGATAGGCCTCGATCAGCACGTACCGCGTCGAGTCATCCTGCTGCTCCAGAAAATCGAAGCGAGCGATCCCCGGCTCCTGAATGCTGGCGCGGGCGTTTTCGATGGTAGCCTGCCTGAAGTCCGCCACTGATTCAGGCTTGACGTGGATATGCACGTGGACAATGAGCATCGGACTGCCTCCGCTCCTATCCTAAGGCGTCGCTGTAACGATCGTGCGCAAAACCTATGGGTGTCAGCTTAGCGCTGCGCCGCAGTAATGCGCGTCCACACGAATCCGGATGGAATTTGAAGGCATATTGAGGGGTGGTGCCGGAGGCATGTTTCGCCGCAACGTCGAATTTACGCGTAGCGCCGCGGCATCGAGTGTTGAAGGGATCCGGATTTCATCAGTCTAGGAGCGTGCGAGATGAAAGCGCAGGAGCCGGTGCACTGTGATCCACACTCGCTTGCTCGTCACGTATAACTGTGAGCTCAGCAATCGCCCGAACAAGCGAGCCCTTTAACTCCGAAAAGGCGGCGCTGTCTTGAGGTAGATCAGAAGATAGCTCCACCTGTGCGAGCGTGGCTCGCAACAGATCCTTGAGCGTGAAACTCGTCACGTTTCCCCCGTTTTCTGGGAAGATGCGGGGAGCGAAAAAATGGTTGGATCAAGGCTGGATCCAAATTGTTCGGGTGTTCCCTTCGTAATAACTGGCCTCCTCCAGACAACTAAACTCGCGTTGGCTGCATCAATCTCGTTGATTCGCTTGCAACGCAGCGGTCGTTCCTGACGGCGCGTTGCGGTCCTAGTGTGTTGCAGCATCATTGCCCATTGTCGGTGTTGAGACAGGTCACGGCTGAACCGGCCTCGGAGCGAACGGGTCTCGCGCAGACGCGTCGATTTTATGAACGTGTTAGAGACCGTGGGTTTCAGGCCAGCGCGGGGTTGTAATGGGGCTGGGGCTTGCCGGAGTGGCCGAAGATAACTCGCAAGCGCCGGTGCAGGTCTTCCACACCGGGTTGTTTCATTCCGGTAAATGAGCACATCGCGAAGAAGCTTGGAGTACTCGCGCTCAAGGCAAACTGAGAACTGCATCACACCATGCAGGAGTCGCGAATGGCCATTGTATTCAACGATGCCGATGAAGTAGCTCTCACCATGCTGAGGCGCGACGTCACTCGGGTTTCTCATCACTTCAGCGACGCGCTCAAGCTGACGCTGGAATCCACGATTTGCAAGGTTCACCAATCTCGTGAACTGATACGCCGCACTGACGAAACTCTTCGACGCTGGGAGCCAATAACAGGCAATGCAGTTCACACCAGCTTGTGAGCGCCTGGCGCATTACGGCCTGGATGCTCGTTGTTTCTCCGCAGCCGCGATGGCTTGCTTGAACGCGTCGACTGCCGGAACACTCGGTGAACGAAGCGCGTCTTTTTCGGTATAGCGCCACGCCGCAGGATAATCAAGTGGATCTTCGCGTTTGCCGAAATACACCGCAAAGGTGTCCTGCGTCGGTCCGGCCTCTATCTGCGGATGAGGATCTGGAGATCCGGGTCCGGTTGGATCGCCGGCCGTCGGAGGAGTTCCCCGACTGCCTCCAACACGGCCCCCGGAATCGGTGGGTTGAAAGATGACCGGGCGACTATTGGTTGGCATACCTCCAATCGTACCCTGAGCGATCTTCCCGTTGCCTCTGCGGACTGTGATGACAAGATCGGCGGTCGACACATCGTTTGCCAACGAGAATCGGCCCCAATTCATCAGTGCCTTCTCTACATCATTCCGCGCCGTCGGGTTTGCCAGCGGAGCATCCGGCGCGACTCCGGCGTTGGGATCGATCACAACCAGTACAGTCTCCGCCTGAAGAACGACGTCCGGCAGGATCACCTTGTTCTTGTCCTTGCCGGCGGCGAGCGAACTGCACGCCAGCACCAGGAAAAGCGCGACGCTTTTTCGGTATTGCATACGGCATCTCCCCGATGCAGGCCAGTCTAGCCCATTTCCAGTGCGTTTGCGAACGCTTGAATCCAGTCAGCGGCGGAGATAGGGCCGTTTGCGGAATCGCCTGGAACCGCGTTACATCGCTTTCGCGCTGGACATCGCGGAGCCCGCAGGGCATCGCCGATACTTCGAAAAAGGAATTTCCCAGCAAATCCGGCCCGCATGTCGAAATCGCTCCCGCAGAACCGACATAGGGGCGGAGGTTGGACATGACAACTGACGACATCGTGATCGATGTGAGCCAGGACTGGCTTCAGGCCTGCTTTGTTCAGGAGCAGTTTATGCGCGGGCCGGTCTCGAACCATTGCCGTATGGACTACGCTGCAAGCTGCAGGCAAATGCGCGCTCTGGGCGGAGACTGCTATGACTTTTCCTGCCAACCCGACGGCCAGCTGACCATGCTGGTGGGTGATGCTTCGGGCAAAGGCGTGGCTGCCGCCCTGATGATGGCCAGCGTACAGGCCTCTGTGCGCACCGCTGCTCTCTTCACCGGAAGTGATCTGGCGTCGCTTCTGCGAGTTGTGAATACGCTGATATGCTCCTCATCGCCTGCCGACCGGTATGCAACACTCTTTTATGCTGTGATCAATCCAGTCATCCGCAAACTGCGCTATGTAAATGCCGGCCACAATCCGCCGGCCATTCTTCACCGTGATGGTTCCGTGGATTGGCTCGAGCCGTGCGGAGCCCCAGTGGGCCTGTTTCCTGACGCGACCTGGCAGGAGCGGACGGTCCAGTTGCGGCCAGGCGACCGGGTTGTCGCTTACACCGACGGCGTGACCGAGGCATCCAGCCCATTCGGCGCGCAATGGGATGTAGAGGGCCTCATCCGAGCGGTTGATGCCCGCAGATCAGATTCCGCAGACGCGCTCGTTCGATCGATCCTTGCCGCATTGGACGATTTCTCTAGAGGCATCCAGACAGACGACGCTACTGTGGCCGTGCTGTGTGTCCGCTGAGCAATTGCGGCTCCCAAATATCGATTGGCTCCCAAGGTCCAATTGGCCTCAGCTTAATGACTGCACTTCAATGACTTAAGGGGAATCGAGACTCAGGCAGGGAATCTGGCGGAGAGAGGGGGATTCTCTTACTTATATAAGATAATAAAAGAGTTGTATGCCATTGTCGGGCTTTTGTCGGGTATAATTCGAGTAAGGTCTGACCAAATGGCGAAAGCTACTCTCATGGTGCGCTTCAAGCGCCCGACTGATGACACGTGGATCCGCAAGCCGGCCGCTAAAGGAGGCAATGGCCGTTGGCTCGCCGGTCAAGCTTTGTTTAAGGATAAGAAGACCGGCGAGATATCTATCCAAAAAGTCGGGGAGAACTACACATTTGAAGTGAGAATAGAGGATGGTGGAACTACCTATAAGCCGTTGGGAAGACAGGCGGATGAGGCCGGCAATAAATTCCTTGAGTATGCTAATAAGGCCTCCGGACGTACTGCAGCAGAGAAGGTTGGACTGATCGTCACCGACCCGGATTCTCCCGAAGCCGAGCGCACAAAACTCGAGCAAGCTTTCGACAGTTATATAGAAGATGCCAAAAAGCGAAATGCATTGGAGGCCAGAGAGCAGGCTGTTCGGGTAAAGAAAGAGTTTCTTGAATCGGTCGAGGTCACTTACGTTGACGAGGTCAACCGTGACCGAATCCTGGACTTCGATGGGGCTTTGCGCA
>Ga0335073_10001814_pt1 | contig 28900 bp, 31 predicted proteins | sample Lox_Sample_22_FD_207093 | JGI IMG/M metagenome (GOLD analysis project Ga0335073, IMG submission 207093) | Soil microbial communities from Loxahatchee National Wildlife Refuge, Florida, United States - Lox_Sample_2.2 | ecosystem: Environmental > Terrestrial > Soil > Wetlands | place: USA... | reverse complement strand
GCTCGAGGCGCTGCGCTTCGAGCACGCCCATGCGGAGGCCTCCCGTTCGCGCGCGGCCGGACTCCTCACCGCCTGCGGCGTGCTGCTGGCGCTGACCGCTGCACTCGGGTCGGCTGCCGCCCAAGCCGCCCAGAAGCTCTCTCACCTCGGCGCCGCCGTGACGGTCTGCGCCGCGGCGTTGACGGCGGTGCTCCTACTCGCCTCCGCAGCGATCTCCGGGCAGGTGTTCGCCCCGTCTCGCAAGAGCCGCATGGCGCTCGAGGAGCTCCGGGATTTCTCCGAACTTCGCTTTCGTGCCGCGGACGCGACCCTGCTGGCGAGGACGGCACTTGAGCGACTCGCCGCGGCACGGGCCGCGAACCTGACCTCACGCACGCGGAGCATCCGTGCGGTGGCACTCTACGTCGGCGCGCTCGGCGTACTCGGGGCGCAGGTGCTTCTCATCGCGATCGTTCACCTGCTGGGGATTTGACCGTCTATGTCCGACACTCTGACAGCGCTGGACGCGACATTTCTTGAGCTCGAACAGCACGACGAGGGCGCGTTGATGCACATCGGCGGCGTGAGCGTGTTCGACCCGATCCCCGGAGGCGGAGCGCCCACCGTCGATGAGCTGTGCGAGGACCTCTCGGCGAGGTTGACTCAACTACCGCGCTATGCGCAGCGACTGTCCTCAACACGAACCGGTGGTCTGGCCTGGCCGCACTGGACCGACGACGACCGTTTCCACGTCCGCGACCACGTGGCGCACGTGTCCCTGCCGGCGCCGGGCGGATACCCCGAACTGTGCGACTGGGCAGCCGACTTCTACTCGCACCGGCTGGATCGCACGCGCCCGCTCTGGGAGATGGCGCTGATCGAGGGCCTTCCCAATGGACGCTGGGCGATCGCTCACAAGACCCATCACTGTCTGGTCGACGGAGTTGGCTCGGTGGACGTCGCCTATCTACTGCTCGACGCCGAGGCAAATCCCCCTGAGCGCCCGACGGCCCCTGTCGCGCCGCCGGACGACGGTCCGCCCTTGCGCCCCTTCCTGCCGGGCCCGCCGCCGCCGATCGCATACGCCGCACACACCGGTGCCGAAGTTGCTCGGGCGGGACTCCACGCGGCGCTGCACCCGCGCGAGGTGCTGGAGCGCTCGCGTTCGCTGGCCGAGGTGATCGTGCGCGACGAGCTTATCGGCGCGCCCCACACCTCGCTCAATGTCCCGATCGGCTCGACCCGGCGTTTCGCAGTCCTCAGCCGTCCGCTGGCCGATTTCAAGGCCATCCGTCGAGGATTCGGGGGCTCGCTCAACGACGCCGTGCTCGCCGTCTGCACCAGCGGCTTGCGGCGCCTGCTCATCGAGCGAGACGAGCAGCTTCCGTCGCGAGGTCTCCGCGCGATGGTCCCGATGAACGTCCGCCAGAGCTCCGAACGTCTGATGCTCGGTAACCGCATCAGCTCACTATTCGTCGAGTTGCCCGTCGCCACCGCTGACCCCTATGAGCGCCACCGGCGGATCGTGGCCGCGACCGAGCGTCTTAAGTCCTCCGGTGCCGCGACGGGCGCGGCGGCGATTCTCGACCTGGCGGCACTGGCCCCGCCGGTGCTGCACGCCGGACTCGCGCGCTCACTGTATGCGACGCGCCTCTTCAACGTGACGATCACCAACGTCCCCGGGCCGCAGATCCCGCTCTACGCGCTCGGCGCCCGGCTGCGCGAGGTTCACCCGGTGGTGCCGCTGGCCGCCGCGCACTCGGTCGGGATCGCGATCTTCTCCTACGACGGCCTGGTTACCTTCGGGGTGATCGCCGACAGCGACTCGACGCCCGATATCGATGTGCTCGCGCGCGGCATCGAGGAGGGAATCGAGGAGTTGCTGGCCCCGGTGCGCAAGCAAAATCGCCGGGCCAAAGTCGCCCGGGGAACGAGCTAGCCACGGTCCGTTACGGGGCCGGTCGCGTCCACCGCGGCGCCGGTGACTCTCGCCGGCGATCCTCGGCGGGGACTGCCGATCCGTTCGCGCGATCCGCACTGAACCTCCGGGCGGTCGCCATCACCGCTCGAACCAGCGGCGCCAGGCTGTCATGGCGAGCTCGGCTCGAAAACTTGCGCGCCGAATCGGGTGAGACCAAGGCAATCTCCTCGTGGACCGGTGTTGCAATCATGGCCCCGGTGGCCGCCTCGCCTAGCTCGCGACGGCCTGCCCTCGAGACATCAAGCGCCCGAAACCGCGTTCTTCGCAGCTTCCGTGAAACGGAGCATAGGCACGGCTTGCCCCAGCGTCCAGACGGTTTTCTACGTATCGTGCATCCGTAGACGTGGGCGATGCCGGCGTCGGGCCCGGCGGCGTAGCGTTCGCTCATGAGCGATCGGCCGACGTCCACCTCAGCCTCGCCCGACGGCCAACCGCTCGTGTGCTCCGACGACGGGCTGATGCAGGTCTGTGGAGCCGTGGCGGCCGTGTTCCGCCGCGCCTGGGGTCGGGGGCCCGCGAAGACCACGGCTCACTGGGCCGGGCCTAACATGCTCGTCGTTCTCCTCGCGAACGGCCACACTGACGCCGAGAAGAGCATGCGAGCCGCCGGTCACATCCAGGAGTTGCTGGGTGGGCGACGCCTGCTCCAACACATCATCGAGGATGAGCTCAAGAGCAGCGTGGAGCGGGTGCTAGGCCGAGAGGTCGAGACAACCCTGAGCGCCACCCGGCTTGACCCCGACCTGTCGGCCGAGATCTTTCTGCTGGCCCCGGCAGGCGACTGAAGCGGCCGAGTGCAGCGGCCTCGCGGGACTGCTTCAGTTTGCCTTGCCCCGAGCCCTGGCCAGACGCGCGCGACGCTCATTGCGCCGGCGCAGGTCGCGAAAGACCTGGTCCTGGACACTGCCAGCCCGGGTGGGACGCTCATCCCGCGTTTGTGGCTCTTGATCGAGCTCTCGCCGGTGGGCTGCGGTGGCGTCGGCGCCCGGGCTATGCGCGTGTGACTTCATGGCTTGCACCCTATCTCTGCGTCGCGGCCAAACAATCGGCCGACCGCCGCAGCTCGAATCGGCGAATGCGCAAGTCGCTTGCGGGTTTACGCGGATGCTTCATGCTGCTGCGCGGCCGTCGATTCCCAGCGGCTGGATCGTTTCCAGGTAGGGCACGAGGTAACGACCGAGCACCTTTGCCGCCTTCGCGGCACGCTCCTCGTCACTGCGGACGAGCGCCGCACCCGTCGGGCGTCCCGCCCAATCAAATTCGGTCCGCAGGAACACGGGTCGCTCGCCTCCGAGCAGCCGGGCCTCCAGGACGCTCGGCGCGCGGATCGCCTTGACTGGGGCGCCCAACCCCGCGGCAATCGTCTGCGCCACAACGTCTGCCTCCCGCGCAGCCAGGCCGCCCTGCTTGATCGGGAAGGTGGTCGCGTCGCCGGCTGCGTAGACGTCCGCGAGCCCTTCGACAAGTCCGCATCGATCGACGGGAATGAATCCCGAACGACCGGACGGGACTCCGGTGAGCCGCCTTCCCCTCAGCTCGGGCAGGGCCACGACGCGGTCGGCCTCGATCAGCTCACCGTCGGCAAGCGGCAGCGAGCCGTCGCGTCGAACGGCCGCGGGCGTCGCACCGCCAACGAACCGTACACCGGCCTCTCTGAGCAACTGGCGAACCAGTGCAGATGCCTCGCCGCCGAACAGCGCCAGCGGCCCTCTCTCCGGCGTGACCAACGTCGCCTCGATCCTCAGGCCGGCTTCGCGCGCATGTCCGGTCACGAGCAGCGCCAGCTCATAAAGGGGTAAAGGCCAAGTCGTCCCGGCGGGCACCGCAAACGCGACGCGCCGCACCTTTCCGCTCTCGACCTCGGCGACCAACCGCCGGATCAAGCCGATGTCGCGCTGATCGCGCAGGGTAATCGCGCCTGGCACACCGACCACCGCGCGCGTCCCGGTCGCGATGATCAACGCGTCGTAACCCAGGCGCGCACCCGAGGCAGTCCGTACGGAGTGCTTGCGAGACGCGACCGCCTCGAGCCGCGACCGGTGGCATTCCGCCCCCACGTCACCGGCGATCGCCCGCAGGTCGTAGCATCGTGACGGCGCCAGGTCGAACGGCTCGCTCGTGGCCGCCGGGCGGTAGCGGAACACCGGCTCCGGAGCGAGCAACGTCAGTCTGACGCTGCTCCCGGCAAGGGCGCGCAGCGCGAGGGCCGCCTCGACGGCGGCGAATCCGCCCCCGGCGATCACGATCTCCGCACCAGTGGGCGATGAGTCGGCGGCAGCCATGGCTCATGCCTCCCCCCAAGCAAGCACTCCGGCGATGTCGGCCGTGGAGAGGATGCCGATCGGCCGCTCGGTCCCCGGCTCGACGACCACCAGATGGGTGACCGCATGCTCGGACATCAGCTCTCCGGCCTCCCGCAACGGCAGCGAGGGCTCGACGGTCACCAGCGGCTGCTGGGCGATCGCGCGGGCACTACCCGCCTCGCCGTCTCCGACGCCGGCGCGGATCACGTCCAGATCGGAGATCACGCTCCAAACACCGCACTGCGGTTCCTCGTGCGAGATCCCGACCACGGCGAGGCAGTGAACGTGACGAGCGGCCATGATGCGGGCGACCTCGGCCAGGCTCGCGTCAGGGTCACAGGCGAGAATCCCCGGATGCATCGCGTCGGCCACGGTGGCGTGCTGAAGCGATGGCATCAAATAGCTGCCGGTCTGAGGGTGGCTGTTGGTGAGGGACATGGCTACCTCCTCGAACTTGCGATATCCGTATCCACGCTAAGGCCCCGTCGGGCTTTGGTCATCGGTACTTGGCCGGTAGCGGGCTCGGTAGCGACCCGCACCGGGCGGCGCGATCCGGCGTGGGCCGAACTGTCCTCGCGGCTTTCCCGCAACGCTCTGCATGTCTGCGCGGATGGTGAGCGCGCCTCGTCCCCCGACGATTCGAGCACACCACCTCAAAGGAGGAGACTCCCATGGCTACTACCGTTCGAGAGCCCACTCAGACCGCGTCCGAGGTGACGAGTTACCACGCCGCGGTCGTGCACGAGTTCCATGCGCCGCTCACCGTCGACGAGGTGCCGGCAAAGCCGCTCGAGGCCGGGCAGATCAGAGTCAAGGTGGAGGCGTCGGGCCTCTGCCACACCGACATCCACGCCGCCAACGGCGACTGGCCGGTCAAGCCCTCCCCGCCGTTCATTCCCGGTCACGAGGGCGTCGGCATCGTCACCGAGCTCGGCCCCGACGTCACCGAGGTCTCGCTTGGCGACCGCGTCGCGATGCCGTGGCTCGGCTACGCCTGCGGCACCTGCGACTACTGCGTGTCCGGGTGGGAGACGCTGTGCGAGTCGCAGGAGAACATGGGCTACTCGATCGACGGCGGCTTCGGGGAGTACGCCACCGCGTTCGCTCGCTACGTCGTCAAGGTTCCGGATGGGATCGACCCGTTCGACGCCGCGCCGCTGACCTGCGCCGGGGTGACCACCTACAAAGCGGTCAAGGTCGCGGGCACGCGCCCCTCCGATCTGGTCGCGGTGTTCGGCGTCGGGGGCCTCGGGCATCTGGCGATCCAGTACGCCGCGATCGCCGGCGGCCGGGTCATCGCCGTTGACCTCGTCGACGAGAAGCTCGAGCTCGCTCGCGAGCTCGGCGCCGAGTTCACCGTCAACGCCGCGACTGAGGATCCGGTGGCGGCGATCCAGGCGCTCGGCGGCGCCGACCAGGCAATTGCCCTGGCCGTCTCACCGCGCGCGTTCGAGCAGGCCTACGGCACGCTTCGCCGCGGGGGAAAGCTGGTGTTCGTGGCGCTGCCGGCCGACAACACCGTCACGCTCCCGATCTTCGAGACCGTGTTGAACGGGATCACGATTGCCGGTTCGATCGTCGGCACCCGCAAGGACCTGCGCGAGGTGTTCGAGCTTCACGTCGCCGGCAAGACCAAGGTCATCCGCGAGGTGCGTCCGCTCTGCCGAGTGAACGAGTCGATTGCCGACGTTGAGGCCGGTCGCGTCGCGGCGAGGATCGTGTTCGTGCCCTGAGTGGCGCTCGGTGTCCGGGGCTGCTTTGCCAGCCCCGGACACCCTTTATCGTGCTCGTTAGATGTGACGCTGGCTCCTCGAGAGAGGCCCAGACGGCGCGCCCTTCTGTTGGCGTTCGTGATTGCGGCCGTGGTCGCCGCCGGGGAACTCGGCGCGGTGATCGAGAACGCCGTCCATTCAGGCTCCACCCCGAAGACGCCGTCCTCGACCGCGGGTTCGGTCTGCGACGTCACTGCGGTTGTCGATCGGGAGCTTCCCTCGGTGGTGACGATCCACGCCGGAGACGACGCGTCTGCCGGCGTCGGCTCGGGCGAGATCATCCGCTCGGACGGATACATACTGACCAACAACCATGTCGTCCTGCCGGCGGTTGCGGGCGGTGCGCTCCAGGTTGTGTTCGCCGACGGCAGCACAGCGACGGCGAAGATCGCCGGGCGCGACCCCGCCACGGACCTGGCGGTGATCCGAGTCACCGGCAAATCGGATTTGCGGAGTATCTCGATCGGAAACTCCGCGAGCCTCCGCATCGGTCAAGGCGTGATCGCGCTCGGGGCTCCGCTTGGGCTGTCCGGCACGGTGACCAGCGGCATCGTGAGCGCACTCGGCCGGACGGTCCGCGTCCCGGGTGAAGCATCACGCTCGGCGCTACTCATCGACGCTGTACAGACCGACGCCGCCATCAATCCGGGCAACAGCGGCGGCGCGCTGGTCAACTGCTCGGGAGACCTGGTGGGGGTGCCGACAGCCGGGGCGGGCGTCCCCTCGAGCTCGGGCGAGTCGAGCGGCGGGAGTATCGGGCTCGGCTTCGCCATCCCCGTCAACTTGGCGACCATGGTGGCCGACGAGATCATCGCCACCGGCACGGTGACGCACGCGTTCATCGGAGTTCAGGTCACGCCGCTGGCCGCCAGCGCCGCCGGGGAGAGCGAGGGGACCGAGGGTCTCAGGGTGGCCGCCGTCGTGGCGGGCGGTCCGGCCGCGACCGGGGGGCTTCGGGTCGGCGACATCATCACCTCAATCGACGGCGCCGCGGCGCTCAGCACCGATCAGCTGATCGCTTTGACCCTGACTAAACGCGCCGGGGACCGCGTCGAGATTGGCTATGAACGCAGCGGCAGGAAGGCGACTGCAACCGTCACGCTCGCCGCCCGGCCACCGGAACCTGCCTCCGAACAACCATGACCGGGGGGACGCGGCAGTGGGCACGACTGATGCTCGAGGCCGCATGCGCCGTCCTCGGCGTTTTCCTGACGCTGAGGCCATTCACCTCGCTCGGGGCGCTGGTGCTGTTCGTAATGGGCGCGTTCCTCGCCACCGGTGTCAGCGAACTCCTCGCGGCCGGGGATGCCGGGAATCGTGCGCTGGCGATTGCCACCGGACTCGGATGGATAGCGGCAGGGGTCGTGGTCGTGGCTTGGGCGGGGAGCACCATCCAGGCGCTCGCGATCGTGGTGGGGATCAGCATGCTGCTGGGCGGCCTGACCAGGGTGATCGCGGCTCTTCGCGGCCGGGTGGAGGACCGCCTGATCGAGGCATTGACGGGCGCGGCGAGCGCGTTGTTCGGGCTGCTGGCGCTGAGCTGGCCGGATAAGACAGTGCTCATCCTCGCCCTGCTCGTGGGACCGGGCACGCTGATCTTCGGGCTCGGCCAGCTCCTCGCGGCGAGTCAACAGTTGCTCGGCCGCCGCGCTCCGGTCAGCGGAAGCCCCCAACCGCGGTGGTTGCGAATCTCGGGCGCCGTCGCGGCGGTGATATTCGCGCTGGTGCTGGTCGCCGTGAGCGCCGCCGTTCATCACGCTGCGGCCTCACCGGACGCGTTCTACAAACCGCCGAGCACGGTGCCGTCGCGACCGGGGGTACTCCTGCGGAGCGAGCGCTTCACTCGCGGCATCCCGAAGGAGTGGCGGGCATGGCGAATCCTGTACACGACCACGCTCGACGCGAACACCCCCGCCGTCGCGAGCGGGCTGGTGATCGCCTCCGACCATCTCCCGGCCGGACCTCGTCCCGTGATCGCCTGGGCACATGGCACCACGGGCGTCGCTACTCGGTGCGCGCCAACGCTGCTGCCCTCGCGCTGGAACGCCGACGTCATTCCCGGCATCGACCAGGTGCTCGAGCGTGGCTGGGTGATCGTCGCCACCGACTACCCCGGGCTCGGAACCCCGGGGTCGCACCCATATCTCATCGGCCAGGGCGCAGCGAGGTCCGTGCTCGACTCCGTGCGAGCCGCCAGGCAGATGCCGCAGCTATCGCTCCAGCACGTAACCGTGGTCTGGGGACACTCCCAGGGAGGCCACGCGGCACTATGGGCGGGGATCCTCGCCCCGACCTACGCTCCCGATGTGAACGTAGTCGGTGTCGCGGCCCTGGCGCCGGCCAGTGACCTGCCGGCGCTCGTGGCAGAGGTCAAGGACACGCTCGAGGGCCGGGTCCTCGGCGCCTACATCCTGACCGCGTACAGCGAGATCTACCCGGACGTCTCGTTCGACCACTACGTCCGACCGGCTGCCCGAGTACTCGTCAGGGAAACCGCCGAGCGATGCCTGGACATACCTGAGGCGATTCCTTCCGTGGTCACCGCCCTCCTGTCCCGGCAACCGTTCTACGCGGCGGACCCCCTCTCCGGCGCCCTGGGACGGCGGCTCGCCGAAAATACGCCCACCGGGTCGATCAAGGCGCCGCTGCTGATCGCCCAGGGCCTAAACGATCATCTCGTGCGCCCGAGCGTGCAACGCTCCTACGTCAACCGACTCTGCCATTCCGGTCAGAGCGTCGAATACCGGACCTACCGGAACCGCGACCACCTCTCCCTCCTATGGCCAGGCTCTCCGCTGGTCCCCTACCTGCTGGCCTGGACGGAGGCCCGGTTCGCTGGCAGGGCTCAGGAGCACGGATGCTCGGTCGCCCAGAGGTGAGGATGGCGCCGAGAGACAGCCTAGAGACGGCGCGGCCCATTTGACCCGGCCTCGTATTCATCCAGCGGCGCAAGACCGCGCGACCACCCGTCCAGGATGGGCGTGACGACTCGCCACGCCTCCTCGGCTTCGTCGGCCCGGATCGAAAGGGCGCTGTTTCCGCGCAGCACATCGAGCAGGATCCGGCCGTAGGCGGGTAGCTCTGGCGGCTCCATCTCGGCGCTGAGCGTCAGCGGGACGAGACTCGGCGCCACACCGGGGCCCGTGCCGGTGAGCTCGAAGGTAAGGCCTTCCGGCCGCAGCCCGAAGTGCAACCGGTTGGAGTCGGGCTCCGGTGAGTGTTCGAAGGGAAGGTGGGGCACAGACCGGAAGTGCACGACCACTTCCTTGCGATCATCCCCTATCGCCTTGCCCGTGCGCAGCCGAAAGCGCGTGCCCGACCAGCGCCAGCTGTCGAGCTCCAGCACCACCTCTGCGAACGTCTCGGTGCCCCGCCCTGGCGTTACTCCGTCTTCCTCAACGTAGGCGGGGATGTCTCGATCGCCTACCCGTCCCGCCCGATATCGGGCCCGACGAGTGCGGCTAACAACATCATCGTCGTTGAACCGGCGCACGGAACGCAGGACGTCGACCTTGCGGTCGCGCAGGTCTCCTTCGCCCAGGCTGATCGGCGGCTCCATCGCCACCAGACAGAGCAGCTGCAAGAGATGGTTCTGCACCATGTCCTTGAGCGCCCCCACGTGGTCGTAGTAGCCGGCTCGTCCCTCCAGCGCCAGCGACTCGTCCCAGGTGATCTCGACCTCGTCGATGTGTGCGCTGTTCCAGATCGGCTCGAGCACGCGGTTGGCCAATCGAGTTCCGAGCACGTTCTGCACCGTGGTCATGGCCAGAAAGTGATCGACCCGGAACACGTGGCGTTCGTCCACCAAGTCCGCGAGCTGCCGATTCAGGGCGCTCGCGCTCCGGAGGTCCTCTCCAAACGGCTTCTCGAAAACCAGCTGGCTATCAGCCGGAAGCCCCGCCTGGTGAAGCGCGGAGACGGCGGCGGGAAACACCGCCGGGGGCAACGCAAGGTAGACGGCGACGGGACCCTCGCCGGCCAGGCACGCCGTCACGGTTGCCCGATCGGCCAGATCGAGGCGCTGATAACGCGCAGATCCCAGCAGTGTCTCGACCACGGCGGCGTCGACGCCGCCGTCATCACGCTCCAGCCAGCCGGCGGCCCAGCTGCGGAACTGCTCGTCGCTCCGGTCCTCGAGGCTCGCGGCCACGAGCTCGAACTCTTCGGAGAGTTGCCCGCGCACCCGGAGGGCCGCCAGGCCGGGAAGCAGATAGCGGCCGGTCAGGTCGCCGGTGCCGCCGAATATCACGAGCCGATCGATCACCGCCTACCAGGTCGCGTACTCCACAGGCCGGGCCGCCTCGCGGAACCCTCGACCGTACGCGTCCGCGGCGATCATCGCGTCGCACACGCTGTCGGCATCGACCGCGAACGGCATGTGGTGGATCGTTTCGCTCGGGACGGTGGCCGCCTTCGCGGCCGCCATCAGATCGTCGCGGCCGGCGCCGCCCAGGCCCACTTCCTCGAGCGTCGTCGGCAGGCAAAGCTCAGCCACTCAACCCTCCGGGTAGCGATCGCGGCTACTCCGCGGCGCCTTCCTCGACCCAGTTCCGGAAGCGGTCGACCTGCTCCTTGGGCCAGGCGCCGTCGCAGGGCATCGTTCCCTGACTCAACTGCTGCGCGATGGCATCGGCGTGGGCGACCACGTCGGCGTAGGACCAGAGGTCGAACGCCCGGAGCATCGACTGTCGATCCTTCTCGCGGAACAGCGGCTTGATGTCCGCCTCGAACCCGAGCTTGGATGATTCGCCTGTTCCCATCTCACACCCTCCTGGGCGCCGTGGGCGCCTCGGTCATTTGCGCCGACAATAACCGGCGCGAAACCTGAAGTGGGGCCTGCCGTGGTGAAGCTCTGGAGCTTGTACGGACCGTCGACCACGCTCCCAAATGGGCGATGCCGCTGACAGCATCCCTCAGGATCTCGAGGCGGGATCCCTTAGGCTGTCGGAATGGAGGAGCTGCTCGAGGCGCTCGGGCGCCACGACGCCCCGACGCTTGCCAACGCGATCGAGACGTTCGATCTGCAGCCCGGTGAGCTACCGCGTGGTGGCTTCCAGCGCGAGTTCGCAACCGAGGCCGACGAGCACGAGCCCGAGGCCGCGCTCGATCCGGCGACGGATCGTTCCGCGCTCGAGGAGTCCACGGGCACGGTCGGCGAGGAGCACGATGCCGCTGCAGTAGAGCGTGTCGAGCGTCACCTGGATGGTGGCTAGGACGAGCACCGTAGGCAGCAGTGGCCCGTGACGAGGAAGGAACTGCGGCAGGAAGGAGACGGCGAAGACGGCGGCCTTGGGGTTCGCCGCGATGGACACAAGCGAGGCGCGAAATGCGGATGTGGGTCCGCGGCCGCCCGGCAGCCGTGCGATGAGGGCCGAAGAAAACGAGCCGGCGCCGTCTACAACCTGAGCGCTGCGCCACGCTTGGATGCCAAGCGCGATGAGAAGGACCGCGCCCACGACGTGCATCGCGTCGAACAAAACCCGGTTGGCCGCGAGCAGGGCGGATAGGCCGGCCCCGCCCGCCAACAGCCATAGGAACAGGCCTATCTCGTTCCCGGCCACGGCGGCGAGACCGGCGCTGCGGCCGTCACGCACGGTGCGGTGGATGAACAGCGCGGTCGCTGGTCCCGGCAGAGCGACGAGAACCACACACGCGAGTAGGAACGCAGGGAGAACGGCCGGGACGTGGTGAGCCATCCCGTCGATTATCACCGACGGCGATCCGCCTCTAATCGGTCGAGCTGAGCCAGCCCTTGCGGCGGAAGAAGAACCAGAATCCGACGATCGAGCCCAGCAGCAGGCCGAGACCGAGCACGAAGAACGACCAGGTGCTGTTCTGAACATGGCCGGTCAGGAACGCGAAGTTCTGGCCGAAGAAGCCGGTCAGGAACGAGAGCGGAAGGAAGATCGTGGCGATGATCGTCAGCTGCTTGGCGATCTCGCCCTGGCGGTTGGCCACCGTCGAGAGGTACATGTCCGTGGCGCCGCTCAGCAGGTCACGGTAGGAGTCGATCAGATCCGACGTGCGGACCAGGGTGTCGTACAGGTCCCGCAGGTACAGGAGGTCGTCGGGCTCCATCCCCGGCAGATGCGTGATCTCGTCCGTATCGCGGGCGAAGAAGTCGCGCATCGGGGTCACCACGCGGCGCATCGCAATCAGGTCGCGCTTGAGCGAGAAGATCCGCTGGAGGCTCTCCTCGCGCGGCCGCTCGATCACGGCCTGTTCGATCTCGTCGATCGCCTCGTCGATGCGATCGAGCACTGGCTCGTAGCTCGAAAGGACCACGTCGAGGATGTCGATGATCAGCGCGCGCTGTCGGGCCGGCGGCTGCTTACGGACACGCTCACGCAGCGCGTCGAGCACCTCGAACGGGGTCGGGTGAAGCGTGACCACCCAATCGCTGGAGATCAGCAGATGTACCTCCCGCAGCAGGCGCTCGCCGGCGGCTGCCTGCTCGTCGACCCCGTAGGCCACGAGGCTCACATATCCCTCGTAATGCTCGCGCTTGGGTCGCTCGGAGAAAGTGCTGACGTCCTCGATCGTCAGTGGATGAAGATGGAGCAACTCGCCGAGTTGGCTCAGCTGATCCGGCTTCGGATCGTGCAGGTCGAGCCAGAAGAACTGATGCGACTCCAGAAGCTCCGGTACCCGACCGAGGTCGCCCCCATCGAGCAGCGGGAAGGGCGCGGCTCCGGAACTCACGGTGCGCAGACTAGACCGGGCCCCGGCGGAGCCGGCTGTTCGTGGCCGTTCAGAAGAGGCTGATCGGTGAGCCGATGGTGGACTACGTCTCACCGATCGGGGGCGGGTATTTCTTCGCGCTGCCCGGCGTGCGCGATCAGAACGACTGGTACGCCTCGACGCTGTTCAGCTAAGCGTCCGGAGTGCTAGTCGCCTGCGACCCAGTCCTTCGCCTGGCCCAGCTCGGCTAGTGGGAAGACGCGCGCCTCACCGGGAATCATCCAGGCGAACAGCTTCGTCGCGCGCGCCATCCATTCGATGTCGGTGACGATGGCCGACCGCACCCACTCCTTGTGATGCCGAATCCCGAGGTTGAAGCCGAGCTTGGTGTCAGCCCACAGCGCGCCGGGCTCGATCTCGTCGAGGTCCTCGATCATGTAAAGCGTCCGCAGTCCGCCCCCTCTTTCAAGGGCCCGCCGGAGTTCGGGCGTCAGGACCCTGTCGTAGTCCTCGCGCTCTATCTCGCCTGCGACGCGAAATCCAATCGTGCCGGGCGGCATGTCTGCCAATCGCTCGACCACCGCGATCAGAGCCTACTCGCCCGGAAGACCGGCTCGATCAGAACGCCTCGTCCCCGGGAATCTCAAATAGGGGGCGCACCTCGACCCCGCCACCCAGCCGCACCGCCGGAATCCTCTGCGCCACCTCCAGCACCTCATCCAGATCGGACGCTTCGAACACGAAGTAGCCCCCCAGCACCTCCTTGGTATCGGCGTAGGGGCCGTCGGTGATCAGGTTGTCGCTGCCGCCGTAGCGGACGGTGGTCGCCGTCTCGATCGACTGCAGGTGAGCGCCGCCCAGGCATCGCGGGTCGTCGCGAAACGCAAGGTACTCCGCGGACACCGCCTTGTATTGCTCCTCCCCGAGCGCCTCCTCGCTGCCCGGCTTGGGGTAGATCAGCAACGCGTACTTCATATCCGCCTCCTTTGGTGGATGGTTGATCATCCTGGAGACGAACGGGCAGCACCAGGGGGGACAGCGCCCTCGAAAATTCTCCCAGCACTGATTGGGCATCGTCGCGACGCGCTTGTGATCTGACTCGCGAGGGTTTAGCTTCTGGGTGCGATGGCGACGGCGCTCTCGTGGGTGGTCAGCACTGTGCTCATGTTCCTCGAGTTCGGCGTGCTGGCGTGCTCGGCGCTGGGAACCAGGAAGCGGTCGCGGTTCTACGTCCGACTCGGTTGCGCGACCCTCGTGATGTTGGGCCTGGCACTCGGACTCGGATTCGCGATCGTGTTCAGCGCGCTGCCCCAGCAGGCGTTCGGGGCTGCGTGGGGAGCGCTGTTGCTCGCCGCGCTGGCCGTGGCCCCCGTGTTCTGCTACCACCCGTCCGCACCCTTCCGGGGCTCGTCGGATGGCGACGGTGACGGTGGGTCCGGTCGCGGTCCGCCACCGCCTCCGCCGGCCCCACCCCCCGGAGGTGCTCCGCTCCCCGATGCTGACCAAGCGCGGGCACGCAGGCGCGATCACAACCGGCCAAGCTTGCGCGGCGTCAGCCCCAGGCGACCGGCGGTCGATCCGTCGCGGCCGGGCGTCCCGGCGGAACCTGGACGCCGATAGCCGGTCGGCGCCCACCTAGTTTCGGCGGGCCAATCGCCAAGCTCGCGCGCGAACGCCACCGCCCTGCGGGTCACCGGCAGGTCCTCCATGAAGCTGAACTCAGGGATCGCGGTGCCCGCGGGCGTCACTGCGATCGGCATACGAACCCTCCTCGGCCGGCCGGCCAGCGGCGTCCCTTTCGATGTGCAGGTTTGGCAACCGGCGCTCGAGCGACTGAGGCAGCCACCAGTTCGCCCGTCCGGCCAGGTGCATCAGTGCCGGCACCAGCGCGGTGCGGACGACGAAGGCGTCGATGATGATCGCCGCGGCGAGGCCGACCCCGAATTGTTTGATGATGATGTTCGGGTTCAGCAGGAACGAGAGGAATACGAGGATCATGATCGTGGCCGCGGCGGTGATCACTCGGCCGGTCACCGTCTGGCCGGTGGTGACCGCAATCCGGTTCTCCCGGGTATGAAGCCACTGCTCGTGTATGCGGCTGACAAGGAATACCTCGTAGTCCATTGACAGCCCGAACAACACTGAAAACATGATCACCGGCAGGAACACCTCGACGGGGGCGGTTCCGCTGGTCGCGAGGATCGAAGAGCCCCACCCCCAGGCGAACACCGCGTTGATGACGCCGAGCGCCGCGCCGACCGACAGCAGATTCATCACCGACGCCATCGCCGGGATCACGAGGCTCCGGAACACGAGCATCAGCAGCAGGAAGGCCAGGATCACGACGACCGCAATGAACTCGGGCAGCTTGCGGGCGAGGGCCTTGGAGAAGTCGGCCTGGGTGGCCGTGACGCCTCCCGTCAGGACGCGCAGGCCGCTGCCGGCCTCGGCCGCCGGGACGACCCGGCTGCGCAGGTGGTCGAGCAGCTCGGTGGTCTGTGCAGCCTGCGGCGCGGTGCTTGGGTAGAGCAGCGCGACCGCGGCGGTGCCCGCCGGACTGACGCGCGGAGGGGTGGCGGCCACGATCCCCGGCTGGTGGGACGCGGCTTGCAGGACCCGCGAGAAGGCGGCCTCGTCCCCAGTTCCGTGGACCGTGGCGACGAGCTCCAGCGGCCCGTTGAACCCCGGGCCGAAGCCCTTGGCCAGCAGGTCGTAGGCCTGCCTGGTCGTCGACGAGGGCGGATCGGTACCGGCGTCATCGATGCCGAGCCGCAGGCTGAGGACGGGCAGCGCGACGACGATCACCACGAGCAGGCCAACCGTGGCGAACAGCGCCGGCCGGTGCTCGATCGAACGCGACCACCGGTACCACATGCCCGAAGTGACCGACTCAGCCTCAGGTCCGTACTGCCGGAGCCGCCGGCGTTCGGAGCGACTGAGGACCTTCGGGCCGATGAAGCCGAGCAGCGCCGGAAGCAGGGTGAGCGAGGCCAGCATTGTGAGCACGACGGTGACCGTGGCCGTGACGGCCACGCCGTAGAGGAACGACAGCCCAAGCGCGAACTGGCCAAGCAGCGCGATCGCCACGGTGAGGCCGGCGAACAACACGGCCCGCCCGGCGGTGTCGACCGCGTTCACTGCCGCGCCCTCGATGCCTTGCCCGGCCTGCACCCCGCTGCGGTGACGGGTGACGATGAACAGCGCGTAGTCGACCCCGACGCCGAGGCCGATCAGGACGCCGAGGATCGGGGCGAAGCGGACGATCGCGATGACGTGGCTGAGCAGCCCCGAGAGGTCATAGCCGATGCCGATCGCGACCAGGGCGGTCACGATTGGCGTGATCGCGGCGAACAGCGCGCCGAACGCCAGGCCGAGCACGATCAGCGCGAGGATCACCCCGATGGCGGTGCTGTTGGAGGACCGCTGGGGCTGGACGTTCGTGATCGCCTGGCCGGCGAGCTCAACCTTGAGGTTGGAGTCCTGGATGGCCTGGGCGGTATGAATCACCGCATCGACCGCTGCGCTCGGAAGGTTCTGGGCTTGGGCGTCGAAGTTGACGGTGGCGAAGGCGATCTTCCCGTCCCGGCTGACCTGGCCCGCGCCGTATGGCCCGTAGGGGCTGGTCACGCTGGCGACCCGGGGCAGTGCCTCGACCTTGGCCAGCATCGCTTCGACCTCGGCGCGCACCGGTGCGGACGTGACCCCACCATCTCTCGCCTCGAGGACTATCTGATCGGCGTCACCCGAGGCGCTCGGGAAGTCGTGCTGGAGAATGGCCAGCGCCTCGGTGGAGGGGCTGCTCGGCGGGCTGTACCTCGTTGAGTAGCTGATGCCGACTCTCTGGCTCACGACGGTGAGGAGGAGCAAGGCCAGCAGCCAGCTCGCGAACACGAGCCGGCGGTGCCGGAAGCACCAGCGCGCGAGACCGGCCATCAGCGATCTCGCTGCCCTGTTCTCGCGTCGGGCACGAAGGCCGCGAGCAGCAGTTCCCGCACGGTGTCGTGAGCCTGCCGATCATCGATCATGGCGGCGTTCGGATCACGCCTGCGGTGCTGGGCGAACCAGGCGATGGTCTCGAGCAGGAAATGGGCCGCGATCTCAGGATCGGCGAGCGGGCGCAGCCCCCCGGCCTCGGCACGGCCGGCCAGGAAGGCCGCGACCCGGTCGGTCTGGGCCCGCTTGCGATCGTTGACCGACCCTCCGCTCAGCCCGGGAAAGTCGTCGACCAGGCTCTCGATCAGCAACAGCAGCAGCCGGTTCTGCTCAACGAAGTCGTAGAGCTCGTCGATGATCCCGGCCAGCTCCGCCGCTGCGTCACCGTCAGGTCCGCCCTCCAGCGCCGCGCGAAGCTTGGGGAAGGTCGCGCGGACAGCCAGCCAGCTCCGGATCAACTCCAGGATTTGCCCCGGCGCCGGCGTCGCCAGCGGCACTATGGCCTCCAGGTCCGCGTCCGGGTCCATGGCGTAGCGAGCCGCCAGCTCCAGCAACGCCTCCTTGCTCTCGACGTACCGGTAAAGCAGCGCGTGGCTCAGCGCGAGCCGCTCCGCCACGTCGGTCATGAGCGCCCGCCGGTAGCCCTTCGCGATGAACACATCACACGCGGCGCGCGCGATGTCGTGCACACGTCCTGGTGGGGTTCGTCTCGGCATGGTCGAATAATAATAACTCACTCTGTCAGTTATTGTCGGCACAGCGGCAAGAACCCTTGAGCCGTCAGAGCTACTGGGGGATCTTCGTCAGCAGTAGCCAGGCGCTGATCACGCCGCCGGCCAGGGCCGCGAGTACGGGCAGGACCAAGACATCCAAGCCGGCGCCGCCGAGCCCGAAGACCAGGAGCAGGCCGGCGATTAGGAGCAGGACAGCAGTGATCGCGTTGGGCGCCACCGCATCGAGGAGCAACGCGAGCGCGTGCTCGGTGGCCTCATGTGCGTCCGCGCCGACCCTGGCGCGTCGATCCAGGGCCGCCATAGCGCCTCCGCTGATCGCGGCGAGGGCCACGAGCTCGGCGCCCAGGAGCCGGGACGCCTGACCCGGGATGGCCAGCAGGATCGCGATGAACAGCACGGTGACAAACAGCGCGAGCGTCTGCGCCGCGCGGTTTCGGAGCTCCCGAGACTTCGCGATGGCGTCGATCCGAATCGAGACCGCGACGAACAGCAGGCCGGTGAGACCGGCGGCAGCAGTGCCGGCGACCTCCGCGAAGGTGCTCCAGTTCTCCAATCGGGTTCCCTAGTGAAACCGGCGCCGTCACGCGCCCGTCACGCGAGGGGAGACTACGGCCCGACCCGCGTCGATTGGTTCTAGTGGCCGTCGCATCATTGCCCTACGCGACCTCGGCACACTCAGGTATTCGGCCCCGTGACGCCGCCGTTGTTAGAAGGGCTGCACCCAGTCGATGTGCGCTCGACGCTTCCGGCAGGCGAGGGGATAGTTCGCCCCGTTGGTGCTCTGCTGAGCCACGCAGCGCCAGCCGAGGACGGTGCAAGTCCCTGGACGGGTACTGCCGTTGCGGGGCGGGCAGCGAGAGTTGATGTATTTGGGGTCGGTGTAACCCGACAGGCGCTGCCAGGCGCTCACCACCGAGCGAGCGCGCCGGCATGAAATGCCATGTGTCTGGAACCGTACGGTGTAGGGAGGTCCCGGAGGCGGCCCAATCGTGGGATAGCGAGCCGACAGGCAGGAGCGCGCCGCATGCGCGCTCGAGCTCGCCCCTTTGACGACACCGGCCGCGAGTGCCTGTGCGCCCAAGCACGACAACGCGAAAGCGACGGACGCAGCAAGTACAACGTATCTCCGCCGGGAGGAGCCTACTGCCAAGGCGCCAGCGTAGCGCTAGCGTGACTGCGCCACGCCGGCAAGTTGGCGGCCGTTGCGGCGGTAACTCTCCTCGGGAATCTCGGCCAGTCGAGAGCTTCCCGCCTGCTCACCGGTCAGCCCGTAGAACCGTTGAAAGCTCATGATCAGCGGGCGCCATTCGTCTGGGTCGATGCGATTGGGGGTTGCGAGCACCTGCTCCTCGGCGTGGACCCGCTCGATGCAAACCTCGAGCGCCTGCGCCAACCCGCCGAACGGATGTGCGTCGACGAGCGTGGCCTCGAGCTGGATCGGGCATTGCGCGACGCGCGGCGGCCTGACCAGGTCACTGGGAATGGCAGAAAGCTCGGCAAGGCCAAACTTGTCCGCCACGTGGCGGTAGCCGCGCCTGACCTTACCCTCGGGAACGGGAGAGCTACCGGTCGTCCTGGCGATCCGATCGACGTGCTCGACCATGGTCACATCCGGAAGGTTCAGAACGCATTCGCGCTCGCGCAGCAGGTTCTCCGTGGTCATCGAACTCCCAGCGAGTCCGAGCATGGCGTGATGTCCGAGCCACCAGGCCGAGGACATTGGAGCGAGGTTAGGGGTGCCGTCAGCGTTCAGCGTCGAGACGAGCACGACAGGGGTTCCGAAGTAGAGAATTGCGGGATCTGTGATTCGGTGCATGCGGTGAAAACGATCCCGCGCGCGATCGTGTGAGATCGGCGACCGGCGGGTCCGTGGGAGGCCGGTGACCGGTTCGCCGCGAACCGGTCACCAAGCCAGGGTCCACGGTCAGTTCAGGTCGAACCGATCGAGATTCATGACCTTGTCCCACACGGCCACGAAGTCCCGCACGAACTTCTCCGACGCGTCAGCGGAGGCGTAGACCTCGGCGATCGCGCGGAGCTGGGAGTTCGAACCGAACACCAGGTCGACGGCCGTGCCGGTCCACTTCGCCTCACCGGTAGCGCGATCGCTGCCCTCGTAGACGCCGCTCGCCGATTCGGAGGGCTTCCACTCCGTGCCCATGTCGAGCAGGTTGACGAAGAAGTCGTTCGTCAACGCGCCCGGACGCTCGGTGAGCACGCCGTGCTCGGACTGGCCGTGGTTGGCGCCGAGCGCGCGCAGGCCGCCGAGGAGCGCGGTCATTTCAGGAGCGGACAGCGTCAGTAGGTTGGCCCGCTCCACGAGCAGGTGCTCGGCCGGCACCGCCTGGCCGTCCTGCAGGTAGTTGATGAACCCGTCGTGCTTGGGCTCGAGCACGGCGAAGGAATCGATGTCGGTCTGCTCCGCCGAGGCGTCCGTCCGCCCGGGGGCGAAGGGGACCACCACGTCGCGTCCGCCATTCCTTGCCGCCCGCTCGACCGCGGCGCAACCACCCAGCACGATCAGATCGGCGAGCGAGACGCGCTTACCGCCGGACTGGGACTCGTTGAACTCGCGCCGGATCCCTTCCAGGGTCTCGAGCACGCCGGCGCTCCCGGAGTTCGCGTCCCAGTCCTTCTGCGGAGCCAGGCGGATCCGCCCCCCGTTGGCCCCTCCCCGCTTGTCGGTCCCGCGGAAGGTCGAAGCCGACGCCCACGCGGTGCCGACCAACTGGGGGACCGAGAGCCCGGAGGCGAGGATCTCGGCCTTCAGCGCGGCGATGTCCTCTTGGTCGATCAGCTCGTGATCGACGGGGGGGACGGGGTCCTGCCACAGCTGCGGCTCGCCTTCTGGGACCAGCGGACCGAGATAGCGCGACAGCGGCCCCATGTCGCGGTGCGTGAGCTTGTACCAGGCCTTGGCGAACGCGTCGGCGAACTCGTCCGGGTTCTCGTAGAAGCGCCTGGAGATCGGCCCGTAGATCGGGTCGACCTTCAGCGACAGGTCTGTGGTGAGCATCACCGGAGCGTGTGTCTTGGACGGGTCGTGGGCATCCGGAACGGTTCCCTGCGCGGAGGCGTCCTTCGCGACCCACTGGTTGGCGCCGGCCGGGCTCTTGGTCAGCTCCCACTCGTACTCGAACAGGTTGGTGAAGAAGCTGTTGTCCCACGTCACCGGGGTCGCCGTCCAGATCCCCTCGAGCCCGCTCGTCCAGGTGTTGCCACCATTGCCGTTGCCGACCGAGTTCTTCCAGCCGAGGCCCTGCAGCTCGAGCGGAGCGGCTTCGGGATCGGGACCGATGTGCTCGTCGGTCACCGCCCCGTGGGTCTTTCCGAACGTATGGCCGCCAGCGATCAGCGCCACGGTCTCCTCATCGTTCATCGCCATGCGAGAGAACGTCTCCCGGATGTCGCGGGCTGCGGCCACCGGATCCGGGTTGCCGTTCGGACCCTCCGGGTTCACGTAGATGAGACCCATCTGAACCGCGCCGAGTGGCTGCTCGAGATCGCGCTCGCCGCTGTAGCGCTCATCGCCGAGCCACGTCTGTTCGGGCCCCCAGTAGACGTCCTCGGGCTCCCAGACGTCCTCGCGCCCACCGCCGAAGCCGAACGTCTTGAAGCCCATCGACTCAAGCGCCACATTGCCCGTGAGGATCATCAGGTCGGCCCAGGAGATCTTGTTGCCGTACTTCTGCTTGATCGGCCACAAGACGCGGCGGGCCTTGTCGAGGCTGACGTTGTCGGGCCAGCTGTTGAGCGGCGCGAAGCGCTGGGCGCCCGCGCCGCCGCCGCCGCGGCCGTCGGTGATCCGGTACGTGCCGGCGCTGTGCCACGCCATCCGGATGAAGAGCGGTCCGTAGTGTCCGAAGTCCGCCGGCCACCATGCCTGCGAATCTGTCATCAGCTCCCGAAGCTCCTGCCTCACGGCGTCGAGATCGAGCGTCGCGAACGCCTCGGCGTAGTTGAAGTCCTCCCCCAGCGGATTGGACTCCGGGGAGTGGTGGTGCAGGACCTTCAGGTTGAGCTGATTGGGCCACCAATCCCGGTTGCGCCAGCCCCCATCCGGGGTGTGCACGACCGGGCACTGTGCCTTGCTATCGGTGACAGCCACGTCTGTTCCGCTCCTTTTCGCTCGTTCGCGTTGGTTCTCAGTAGTCGACTCTGGTGGTACGACACCCGGGGGCGGGCCGTCCTTCCCCGCCTCGCGACCCCGGCCAGGCGCCGCGACCGGCCGCGGACGTCGCGCGGGCCGCGACCCCCCACGGGGAGGCGGCACTCTATTGGAACGATTCAAAGGTTGGTACGGCCAGCTTTCTGGAATCGATCGCGAACTGCTCGGATCGGCGAGGTGGGCCACTTGACGCCAATGCGAACATCCGTTCGATGCAGCCGTTCAGCTTCACCATCGCCGAGCACGATCCGCAGCGTCCGTGGATCGTTCTGCGCCTCGAACACCGGACGGTCGAGCCGGACGACGGCGCCGACTTCTTCACGTGGGCCCGGGAACAGTGGCCCGACCCGCGTTGGTCCGTCGAGCTCGACCCGTGGCAGCTGAGCCCGCAAACGTCGCACGATTCCGGTCACGTGCCGGGCTATGCTCCCGGATGTGGGACGGAGCGCCGGGAGGGAGATTCCGCTTAGGCGGTTTCTCGCTAGGAGCCCGTCTGAGAGACCGCCGCCAACTTAAGAGCAGGAGAAGCCTGGATGGCTGAGAGCAGACTGATGACCGCCGAGGGCGTGGAGCAGCTTCGTGCCGAACTGCACCGCCTCGAGACCGAGGAGCGCGCGAAGGTGGTCGAGCAGATCAAGACCGCGCGCGAGTGGGGCGACCTCAAGGAGAACTCCGAATACCACGCGGCCAAGGACGCCCAGTCGCAACTGGAGACACGAATCCTTCGCCTGCGCGAGAAGCTGCTCAACGCCGAGGTGGTCGAGGCGGGCGCGTCACCCGACGGCACGGCCCGGTTCGGCGCGACCGTCACCTTCGAGGACGAGCGAAGCGGCCAGAGTCAGAGCTTCCGGTTGGTCGCATCCCATGACGCCAACCCGTCGGCCGGCGCGCTGTCGGTCGAATCGCCCATCGGCGCTGCCCTGAACGGCCGGGCGGTCGGTCACGTCGTCGAGGTCCACACGCCCAAGGGCGTGCGCCGGCTGCGCATCACCGCCGTCAGCTGACGCGTCTCGGCGTCAGGCCGGATGGTGGCTCGCGGCGACCATCGCGGCCAACGCCTCGGCCTCGTCGGCCAGCCTGCGGTACTCGGCGAGCATCTCGGGTGAGTCGATCTCGGGGAGCTGGCGGCGACAGGCCAGCACGTACGCGTACCCGGCCGTCGGAAAGACGTCCTGCACCGCCTCGTAGGCGGCCTTAACGCGGACTTGCTCTTCGGTGAGGGCCAATGGGGTCTCCTGGAGAAGGTGTTCGCTGGTCAGCCAAGGTCCTGGTCACCTAGATCGACGTGTCCGTGCGAGGCTAGCCAGCGCAGGGCAACGCGAAGCGCGTCGAGTGAGCTGTACCGCGGCCGGTAGCCGAGGACCTCGCGGGCACGATCGATGCTGGCCGCAATGCTGCGCCCGACGTGTTCGCGCGTGGTCTCGGCGTGCTCGGCGCCGACGCGTCGCTCGAACTCCTTCCAACCGAGGAAGTCGATGACCGCCTCACGCCCGAACCACCCGGCCACGCCGGCGGCCAGCCCGCGCAAGGTCATCGCCTGTTCAGACACGACGTGAAAGCTCGATCCGATGGCGGCTGGCCGGGTCAGCGCACGCTCGAACGCCTGCGCGACATCGTCCGCATGCACATGGTGCAGCACGCCGAGCCCCTGGTCGGGCAGAGCGAGTGGTTCGCCGACCGCGAGCCGCCGCCAGACGTCGAGATCGAGGTTGCCCGCCGGCGTGATCGACGGCCACGGACCGGTGATGTGCCCGGGATGCAGCACCACGCTCGGCACTCCGCCGGCGAGTGTCTCGCGGTGCAGCAGCCTCTCGATCGCGGCCTTGCCGGTGCCGTATTCACCGTATGCGGTCCGGGGCTCATCCTCGGTGACCGGCACCGTCGCCACGGGACCGTGAACCCAGATCGTGCCGCAGTGGAGCAGCAGCGGGCGTGTTGGCCGCAACGCATCCACGAGCTCCTGTGCGGAATCGGGTGTGAAACACAGCATGTCGACGACGGCATCCGGCGCCAGGGCTGCGATCCGCTCACCGAACGCGCCGGCCGCGTCCTCGGCCTCTCGGTCGGCACGGATTTGGCGCACCGAGCGCCACTCGGGACCCGACACGTAGGGCTCCCGCGCGCCGCGGCTGATCGCCACGACCTCGTGGCCGCCCCGGACCAGGCGGGGAACCAGGTACGTCCCAGTGTGCCCGGTGGCACCGATGACGACAATCCGGCCGATCGCGCGACCCTAACAAGATCGCCCGCCCGAGCTTTCGCCGCACGGCGAGAGCGACAGCCGCCCCTGCCGTGCAGATGACCAACTCGAAGCTACTGCGACGGCCGGGGACGCAACGGCCACAGGCGAGATGGCCGACGCTCGCGCTCACGGGTGGCGCGCCGCGGACGCCCGCCATGCCGAGGCGCGTGGGGTCCGCGCAGGCGCGACGCCGATTGCTCGCTGTCGGGTAGCGGGATCCCGCCCAGCGGCGGATGCGGCGTTCGTCCGTCACGGTCGGGGCCGGGACCGTCGCCCCCGTCGTCGGACGGTCCGGGGTCTGAACCGCCGCGGCGGAAGAGGACCAGCGGCACCAGCGCGAGAAGCAGCAGCATCCAGGCAAGCCCGATCCAAAGCAACGCACCCGCGGCTTGCTCGCCGACCGCCGCAAACAGACCGACCATCCACGGCAGGCCCATGCAGGCGACGAACGCGGTCAAGCGCAGCCAGAACCGGGACCGCCGGCGCAGCGCCGGATCCCGCATGGCACTGACGAGAATGCCGAGGGGAATCGTCGCGAGCGACAAGACCGCTACCCCCATGAGCGAAGACTACCGCTCACCTGATGGATCTAGCCACGCTCGCGCAACAGCGAGCTCAGGTCGGCCAGCGGCCCCAGGTGGCGGAGTTTGTCGGGGTTGACGACCGAGCTCACGCCCTGGATCTGGCCATCGGCGACATCGAGGATCATCACTGCGGCGAGCCTGCCGGCGCGGTCGAGGAACAGGGCACCCGGTTGCCCGTTGACCTCTTCGCGGCGGACGGTGAAACCACCGATGCGGGCGGCGCGCCGCAGGCCCGCGACCAGAGCGCGCGCGACGGTGGCGCGGCCGTGCAGCGGGCGTTTGACAGCAGGCGCCTTGCCGCCGCCGTCGGCGCGGAGCACCACGTCGTGGGCCAGCAGCTCCTCGAGCCCTTCGAGATCCCCCTCCTCGGCGGCGGCGAAGAAGCGAGTCGCGAGCTGCTCGCGCTGCTCGCGCGAAGCGTCGAAGCGTGGACGTCGCTCGTCCACGTGCCGGCGGGCGCGGGTGACGAGTTGGCGGGCGTTCGGCTCGCTCGTGTCGAGGATCTTCGCGATCCGGTCGTAGGGCTCGTCGAACACCTCGTGGAGCAAGAACGCGGCGCGCTGCTCGGGCGTCAGGCTCTCGAGCAGGACGAGGAACGCGAGCGACAGGGAGTCCGCCATCTCGAGGGCGCGGGCGGGGTCGTCGTCGGCGCTCGGCACGAGTGGCTCGGGCAGCCATTCGCCGACGTAGGTCTCGCGCCGAACCCGCGCCGAGCGGAGATGGTCGAGCGAGAGCCGCGAGACCACCGTCGAGAGATAGGCGCGCGGCGACTCGATCCGCTCGCCACTCTCCCGCGCCCGGTAGAGCCGGAGAAACCCCTCCTGGACGACGTCCTCCGCCTCGCTCACGCTGCCGAGCATCCGGTAGGCGATGGCAAACGCCGGCCGTCGGAGCTCGTCGAACTCCTCACTTGTCATCGCACACCCCGTGCTGCGTCATCGACTCACCCCAGCCCCTCAGCGAAGCCCTGCCGCCAGCTCGGATACCGGAGCTGCCAGCCCAGCTCACGCTTGGCTTTTGCATTCGAGGAACCACGCGACTCGGTCATCATGACGGTCGCCATCTCGCCCGCAGCGAGCCGTGCCAGCCAGCGCGGGATGCGCCTTGGCGGCTTGGCGCCGAGCTCTCTTGCCAGGACCGGCAGCCACTCCCGGGTCGCCGCGGGCTCGTCGTCGACGATGTTGTAGATCCCCGGCTCGCCTCGCTGCACGGCCAGCGCCGTCGCCGTCGCCGCGTCTTCGATGTGGACGTACGACCAAACGCCATCGCCGTCCCCGACGATCGGGAACCGGCGCTTGCGGATTGGCGCGGCCATCGCCGCGTCCGGAGCCCGGCTCATCGAGGTCCCCGGACCGTAGAAACCGCCGTAGCGCAATACGAGACCCTCGCCCCAGTCGATGCTCGTCACCGCCCGCTCGACGTGCAGGATCCCCACAAGCGCAGGACGCATCGCCCCGGGAGGATTGGGATCGATCGGATCGGCCTCGGTCAGCACCGGGCCGCCCGTGCTCGCCCATCGAAAGGCCCCAAAGCTCTGCGCCACGAACCGCCGAGCTCCCACGGCGCGACCGGCGGCCAGGAGATGGTCGGTCCCCTCGGACCGCAGTCGGTTGGTCATGATCGCCATGGGCGCCCGCTCGGGATGACGCACGTCCCTCGCGGACAGCTTCCCGGATAGCGCCGTCAGCTCGTGCACGATCACTTCAGGCTCGGCCGACGCCACCGCCTGCGCGACGGCGTCGGGGTCAAGCGCGTCGGCCACGACCGGGCGGGCGCCGAGGCTGCGCACCAAGTCCTGCTTGGAGTTGCTCCTGGTCATCCCCACTACGTCGTGGCCTTGCGCCACGAGCTGCGGGACGAGCGCCCGGCCGAGAACGCCGGTGGCGCCTGCAACGAAGATCTTCATGACTGCTCCCTTCTGTCTCACGCTCCTCTTGTGAGACGAGATGCAGGCGTCCCCTGTGACAGACCCCGTCCGAAGTCGGTCTGTTATGGGCGAAATGATGCTGCACACGAGTCGACGGCGCAGTCGCTGTGGCTCGCCGCCGCCACGAACTACGCGGGGCCAGGACGACCTGATCGTCGGCTCGGTGAACCCGTTCGAGCTGTTTTTGATCTTCGTCGAGCTGACCGCCCCCGGACGCGCGATGCCGCGGCTCACGATCGACCAATCCCACAACATCGAGGCGAAGGTGGAGGCGATGACACTGAGTGTGGTTAACCTGCAGGAGGCCTACGGGCAACATTCTCAACGTCGATGGCGGCGTCGCGGCGGCGTACACGCGCTGGCCGACCGACTATCTCGGCGGGACGCCGGGGCGATTTAGTGGTGCACCATGGACAGCGTCTCGATGATGCTGATTGCCGCCGCCCCGTAGAACAGGGCGGGCGTCCAGCTTGGAGCCAGGATCCGACGGCGCCGAATGAGCCGCCACACCGCGCGTATCACGAAAGCGAACAGCAGCGAACCGATTAGCCGCCCGACGAATGCCCCGGCCTTCGCCGCTCCGGTCCCTGGAGTGTCCTCGGCCGCGCCAAGCGACGCGCCGAGAGAGAACAGAGACCAGACCGCGATGGCAAGCGACAAGCGGAGCGGAACCGATGACCGCGAGCGGGTCGCGGCGGGAGACAAGCCGTCGTCCACCACCCCATTCTCAGCCAGACGGCGCGGAGATGCGCCAGTTCCGGCAGAGTTACTCGAGCACCACGGCGCGGGCGTCCACGGGCGCCCTGACCGGGCGGCGCCAGCCCGAGATGGCCATCCCCACCGCCGGGATCATCGCGACCCCGATCAGTACGAGCGCCCACACGAACGTCGAACCGAATGCGTCGGCCAGCGGTCCCGCGACCGCAGCGTGCGCGCGCGCCGGCAGGTGCTGAAGCATGGCGATCCCGCCGGAGCTCGAGCCGGTGGCGCGACTCCCGAGGATCCCACTGAGATTGCTCGTGATCGCGGAGGCCAGGATCACCGAGAGAACGGCGGTGCCAATCGAAGCTCCGGCCTGGCGGATGATGTTCATCGCCGTGCTCGTCCGGGCGATGGCGGCGAGCGGGACCGCCTGCATGGCGGCGGTCATGTTCGGCATCATCGCCAGTCCCATACCGATGCCCTGGACGAAGTTCCCGGCGCACAGCAGGGCGTAGGAGGTGTGCGGGGCGACGAACGCGAACGGGATCAACCCGATCGCCACGAAAGGCAGGCCGGCGGCGGGCAACCAGGTGGGTCCATACCGATCGGTCAGGCGGCCCGAGATCGGCATCAACAGCATCGCTCCGACGCCGCCCGGCGCCATCAGCAGGCCGGCCTGAAGCGCGGTGGCGCCCCGTACCGCCTGGAAGTACAGGGGCACGAGCAGCAGCGTGCCGAACACGGAGATTGCGAACAGAAGGAACGTGCCCGCGGCCGCGCCGGCGCGCGTATGAGCAAACGTTCGGAGGTCGATGAGCGGGTTGGGGCTTCGCCACGTGTGGACGAACCAGGCGGCGATCAGCACCACTCCGGCGAGCGTCGGGCCCCATGAGCGGACCGAGCCGAAGCCATAGGTCGAGGACTCGGCGAGGCCGAAGATGAACACCGCCAGCCCGGGCGAGAGCAGCAGCATCCCGAGCCAGTCGAGCCGGTGGGCGGGCTGCGGCTGATCGGGCTCGAGCACGATCAGCGCGAGGATGAACGCCACGATCCCGATCGGAAGGTTGATGAAGAAGATCCAGCGCCAGGACGCGTTATCGACCAGGTAACCGCCGAGGATCGGCCCGAGGATCGGCGCGATCAGCATCGGTACCCCGAGCACGCCCATCACGCGGCCCATCCGGTGAGGACCGGCCTTCCTGGTCAGGATCGTCATGACCGCCGGCATGATCATCCCGCCGCCGAACCCCTGAAGGACGCGGAAGAAGATGAGCGATCCAGCGCTCCACGACAGGCCCGACAGCACCGACCCGAGCGTGAACAACGCCAGCGACGTCATGTAGATGCGCTTGGTGCCGAACCGATCGGCGGCCCAGCCGCTGACCGGGATCACGGTGGCGAGCGCCAGCGTGTACCCGGTGATGACCCACTGGATCGTGGTCAGTGAGGAGTGGAACGCGACCGCGAGGTGGTCGATGGCGACGTTGACCACAGTCGTGTCGAGGATCGACATGACCGCGCCCAGCATCACCACGCCGGCGACGATCAGCGTCTCGCGGTCGAGCCCTTCGGGCTGGATTACGGTTGCCGACCTGTCGGGCATATGGGCATCGTAGCGGACCGCTAAGTCCGCTTATTTTCCGGGCGCTTTCGCGACGAGCGGCTCAGAAGAGCTCGCGCCAGCTGAAGCTCGGCGAGTAGCCGAGCACCTCGCGCGCCTTGCGAATGTCCAGCAGCGTGTCGTGTCCGGTGACGTGATCGGCGACCGGGACCCCCGGGAAAACCTCGCTCATAAGCTCGCGGCTGGGCCGCGTCATGACCGTGTCGGCGGCGGCGATGATGAAGCTGTCGGCGCCGTCGACGTCGGCCTCGAGCGCGAGCCGCACGCTCTGAG
>Ga0335073_10001813_pt1 | contig 28904 bp, 26 predicted proteins | sample Lox_Sample_22_FD_207093 | JGI IMG/M metagenome (GOLD analysis project Ga0335073, IMG submission 207093) | Soil microbial communities from Loxahatchee National Wildlife Refuge, Florida, United States - Lox_Sample_2.2 | ecosystem: Environmental > Terrestrial > Soil > Wetlands | place: USA... | reverse complement strand
CGGCGAGGTCCGCACCGCAGTCAATGGCGATTCCCATGCTGTCGCGGATGAGCGCCTCCGACCGGCGGCCGGGGGTTCCCCATGCGGTGCTGAAGACGAGCCGGTTCTGTCCGGCGTCGACGGCCCACTTGATGCCGGCATCCCACCCCTGCGAGATGCAGAGGGCTTCAAGGATGCGCCGGGCCGCCGCTTCGGGCGAGATATTCTCGCCCACGATCTGGCTGACGACGAGCTGGAGCGTCAGGCGATGCTCCCGCTGCTTCTGTTGCGTCACGTCGCGCAGCAGGCAGCGCACGGCCAACGGGTTGCCGGCCTTCTGGCGTTGGCTCAGGCTCAGCTCGAGATCCAGGATGCGGCCATCGGCCGTGTGATGGCGGATCTGGGAGCGATCGATGCTGTCTCCATCCAGCGCGCGGCGGAAGAGCGTCGCGACCTCGCCGCGGCAACTGGGCGCAAAGAGATCTTCGAACGAGTCCAGGGCCAACAGGGCAGCGTCTTCATAACCAAAGCAGCGTTTCCAGGCGGGATTCGCATAGAGAAAGCGTCCCGCGGGGCTGAGCGTGGCGATCATCTCAGCCGAGTTGTCAAACAGATCGCGGTAGCGCTCCTGTGACTCCCGCAGAACCTGGTCCTGACGATGGGTTGCGCTCTGGTCTATGGCAACGGCGATCAGGCCGTTAAGCTGGCCGGTGCTGTCGCGCAAGGCGGAGATATGAAGGGTGACGGGAACGGCGCTGCCATCCTTGCGCAGTACGTTGGCTTCAAAGCTGGGCACCATGCTGGGCGGCAGCACGCGTACGCAATCGAGATAGTCGGAAAAAAGGCCGGCAGGTGTCATCTGCGGCGCATTTTCCAGGCCGGAGAGTTTCTGCATCTCTGCAACCAGCCGCGCTCCTTCGCCTTTGGCCAGGATGTCGGCCGTATGCCCGTCGCCGGTAAGCTCGGCGGCGTGATACCCGAGCAGCCGCTCGGCAGAGGGATTCACGTAGAGCAGGCGCCCGTCCAAGCCGATGGCGACAATTGCCGGTCCCGCCGATTCGACAAGTTCCCTGGGTAGTCCGTTGACTGAGTTGAGCGCCGGTGTCTCCGTGGCGCGGGACCGGGAGGGAATACGGAGAGCCAGAACGGCAGCGGCGAGCACGGCGCCGAGCACCAAGAGATTGTCATAGCGCGGGCCCGCAGTGACACGCAGGACTACAGCGCAAGTTGCCACGGCCAGCGCTAACGCGGCCAAGATCGGCCAGCCAAAGTGCAGGGCATTCAGAAGCCCGGGCTGCTGCTTTTCAGTTGTCCCGATCTCCCCTGATCGGACCGCCATTGGGCTCTCCATCAACACTTCCAGCGCTTGCTACACCTGCGAGCAAACCAACGTTCGAGCCCCGTCACTCGCCAGGCACAGCCCCCGCAACACCTGGGACCCACGGAAAACCCAACGTATTCATCACGCCATCGCATAACGGCGCACTTCTCTTGAGAGAGATAGATGCATTCCAGCACTCCTCTCGAAAGAGCAGGCGTGAAATCTGGCTTTGTTACGACAACGCCGATCCGGGAAAAATTCGGAGTCTATCGCAGCCGCTTAAAGTTCCTGAGCGCGATTTGGAAGTAGTATACGGCTTGGCCGGAGAGCCTCCATAGCATTTTAGGGGCATGGTTGCCGAATAAGGTGCAGCCCCGTTTCCCTTTTGGTATCTAAGTCTTCGAGGTTTCTGGTCCGGTCCGCCCCCCGTTCCGCGGGCGTCAGCCGATGGCCCGATAGGGCCCTTTCCAGCCACCCGCGTTGAGGTCGAGCACCATGTACATCGTTTGGCCGACGAGCCAGCCCTTCGCCTGACTCGGCGTAACCACTTTTACTTGATACGCATTCGCGTCTTTGGGATGCTTCTGCCCCGTAAAGTCAAACGCCACCATCTCCTCCTCGTGATTCCAGATCTCCTTATAGGAGGGATCCCACAGCTTGCCGTCGTAGAAAACCACCTTGTGGTCGCCCCACTGGTAGAGCGGCTGGAAGGTATTTGGATCGAAGCGGTTTCCATGGGGATGCATGATGTTCGGCGGCAGGTTGCGCACGCCGATGGGCGGGTGGTGCGAGATGAACCCATCGTCGGAGTAATTCTCAAATCTGTACAGCGAGGCCTTTGGCGTCGATCGGGACTGCCCCAGGCCAAGCGGTGGCGGAAATACCCACAAGCCCAACAAGGCCGCGGCGAGCACCTTGCACTCTCCGGATGTCCTGGTTCCGTCCAAGGTCTCCAGCGTCTTCGCAACCGTAAAAGAGCCCCTGGCCGAGGGATCCCAGGTGAAACCGTTGGTCAGGAGATTGAAGTTCGTGAACAGAGCCTGGAAGTTGGCGCCGGGCCGGGAGGCAAGCACCTGCCCGCCGATCGTCGAAGGCAGCGCCGCAAGGTCCGTCTGATCCAGAGCAATGGGATCAGCGGGCTGCACCTCGGCATACTCGCCCAGGAAACGTTCCAGCCTGTCCCGGTATTTTATGTAGACGTTTGCCACGCAGTTCTCCTTCAACACGACAGGCCGGCAGCGCGATCGAAGGGCATAGCCGAGTGTATGTGGGCAGTCCCGTCGAAGAACGCGCAGAGTCTGGATTCTGTGGTTCGCAACGATTTTACATGCGGACCTATCACTTCATCGCAGGCTCACACACCGGAACGGCGCATTCGCCTTAAGACAGCGCAACGCCGCAACCGTCCACGCAAGTGGACAGCCTTCAGAGGGCGCAGCCCCTGCCCATATACTGGCTTTCATGCGACGCAATTTTGCTTTCCGTCCCCTTCGCCTGGCGGTGTTTGCCGTCGGAGCCGTCTGCCTTGCCTTGCACCTCCCGTTGGCGCATGCCTGGGGAAACGAAGGGCACCGGATGATCAACAAGCTGGGGGCGAGTGCGCTTCCGGCCGACGTGCCCGATTTTCTACGCTCTCCAGCCGCCATCGATGAAATTGAATACCTGGGTCCTGAGCCGGACCGCTGGCGTTCTCCTGCCGAGCCCGAGTTGAACGCGGCGCAGGCGCCGGAGCATTTCATCGACCTCGAACTGGCCGATGCATTGGGGCCATTGCCGCGCAAACGGCTCGATTTTGAAGCGAAGGTCTTCGCGGCAGGCCAACGGCCGGAGAAGATCGGCCTGCAACCCTGGCAGACAGACGAAGTCTGGGAACGGTTGAAGGCCGCGATGCGGGAGTACCGCGGTTTAAAGGCCGCGAACCAGGACACCAAGCCGGTGGAGCAGGCGATCCTCTTCTATGCCGGATGGCTGGGCCATTATGTGGGCGACGGCGCCCAGCCGCTCCATGTGACTGTGCAATACAACGGCTGGACCGGCCCGAATCCGAACGGCTACACGACCGGCCACCTGATCCACTCTCTGTTCGAAAGCCAGTTTGTTGCGCCCAATATCCACGCGTCGGATGTCGAACCGAAGATGACGCCGGCCAAGGCCATCGACGGCGACGTCTTCGATGCCTATGTGGCTTATCTGCGGCACACGGGCACCTATGTCGAGAAGGTGTACCAATTGGAGAAGGCGGGCGGCTTTGTGGGTGTGGGTTCAGCCGAGTCACGGGAGTTCACGGCGGAGCGGCTGGCGGCTGGAGCCAGCATGTTGCGGGACATGATCTACACCGCATGGGTCGACAGCGCACAGCCGGTGCCCGAGTATCATCCGGGACACTGAGTTGGGAGGAAGGTCAGTCGCCGGATTCGGCTGCGTTCAGGGCGGGAATCCTGCGGAGCATGGCGGTGAGGGCCGTGGTCATCAGCACGACCGCAGGTCCGGCCACCAGCAGCCAGGCGACGAGCGCGTGGCCGGCGAGCGAACCAAGATCGTTCACCACATGCAAGGACCAGAGATGCGGCAGCAGCGCGGGACGCGCTCCGCTTTGCACCCCGGTCGAAAAGAGCCGTCCGCCGAGCCGGACAAAAGGCACGATGAGAGCGAGCTGGAATGGCATGGCGGCATAATTCGCCGCTTGAATCGCGGGCAGGTTCAGGCGCAATCCCACAGCCAGAGCTGCGCAAAGAACTGTTGGCACGCCGACGACCGGGATGCAGCCGACGGCAAATCCGAGCGCGAGCGTGAGGGCAAGACGGCGCGGCGACACGCCCTGGCGAAGCCAGCAGACCACGTCGCGTTTGATCGAGCCCAGCCGCATGCGTCCTCCCTTCAACTATCGCTATAGTTATGGATACACTCCACACTCCGATAGTTGCGCTCGAATAAAACTTTCGTGCAGGAACCAAAAGAAGTAGTAACCGCCGGCGTGAATCTTCGCGGACAGATTTGAATCGTTCAACCGGTTGTCCAACTGGGCGGTAATGCCTTCTGTGTGAGGGAGCCAGAAGTTGTAATTTGCGGTACACTGAGGGACGCATGCGGGTATTCGGGATTGACTGCGGCACCGAAGTCACTGGTTTCGGCGTTGTGGATTGGGACGACTTTGCTCGCACGCCGCGGCTCGAGTGCCTGGCGTTGGGAGCGGTAAAGCTGCCGAAGTCGAAAGCGCTGCCCGAGCGGCTCGACCAGGTGTTCCGGGAATTGACGGCGGAGCTTGATCGCTGGCAGCCGGACAAGGTGGCGGTGGAAGAGGTTTTCTATTCCGTCAATGCGAAGTCCGCCTTAAAGCTGGGCCAGGTAAGAGGCGTGGCGTTATTGGCTGCCGCACAGAAGGGGATTCCGGTAGCCGAATACGCTCCGCTGAAGATTAAGTCGAGCGTTGTGGGGTACGGCCTCGCCAAGAAAGAACAAGTACAGTTCATGGTGGCGCGGCTGCTGGGTCTGGACGTATTGCCAGAACCGGCCGATGCGGCGGATGCGCTGGCAATCGCCATCTGCCATATCCACACGGCGCAGACGTTGGCACTTCAAGGGGTGGCGCAATGAAGATATCGCTGGCGCTGATGCTGGCCGGGTTGGTGCTCGGTGCGGGCAGCCGGATGGGATTTGCGGCGGATCCGGTATTCGTTGTGGACTTCTCCAATCCGGATTTGAACCCTCCGCACTGGACGCTCACAGTGCACCCGGATGGCAGCGGCCATTTCCATTCCGAGATGGGTAAACCGGCGCCGGGCAGCCAGCCGGAGATCGACGCACCTAGCATCGACCGGGACGTTCAACTGACTCCCAGCTTCGCTGCACACGTCTTTGAGGCCGCGCAACACAAAAAATACTTCAATGAAGACTGCGACAGTCACCTCAAGGTCGCCTTCCAGGGCTGGAAGAAATTCAGCTACACGGGTCCAGAAGGCAACGGTTCCTGCACTTTCAATTATTCCAAGGACAAAGATATCGAGGGCCTTAGCGACTCCCTGAATGCAGTGGCGGAGACCATTCTGGAAGGCGCGCGGCTGGAGAGCCTTCTGCAGCATGACCGGCTCGGCCTCGACAAAGAGATGGAGTTCCTGGTGGATGCCGCCGGCAACGGGCGCGCACAGCAGATTTGCACCATCCGGGAGATCCTGGTGCGGCTGGCCCAGGATGATGAGGTGCTGGAACGGGTGAGGAAACGCGCCAGGCTGCTTCTGGCGCAGGGCGGCACTACATAAGGGTCTTGGAAGAGAAGGCAGATACGGCGATCATTGAGCGTATTTTCGCGACTTTTCCTCCCCTGTACCTGTCCAATTTAGTGTTGGGCTGCCGTTAGAATGCACCACGCCGCCCGCGAGGGGCGACAGGAAGGCGGTCGGCATGAATCGCATGGAGAATTGTCCAATTTGGACTCAACGTCTCGTAGCCGCCGGCAAGCTGGGAGTTGCGGCTATTGCCTTGGTAGCTCTCTTTTTCACGCCAGCTTTGCGCGCCGATGACGGCGCCGATCCGGGAGGCGGAACTCCCGGGACACGCGCCATACGTTTGAGCTACGTCGAGGGCAAGGTGCGGGTGACGCAGGGCGGGCAGGTACTGGCAGATCCAGCAACAGCGAACTCACCTCTGTTTGAAGGCATGCAGGTGAGCACCGGGGACGACGGACGCGCGGAGGTTCAGTTTGAGGACGGCAGCGTGGCCCGGATCTCTCCCGACAGCACGCTGACGCTGAACGTGCTGCGCGGTGAGGGACCCAACGGCGATGCCGAGATGACACTGAACAGCGGGCTCGGCTACTTCGAACTTCAGGGCTCGAACCAATCCGGACAGATGAGCGTGCACTTTGGCGATACCGCGATCACGACCAGCGGCTTCACGGTGGTGCGCGTCAAGATGGATACGCCACCAGGCGAGGTTGCGGTCTTGTCCGGCAATGCGCACATGGAAGGTGCGAACGGCGGACTGCTGTTCGACCTGCACGGCGGGGAGAGCGTGGCGCTGAATGCCAGCGACGAAAGCCACTCGGTAGTTTCCGAATCAATAGAGCCGGATTCGTGGGATGCGTGGAACTCCGATCGCGACCAGGCGCTGACTTCGGAAGCGACGACGCAGACCGGTGCGGCGAACAACATCTCTCCCGACCAAAGCCAGAATCCCGCGTGGAGCGACCTGGACGCCAACGGAAACTGGTATGACGTGCCCGGGCAGGGCTACGTGTGGTCGCCTTACGACGCCTCGAATCCGGGATGGGACCCGTACGGCAACGGCAACTGGATGTTCACGCCCGGCTACGGGTACGTCTGGGTGTCAGGCTATCCGTGGGGTTATCTGCCGTACCAGTGCGGTGCATGGAATTTCTACGACGGCTTTGGCTGGGGCTGGGCGCCTGGCTTCGGCGGCTGCCAGCCGTGGTGGGGAACAGGCTTGTATATCGGGCCTCGATTCGGAAACTTCCTGCCGGGTGGGTATCGTCCGCCGAGGCGGCCGATCCTGCCGCATCCGCCGGGACGGGGACACCCGATTCCGATGATTGCCGTCAACCGCACCTTCGCGGGCAATCACGGCGGCCTGCCGGCGCGTGACAGGAATGCAACGGTGATGATTGCCGGCAATTCCGTGCACGCCCTCCATCCCTTGCCGATGCGGCCCGACTATCAGCGGCCGGCGGCGGAGTTCGCAAACCATGAGGCGCACGTCTATGGGAATGGTGGAGCTGCCGCGCACGGGTTCGTCTCGACCGGACGGCCGACCTACGCTGCGCCAAGAGGCGGCTATGTGGCCGGTCCGGGCGCTGCCGGCCCGCAGTACCACGGCGTTCCGGCTCCCGAGGTGCGCAGCTACTCAACCTCGCCGGGCCGTAGTGCTCCGCCCGGACCTCCGCCTAGCCACCCGAGCGGCGGCGCACCCGCCGGCGGCGGCTACCACGGTGGCGGCGCACCTGCTGGCGGCGGTGGCTACCATGGCGGCGGAGGCGGCGGCATGAGCGGTGGTGGTGGTGGCGGTGGTCATGCGGGCGGTGGAGGTGGCAGCGCTGGTGGCGGGGGCGGTCACAAATAGACCCGCGCCTTACAGTCTGAAATGTGAAAGCCCCGTCTTCGATCCCGCAGACGGGGCTTTTCATTGCGGAGCAGGACCGGAGCAACTTGCGCTGAAGAAATAATTTCTCCGCTTCCCGCGACGGACGCTCTTTCAAGGTCTGCATCGTCGTCGTACAATCCCGCTACAGACTTTCCGGGACTCACAGCTTTTGCGAGCGGTCTATGAAGAGCAAGACAGAACGGGCCGAGCCCGCTGAAGAAAAAGCGTGGCCCTCCGTCATGACCTGGGTGGGGCGCGCTACTGCGCTCATTGGGCTTTTCGCGAGCCTGGCCGGCGGCGTCACCTGGCTGGTGCATCGCCACATCGCGAACGCCGAGCGCCAAGCGAAGATCGATTTGGCCAAGGCGCAGGCGGAGCAGGGCGATTACCAGGGTGCAGTCGCCACTTACGGAGAGATCCTCAAAGAAGAGCCAACCTACCGTCCCGCGTTGGACATGCAACTGAATGCGGCGGAGCAGTGGGTGGAGGATTTTCACGTTACGGCTGCTGAAGGTCAGAGCACCGCCGCGCCGGCAGCGGCCATGCTGGACCAGATCATGCCCATTCTCGACGCCGGCCTCGCGCGGGCGCAAAAGGCGCAGATGCCGGACATTCTGGCGCATATCGGCTGGGCGCACTGGCTCAACCAGGGCATTGCCGAAAGAGAGTTTGGAGATGCCGCCGAGCAGAATCTGCGGGCTGCGCTGAAGCTCGATCCGCAAAACGTGTACGCGAACGCGATGCTGGGTAACTTGACTCTCCAGAACAACGGCGAGCTTGGCGATGCGATGCATTATTTTGACGCAGCCGTAGCGACGGGCAAGGCGCGACCCTTCGTCAGAGGGCTGGAGATGGGTGGCATCACGTATCTCGACCAGAAAGGGGCGCGGGCGGCGCAAGTGCGCGTGGCCAACGAGATGCGCAAAGCCGGCGAGCCGCTCGACCGGGAGTACAAGAGCCGCATCCTCAGCTTCTGCTTCGATCCGGTGGTTACGCACCGTGATGAGATGGTCGAGGCGCTCTCGGCCGTCTCTCCGGACGATGAATGGAAGACTTATCTCTGGCTGGATGAGAATCCCGCCCGCGAAGATCATCACCTGATGCACGACTTCATCCAGGCAAACCTGCTGGAAGTGACTGGAGACAAAGCAGGATCGCTGGCGAAGTTCCGGACTTTGCAGCAGGAATTGAAGGACTCGAATGGAAGCCTGAAAGACGCAGTCAATGCCGCCGTCGCGCGGCTGTCTTAGGGGTGACCCGCCTCACGGCCAGACCTCACTGACGCTCGGGCGGGGATTAGTAACCAATTAGAGTGATTTTCGTCACCACTGACTTTGGTTACTCTAGGTTAAGTTCAATTCATCTTTAGGGAAGCAGATCACGCAGATCGGTCCAAGGGACCTGACATGTGGGTGTCTGTGCGTGCACGACCAGCAGGCCTCAGCAAGCATTGTCCGCCCGGATTGCAGGAGATCCCTGTCTGCTCCCGAAGAAGGACTTGCCTCTCACCGATGAAAACGCTCTTCTGGTTCCTTCTGGCGGCATCTGCGCTGGCAATCACCGGGTGTGGAAGCGCACCACAACTGGCGGCGACGGCTGCTGCGCCCTCTTCCTCCGATCCATCGTCGACGTCGCCTACGACACCTACGACGCCGCCGGCAAATCCACCTTCGACACCGCCTTCGACGCCTTCCGATCCACCTTCAACACCGCCGTCTAATCCGCCGTCGGCGCCTTCCGATCCTGCGCCTTCGGCTCCGTCCTCTCCGGCGGGTGCGACGACGCTCTCGAATATTCAGGCGAGTTCGGGATGGGAGAGCTGGGGCCAGCTCGCTCCCCTCTATACCGACTGCGCCGCGCCATGCCCCGGCGTGGCCTGGTCGATGACGCAATCCCTTTCATCGCCTTCCCTGAGCGGTAACGCAACCGAGTTCCAGATCAACGGGACCACACCTTGGTCCGATGTGCTATGGGTCAACCCCGTCATCGGCCAGTTCTCCACGCAGGGATTGCCGGACAACGACCAGACGCTGGTGCCCACGATTCACAACTTCATCTATACCGTCGATTTTTATGTGACGGATCTTTCGGTCACGTGGGCTCTGGAGTTTGATGTGAACATGTACTTCGATTCTGTGGCCATGACCTGGGCGCACCAGTGCAATTATCTGGGCGACGGCGATTGGGACATCAGCGTGAATTCGGGATGGCATTCGACCGGAATTTCGTGCCGAAATATGACCCAGGGCTGGAACCATTTGACCCTTCAAATGCAGAGGGGAGACGACAATTCCATCATCTTCCAGAGTGTGACGCTGAATGGCGTAACCTCTTCGATCAACCAGACTGTCGCGCCCTATTCGGTGCCTGCAAGCTGGTACGGCATTACCGTCGCCTACCAGATCGATGGCGATTATAAGGAGTCGGCGAACACGACCTACCTCGACAACCTCAGCTTGACTTACTGGTAGAACGGAATGAGCAGGGGAGGCAAAACAAAGGGGAGGTGCTTGGGGCGCCTCCCCTTTCGAGTCTTGGGAGATGCAGGCTAGTCGTTGTAGTTCAGGCTTTCGAGGCCGAGATAGACAGCGCCGGAGCCGAGCTCTTCTTCAATGCGCAGAAGCTGGTTGTACTTGGCGATGCGATCGGTGCGGCTTGCAGAGCCGGTCTTGATCTGGCCGGCACCGGTTGCCACGGCGAGATCGGCGATGAACGTGTCTTCGGATTCGCCGGAGCGGTGCGAGATGATCGAGGTGTAGCCGTAGCGGCGGCCCAGGTCGATGGCCTCGAGCGTCTCGGTGATGGTGCCGATCTGGTTCACCTTGATCAGAATTGAATTGCCTACGCCTTCTTCAATGCCGCGCTGCAGGCGCTGCGTGTTGGTGACGAAGAGATCGTCGCCGACGAGCTGAATGCGGTTGCCGAGCTTGTCGGTCAGCGTGCGCCAGCCTTCCCAGTCGTCCTCGGCAAGGCCGTCTTCGATGGAGACGATCGGGTACTGGCTGCACCAGCTGTCCCAGAAGTTCACCATCTCGTCGCTGGAAAGCTCGCGCTTGTCGCTCTTCTTGAAGACGTACTTGTTCTTGTCCTTGTCGTAGAACTCGCTGGTCGCGGGATCGAGCGCGATGGCGATCTGCTCGCCGGCTTTGTAGCCCGCCTGATGAATCGCTTCAAGAATCAGCTCGATGGCCTCGCCGTTCGCTTTGAGAGACGGAGCAAATCCACCTTCATCGCCGACGGCCGTGTTGTAGCCCTTCTTCTTGAGCACGCTCTTCAGCGTGTGGAAGGTTTCGGCGGCCCAGCGCAGCGCTTCGCTGAAGCGCTCGGCGCCGACGGGCATGATCATGAACTCCTGGAAGTCGACGTTGGAGTCGGCGTGCGCGCCGCCATTCAGCACGTTGAGCATCGGAGTGGGCAGTGTGCTCGCGTTGATTCCACCCAGATAACGGTAGAGCGGGGTCTCGAGCGTCTGCGCCACTGCGCGTGCTGAAGCCATGGATACTGCGAGGATCGCATTCGCGCCAAGCTTGCCCTTATTGGCTGAGCCGTCCAGCTCGATCATCGTTTTGTCGATCAAGCGCTGATTGGCGGCGTCCATTCCTTCCAGCTCGGGCGCGATGACGGTTTCTACATTGGCCACAGCCTGCAGAACGCCTTTGCCCAGGTAGTGGCTCTTGTCTCCGTCGCGCAGCTCCACGGCTTCGTGTTCACCGGTCGAAGCGCCGGAGGGCACAATGGCGCGGCCCAAGGCGCCGCTTTCCAGAATCACGTCCGCTTCCACGGTGGGATTGCCGCGCGAGTCAAGAACTTCGCGGGCGCGGATGGCAACAATCTCAGTCATATCGCTCCTCATAATGCGATGCTGCAGCCGGTCATTCAGTCGGGGACGGCGATCGACGGCAACGGGCTCTCCGGCGGCACTGTGAATGATGTGTAAAAGCCCTTGCACGGGGTTACGACTCCTGTCCGTCCGTGGCTCGAATGGTAGATATACCGCTTGGATTCTAGCAAACCGGGCTTACCCAGCTGCGTGGCAGCGATCACGGGGTGCGATTACAGGGTTGGGCGGCTCCAGGCCGGGCAGTGGGGGTAACTCTGTCGATTCGTAGCGCGAAAGGCACCTACTAGAAGGCGTTTAGGCTCGGCAGGCTGCAGGCGCGCTAGCCTGAACATGGTAAGGTGCCGGAAAGACCGTGCACGCACAACTTTCCTGAGGTTGCAGGGTCTAAGAAGAAGGATCCGTTTGTCTGCGCCTGAGGATCGCGAAAAGGAGTACAGAATGAATCGCCCCGTTCTCGTGTGCGCCTTGTGGGTAGCCGCTGCCATGTCGCTCGCGGCGCAGAGCTCGCAGTCGAACCCCTACTCGGGAACTTCCAACCCTCCCCCAGACGACACCATTATCGACAACGCGCCTCCGCCGACACCGGCCGCCAAGCCTCCGGCAGTGCATTACACGCAGCCCGCGGCGCCGGCGCAGCCGCTTCCCGCGCCGAATCAGGCGCAGCCTGCGCAATCTGCTCCTGCGGAGTCCTTTACCGGAGGGCCCAATCAGGACAGCGGTGATGACGACATGGTGCACGTAGCGCCGGCGCAGCCGACATTGAATACGCGTGCGGAGGCGAGCGACCCGGACGGCGATATCGTGCACCCGGCGCCGCTACCAGCAGGAGAGCTTGGTGCAGGCACCGAGATTCGCGTGCGCCTGCTCGATTCGCTTTCGAGCGCGGAGAGCCAGGCCGGCGAGCCGTTTCGCACACGCGTAGCCTCCGATGTGTTCCGCGGCAACGACATTCTGATTCCTGCCGGAGCGGAGATCGACGGCACGGTCGTGCAGGTCTCGAGCGGTCACACCGGCGGCCATGGTTCCATGCTGCTGCGGCCTGAGACGGTTATTCTGCCCGATGGCGCGCGCTACCACCTCTACGCCCAGCTGATGGGGGCGCCGGGTTCAAATACGCGCGTCAGCAGCGAGGGTTCTGTTTCTCCTGACTCTCGCCTGAAAAAGGACGGCATCGAATATGGCGGCGCTGTGGGTGCGGGCGCGGTCACGGGAGCTGTTCTGGGCGGGCCTGCCGGTGCGCTGGCGGGAACGCTGATTGGCGCGGGCGCCGTAACCGTGCATCTGCTGTCCGACCATCCGCAGGCGAGGCTCGATTCCGGCACGGTGCTTCTGTTTACGCTGACTGAGCCGCTGAGCCTGGTTGGTTCCGGCCAGCAGGCGCTGTCCGCGCTGCCGGCGGCCAGTTCGCAGCAGGCTCCTGACGCGCAGCCGCCCGCAGACACACGGGCAGACACCGGCGCGCAACCAACGGGTGGCGCGGTTTCTCAAAACTGATTCAGAGCAGGTTTTCTCTTCTGGCACGCCGCAGCCTTTTGCTGCGGCGTTCAGTTTTTGGCTGCATCCTGCGGTTGAAATCTGCAAAGGCCGTCGCCGGCTTGTCTCGCACATTTACACTTGGACAATTGAAGGCCAGGAGTGTTTGACCCTGCATGGATAAGCTAGTCATTCGCGGCGGCAATCCGCTGCACGGCACCATTCACGTGTCGGGCGCGAAGAATTCGGCGTTGCCTTGCATGGCGGCTGCGATTCTCACCGAAGATGCGGTGACGCTTGAGAACATTCCGCAGGTGCGCGACATTGAAACCGAACGGAAGCTGCTTGCCTCGATGGGAGCTGAGGTCGAGCTGCAGGAAGGCCACAAGTGCAATTGCACCACCATCAGTTGCCGCACACTCTCCGATCCGGTTGCGAAATACGAAATTGTAAAGACGATGCGTGCAAGCGCGCTGGTGCTGGGACCGCTGGTGGCGCGCACCGGCATGGCGCGCGTGGCGATGCCGGGCGGCTGCGCGATTGGGGGCAGGCCGATCGACCTGCACATCAAGGGCCTCGAGACGATGGGCGCCACGATCACGCAGGAGCACGGATATCTGGAAGCCCGCGCCGACCGGCTGCGGGGCACGCATCTGGTCTTCGACAAGATCACCGTCACGGGCACAGAAGATCTGCTGATGGCCGCAGTTCTTGCCGAGGGCGAGACGCTGATGGAGAACTGCGCGTGTGAGCCGGAGGTGAGCGACCTGGCGGCGCTGCTCACGGCGATGGGCGCACAGATCGAGGGTGCGGGCACTTCGACGATCCGTGTGCAGGGGGTCACGAGTCTGCATGGCGCGCGCCATCGCATCTATCCCGACCGCATTGAAGCGGGAACTTTCCTGGTGGCGGGCGCCATCACCGGCGGCGACCTTGTGGTGGCCGATTGCAATCCGCATCATCTCGGTGCGGTAATTGCGAAGCTGCATGAAGCGGGCGCCTGCGTCGATGTTGTCGGGCCTGACGCTGTGCGGGTGCGCCCGGGCGAGAAACTGCGCGGCGCCGACATTTCGACGGAAGAGTATCCGGGCTTTCCTACCGACATGCAGGCGCAGTACATGGCGCTGGCGACGCAGGCCGAGGGAGTAAGCCTGGTGCGCGAGAACATCTTCGAGAATCGCTTCATGCACGTGCAGGAACTGGTGCGTATGGGCGCGGATATCAAGGTGGATGGAAGCGCGGCCACGGTGCGCGGCGCGGCGCGGCTCTCCGCGGCCGCAGTGATGTGCTCGGACCTGCGCGCTTCTGCTTCGCTGGTGCTGGCTGCGCTGGTGGCTGATGGCGAGTCGATTCTCGACCGCGTGTATCACCTTGATCGCGGCTACGAGCGCATTGAGGAAAAATTGCGCGGCGTGGGCGCGCAGATTCAGCGGCTGGGAAATCTGTTCGCGCCTCGCGAAAGCGAGTAGTCGGGCACATTTGCGGGCCCTTGTGGGACGACTGAATAGCTTGCGGAAATAGTCGATATGGCGGCCGAAACATCGCAACAGCGGCTAAAGCCGGGTGTTCATTGTGTGATCTTTTCGGCATGACTGAAGTCATGCCCTGTTACAAAGCACTCCCTCAAAAGCCTTTTTCAACAGGCAGTGAAGTCGAGCCCTGATGCAGGGCTCGTTCTGTGTGGGGCTATTAAGTGTGCTGTTACGCTGTGCCGCGATACAAAGCCGGCTCTACTGGATTTCGATCACGTCCGTTGCTTTGGCTGCGGCGGCTTCGGCCTGCTCCATCAGTTTTTGAGCGGCGGCAAAAAACTCTGCTGCCTGCGGGCTCTTGGGTCCGGCCAGAGCGACGGGCAGTCCGCGGTCGCCGCCTTCGCGGATGGCGGGGATCAGTTCGATCGATCCGAGAAACGGGATGTTGAACTGCTTGGCTGTGCGTTCGGCGCCGCCGCGCGAAAAGATATCAATCTCGTGATTGCAGTGCGGGCAGGTGAAGTGGCTCATGTTTTCGACGATGCCGAGCACTTCCACGTGTACCTGAGCGAACATCTCCAGCGCCTTGCGCGCATCTTCAAGGCTGACGTCGCTAGGTGTCGATACGACGACTGCACCGGTGAGCGGCACCGTCTGCACGAGGGAGATCACGACATCGCCGGTTCCCGGTGGAAGATCGACGACGAGATAATCCAGCTCTCCCCAGTTCACCTGTTGCAGGAATTGCCGGATGATCTGGTGCAACATGGGGCCGCGCATGACCAGCGGCTTGTCGCCCGGTGAGATGTAGCCGATGGAGATGGTCTTGATGCCGTGCGTGAGGTTCGGTTCGATGATGTTGCCGGGGCCGACCGTGGGCTGCTTCGATGAGCCCATCATCAGCGGAACGTTGGGGCCGTAGATATCTGCGTCGATCAGACCGACCCGCTGGCCGAGCTTGGAGAGCGCGATGGCCAGATTTACGGCCACTGTGGTTTTGCCCACACCGCCCTTGCCGGAACCGACCGCGATAATCTTCGAAACACCGGGCAGCGCCACCGGCGAAGGCATTGCGTGGGAATGCGCCATAACTGTTATTACACCTCTTCTGAAATTTTACAGGAGGCTGAGCCGGGCTGCTTTTCGCTGAGCGAGTTAGGCGCGGACATCCACCACACGCGCAAGAATCGCGTGCAGTTGCCGCACGCCTTCGGTGAGCGATGCGGGGCCCGGCTGCAGAATGCAGTCTGAAGAGATCTCGTAGACGTGGCCATTGCGCACGGCGCTCGTTGACGCCCAGCCCGACCGCGCTTGAATCGTTTCGGGCTTCACTTTCATTCCGCACCACGAGGCAAGAATCACTTCGGGATCGCGCGCAGCCACTTCTGCCGCATCCACCAAGCGATCCTGGGCTTTTCCGCACGCGCGGAGTTCAGGAAAGAGAACATCGCCGCCCGCGATCTCGATCAGCTCCTCAACCCAGCGGATGCCGCTGATCATTGGATCGGGCCACTCTTCGAAGAAGACGCGCGGACGGCGGGGAAATTTCTTTGCGCTCTCGGCGATTTCGTCAAGGCCGCGGATGAGGCTTGCGATGAGCGCATCGCCTTCGGCTGGTTTTCCGACGAGACGCGCCAGCGTCGCAATCATCTCCAGGACTTCGGCGATGCTGCGCTGATTGAAGTGCAGGACAGTAACTCCGCGCCGAACCAGTTCGCACGTGATCTCTGCCTGTACATCAGAGAAGGCGAGCACCAGATCGGGATCGAGATTGAGGATCTTGTCGTAGTTGGCATCGCGGAATGCGGAGACCCGCGGCTTACTGCGTGCTTCGGGCGGACGGCTTGCATACGCGGAGATGCCCACGATCCGGTCTTGCTCACCGAGCAGATAGAGGGTCTCGGTGGTCTCGTCGGTCAGGCAGACGATGCGGCGCGGAAATCCTGCGCAGACTGCCGGCGATGGAAGCGGAGAGGCCATGATGTGGATTCGATGTGCCGATGATGCGCAGGCTATGCTTTGGACTCTTCGAGCGCGGAGGCGGCGAGCTTCTCTTGCTTGCGGCGCGCCTGTTCGGCTTCGCGATGCTGACGCCGGCGCAGCGCATCGTGGTAGCGGCGGATTTCGTCCGGCGTCTCGGGCTTGAGCTCCGGAACCCTGGTGAGCCGCCCATGTTCGTCGCTGGCCACAAAGACGAGATACGCGCTGGCAACGTGCGCCACTGTGCCTGTGCGGGTGTTTTCGGCCCACACTTTAACGCCTACTTCCATCGAGGTGCTGAAGGCGCGGTTGACACTCGACTTGAGGGTGAGCAGATCGCCCAGGTGCACGGGCCGGATGAAGTCGATGTGATCCATGGCCGCGGTGACCACGTGCGTTCTCGAATGGCGGTACGCAGCCATGGCGCCGGTCAAATCGATGAAGTGCATGAGCCGGCCGCCCAGCAGATTGCCGAGGGTGTTCGTATCATTGGGCAAGATGATCTCTGTCATCTCGGATTGCGTGCTGGCCACGGTGCGCACAGGCGGATTGCTTTCGGGTTCACTCATGCTGCGCTTGCTCCATTTGCTGTACTATTGGCCTTACACGCGCATTCGGCCGCTCTCCAGCTACAATGGAACTGGCGGCAGGCGAACCGGCAGTTTGGGCCGGAGTATTATTCTGTTTCAGTTTCGGCAATCCTCGCCAAATACGCAAATTTCCCTTTGTGGCCCGCGCGAACAGGACGGACCGGATTATGACCACCGCAGACAAGATTGCAGGACTTAAAGAGATTCTCGCACTGGATCCAAAGAACAGCTTTGCCCGATATGGAATCGCCATGGAGCTGGTGAACCGGGGCGAGACGGCCGCTGCATTGGCCGAATTCGACATCCTGCTCAAAAATGATCCGGACTACACCGCCGGCTACTTCATGGCCGCACAGACACTGCAGGGTGCAGGGCGCAGGGCCGAAGCCGTCGAGCGGCTCAAAGCCGGGATTGGCTGTGCCGCGCGCAGTGGTAATAGCCATGCTCTCAGCGAGATGCAATCCATGCTTGACGAGCTGAACCGATAGAACCGGCGTACAATCGAAGACAGATTCTTTCGCGGGTGCAAGTACGTAGCTGCAGTTTCGTCAGACAGGAAATTTTCCGAAACGCACCGTAGACTTGGCTCATCCAATCATCGTCTAAGGTCTTATGGCTAAGTACTCCATTGTCGTGCCATTTCATAACGAAGAAGAGAATGTAACCGTTCTCTATGCCCGCCTGAAGCAGGTGATGGAGCAGGTGGGCGAGAGCTTCGAACTGGTGCTGGTCGATGACGGATCGAGCGACCGCACCTACAAGCTCCTCGAAGAGATTGCCGCGGTCGACAGCCGCGTGCTGGTCGTCAAGCTGCGGCGCAACTTCGGTCAGACCTCCGCGCTCGCCGCAGGATTCGATCACGCGTCGGGCGAGTTCATCCTGGCAATGGATGGTGATCTGCAGCACGATCCCAACGACATTCCGGCGTTTCTCGAGAAGCTCGACGAGGGATACGACGTGGTCTCGGGCTGGCGCAAGGAGCGCATCGACAACTTCGTTCTGCGCCGCATTCCTTCGCGCTGCGCCAACTGGCTGATGGCGCGGCTCTCAGGCGTGGATATTCATGACTTCGGAACCACGTTCAAAGCGTACCGCCGCGAGGTTATCCACAATATTCCGCTCTATGGCGAGATGCACCGGTTCATTCCCGCGCTGGCGAGCTGGTATGGCGCGTCCATCTGCGAGATTCCGATCCACAACGTGAACCGCGAGCGCGGCAAGAGCCATTATGGCCTGGGGCGCACGTTCCGCGTGTTCTTCGACCTGATGACGATCCGTTTCCTGCTCAAGTACATGAGCCGCCCGCTACACTTCTTCGGCGGGCTGGGCGTGCTGGGCATGCTGGCGGGAAGCGCAATCGGCGCAGCGCTGCTGGGCATGAAGATTCTGCACCCGCACATGGACGTGATGAGCGAGCATGAGCCGTTGTTTGTCTTTGGCTCGGTGCTGCTTGTTGCCGGGATCCAGTTGCTGGCCATTGGTCTTCTGGGCGAGCTGCAGGTGCGCCATTACTACACGGGCCAGCATCCCGCTTCGTATGCCGTCGACCGCCTGGTGCGGCTCTCGTCGGGCGACGAGCCGAGCCTGATGTCGGAGCGGCAGGACGGAAACTTTTAAAGACAGGGAGTAGGGAACAGGGAACAGGCGCTGCTCCCCGTTCAGGTTTGTCGTGTTGCTTTTCTGATCCCTATTCGCTGATCCCTGATCCCTGCATTTATCTCTCTTGCAGCTTCCCACCCCCAGGGTTCATGCTTAACCCTGTCATGAAAGCCATCCAGATTCAGGAGACAGGCGGGCCGGAGGTCTTGGAGCTCGTCGATCTGCCCATTCCGCAACCTGGGCCGGGACAGGTGTTGATGCGGGTGGAGGCTACGGGAGTCAACTACATCGAAGTTTACTTCCGTAAGGGCGTCTACAAATCCGCATTGCCTTTTACGCCCGGAAGCGAAGCTGCGGGCACGATCGAGGAGTTGGGGCCGGGTGTCACGGGATTTTCCGCGGGCGAGGCGGTTGCTTCCACCAGCGTGCTGGGCAGCTATGCGGAGTACGCGCTGGTACCCGCTGCGCAACTGGTGAAGGTGCCCGCCACACTCGCCCCCGAGCAGGCTGCGGCGGCCATGCTGCAGGGGATGACGGCCCACTACCTTACGCATTCCACTTTCCCGGTCAAGGCAGGCGAGACGGTGCTGGTGCATGCAGGCGCGGGAGGCGTGGGCCTGCTGTTGACGCAGATGGCTGTGCGGCTGGGCGCGCGCGTCATCACGACGGTTTCTACTGCGGCCAAAGCTGAGCTTTCGCGCGAGGCCGGCGCCCACGAGGTGATTCTCTACTCCGAGCAGGACTTTGAAGCGGAGGTGAAGCGCATCACCGGCGGCAAGGGCGTGGACGTGGTCTACGACTCGGTGGGCAAGACAACGTTCGAGAAGAGCCTCAACTGCCTGCGTCCGCGCGGACTGCTCGCGCTGTTCGGCGCATCGAGCGGGCCGGTGCCACCCTTCGATCTGATTCAGCTCAGCAGCAAGGGCTCGCTGTTCATCACGCGGCCTACGCTGTGGCACTACATCGCCACGCGCGCTGAGCTGGAGTGGCGATCAGGCGATGTTCTGGGATGGGCGGCGAACGGCGAGCTGAAGCTGCGCACTGAGCACATCTATCCACTGGCCCATGCGTCCGAAGCGCAGGTCGACCTGGAGGAGCGCAAGACGACGGGTAAGATTCTGCTGGAACCGTGAGAGACAGTTCATGGTTCGCAGTTCTCAGTGGACAGCCGCCGCGGAATGAGGAAGAAAGATGGATCGCATTTCTGTCGCGCGTGAAGATCGCGTCTTCGTGCTGACTGGCGCCGGGGTTAGCGCGGAGAGCGGATTGCCGACATTTCGCGCATCTGACGGTTTGTGGGCAGGCTATCGCATCGAAGATGTCTGTACGCCTGAGGCTTGGCAGCGCGATCCGGCCGGTGTTTGGGCGTTTTATTCCGCGCGTCGTGCCGCTGCGCGGAACGCAAAACCAAATCCGGCACACAAGGCGCTGGCCGAACTGGAAGCACAGATGAGCGGCCGCTTCTTTCTCTGCACGCAGAATGTTGACGATCTGCATGAGCGCGCCGGATCGGTCAATCTGCTGCACATGCATGGCGAGCTGGCGAAGTCACGCTGCGAATACGAGTGCGGCGCGCCGCCGGTGGAAGATCGCGCGGGGTACGCGAGTCTCGCCGAGGTGGGGCGTTGCGCGTGCGGCGGACGGCTGCGGCCCCACATAGTCTTCTTCGGCGAGATTCCGCTTGGAATGGACCGCATCGAGCATGAGATCGCGAAGGCTACGGTGATGGTGGTCGTGGGCACGTCCGGCTCGGTGTATCCGGCGGCCAACTTTGTGCACTGGGCGCGGCAAGCCGGTGCGCGGACTGTATATGTCGGCCCGGAGGCTCCGTTGAATGCGTCGGCATTTACGCGCGTTGTGGAGGGCAAGGCGGGTGAAGTGCTTCCGGGGCTGTTTCAAGTGGAAGTCTAAAGTGCCGAAGCTCTGGGCCTGTCGTCGCTTGGTTGGTCTCTCTGGCATCGTGCTTTCCCACCTTCGGCGATTCGCAAAGGGCGCGAATCGCCGAAGCGTGGGCACCCATTTTCGTGCCTGCTTCAAGGAAGCCTGGGATGGGTTTGTGCTTTCCCACCCTTTCGACAGAAAGAAGTCGAAAGGATGGGCACGGAGGATGCGTGGATTGGCTACCGCTCAGAAGTTGAAGCGGTAGCGCAGCTCGGCGGAGACCATGCGCGGGTCGTTGAAGTGAAATCCGCCGATGGTGACCGAGTTGTCGAGCAGCACGCGATGGTTGGTGACGTTGATCATATTGGCTGCGAGCTTCCAGCGTTCGCCCAACTGCCGACCAGCCGAGATGTCGAACGTGGTATGCGCCGGCAGATAGTTTCCCTGGTAGGGACCTTCGCCGGAGCCGGCAAGGCCGTTCACGAATCCTGAGCCGTAGTAGACGTTGCTCGCAAACCAGATGTGCGAGGGAAGATTGGCGGTGAAGCCGGTGTTGAGAGTGTGGCGCTGGTCGTGGTCGACGGGCGTGTAACCGGGGCCGAGATCGCAGGCGGGATCGGTGGCGATGCTGCACGTGAAACCACCGATGATGTTGCCGCGCTGCTCGGCGATCTGATTCGAATAGGTCACATGGAATCCGCCTAGCCGCCACAGCGCAGGCGAGCGGAGGGTCATCTCCCACGCGCGAACCAGCGCGCCATCGACTGCGATGGGGAAGTACATATTCGATTCGCCCAGATTCGAGTGGTCGAGGAAGTTATTCACACGATTCTTGAAGGTGTCGACGTCGAGCACCCATCCCTTGTAAGGAATCGCGATGCCGAACTGGTGCTCTTCATCGCGCTCTGAAGGCAGTGGCGTGAAGGTGTTCTCGCCGCCGGGCAGATTGCCGGCGTAGTTGAGCACGGCGCTCGAAACCGTCTCGATCGGCGCGGGCTGGAAGAAGTGGCCGTAAAATCCGCGCAGCACCCAGTTGAGCCGCGGAATCCGCACGGTCGCTCCGATGCGCGGATAGATGGCGGACTCATTCAGTTCGGAGCGGAAGATGGAGAACCGCTCGCCGCCGATGAGCGTGACATATGGCCCCAGCCGCAGATGATCGGCCACGTAGAATTCCACCAGACCCGCATTTGCGATTGAAGCCGCGTTTGGCGCCGAAGGTGCGCTGCCGTCGTTGATCTGCGCTCCGAACAGATCGTTCTCGCGCTGGTAGAACGAGTACAACCCTCCGGAAAAGCTGTTCCAGCCTTTATCGAGGTGCGCGTCCAGCTGCAGGCCGCCATAGTTCGAGTTCTGGTGCCAGGTGGTTGCTACCGGTTGATCGGCCGGTTTGGAGTCGTAGTCGGATTGGTTGAAGTGGTAGAAGGGCGCAACCGATATCAGCGCCGACGGCGAGAACGAATGCACCCAGTTGAAGATGGTGAACTGGTCACGCTCAATCTGGCCGTCGCGAAGGCCATAGGAGCAGTAATAGTCGGATGTGCACTCGTAGTCGCTGGGGTTGGGATCGTAAGGGATCTGGAAGTAGTCCTGGCGATATTGCGTGTCTAGGCGGATCTGATCTCTGGGCGTCTGGTTGCGAATGACCGAAGCGAAGACGCTTTGCGAGTTGGTTGCGTCGTGATAGATATTGGCGACCGGCGTGGCCAGGCCGTAGTTCGACCGCGCTCCGGTGAGGCTGGTGTACCACGCGGTTTTCTCCGTGTGGTCGCCCATTGAGTACTGGAACTCGCCTGTGTAGAGATCGCCCGCGTAGAGCAGCAGTTCGCCCTCGCGGCTGTACTCGAATCCATTGCGCGGCAACACATTGAAGACGCCGTAGGTGCGATCGCCCACGTCGGCTGCATAACTGCCGCGCTGCGTTTCGAGCGAGTCGATGTCCTTGGGATCGATCTGCGGCCCGACATTGGAGGCGATCTTGGTGTTGGGAATCTGCACGCCATCAATCAGCCAGCTCGTCTGATGGCCGCCCCGCATATGCAGCATGTCATGCGTCATGTAGGCGCCCGGAACGTAATCTGTGATCATCTCCATGCCGGTCGTACGGGTCGCGCCCGGTGTTTCATCGATCATCTGGCGCGTGATGAGCGTGCTGGGAGTCACAGTGTCGGCCGCGCTCGACGCTGCGCCCTGCACGACCACCGAAGTTGCAGCCGCGGCCACGCTGAGGGGAATGTGGAGCACGGGATTGGTGCCCGAGACCACGGTGAGCGGCACGCTCGCTGCAGCAAATTCTGGCGCGGAGACCGTGAGCGAGTAGACGCCGATCGGGGTTTGCTCCATCTCGAATGCGCCTTCGGCGTTGGTGGTCGCGTGCTGCACAAAGTCGGACTCAGCGGCCTTGAGGGTCACCGAGGCGCCGGCGATGGGCCGGTGTTGAGAGTCGTGCACAATGCCATGTACAGTCGCGAAGACGGTAGCGAAAGCGAAGGGATGAGCGGCAAGCAGCAGCGCTGCAGCCGCGAGAGAAAGGCGATGCATGACGACAAGGACCTCCGAAGCGATCGGGCTCAAGCGGGGCGAAGGTGTGTGTGCGAGGTCGCAAACAGACCACGGGGAACGCGGAGACATCTGGAACGCTCCGCGGGCGAATGCCGAGCGGGCAGCAGTCCAGTTAGTTCAAGGCCTTATTTCGATCAGATTTGCGAGGGAGGGCCGCGGCCGGCGTGCGTACGGCTTGGATGTGAGGCAGCCGCTGCCGTTACTACGGCCACATCGTATGAGGGCACCGCGGGCGCCGGTACTTGGATGCCGGCAGCAACAAGGGCCTGAACCGAGCTGGCGATAATCGTAGCAACGGAGCCGGGATAGTACGGGCAGGTAAGCGGTGCGGAGACGACCGGCGTCGAGCCGGACTGCACTGTGCGGGTGGTGGACGTCTCGATGGCTAGGGCGCAGTGATGCGCGCCATGCCGCCGGCAGCAGGCCGGCAGGCTGGTGTCCTCGCTGGCTCCGAGTGTGGCCGAGAGTGGCCCCAGCCCGAAGAACAGGATGAGCAGGATGGAGAAGCCGCGCCGCATCTGAGACTCATGTTACATGACTCTCAGATGAAGCGCCCGTCGCGCCATGGGCGGTCAGGTATCATCGTATTTGCCCGGGATCTCCCGAAACGTTGCCCCTAAAGGATGTACACGTGTCTCAGGTGCATGACGCCCCATCTTTGACAGAGCCAGCCGACGCTCGCGTTCAGAAGCCTTTACGCATCGCCATCTTCGGTTTTGGCACAGTGGGCAGCTCTGTGGCGCGGATTCTGACTGAGTCGAAACCGCAGGGACTGGAACTGACGCACATCTTCAACCGCAGCGTGGCGCGTAAGCGCGTGGACTGGGTGCCTGCGGGTGTTGTGTGGAGCGAAGACGCCGATGCTGTATTGGCCTCGGACGTGGATGTCGTCGTGGAGCTGGCCGGCGGGCTCGATCCGGCTGGGTCGTGGGTGCGGCGCGCGCTTGATGCCGGCAAGAGCGTGGTCACCGCGAACAAGAAGCTGATCGCCTTTCACGGCATCGACCTCGAACGTCTGGCAGCGCAGAAGGGCGGGCATCTGAAATACGGCGCGGCCGTTGCCGGCGGAATTCCGGTGATTCCGGGCCTGGAGCAGGGCCTGGCAGGCGACCAGATCGAGCGTATTGAAGGCATTCTGAACGGTACCTGCAACTTCATCCTGAGCAAGATGGAAGAGGGCGCGGACTACGCTCCGGTGCTGGCCGAGGCGCAGGCCAAGGGTTACGCGGAAGCCGACCCCACAGAGGATGTAGGCGGATTCGATGCGCGCGCCAAGCTGGCGATTCTGATGCGCCTCGCCTTGCGGGTGCAGGTGAACCCGGAAGAGATTACGCCGAAGCCCATCACGAGCGTGACGGCGGTGGACTTCAGCTATGCGCGCGATCTGGGCTGCACCATCCGCCAGGTGGCCCGCGCCGACCAGAGCGACGGACAGCTGGCGGCCACGGTCGGGCCGATGCTCGTGTCGCAGCGCTCGCCGCTGGCGTGGTCGCACGGCACGGAGAACATGGTCATAGCCAGCGGCCGTTACGGCGGCGACGTGGTCTTCTCGGGGCATGGGGCGGGCGGTCATCCTACCGCGGTTGCAGTAGTGAGCGATCTTCTGGCACTGGCGCATGGATCGAGGCGCGTGGAGATCCCTTCGGCTCCTGCGCAGATAGCGGGCGAATTTGAAGTGCCGCATTACATCCGGTTCCTGGTTGCCGATCGGCCGGGAATTGTGGCGGCGATCACGGGAGCGCTGGCGGCAGAGCAGATCAACATCCGCGCCATTGTGCAGAAGCCCGGCTACCCGGCCAGTGCGCTGCCGTTTGTCGTCACGGTCGAACCGTGCAAGCCGTCGGCCCTGCAGCGTGCGCTGGCGCGGGTCCGCACCATGGATTGCATGCTGGTTGAGCCGCTCGATCTGCAGATGTTGGAATAGCTGCCGGGCAGCATGGAAGCAAACAAAGAGATTAGCGCGAACCCTACGCGGAGGGCAGGAATGATCGACAAGATCTATCGATGTGAGATTTGCGGTGAAGAGAGTCAGAACCCGGTGCGCTGGATCGCGATTCATTGCAGTAACGACAAACTGACCGTCTTCAAATGGAGCCAGGACGCGGCCGACGCTCCCTACGCCCGGCATTACTGTGGGGAAGCGCACGCGCAGATCTATATCAGCCGTTGGATGGAGTCATACTGCAGTTAGCGAGTTGGCGACTTAGCGTGCGCTGCGCGCGCTTTAGCAAGTTAGCGTGAGCGCGTTTAGATGCGGCGTCTTGCAGGGGCCGGGCCGGTGGACTCGCGCACGACCAACTCCGGGCTCATCATCACTTCCGCCGGATATTCCTTTTCGCGGTTCCCGATCCGTTCGAGCAGAATCTGCGCGCCGCGTCTGCCCATATCGGTCAGCGGCTGCCGCACCGTGGTGAGCGAGGGGGTAGCGTAAGCCGCGGAGAGAATATCGTCGAAGCCCACGACCGATACGTCCTCGGGCACGCGCAGCCCCGCTTCCTTAAGAGCACGAACGGCGCCGATGGCGGCGATGTCGTTGAAGCAGAAGATGGCGGTGAAATCGCGGGTCCTTTCGAGCAGCGACTGCACCGGCTTGAATCCGATCTCCGGCGCCATGGGATGGTAACCGGTCTTCATGGACCATCCGGCGGAGTCGATGCGGGTGACGAGAGAAGGATCGAGCTTCAGTTCGATCTCCCGCGCCACGTCCTGGCAGCTTTCCCAGCGGAACTCAGAGTCGGGGATCGCGCGTGGCCCGCGCAGGATGGCAATGCGCCGGTGGCCCAGGTCATAAAGATGCTTCAGGGCCTGGTGGACTGCCTGGTGGTGGTCGAGGATGATATTGGTTACGTTTTCCGCGGGGGTGTGCGCAGAGATCGCCACCACCGGAACCGGCACCGCGAGGTGATCGGCGGGCGTATTCAGAAGCAGAAAGCCGTCGACGGCCCGCTCCACCAGCATGCGCGGATATTTTTCGATCAGCTCGCGCTTCCAGTCATGGCAGGCGGTGAAGTAGAAGTAATGGGCCGCGGTCAGTTCTTCGACTACACCGCTCATAACGCGGGTGAAATACCCCTCGCTCAGGTCGGGAGCCAGGACTCCCACGCTCATAGACCGGCTCTGGCGGAGCGATCGCGCAAAATAATTGGGACGGTAATTCAGCCGCTGGGCTGCCTCGATGACGCGGTTACGGGTTTCCTGCGGAATCGATTTGGCGGAGGGGGACTCGTTCAGCACCAGGGAAACCGTGGTCTGCGACAGCTCCAAATGCTCGGCGAGCATGCGCAGGTTGACGTGCCCTGGAGGAGTTGCCAGCTTTCCCTTTGCCATTATGGATTTGTAACATGTTTCGCCACATACGCGGAACCCTGGTTCCCGTAGCCGGGTCGTCCTGGACTAGCGCTGCCACCCGGCGAACTTTCTTCTATTCTTCAGAGAGAACCCGGGCGCCGGGAGTATTCTCATAGGCGGAACCGGCAGGCGGAGTTTTCCAAAAGAAGTGGATCGCAGCTTTTTTGCCGCTTTCGAGACGCCGCCAGCCCAGGGTGAAGGCGCGCTCCATGCGCACCGTATGCGCCTGATTTCGCACACTTGTAACCTTGTATTCACATTCCCCCGGTAGCCTGATGCCTGTGGAAGTCAAAGTGCCCGAAATTCGTACGCCCCATCTGCGCGAGCACCAACCTCCTACCCGGCAAGAGAAAACTGTGACGGACCCAGGGAAAGAAGGCCCATCGCCGGTTCGGATCTTCTTGCTCTCCCGCGGCAACTCGGCGATGGCCGACCGCGCGTTCCGCTGGCTGATGACGCTGTGCGCTTTCAGCATCTTCGGCATCGTAGGGCTGATCGCGTGGCGGCTCATCGTGAGCTCGCAGTTGACCTGGAGCGAATTCGGGCTGGGTTTCTTCTTCAAATCGTATGTCGATCCGGTGAACCATCAGCCCATGTACTGGGATCCGGTCAACGGGTACTTCAGCGCGGTTCCCTTCATTTATGGAACGTTGGTCTCGTCGTTCCTGTCGCTGCTGATCGCGGTGCCGCTGGGCGTCGGACTGGCGATTTTTCTTACCGAGATGTGCCCGCGCGCTCTGCGTGGTCCCCTGGCTTTTCTGACTGAGCTGCTGGCGGCGATCCCCAGCATTGTGTATGGATTGTGGGCATTCTTTGTACTGGTGCCGCTGCTGCGAGAGCATGTCAATCCGGTGCTGGTCAGTCTGCTGGGCTGGACTGGTTTCTTCGAAGGCGACAACCCCACGGGCCTGGGCTTTTTGGCCGGCGGCGTGATTCTGGCCATTATGATTCTGCCGATCATTTCTTCGCTCACACGCGAAGTGATGATCGCTGTGCCGCACTCGCAGCGAGAGGCTGTGCTGGCGCTGGGCGCCACGCGCTGGGAGATGATTCGCGTGGGCGTGCTGCGCAACGCGCGCATTGGCATTGTGGGCGGCATCATTCTGGGGCTTGGCCGTGCGCTGGGCGAAACGATGGCCGTCACCATGGTGATCGGCAATGCGTCGGAGATTCACAAGTCGCTGCTGGCCAACGGCAACTCGATGGCGTCGGTGATTGCGAGCGAGTTCTCTGAAGCCGTGAGCGATTTGCACCGCAGCGCGCTGATCGAGATCGGCCTGGCGTTGTTTCTGGTGACAATTATCGTGAACGCGCTTGCCCAAGTGCTGGTGTGGGCGGTGACGCGCGGAGCACCAGCACAAGCCAGGTAAAAACAGGAATTTGCGAGCCAAAGAACCGGTTAAGGGACTCAGGGTTGGAAACGATAAGTCGGAGAGAGAACGTGGCGAACACACAGAGTCTGAGGTCGCGCTGGCGTGCCTGGCAAGATGCCGGGGTGACGGTACTGGCGATTCTGGCCACGTTGATTGTGATAGCGCCCTTGGCCGCAGTCTTCGGCTACCTGCTCTACAAGGGTGCGAGTTCGTTGAACCTGGACTTCTTTATCCGGATTCCCAAGCCTGAGGGCGAGAGCGGCGGAGGCATGGCGAACGCCATCGTCGGGTCGGGGGTGCTGCTGGCTCTGGCGAGCCTGATCGGTGTTCCGATCGGCATCGGCGGCGGAATCTTTCTGGCGGAGTTCGGGCGCGGCACAAAGCTGGCCAATGCGGTTCGGTTTACTGCGGACGTGCTGAATGGCGTGCCTTCCATTGTGATGGGGCTGGCGGTCTACTCGTTGATTGTGAGTGCGCACAGCAGCCTGATCCCGTTCTCGGGGCATTTCTCTGCCTTCTCGGGCGGCGTGGCGCTGGGTATCATGATGATTCCCACGGTCTGCCGCACGACCGAGGAGATGCTGCTGATGGTGCCGCATGCTGTGCGCGAGGCGGCGCTTGGCCTGGGCCTGCCGAACTGGCGCTCGGTGCTGTCGATTACGGTGAAGACGGCTTCGCCTGGAATCATTACGGGTTGCATGCTGGCTTTCGCGCGCGTGGCCGGCGAGACGGCGCCGCTGATCTTTACAGCATTCGGCAACGCGTTTATGAACACAAATCTGAACCAGCCCATTGAAGCCCTGCCGCTGCAGATCTGGGTCTTCGCCATTTCGCCTTACGACGACCAGCACCGGCTGGCGTGGGCGGGAGCGCTGGTTTTGATTGCACTGATTGTTCTGGCGGTTTCGCTGGTGCGTTACGTGACGAGCCGGGGTGTTTTGAAAGGGGCCAGCTAAGTGGGAGTTGGTATAGAAGTCTCCAGCCTGAACGCGTGGTATGGTTCCAATCACACGCTGCAGGACATCAACCTAAATATTCCGGCGAATCACGCCACCGCGCTGATCGGCCCCTCCGGATGCGGCAAGAGCACGTTTGTCCGCTGCCTGAACCGGATGCACGAGACCAACCCGGTTGCGCGGGTGACGGGCATGGTCCGCATCGGCGACCGCGACATTTACGCCGACGCCAAACCGGTGGAGATCCGGCGGCGCGTGGGCATGGTCTTCCAACGGCCGAACCCGTTCCCTACCATGTCGATCTACGACAATGTGGCTGCGGGGCTGAAGCTGAATGGTTTCGCCAATCGCCGTGTCCTCGACGAGATCGTGGAGCGCTCGCTGCGGAACTCGGCGCTGTGGGACGAGGTGAAGGACGATCTGAAGAAGAAGTCCG
>Ga0335073_10001812_pt1 | contig 28913 bp, 27 predicted proteins | sample Lox_Sample_22_FD_207093 | JGI IMG/M metagenome (GOLD analysis project Ga0335073, IMG submission 207093) | Soil microbial communities from Loxahatchee National Wildlife Refuge, Florida, United States - Lox_Sample_2.2 | ecosystem: Environmental > Terrestrial > Soil > Wetlands | place: USA... | reverse complement strand
TACACCCCATGTTCCAGCTCTGCCGATACATCCTCGCCAGCAATCAGCAATGCGCGCAGCCCGCGCTTAACGGCGGAAAGTTCTGCCGCCATCACCGCGAAGTCAAGGCCTGGAAGTGCGCCTCGGTTTCCGGGATCGCCCCAACCACCCAGACCTACGACCACGGAACCATGCTCGTCCCCGCGCCCAGGGTCCAGCCGTCGCTCCAACTGGAATTCCCCGAAGACCGCGCCTCTATCCAGATCAACCTCTTCCGCATCGCCGACTACCTCGCCCGCGGACTCATGGACCGCTCCACCGCCACCGCCCTCATGTACGGCATGCAGGTCGCCCAGACCAACCTGGGCAAGACACCCCTGCTCGAAGCCGCGCCCGCCCCGCAATCCCGCTCCCGCTCCCGCTCCAACTACGACGACGACTCGGACACCACCTGCTCCGACTCCTCGGCCGCCGTAGCACCGGTCTCACGAACCGTCTTCCGCGTCATCCTCACGCCCGACGGAGACGAGATCGCCCCGCCCGTCGAGATCCTCGAGCCCAACGAAGCCGAGCCCATCCACCACAAGGGCTGCCCCTGTCTGCTCTGCGCCGAGAAGTACCGCAACCAGCCCCCCGAAGAACACCACCCCGCCTGCCAGTGCGGCCTCTGCGAGGAGGATGAGGGAACAGGGCTCAGGGAACGCTCCAGGGCTCAGCGCACAGGGCTCAGGGAACAGGGATCAGAACACACCCCCACCGATGTCATCCTGAGCGGAGCGACCGCTACCGGGGTCCCCACGGACAGGTCTTCGTCCGTGGGGTGGGAAGGGAGCGCAGTCGAAGGACCTGCTGTTCCCGAACCAGCGACCACTCCCAACGATGTCATCCTGAGCGAAGTTGGGCGCGGAGCGCCAAACGCAGTCGAAGGACCTGCTGTTTTCGAATCAAGCACGACCGAGCGGGCAGGCGATCACGTCAGCACCACCACCCTGTTCCCTGAGCCCTGTGCCCTGAGCCCTGCTCTTCCCGGATCAACCACGCACTCCAACGGCTGTCATCCCGAGCGCAGGTCGCCGCAGCGACCGGAGTCGAGGGACCTGCTTCTCCCCGGATCAACCACCACCCCCACCGATGTCATCCTGAGCGGAGCGACCGCTACCGGGGTCCCCACGGACAGGTCTTCGTCCGTGGGGTGGGAAGGGAGCGCAGTCGAAGGACCTGCTGTTCCTCAATCAAGCACAACACAGCAGACAGGCGACAACGCCAGCACGACCACCCTACCCCCTGCACCCTATCCCCTACACCCTAAGAGAATCGCGCGAGCGTCTGCCCTGCTCTCCGGCTCGACCAGCCGAGACCCCCTCAACCGCCCCTGGTCGATCGCCGAATACACCTTCGGAGACACCGTCCGCCGTCACGAAGCCCAATACGCCGCCCGCGCCGCCGCCTGCCTCGCCGTGGGAATCGAGCCGCCGCCCTACGAGCCCTACATCACCGGACTCATCCGCCCCGGCACCCCCGAATGGGAAGAGGACCAGCAGATGCAGCAGCACTCCAGCGAATACTGGGCCGCACACTTCCGCAACCAGATCGCCGAACGCCCCGACATCCAGCAGGCCCTCGATGAGGAAGAGACCGGGCGAACTGTGCTCTGAGCCCTGACCGCTGACCTACGGATGCACTGGAAGCACAAACATCCGTCCTGCTTCCTGCGTATGGGCCTCGCGCACGATCCGCGGAGTGATGAGGATGAGCAGTTCCGACACATCATTCTCGGTCTGATTGTTGGTCGTCGACTGAAAGCCGGGAAGATCGCTCAGTCCCGGCACGCCGGTCACTGCTTTCGATTGCTGCTTGGTGATGGTGCTGACCACAAGCGCGCTCTCACCCTGCTTCAGCGTGGTGATCGCCTTGTACTCCTGGTTGTCGAGAACCGGAATATTATTGAGCGAGCTGCCGGCCAGCGATTCGATCGTAAAGTCCATGTTGAGAGAAACATCGCGATCTTTCTGAATGTAAGGCTTCACCTTCAGCGTCAGCCCCAGGTCTTCATACTGGACCTGAGGAATGACTTGTCCTGTCTGGTTGAAGCTCGACGCCCCGACGCCCAGCCCGGCCAGCGCGCTTGAGACTCCCGCCGAGGAGAGCCCGGGAATGCCCAGCGTGCTGCCTGCGAGATTCGAGTAGCTGGAGGTGATAATCGGATACCGTGTGCCGGCCCGTATCGTCGATTCCTCCTGGTCCAGCACACGCAGGCTCACCGAATCGAGGATCCTCGTATCGGCCGAATTGAGCGCCAGGTTGGCCGTGGCCCCGCTGGTTGCCAGACCCGTAAGCGTCAGGCCTCCGCCGAAGACCGCGAAGGGCTGCCCCAGGATCGAGCCGCTCACTGCGCCCGACGCAATCAGGATGGCGGCAATGGCGGCGTAGTCGCCCGCGCTCGCCAGGCCGCTCGAGATGATCTGCTGCACCAGGCTCTGATTGCCGGAAATGATGCTGTTCAGCTCCGTCGGCACGTTGAACAGGGTGGCCTGGTTGGGCAGCTGTACGCCCACATTCTCCATGCGCGTTTTTGCGACGCTGTACAGTCGCACATCGAGCTGGATCTCGCTGCGGCCATCCAGCATCTCTGCCAGCGTGGAATTGAGGACTGCCAGCTTCGACTCGGGCGCGCGCACCGTCAGCGTCGACTTGCTGGGAGAGATCGTGGCCTGCTGGATCTCGAAGACATTCCGCGCCACACTGCCCATCTCGTTGATCTCGGCCGGCGTCAGGCCAGGGAAGTAGACCGTCTCCGCCGCCAGCCGCTCGAACTTGGTTCGGTTCTCCCGGTTGTCCTCGGCGACCAGCACGCGATCCGGATCGAGCGGCACGAAGAAAGTCTTGGTCAGCAGCTTGACCATGCGCGCCGCCTCGTTGAAGTCCACGTTGTCCACATCGAGGCGAACCTGTTGGCTCTTGACCGAGCTGTCGACCGTGGCCGTAATGCCGTAGGTTCTCAGCACCTGGCGAAGCACCTCGGCCGCACTCGTCCGCAGGTGAAAGCTGTACCTCCCCGGGCGTGGAGCAAGCTCGATGGGCGGCCCCGCCGCGATGGTCTTCTCTCCGCTGTCCGTCGCAGGATCGGGGGTGGCATCCTGCACGATCTCATCCATGTGCTGCTGCACCATCGGATTGTGCGGATCGATTTCAAACGCCTGGCTGAGGTCCCGGCTCGACTCGTCAACGTTGCCCAGCAGCTTCGCCTTGTCCGCAGCCTGCACCAGCGCAGCGACATGATGCTGTCGCGCAATCTCCCGCGCCGCCACATATCGCTCGTTATGGGGAGCGAGAGCGACTGCCGCATCGAAGTCCTTCTCCGCAGTAGGGAAGTCTTCCCGATCGAGAGCCTTTGCGCCAGCGAGGTAAGCCTTCTCGGCGTCACGCTGCTCCCGTGCCGAGAGCGGCTTGTCGGGCGAAGCCTGATCGTCCTTCATCTCCTGCAGCGCGTTGGGCGTGTCAGTGGCCTGACCGAATACGCAACCGACGTGGCAGGTGATGAGCACTGCCGCGAGGGCTACAACGTAATGGCTACGGAGGCTCATGCTTCGCTGACGCCGCCTTCGTTGGCGAGTAGAGCCTCAAGCGTAGTGGCGCAGACCTCGGGGTCGTGCTCCATGAGCTGGTCGTAGGAGAAGTTGCCGGTGGCTACGGCGATGGTTGGAAGTCCGTTGGCGCGCGCAGCAGAGATGTCGAACGGAGTGTCGCCAACGACGCAGACGGTGGCGTCGGGGCCGGCGTGCTGATGGGCGAGGCTGATGGCATGGGCAATCATGTCGGAGCGGACGTCGTAATTGTCGCTGAAGCCGCCGAAGGTGAACCAGTGGCGCAGACCGAGGACCTCGATCTTGGCCCAGCCGATGGCTTCGAGGTTGCCCGTGGCGACGCCGAGTGCTGCGCCTTGGCTTTGCAGGTAGGCGAGGGTCTGGTCGACGCCGGGCATCATGACCAGCTTCATGTCGGCTCGCCGGGCGGTGACATCGCGGCGCATGGTCTCCAGAACGTTCTCGAGGTGAGGCTGCCAGGCGGTGTCTTCGAGTTGGGCGAGACGGAAGGCATCGCGGAGAATGCCGGGGTCGGTGTTGCCGCTGAGAATGACGCCGTCGAGGATGAGGTCGTGTCCCATAACGGATCGCACGCTCGAGGAGAAGGACTCAAAGTGGATGCGGTCGCGGCTGCGCAGGAGCGTGCCGTCGATGTCAAAGAGATAGGCGCCCTGCTCGTCCCAGCGGAAGCCGTCGCGGATGTGAACGCGGCTCGGCTGAGCTGCAGTGGCGGGGAGCATCGACTGCGAATTTGTAGTAGTCACGTCCATCCAGATTAAAGCACGGGACGGGCTAGCCGAGGCAGACGGCAACCGTGTTATGCTCCCGCCGTTCCCGATTCTGTCCACTCAGAGCCGACGACGGGCTTTGAACGGAGAACGGGTTACCGGGCGACCCGACTTGCTTCAAAAACAGGACGTTCGCTGCGGGGCGGACGCTTGAGGCTGCCCCGAATTTGTGTGGGATTGAGCTCGAGCTCGGCCATGGTGCGGCTGAGGGTGTTGCGGTGCATCCCGAGCTCTTTTGCGGCTTTGCACTGGTTACCTTTGTGATGGGCAAGGACTTCCATGAGGAAGCGCCTTTTGAATTCGCGCACGGCTTCAGCATAGGTAATTCCGCCGGAGTGCATTTGAGTCACAAGGTTGTCCAGTTCACGTTTCACAGATAATCCTCTTTCCTACGCCCGGGTCTGCCCGAGTCGGTTTTGTCTAACAACAACAGGAACCCAAGGGGAACCATCCTGCGGATTTGCAATGGCGGAAGGCCTCAACCAAGTTGGCTGAGAATTCCGTAATATCACGACGCCTTGGCGGATACGCTCTCCCAACTCGTAAGGCGTGATGACCGAAGCCTGATGTGCCGCGCTGAGAAAGTACGGCGCCAGGCGCGATTGTTTGAACCACGTGGCCTGTGGCATGAAGGCAGCGATCACCAGCACTGCCAATGTCACCAGGGCACATCCTTTGACGAAGCCGAAGAGAGCGCCGATGAATCTGTCAGCCCATCCCAGACCGATGGAATGAACCGACCAGCGAATGACCCGGCCCAGAATTCCTGCCAGGATCATGACGAGCAGAGCGATGCAAAGGAACGACAGCGCCTCCGCGGCGGGCCATGAGTGAATCCATCTACTGACCCATGGCAATAGTTTTTGGTAATTCCAGCTTGCAATCAGCAGGCCGGCGATTACCCCTGCGAGTGAGAACACCTCCAGAAAGAAGCCATTTTTTGCCGCAGACAGCACCGAAACGATTACAAAGACGAGGATGAGCCAATCAATTACTGCCATCCCGAAACCTATAGCGAGAGAGACTTCCCCGTGAGAAGGCGGAAGGCCTCCAGATACTTCTGTTGTGTCCGCTCAACTACATCGGAGGGCAAGCCTGGAGCGGGGGCCTGCTTGTTCCAGCGAATGCTTTCGAGATAGTCGCGTACGAATTGCTTGTCGAATGATGCCTGCTGTTGTCCCGGCTGATATGCGTCCATCGGCCAGTAGCGCGAAGAGTCGGGGGTGAGAACCTCATCGGCAAGTATGATGCCTTCTGCGTACATTCCAAACTCAAATTTAGTGTCCGCAAGGATAAGGCCGCGCTGTTCGGCGTATGCCGACGCCTTCTGATAAACGGCGAGGCTGAGAGTGCGCAGGCGCTCGGCAGTTTGCGCGCCGACGCGGGCGGCCATCTCGTCGAAGGAGATGTTGACGTCATGCTCGCCGTCCTGGCTCTTGGTGGCGGGAGTGAAGATGGGCTCGTGCAGCTTGTCGGATTCACGCAGGCCAAAGGGAAGCGGAATTCCGCAGACGGCTCCGGTAGCCAGATAGTCTTTCCATCCCGAGCCGGAGAGGTAGCCGCGCACTACACATTCAACAGGAAACATCTGCGCCCGCTTCACCAGCATGGAGCGGCCGTCCAGCTCCTCTTTGTATTGATGCAGCTCGGAAGGGTATTCGTTCACGTTCGCGCTGATGAGGTGATTGGGGACGATGTCCCGGAGGAAGTCGAACCAGAAGAGCGAAAGCTGGGTAAGGATTTTTCCTTTGCCGGGGATGCCGGTCGCCAGCACATGATCGAACGCCGAGATGCGATCGGTGGCGACGAGGAGAAGCGATTCGCCGACCGAGTAAAGGTCGCGCACCTTGCCGCGCGCGTACAAAGTGAGATCGCTGAACTCGGTTTCGATGATTACCGCCAAAGGGAGGCCTTCCTGCGTGGTCTGAAATCCGATTCTGAAGACGTCTCGGCGCTTTGTCAACGCAGCGTAAACGTACGGTTAATGCGGAATTCTGATGGCTTGTCACGTGCGGTTGCGGCTGTCAAGAACAAATCGCGAGGAACACCAAAGAATCCGCGCTGGGGATTATTACCAATGTGATCCTTGACAGGGAAAGGGATCAGGGAGCAAGGCCCGAATCGGGGTTAATCAATACGGATCGGGAAGACAGAGGACAGGGACACAGGACTATGCTGTGGCGCGCCGCGGCTCCGTTCTCCGTTCCTGGCTACCGATGCGGACGCTGACGATCTTGGAAACTCCGGGCTCCTGCATGGTGACGCCGTAGATAAGATCGGCGGCGGTCATCATGCGCTTGGAGTGAGTGACCATGACGAACTGCGTATCGGAGGCCATGCTCTTCAGCATGTCGGCGAGGCGGCCCACGTTGGTCTCGTCAAGCGGCGCATCGACTTCGTCGAGCACGCAGAAGGGGCTGGGCTGGTATTGGAAGATGCCGACGAGAAGTGATAGCGCGGTGAGGGCTTTCTCGCCGCCGGAAAGCAACAGCACGTTCTGCAGCTTCTTTCCGGGCGGCTGAGAGATGATGTCGATGCCGCTGTCGATGGCGTTCTCTTCGTCGGTGAGGCGCATGAAGGCCTGTCCGCCTCCAAAGAGACGGGAGAATGTCGCGCTGAAGTTCTCGTTGATGCGCACGAAGGCTTCGTCGAATTTCGCGCGGGAGATCTGATCTATCTCCTTGATGCTGGCCTGGGTATTCTCGATGGAGTCGAGCAGGTCGGTGCGCTGGGTGCTGAGGAACTGGTGGCGCTGCTCGGTCTCCTTGTACTCTTCGAGGGCCATCATGTTGACGGGACCCATGGATTCGAGCTTCTGCTTGAGCTCCGTGCAGGCGTGGTCTTCTGTGCTGAGGGCTTCGCCTTCGATGCGGGCGAGCTCGATGTCGGCGCGAAGCACTGAGGCTTCGATGCTGAGATCGCTGAGGCAGGTCTCTTCGAGGTGCGCGAGATCGGCGGAGAGACGGGCGGCGCGTGTGCTGTGCTCACCGCGCTTGTCGCGCAGCGCGTCGGTTTCGAAGCGGAGCGCCTTGACCTGACGGTCGATCTCGGAGAGAGCTGTGCGCAGCTCGGCGGCTTCGGCGCTGAGACGGGAGGCTTCTGCGAGAGCCTGCTCACGCGTTTCGGTGAACTGCTGCAGATTGACGGCGAGCTGTTCGTTCTCCTGAGCGCGCTGGCGCTGCTCGGCGGCGGCGGCGGCGAGCAGGCCCTCGTTCTGGTTCACGCGCTGCACGAGATCGGCAAACATGCGATCGATGCGCTCGAAGGCGGATTGTGCGCCACGGCGGCGCTCTTCAAGGCCGGCGAGTTGGGCAGAAACCTGCGCGGCCTGCTGCTGCGCTTCTTCGCGGGCAATGCGCAGCTCTTCGACGGAGCGCTGCAGGTCAGCAAGGCCAGCTTCGAGTTCGGAGCGCTTTGCGTCGAGCGACTTCTCCTCTTCACGTTTCTGCTCGATGAAGGTCTGCTTGGTGGCGCGCGCGTCCTTGTTGCGATCGCTCTGGAGCATCCAGTCCTGAAGACGGCGTTCGAGGCGCTGGACTTCGGATTCCATCTGGCGAAGGGCGGCCGATTGATTGGCGCTTTCGCGCTCGGCGTTGCGACGCTCTTCGCTCTTGATGTCGAGCTGACGGGTGAGCTCGGCGATGTTCTTCGCTAGTTCGGCGACATTGATCTCGGAGCGGCTGAGCTCGCTCTCGACGGCCTCGAGCTTCTGGTGAGTTTCGCGCAGTTCGCGCTTGAGAGCCAGCGGACCTTCGGCACGGGGTTTGCCGCCGGTCACGGTGACGTTGTGGAAGCATTCACCGGAGGGCGCGAGGAAGAAGGCGTGTGGGTTTTCAAGTGCGAGAGACCGCGCAATGTCGGAGTCGGGCGTGACGTAGCCTTCGCGCAGCTTGGGAAGGATGACTTCAAGCGAGCTGCCGAAGCCATCGAGCACGCGGATGCAATCCTTAAGGCGAACGACGCCATCCTGATGGTTGTAGCTGGGCACGGCGTTGTCGCCGGCGAAGGAGAACTTGGCCTGCGCGTCTTCTGGATGGACGAGGAAGGTGGCGCGGCCGTCGACGTCGGTCTTGAGAAGGCGCATGCCCTCGTTGGCGGCGTCCCAGCTTTTGACGACGATGTAGTTGAGCTCGTCGCGAAGGAATTCATCGACGACGCTTTCGTAGCGATCGTGAACTTCGAGGAAGTCGGCGAGTGTGCCGACGGGCGCGAGGCCGCCACCGACGAGCGAGTTCGAGCGGAAGAGCTTGCGAACGGTGTCAGTCGAGTAGCTGTGTTCGCGGATGAGCGCGTTGAGCGAGTTGTGCCGGCCGGTGAGCGTGGCGTGCTCGGCGCGAAGCTGGTCGCCGCGGCGGCGAGCTTCTGTTTCCGCGTCGCGTTTCGCGGTGATGTCGGTGCGCAGGGTTCCGATTTCCGCTTCGAGACGCTTGAGGGTCTCAGTGACGGACTCGAAGTTCATCGAAAGCTGGCCGCGCTCGGCGCCGAGTGCTTCGAGATCGCGGCGGGCGGCGAAGATTTCGGTCGCGAGCCTTTCAGAGTCGCGCTCGAGGGAGGCAAGCGATTCTTCGGCCTGCGTGGCCTGATTGCGAATCTGGCCAAGCTGCGAGATGAGCTGCATGGACTGAATGCGGCTGGCCTCAGCGCGCTGCTCGGCGACACTGACGGCGGATGAGGCGTCGCGGGCCTGGCGCTGGCGGGCTTCGGTTTCCTGGCGGAAGCCTTCGGCTTCGGCTGCGGCGCTTTCGAGGAACGCACGCTGCGAGTCGCGTTCCTGCGTTAGGGTGGCGAGCTGCTCTTTGGCGCGCTCGAGCTCGGCGGCTCCGGCGGCGGCGCGGGCTTCGAGCTCGGCGATGCGCTCCTGGTTGGCGTTCTGGCGAGCAGTGGCGCGCTCGAGATCGACGGCGCTCTGATTGGCGTGGGCATTGGCCTGCTTGGCTCCAGCGTCGAGTTCGTAGCCGCGCGCGGTGCCGCTGGAAAGCTCGGCGTCGTGGGCCTCGATCTGCGTGGCGTGCCGATCGATTTCGGAGGTGAGACGGGCGATTTCTTCGGAGATGGCGGCCTGCTCGGCATCGCTCTGCGAGATTTTGCTGGCGAGGACGACGCGGAGGCGGGTGCGCATCTCTTCACGGATGGCGGCGTAGCGCTCGGCCTTGGCGGCCTGGCGCTTGAGGGAACCCATCTGGCGGGTGACTTCTTCGAAGATGTCGTTGACGCGGGCGAGGTTCTGCTTGGCCTGCTCGAGGCGAAGCTCAGCGAGGCGCTTCTTTGTTTTGAAACGGGTGATGCCTGCGGCTTCTTCGATGATGGCGCGGCGGTCGTGCGGCTTGGAGCTGAGAAGCTGGCCGATGCGCTCCTGTCCGATAATCGCGTAGGACTCGGGGCCGAGACCGGTGCCCATAAAGATGTCCTGAATGTCGCGCAGGCGGCAGAGCTTGCCGTTGAGAAGGTATTCGCTCTCGCCGGTGCGGAACAGGCGGCGGGTGACGATGATCTCGCCCTGCTGCGGGGTCTTCTGGAATTTGCGGCGGCGGATCTTGAGGACGACGGCGTTGGCTGCTGCGGCGTTGGCGGAGTCGGCAGCGGCTTCGGCTTGTTCAGCGGCCGGGCCCAATTCAGGACCGGGCGCAGGCTCGCCGTCGATGACCTGACCGGGTTGGGACTCGGCGATGAGCTCTTCGACTTCGGCGGCGCGCTGGGCGCGAAGCGCTTCTTCGTTCCAGTCCGGATGGGTGTCCTCGATGACCACTTCGGGCTCGGCGAGAAGCGGGCCTCCGGCGTAGGCATCGGGATCGATGAGGGTGAGGGTGACCTCGGCCATGCCGAGCTGCTTGCGCTCGCGGGTTCCCGCGAAGATGACATCTTCCATCTTGCCGCCGCGGAGGGATTTGGCGCTTTGCTCGCCTAGAACCCAGCTGACGGCGTCGAGGATGTTGGATTTGCCGCAGCCGTTGGGGCCGACGATGACGGCGACGCCCTGCCCGGGCAGAGTCACTTCGGTGCGGTCACAAAAGGATTTGAACCCGACGATATGGATTTTTTTGAGCTTCAGCATGTGGCGTGGCTCCTTGGAGCCTTAACAGACTCTGGTACGTAGGCAGGGATCGGCTGGATTTCTTGCACGTCAAGATGGAATTTAGCCCCGGCTCGGCCGAGGGTCAACATGGACACCCCAATATCTTGTGGATAAGATGCCCGCAATTCAATTATTGGGCATGGAGTGCAAAATAGGACCGCCTGCAGAGGAGTCCTCACCGTGTCCGAGTTCTTCGGCATCCGTGTAGGATTTTCGCAGAGAATCGCCATATTTGAGGCTAGTCGCTGGGTGGCCTGCTGACAAGATAAACGCAGCCGACGGGAACCTGATGGGGTACCCCACGTCCGGCGGGATTCAGAGGCAAATATGAAGACTTTGGCAATGGTAGACGATCTGCGATCGATTCAGGGAAGGCTGGGATCGCTGACGATAGCGGACCGGGCGCGCTGGGGCAGGATGAATGTCCACCAAATGGTCGGCCACCTGTGCGGCGCGATGCGGGTGCCGCTGGGCCAGATCGAGGTAAGCGACGCGCAGGTGCCTCAGTTGCAGCGGAGGGTGGTGAAGTGGGCAGCGCTATATGTGCCGTTGCAGTGGCGGCCGAACTTTCCGACGCGTCCGGAACTAGATCAATGCAGTCTGAATCCACCCCTGGACGACTTCGAAGCGGACCGGCAGCTGGCAATTGTGCTGGCAGGGCGTCTTTGTGATTCAGCGCTGGAAGGCAGACGGCATCCTTACTTTGGGGCGATCACGCAGGCGGAGTGGCTGCGCTGGGGATGGCTGCACGCCGACCACCATCTGCGGCAGTTCGGCCGGTGAGGGTCAGGCTTTGCGGGCAGGACGGACGAGCACTTCGCTGACGAACGACTTCGGAGACTGCGTGACGAGCATGGCGACGATGTTGGCAACATCGTCGGGTTGGATCTTCCAACTTCCGTCTCTGCCGCTGCGACCGAAGTCGGTATTGACGGAGCCGGGGGCGACGGCAGAGACGCGAATTCCATAATCGCGGAGCTCTTCGGCAACGGAGTAAGTCATGCCGTTGAGGCCCCACTTGGAGGCAGAGTATGCGGCCCCATTCTTCAGGGGATTGTGTCCCGCGAGCGACGAGATGTTGATGATGTGCCCGGAGCCGGCGGCAATCATCATTGGAGCGAAGGCGCGGATCGTCAGGTACGGGGCGCGGAGGTTGGTGTCGATGATGGTGCTCCAGGTGTCTGGCGCGGTTTCGTGGAGCGGCTGATTGAATGATCCGACGCCGGCATTGTTGACGAGTATGTCGCAGCGCCCGTACTGCTCCTTGACGGAGACAGCGAAGGCGGCGATAGCGTCTTCCTGAAGGAGATCGACCGGAAACGCGGTGGCACTCCCTCCGGCCGACTCGATTTCCGTTTTCACTTCGCTAAGATGGCTGACATTTCGCGCGGTGAGCAGGACGGTGGCTCCCATGGAAGCGAGGCGCAGGCTGATGGCTCGGCCGATGCCGCGTCCGGCTCCGGTGATGATGGCGATCTGTCCGATCAGTGCTGCCATATGATCCTCAAACTAAGATGCCGTGTCGCCTTCGAAGCCCCTCGCCTGAGTCACAGAATGACTCCGCGAATGCCCCGTGTCAGATTTACATCAAACAGCCGGTGTGCGTCACCCGCCGGCAATTCCGGGCGTCGTTGCCGTTCAGCACTTGTCATCGGAAGCCGCTGGTTTCTATAATCCAGCAAATTGCATGGGTTCGGGCGCTCACTTGTAGCTTGATCAAGCGTCTGCGTGGTCAAATGCAATCTGTGCATCCTCCGCCGGCTCGCACTTGTTGAATGTTTTAATTTAGGAACATCCTAGGAGCGTTGAATGAAGAAGGTCGTTTTTGCTTGCCTACTGGCCGTTGCGTCCAGTGCCCTTTATCTGCCGCCGGCTGCTCAGGCGCAGGGTTCGCAACCGGGTCAGATCACCATTAAAGATCCTGCCGAGTACAACGCTTATACCAGCGCGATTGGGCAGGCGACGCCTGCCGCCAAGGCATCAGCAATCGAGAGTTTTCTTCAGCAGTACCCCAATAGCGTCGTGAAAGCGGAAATGCTCGAACAACTGGTGGGGGCTTATCAGGCGACTGGCGACACAGCCAAGACCTACGACGCCGCCAAACGGCTGCTTCAGGTGGATCCTAACAACCTGCGAGCGCTTATTTTTGTTGTCTATGTCGAAAAGCAGCAGGCGAATGGCGATCAGGCCAAGCTGGACGAGGCGGCGGCATTGGCGCAGCGGGGACAAAATGCAACGAAACCGGCGAATATGAGCGATGCCGACTTCCAGAAACTAAAGGTGCTGGCGGCGCCAATTTTTGGAAATGTCATTGGCGCTGATGATATTTCAAAGAAGGACTATAAGGACGCGATCACTACCTACCTCGCGGAACTGCACGCGATTGATCCGGCTCAGAGCACGCAGGGGATTGCGCTTGCCGATACCTACGCTCTGGGAAATGCCTACGTGCAGCAAGATCCCAAGGATCTCGTGAACGGCATCTGGTACCTCACCCGTGCCGCCCAATACCTGCAGGAGCCTTACAAGTCGAATGTGGAGAAGGCAGCAGAATATTGGTACAAGAAGTATCACGGCAGCATGGACGGCTTTGATCAGATTAAACAGCTCGCACACGACAACCTCTTCCCGCCTGACTCCTACAAACCGGTCCCCGCACCTCCTCCTCCATCTCCGCAGGAATTGGCACACAATGCAGTAGTCAGCACACCCGATCTCGATAAGGGCCTGGCATTAGCCGACAAAGAATTCGTGCTGGCAAATGGTGCTCCTGATGACGCGCAGAAGGTTTGGGCGGTGTTGCAGGGTAAGACGACCGAAGTTCCGGGCACAGTCATCCAGGCGACAGCGGACTCAGTACAATTGGCGGTCTCCGAAGATGCCAAGGAATCGCAGAAGGCGGATTTTACGATCAACATGAAGACTCCGCTGAAAGATGTCCCTGCGGTGGGCACCCAGGCGACGTTCATTGCCACGTTTGACTCATACACGCAGAATCCTCCGATGATCATTCTTAAGGATGGTGAGCCTAAGGTTGCTGCGAAACCGCCGGTGCACCACACAACGCGCAGGCCTTCCGGCAAATCCAGGTAGGTTGTATCGTTCCTGCTCCAGCAAAAGGGACAGCCTTATGGCTGTCCCTTTTGACTTGGGCTCCGAGTGTTAGAGTGAAAATGAATGAGAGTTTTCCCCCGAACAGCCTCAAATAGTCTGCTTCTGCTGGTGTGCGGCTTCCTGTTCCTGACCCATCGGATCTCCGCCCAGGTGGTGATTGATCAATCGAGGACACCGACCGGACAGGCCCGGCAGATCAAGTATTTCTCTTTGGAGCATCGGTCAGCCGATCTCATAAATAATGCGGATCAAGAGCTCTTACATGCGAGGAAAAAAGAACTCGTTGGCGAGGCCCAATTTTATGGTTACGACATCACCACTACGGGCTGGACGTACGATCAGGCGATCTGTCCTCAGCTTCCGAACAGCCTGCTCTTGCACTACTTGAATGAGTTTCCAGACGGCTCACAGTCGCAGTTTACTGCCCTTATACCGCGAGGTGCTGGAAGGGTTCGTATTGTGCCGGTGCTTTATCGCAACTCGTCGCCCTATAGTCCTGCCGTGAAGAATCCCAGGAATTTTGCAATTTTCAATTCTCTGGTGCCGGCTGACATAGCAAAAAAGGACTCGGATCCAGAGGGAAGTTGGCTTTCTCTTGGTGTTTGTTACGCTGAAGTGGTCGGGGGCCGTCCTAACGTTCCCGACGACCCTAGTCTGGATACAGCAACCATCAAGGCTCCTGTCGCCACTTACCGGTACGATGCAGCAACCAAACAGAAGCAGGTGCAATTTTCAGATCGAGACTCCTCCAAGATATTCAAAATCTGGACAGTCTCTCTGAGTGACGATGGTCGGGTGACGGGAGCCTCGAACGAAGACTACGCGACCTATGTTGCGCGCATCGTACAACTGCCCTCTCCTCCTGGAACTGAGACTCCGCCTCCATCAAGGGTGATACCGAATCCGCCGGAACCACCACCAATGGTCGCGCCAGCCCCTCCCCCGTCGATGAAATAGGCTTGCTGCTCTGCTAGCGCCGCGTTAAAGCTGAACCTGCAGTGGGCAATACCGATGTCCAACCGGCGTCAATAGCGCATCGTCTCGGTAATCCCAGTTCTTCCCGTTATGGGTCTCGTGGCACTTTCTTAGCCGTTTTGGAACGCGAGCGCAGTTTTCGCCGGCGTTTCTCCTTGTGTCTCGTTTCGACTCAAGAGATGGTATTCGCAAGGCTCGATTGACAGCGCTCGGGAGCCCAAGACTCAGGAATGGGAGAACTAGATGCGTTTTCTAGTAGCGGACGACGATCCTGCGCTAGGCATGTTTCTGACTCGGGGTCTTGAAGCTGATGGCCACATTGTCACCCTAGCCAATGATGGCCAAGCGGCGGTCGAAGCCTTTCTCGAGGAGACACCCGATCTGAGCATCCTCGATCTCAATCTTCCCTACAAAGACGGAACTGAAGTTCTGCGCTTTCTAAGATCTTTGACCCAGGACCTTCCGATTCTGATTCTTACCGGCCGAAAAGAGGTCGAGGCGCGCGTCAGATGCCTGGATATGGGAGCGGACGACTGCATGTTGAAGCCGTTTTCGCTCTCTGAACTTAGAGCACGATGCCGGGCTCTCCTCCGGCGCAGGCGTGACACGAATCTGGTGCTAAGGCAGGACAACCTCGAACTAAATCGCGTGGAACGGACGGTAAATCGCGAAGGCGTATCCATATCGCTCACCAACAAGGAGTTTGCCCTTCTCGAGTATCTCCTGCTGAATCGTGGACGCGCGGTATCGCGCTCCAGCTTACTTGAGACGGTCTGGAATATGAACGCGGCATCCAGCACAAATGTAGTGGATGTCTATGTGAATTATCTGCGGCGCAAGCTCGCGGATTATGGCGAATATCCCTTAATTCAAACGGTTCGAGGGGAAGGCTATGCGATCGGGCTACGGCGACCGATCGCACGTGAGGCTGTGTCCGGTGGCACCAGTTGAGATTTCATCAGTGCGGAGGTGGTGAGTGGCAACCATAACTGCAAGATCAGTGACCGCTGCGCCCAGAACTGCGGTCCTGACAAGCGCAGACATGTCCTTTCGACAGCGACTGCGTGACACTCTCACGGAACTACGTTGGCAAGTGCGCGAAGCGGCTGGAGGAGCAGAAGTCCTTGCGCATCTCGACGCCGTTCCTGCTGAAACAGTAATTCTTGACTCATGGCTGCCCGACCTTGAAATTCAGGAATTTATCAACGAGTTTGAGAAGCTGCATCCACACGTGGACCTGGTCATTGTGGATGACGCCTCCAGCCGTGGAAGTGGAGTTCGTAGCCCCCGCAGAAATGAGATTCTGTATGCCCTGCGTCGGGTACAAGATGCGGATGGCGCGTCATGGAACTCCGCTCCGACCATCGAGCAACAGAAACCTTCGTTCGGAGGTGACGACGGAAATGGTAGGTCGATCCAGACGCTCCCGATCGCTTCGTCATCTCCTCATCTGACAATTAAGTCTCAGATCAGAGGCAACTCAGCCCGCCTGCCCGAATTTATCGGTGAACATCCGGCAATACTTGAGGTGAGCCGACGCGTGAGGCTCGCCGCTCCCCATACTGCGGCTGTACTGGTGCAGGGTCCAACTGGAACAGGTAAAGAGCTTGTGGCGCGGGCGCTTCACAGATTGAGCCCGCGTTCTTCACGCCCTTTCGTCGCACTCAATTGTGCGGCAATTCCAGAGTCGCTTCTTGAGGCCGAGTTGTTCGGACACACACGTGGTGCATTTACGGGCGCGGTTCAAGGCCGTATTGGGCGAGTTGAAGCCGCCCACGGGGGAACGCTATTTCTGGATGAGATCGGAGAGATGCCGCTGGCTCTGCAGGCCAAACTCCTTCGTTTTGTTGAAAGCGGGGAGGTGCAGCGTGTCGGGGAGAACGAGCCTATTAAGGTGGATGTAAGACTTGTGGCGGCTACTCATCGCTACTTATTGCAATTGACTGCCGAAGGCGGATTCCGGGCTGACCTCTACTATCGTCTCGCGGTCTTCCTCATACGTACTCCGCCCCTTGCGGCTCATCAGGAAGATCTTCTGCTTCTGGCGGAGTATCTTCTGGGACGGATGGGAGAGACACGGCCCACCAAATCGCTCAGCGACAGCGCAGTCACGCGGCTCAAATCCCATAGCTGGCCGGGAAACGTACGGGAACTGGAACATGTACTTGAGAGGGCCTGGATCCTCGCCGAAGACCGCCCAGAAATTACAGCGGACGAAATCGAATTTGGCGAGTGCTGAATCTTAGAAGTCTCTTATCCGATATCTGGGTTAAATGGGTTGCCCCATGCTAATGGCAATAGCGGAGCTTAGCGAGTTTGCGCGAGTGTCGGCCAGTTATAACTGGCCATTAGGAGGGTGGACATGCAGATCACTACGCCGTTGAGCGATGAGTTGACAAAGTATCTAGATCTGTCTGGCCTCGTGCTTAAGCTAACGGCTCAGAACATGGCGAACGTTGACACGCCCGGATACCGGACTGTCGGCTTCGACTTTGTCGAAGAAATGAAACGATCGATGGACGAGGTGCTTGCGCGTCGAGAATCAGAGTTGAAAGGTCAGGGGATATTGGCAGGGGCGCCGATCTCCGTGAAGAGGGTTGACGGGTTAATCGAACGCCCCGACGGCAATAACGTATCGATGGATCGTGAAGGAATGAAGATGGCAGAGGCGCAATTGCAATTCCGAACTGGCGTTGAACTACTGAAGAGCGAATATACCCGGGTGCTCGATGCCATTCACGTCGACTCGAAATAGCGAGCAAGGAGATATTTACGATGAACCTATTTGGTGTGATGGAAGTTAGCGGTTCTGCTCTGCAGGCGGAGCGGCTTCGTGCGGAAGTGGTTGCCGCGAACATGGCAAACGCGGAGACGACACGAACCCCTGAAGGTGGTCCGTACCGTCGGCAGCATGTGGTTTTTCAATCTCAGGCTCCTGATCAAGGCGCTTTTGCCAATCAACTCCTGTCCCAAGGACAAGGCGAGATCGGCGGAGTTGAAATTTCCGCAGTTGTATCCGACAAGGGGTCGGGTCTGCGCCGGTACGATCCCCAACACCCGGATGCAGACAGCGATGGATACGTCTCGTATCCGGATATCAATCCTCTGACTGAAATGGTGGACCTGATGGGCGCTACCCGAGCCTTTGGGTTGAACAGCTCGGCTGTACAGGCGACCAAGACTATGATTGGTTCCTCGCTAGACATCCTCAAGTGAGCCAGAGTTAACGGGAGAAGGTTTCGATGCAAGCAAATCTTATGTCTATCGTCAGCAATGATGCCTCGATAAAGAGCTCGATCGCTGCGGACAACGCGAGCATTCACACTGCGCCCGCATTTTCCAGTCTCATCCATGATGCGATCAGCAATATCCAGAGCCTTGAGGACCAGGCATCGTCGACTGTGGAAGGATTGATGAATGGCAGCGGAGCCGATATTCATCAGGCGATGATAGCGACGCAAAAGGCCAACCTATCTTTCGAACTGGCGCTGGCGGTCCGCAATAAAGCTGTGTCGGCATATCAACAGGTCATGCAGATGCAGTTCTAACTCTTTGCGCATTCTAAGCAATCTACATCCGCGGAAGCAGAGCCAATGGACGCGAATCGGCAGTTAGGGACGTCAGTGAGCAGTAACCTGCACCAGCGGGTAAGTGTTGTGATCAGCGACCTGGTTGCTAAATTTCAGGATCTCGATCAAGTTAGAAAGCGCTGGCTTATAGGCACGTCGCTATTTGTTCTGGCTTCTGCAGTGGGTTTGGTCTGGTACGGTTCGAGGACAGACTGGCGTACACTTTACGCCGGACTAGATCCCCAGGATGCACGCGAGATGGCCTCAGAGTTGACAGCTGCCGGCATCCCCTTTGATGTTTCAGCAGATGGCTCATCTCTGCGCGTGGATGCTGATCATCTGGACAAAGCGCGTCTGGTGACGACAGCCAAGGGCGGCCCGCGCAGCGGGCGCATGGGCTTCGAGCTCTTCGATAAGCCCAATTGGATTGGTTCAGAGTTCGATGAGAAGGTCAATTATCAGCGCGCTCTCGAAGGTGAACTCGAGCACACCATCGCCAGCCTCTCAGACGTCGAGCGGGCCAGCGTGCACCTGGTGATGCCGCATGACTCCCTGTTCAGCGATCAACAGAGAGACGCTAAGGCTTCAGTTGTATTGAAACTTCGCCGGCGTACCTTGTCGGACGAAGAGGGAGATTCGATCCGTAACCTGGTGTCGAGCGCGGTTGACGATCTGCGCCCGGACAACGTCGTTCTTGTCGATTCGCTTGGTCACCAGTTGGGCCGGAGAAGCGGCAGCGCGGAGGTGGAGACGCATGAAGAGGAACTGGCTACGAAACTCGTCGAGACATTGGAGCCGATTGCGGGAGAGGGAAATGTGAGGGCGTCGGTTAATGTTGAATACGATAGCTCGACCGCGGACGAAGTTGATGAAACGTACGATCCAAACGACGTGGTTACGGTATCGATGCAACGCTCGGAGCAAACAGCCGGCGGACAGCCTGTAGCAGCTGGAGTTCCCGGAACAGCGAGCAACGCCCCTAATGTTACTCCGCCTGTTTATCCAAAAGCAGTTTCCGAAACGCAGAACCTGAAGCAGGAGTCGGGAACTTATAGCGCTTCCAAGAAGGTTCGACATACGACACAAGGGCCGGGAAAAATTCGGCGCATTACCGCGGCAATTCTTGTTAACCATCGTATGGTGACAAATGGTAAACGGGTAAGCTGGCAACCGAGATCGCCTGAAGAGATGAGTCGTATCACTGAACTGGCGGAGGCCACGGTGGGATTCGATCGAACTCGGGGAGATACTGTCAGCGTCGAGGATATGGGATTCCAAGACCCGGTCTCCGCGCAGGCAACTTCGTTCGAGCGCGTGCTCAAGGCAGCGACGGAGTCGGAAGGTGTGGTCAAGTATGGATCGATCTTGCTTGCGATGCTGGCGCTTCTCCTCTTCGTTGTTCTACCAGTAATAGCCAAAATGAAATCCGCACTTGCCTCCCAAACTCACGGATCGACCGCCGTGCCGGTGCTCGCCGCCGGAAACGGGGAGACGGCGATGTCTGTCGAGCAAGCGGCGGTGGAGAAGCGTAAGCAAGAGGCTCAGGCGATTTTTGATCAGGTCGCGGACCACTTGCGGCGCGAGCCTTCTCAGAGTACTCGGTTGCTACAGAGTTGGATCCATACTCCATGATGAACGTTTCGAACACGTCCACGACGGCAGATCCGGCGTCGAACGCAGCGACAAGCTTGATAGCTGCATCGCCGGAACGCCGTCCCCCAAGTGCCGGCCTTCCGGGGATTCGCAAGGCCGCAATACTGATGGTTGCGGTAGGCGATGAAATCGGAAAGAAAATCGTTCAGAATCTGCCAGAAAGCGATGTGCAGCGTCTGACAGAGGAACTGGCCGACCTCAAGAATATTCCTCCCGACCTTTCTTTCGAGGTGGTGAAGGAATTTCATGAGATGCTCGAAACCCAGCGATACATGATGCACGGAGGACTTGAATACGCGACCAAGCTGTTGGTCGAGTCCTTCGGCAAGCAGCGCGCTGAAGATCTGCTTGCGCTAGTAAAGCGCGCGCAAGAGGCCAGTCACAGCAATCTCGCGATGCTTCAAAAAGTGGATCCTCTTCAGTTGGGGAAATTCCTGGACGGAGAACACCCGCAGACCATGGCTCTTGTACTGGCTCATCTAGATCCAAAGCGTGCCTCGCAAGTGCTAGACAGCCTGGGTAAGGAGAATCGTGTAGAGGCGATTCGACGGCTTGCGGCGATGCGGCAGTTCTCGCCGGAGGTTGCGCAAAAGGTAGCACTGATTTTGCATAAGCGCCTCGAGAACATCGGCGACACTAGCCGGCAGGCATATGCGGGTTTCAAGGCTGTTGCCGATTTGTTGAACAGACAGGAGGCAGAGCAGGCCAAGGGGATTCTCGAACAGATTGAAGATAGTGATCCAGAGATGGCGCTCAACATCCGGAATCTCATGTTCACATTTGAGGATCTGGTGACAATACCCTTTGCAAGCATGCGCGAGATCGTCGCTTTGGTCGACAAGCGACAGCTTGCACTTGCATTGCGTGGTGCAAAGGACGATTTGCGCGCCCATATTTTTCGCGCAATGTCGTCGCGCGCGGTCGAGATGCTCAAGGAGGATATGGAAGTCATGGGCCCGGTGCGGACCCGCGAAGTGGCGGGTGCTCAGCAGGAAATTCTCAGTCTTGCGAGACGGCTCGAGTCAGAGGGAAAGGTTGTTCTAAAGCTTGAACAGGGCGATGACTTCCTGCTCTAGCCGCACGTCGTTGACAAGATAACGTACAGGTTATGTAAACGCGAATGCTCAGACAAATGAAAACTATTCGCCCGATGGAATACCGCGCAGCCGTAGCCGGCCTAATGCAGATCAAATGTGACAGCTATCCCGAAGCTTCGCCTTCAGATCGGCTCGCACAAGAGGAGGCTGAGGCTCGAATACTGGAGCTCAAGGCTAAACAGCAAGAGACGGAACGAGAGTTTCAGAGTCAGCTCGACATGGTGCGGAGAGATGCTTATGAGGCCGGTCGAAAGAGCGCGGAAAGCGAACAGTCCGCCGTAATGACAGCGGCGTCGACGAGCCTGACTCAGCTCGTTGAACAGTTTCGTCTTGGTCGCGACCAATATTTGGCGCAAGTAGAGAAGGAAGTGGTTCGGCTAGCTCTAGCCATTGCTGAACGCATCCTCCATCGCGAAGCACAGATGGATCCGTTGATGTTGTCTGGTGTCGTTCGTGTCGCCCTGGGTCAGCTTGCCGAATCGACTGAGGTTCGAGTGAGGGTCCCGCTCAAGGAACAGGAAATGTGGACGGAAATGCTGCGCCTCATGCCTAACCTGCCTCTTCGCCCCGAGCTAAAAGTTGATGAGCGAATGAACGCCGGTGACTGCACGATTGAAACCCACCTCGGAAGTGTAGATATCGGTGTGCGGGCCCAATTGATTGAGATTGAGCGCGGTTTTTTCGACCTTCTGGGGCAACGTGAAACTGTCACCACTGCTCCAGCAGAGGCCGCGCGGTAGGCGATGGACCCTTTGGGAACTTATTTTTCGCTGCTGAAGCAACGGTCTACTTTGCGCTGGAGGGGAAGGGTGCTCGAGGCTGTGGGGCCAACAATCGAGTCTTCCGGCCCACTATGTTCTCTGGGAGAGAGCTGCGAGATACTCGACAGCATGGGCGACCGGCATTTAGCTGAGGTCATCGGCTTCCGCGGAAGTAATGTTGTTTCCATGCCAGTCGAATCCCCCGAAGGCATTCGTTACGGTGACCCCGTCGCGGCCTTGGGCACCACGCCCCATCTTGAAGTCGGAGACGATTTGACAGGGCGGGTGCTGAACGCCCTCGGGGAACCGATCGATGGTGGCAGAAGGCCTAGCGTGAATACAGCCGTACCGCTGCATGGCGTCGTACCGCACCCGTTTGCTCGAATGCCCATCGCGACTCCCCTGGGTACGGGAGTTCGAGCAATAGACGGCCTTCTAACCATTGGCCGCGGGCAACGCGTCGGGATTTTCGGCGGATCTGGTGTGGGCAAAAGTACTTTAATCGGGATGATGACTAGAAATAGTCAAGCCGATGTGATGGTAGTTGGTTTGGTTGGCGAACGCGGGCGGGAGGTGGGTGAATTTCTGAATCAGGCGCTTGGACCGGAAGGAAGGAGGCGGGCGGTTGTAGTTGTTTCAACCTCAGACCAGTCACCACTTATGAGGATTCGAGCAGCATTGGCTGCGACTTGTATCGCTGAGTACTTTGCGGCGCGAGGGAAGGACGTTCTGCTGGTCCTGGATTCGCTTACTCGTTTTGCGATGGCGGCTCGCGAAGTCGGATTGGCTGCGGGTGAGCCGCCTACTGCGAAAGGCTACACCCCATCGGTTTTTAATAGGTTGGCGCGCCTGATCGAGCGCGCGGGGCAGTTTCGCACCGGAAGCATAACCGCCTTCTATACGGTTCTCATGGAGGGTGATGACCAGCAAGATCCGCTCGTGGACGCGGTTCGTTCCTTTCTGGATGGTCACATCGTGCTGTCGAGAGGCTTGGCGGCAGAGGGCTGGTATCCCCCTGTTGATGTGCTGGATTCAATCAGCCGTCTGATGCCTTCGGTAGTGTCTTCCAAACATAGGCAAGCGGCGGGTGCCGTACGAAAGATGCTGGCCGCATACGCGCGGTCGGAAGATCTGATACGGATTGGAGCGTACAAACTCGGCGCGGACCCGGAACTCGATAGAGCAATTCAAAGACGCGCACAGATCCGAGCTTATATGGAACAAGAATCACGAGAGCAGATCAGCTATTCCGACTGCGTAGATGAGCTCATGACGCTGGCTCAGGGACTTTAAAAGATGAGCCGTTCATTGACTTCCATACTGAGACTGCGCTCGCTCCTCGAGGAGGAAAGGCGCATTGAGTTAGAGAACACAGTTCAGCACGCTTCGCGGATCGAAGATGCCCAGGAAGGAGAGGTAAGAATTGCGTCCGCGGCTCTCTCCATCATCTCGGAAAAATCCAGTAACGTAACTGCGGGCGTGAGCGGCGAGATCGCGAAAGAGAAGTGGAACGTAGCACTGGTTGACCGTGAGATGGCTCACCTGCGGCAGCAAAACCTCGTGGCGTTTGGACAACTGATGGCAAGCCGAGCGGAGGCACTTCGAGGGGAATTGATTGTGTGCCGTATCGAGCGATTGCAAGTGGAGAGCCTGCTCCGGAGTGATGCGTTGCGGCGCGCACGCGAACTGGCGCGCCGCGAACAAAGAGTTCTGGATGATTGGTTTACCTTCACCCGAACCAACAGACGCCAACGCCTGACTGAGGGTCAGTGATGGCTGTAGTTAGCTCAGGAATTTCTCATATGACATGCTCTCGCGCACCGCTCAATTGGCATGAAACATGCAATTGATGTCTATGAGGTTCACAGCGTGCGATCCATCAACCTTGCCACTCAAGCTCTCAGTGCAGGCCAGGAATTCACTCCGTCTTCCGAAACTGCAGAAAGCCACACGGCAATCACAGGAGAGAATTTCGGACGCACTTTGACGCTGCACATTCTTAACGTGCAAGGTCTGCCTTCTACACTGAGAGTCTCGCCAGCTCAGCACGCGCCATTCTCTTCGACGGAGCCAACGCCCCCGGGGCCGGTCCCGTCACTAAACCTCGGCGAAGATCTCATCTACGATCCGAAATCTTCAGCAAAATCAGACATTCTGCGATCCGCCTCTGTTCAAACAACTACAGACACTCCGGCGGCGCCGGCCTCCAAGATCGGCAAGGGTGATTGGGGTAATGAGGTTGGAAGTAAACACAAGGTCAAGGTCGCACCGCTCGAGAGCAGTGGATATGGTGTGGGTGCCAATCCTTTGCACATTTTAAATTCGGTCGTCATCGCCGGCGCCACCGCGGTGACACCTCCCTTTCAGCGCACTCATTCAGCCGCGCTCGCTGTCTCGGCGATATCTAATAAATGCGATGCTCCCAGCACAAGGTATCTAGGATCGCAGCTCTCAAGCGTTAAGGAAAGCGCCTTCCAGGATGGAAGTGAATACGAGAGTGCTGTGGCCGACCCTGCTCGGGTTGACTCCGCTACAGGAGAACCGAATCAAACGGTTATTCAATCCTCCCTATCCACGGCTCCTTCCGAAAATGTGCCAACAGACGAATTGAGAGAGAGGATCGGAAGCCTCGATCCAACTGCGCCGCTAGCCAACCACGAAGACCAAGGCGGAATTTCCACGGAGGGGGAGCCGGGTCCGATGCAATCGTTACGTGGCGGCAAAGACGGCCAAATCGATCCAGGTTTATCCAAATTGTCGAAGGAGACACCGGTGCAGCCGACGTCTTCTTCAGGTAAAGCCCTTTCATCGGCGGATGGCGCCGCGCGGGCGATCTCTACCGGGGCGATTCATCAACCGGCATTGGCCTCGATGCGGAGTCAAACCTTTGACGTTCCTGATGGACCACATGCCTCCAGTTCTGAAGGTCCGGTGGCTGGATCTCCGTTCCCGCACACACAGCCGGACGTTGCCGTGGCAATCGGCAACCCCTATCGAAGGCTGGATCAGGTTTCGAACGTTGGATCTCCTATCATTAGCGTTGGCGCCAATCGGATGACGGTGAGCCTGCACGATCCCTCTCTGGGTTGGGTAGAGATCAAGACGCAATCGACAGCAGGCCAAGTGGAGGCCGCGCTCGTAACCACGTCTGCTCAAACGCACCACGCTCTCACTGCCCAACTTCCCGATCTTGTCCAATTCCTATCGGACCGAGAAGTGAAAGTCAGCAGCGTCGCGATCGGGCAGCAGAACCTTGGAGAATTTGGGCGTAATGGCGGAGGTTCGGGCAGCGAACAAAAAGCGAGTCAATCCCATGTTTCCGATGACCCGCAATTAGGGTTCGATCCGCTGGCCGGAGTTGAATCCGGCGCTGGCGCGATCTTGGATTCCCATTCAACGAGATATATCAGCATCTTGGCATAGCTGGGCTAAGTCAAGATGAGTCAACAGGAGGCACAAATCGGCTATGCAGGTTCCTACATATCATGCAATTAACTCCCATCCGGGGGCGTGGACGCGCGGCCTGCCCGCGCGGACGACGACCGGGCAAGTTGCCAGCCCGTCGGCAACTTCGTCCTCCGACTCTTCATCCAGTGCTTCAACTTCAGACGCAACCGTCACGGCTAACGACTTCCTCGAACTCTTGGTTACAGAAATGAAAAATCAGGATCCCACCGCAAATACCGATCCCAATCAATACATTAATCAGCTTGTACAAGTGAACAGTTTAGAGCAGCTGATTCAGATCAATCAGGACTTGACCGGAGCATCAACCACAAGTGGCAGCCAGGGTTCCGGTCAAGTCTCTAAGGGAAATCTGAGCACCAATGTCTCAGATCATTCCAATCTAAGTCGTGCGGCCAGCCAAGTCTCAAGAGCCTTGGAACCGAAGCCGAATCCCCTCGTGCAATCCACACCCTCGCAATCCGCAAGCAAAATTCCTTCGCCTCTCTCTGCAGTGTTTCAATCTGCAGGGAAGCCGTAGGGAGAATCCATTCAAGCCGGGCCTCGAACAAGGGCGAGAACGCAAAGCTAAAGGAGAGAGTATGTCATCGTTTTCAATACCGTTAACAGGTCTCGAGTCGTCCTCTACGGCGCTCAACACCATCGCGAACAATCTGGCAAACATGAACACTACGGCCTTTAAGAGCCAGAATGTCAGCTTCAGCGATCTCTTTTATCAAGAGATCGGGAGCTCAGGGTCGGGAGACCCGCTTGAAGTTGGAGCGGGAACTCAGGTCGCCGCGACCTCCACCGACTTCACCGAAGGAAGCATTAACTCGACGGGTAGCGCAAATGATGTTGCGATCGATGGGAATGGCTTCTTCGTTCTTCAAAATGGAGGAAGCACTCTGTACACGCGGGACGGAAGCTTCACATTAAGTAACAATGGAGCTCTGACCAGCCAAGCCGGATTCCAGGTCATGGGCTATCCATCGATCAATGGTGCCGTAAACACGAATGCTCCCCTGTCGCCGATCCAGATTCCAGTGGGCCAGGCCCAACAGCCGGTCGGAACTTCAAACTTTTCCATGACAGCCAACCTGGACGCGTCCGCAGCAGTAGGAACCTCTGTGCCTGCGCAGGTCACGCTCTACGACTCACTTGGCGTCAGCCATGCCGCTACGATCGACTTTACCAAGACCGGTGCCAATACCTGGAACTACAACATCTCCTTGCCCGCTGGCGATGCAACGGGAGGGGCTAACCTGACCGGCAGCGTGACATTCGACTCGAACGGAAATCTGATCTTGCCTGCGAGCAACGTTGCTGGAATCGGCTTCACGGGCTTGGCGGACGGCGCCAGCAATATGACCCTAAACTGGAATCTGTATGGTTCTAACAACCAGCCGACGCTGACGCAGTTTGCGACGGCGTCCGACGTCTCGACAACCTTCCAGGATGGCTACGCGAGCGGGGAGTACACCGGCTACACGATTGATTCAAATGGCCTGGTCTCAGCGCACTTCAGCAATGGTGAGACATCGGCGGTAGGCCAACTCGCCCTGGCTAACGTGACCAACCTTAACGGCCTGCAGATACTCGGCGGCAATAACTACGAGACGACGCTTGCGTCGGGGCCAGCTAGCGTCGGCGTAGCGGGTGGTGGCGGACTGGGAACGTTTCAGGACGAAGCGCTGGAACAGTCGAACGTCAATATCTCGACTCAGTTCTCCAACCTGATCGTGGCGCAACAAGCTTACGAGGCAAGTTCAAAGGCTGTAACCACGTACGATACTGTTTCCCAGGACACCATCAACATGATTCACTGAGCAAAATCCACTGCGGCATAGATCGGCGGCTGAAACCAGCCATGTTTATCAGCCGCCAAAATCACCAGAATTTCTTAACGTCTTTTAATTCTCCTCGCTGACATTTCGGTCCCCGCCGTGCACTCCGAAGATCATCATGTCAACGGAACCTGCACCATTCTCTTCGATCAGTCCGTCTGCCGACCCCAATCCCGGTACTCCATCGACTACACAAACGGAAGATGTGAATGGTGCGCTGGCAACGAGAAGCGCCAACGAGTTGCCTCAATCCACCCCCCCCTCGATAGTGGCGGTCGATTCTCCTATGGCTGGTCTTCCCATGCAACTTGATGTGAGGGTACCGATTCCGTTCTTTCGAGTTGGGAACCTCGTGACCCTGGAAAAGGGTGCCGTGCTTGAGAGTCATTGGCACCACGCCGACGATGTTCCCTTGTGGTGTGGCGGGGCGCAGCTCGCGTGGACGGAATTTGAAGTGGTGGACCGAAAGCTAGCCGTTCGCCTGACGCGGATAAGCTAAGGAGTCTTCGAGATGATGGAAGGAGCTTTCGAAAGGCGTTCTCCAGGCTACCCAAATAGACTCATCGTGGGCCGGCGGATCTTGACCCTGACAAAGGCCGCGCTGATGAAGTTATTCGCGAGGCCTCGTTCCAGTCGGCGACTTGTTCTTGAAGAAAGGATTGCCATAGGGTCCAGGAAAGAACTGATCTTAGTAAATTGCTCTGGCCGGCGCATCCTGTTAGCTGCAACGGCAGACGCCGTTATCTCGCTGGGAGAGATTCTGCCCTGTCCGGACGGCAACTACCGCGAAGGGTCCGCAACGTCGACTCGACAGCAGGCGCATCTGTGAGCAACCTGCTCTGGCTGAGTGTTTCTACACCTCTCCCATTCCAAAGCTTGAACGCGCACGCGAATAGCAATAACTCCGTTCCGTGGACCATTGTCTTTACGCTGACCCTTCTTACGCTTCTTCCAGCGATCGTGCTGTCAATGACGCCCATGGTGCGGTTGCTGGTGGTGTTTCACTTTCTGCGTCAGGCATTGGGAACTCAGACTGCGCCCAGCAATCAGATATTGCTCGGCCTGGGCCTGATGATGAGTTGGTTCCTCATGCAGCCGGTTTTGCTCAAAGTCGAAAAGCAGGCGGTTGATCCATTTCGACAGGGTCAGATATCCGGATGGGAAGCCATCCAGCGCGGCTCCGATCCCCCGCGTCTGTACATGCTCCACTACGCACGGGAAAAGGATTTGGCGCTGTTTACCTCCGCAGCGATGGTAGGCCGTCCAAACAAGCCTGAAGACCTGCCGCTTCGTGTCGTTGTCCCTGCATACATGCTCTCGGAATTAAAGGCTGGTTTCGAAATAGGTGCGGTTCTATTCCTCCCGTTTCTTCTGGTGGATATGGTTGTCGCGTCCATCACTACTTCCATCGGCATGTTCCAGCTTCCTCCTGTAGTGATTTCCACGCCACTTAAGATACTGCTCTTTGTCATGGCAGATGGGTGGAACTTACTGGCGGGCTCCCTGCTCAGGAGCTTCTAGTGATGGGAACCGATCAGGTCGTGGAACTGATGCGCCACTTGTTACGGGAAGCGCTGGTGATAAGTGCTCCAGTCTTGATCATGGCGAGTTTAACCAGCTTCATGCTTAGCCTGGTGCAGACCCTGACATCACTTCAGGAGCAGACGCTAACGACGGTGCCTCGTCTTTTGATGGTCGTGATTCTCATTCTCGTCGCCCTTCCCTGGTTCGCCAGAAGACTCGTTTGGTACACGGTTCTGTTGCTCAACGATTTTCACCGCTACCTGGGATGACGATCACATCTGCGCCACTCACGGGAGGAATCGACTGGCCGCGGTTTCTGTCTGCCATGGTGCTTGTCATCATTCGTTTGAGCGGATTGGTGGTCTTTGCTCCAGTCTTCTCTTCTGAGGCCATTCCGTCACGCGTCAAAGTGCTATTTGTACTTACGACCGCCATTGTGCTTGCCCCAATCGTTTCGGCACTCCCTCTGGCGCAGCCCGGTCTCGGCGTCGTACCGGTTGTAGGG
>Ga0335073_10001811_pt1 | contig 28922 bp, 33 predicted proteins | sample Lox_Sample_22_FD_207093 | JGI IMG/M metagenome (GOLD analysis project Ga0335073, IMG submission 207093) | Soil microbial communities from Loxahatchee National Wildlife Refuge, Florida, United States - Lox_Sample_2.2 | ecosystem: Environmental > Terrestrial > Soil > Wetlands | place: USA... | reverse complement strand
TCGGCCCGACCAGCCCGGCGGCGACGTCCTCGCCCAAGGCCGGGCTGGGGGCGATCAAGCCCCTCCCGGACCAGGGGGTCCAGGCGGCCCCGCTGCCGGGCAAGTCCGCCGGGACGCCGTGGACCGCCATCGTCCTCGCGGTACTCGCCGCCATGGCCCTGGTGGGCGGGGTCATCGCGATCGTGGCCCCGCCGGCGCACCGGAGCCTGACGGCGCATGCGGCCGACCAGGCCGGGCGGCGCCGGCCGCTGAGCCTGGCCAGCGCGCTGCTCGTGGTGGTCGCGGCCGCGATCGTCGGGCTCGCGCTGTACCGGCTGCTATCCCACACCTCGGGTCTGGACCTGGGGGCCGGCTGGGCGACGGTCGGCATCGCGTTCGGCGCGGCCTGCGCGTTCGTGCTGGTGGTACCGGGCGTGAGCCGGATCGGGATGCGCCGGTGGCGCTGGATCCGGGCCCGCGACGACGCAAGCCGGGCTCATGCCGCCTGGCGCGAGCTCCGCGACGACCTGCAGGACCTCGGGGTGGGCTGCGCGCCGAGCGAACCGCCCCGGACGCTGGCCGGCCGGGTCACCGCCGGGCTGCCCGAGCGCGCCCGCGAAGCGGTCCGCAGGCTCGCGCTGGCCGAGGAACGGGCCAGCTACGCAGCACGGCCCGCCGGATCGGCCACCCTGAAACGCGACGCGGCCGTCGCCCGCCGCGGCCTCGCCGCCTCCGTACCGCGGGCCACCCGCTGGCGGGCCAGGATCTTCCCGACCTCGGTGCTGACTGCGGCCGCGGACCTGGCCGCCCGGGCCCCCGACCGGCTGGCCGCCCTGGTCACCCGCCGCTGGACCGAACGCAGATCAACGAGCTGACCGGGCCGGCCTCGGTGTTTCCTTTCAGGTAGGTTCGGCGTGGCGGAACGGGCGGTCGCTACATCCGGCGGTCGCCCTCCTGCCGACGGCGCCACCGTTCTTCCATCCGCTCCATGAGCCGGGCCCGCCAGCCTGCCCGGGAGTGGCCGGGCCCGGCCGCCGGGGCCGGGCTGATCTTGGCCCGGGCGGGCCGCACCCGCGCTACGTGCCGCCGCCAGCTGACGACCGCCCACAGCAGCGACAGCAGCATGACCGCACCGCCGGCCGGCTCCAGGTACAGACGATGGGTCACTACCCCGGCCGCGAGCGCGCCGGCGCCGATCAGGATGCCGATGAACGCTTGCACAAGCTTGCGCTTGTAGTGCACCCGAGGATCGCTGGAGCGTACGAGACGCCCGAACTTCGGATCCTCCCTGTAGAGCGCTTGCTCGATCTGCTCCAGCTGGCGCTGCTCGTGTTCAGAGAGCGGCACGACGCCTCCCATAAAAACCCATGCGCCCGGCACGTGTGTGGTGACCTTCACCTCACATACCCGGTTCTTTTTCCAGAATACGAGCGTAGACACACCGCTTGGAAGAGCGGACCCGGTAGCGGGTCAGAAAGGCTCCCGACCAGGGCGGTCCGGAGCATCCGGATCCTGCACCAGAGCGGCCGGCCGGATCGCGCCGGCCCCGAACCGGCGGGCGATCCGGTCCACGGCCTGTTCCGCTTCCCGCCAGCCAGTCGGCCTGTCGTCGAAGGTCAGCTGGGTGTTCGCCTCCGCGGCCGGCACCAGGCCGGATACCCGGACGCCGACCAGCCGCAGCCGGGCCCCCCGGTCGAGCCCGGACGACTCGTACAGCGAGCAGGCTGTGGTGTATATCTCACGAGCCACGTCGGTGGGATGGGGCAGGGTACGGGACCGGGTCATCGTCTTGAAGCTGGCCAGCCGGAGCTTGACCGACACCGTCCGGGCCACGTACCCGGCCTCGCGCAGCCCGTGCGCCGTCCGCCCAGACAGCCTGAGCAGCTCTTTTCGGATCCGGCCTGGGTCATCGATGTCCTCGGCGAAGGTCTCTTCCGCTCCGATGCTCTTCTCCCGCGCGTGCGGCGTGACCTGACGCTCATCCCGGCCCCAGGCCAGCGCGGCCAGGTGCGCGCCGTGCGCGGCGCCCAGCTCGCGCTGCAGCGTGTCGAGCGGAGTGTGCGCGATGTCACCTACCGTCCGCAGTCCCAGGCGGGCGAGCACCTCCCCGGCCCGCTCCCCGACTCCCCACAACGCGGCCACCGGCAGCGGATGAAGAAAATCGAGGAGCCCGGCCCGCGGCACCACCAGCAGGCCGTCCGGCTTGCAGCGGGCCGAGGCGATCTTGGCCACGAACTTGCAGGACGCGACGCCGACCGAGCAGGTGATGCCCTGCTGGTGCTGGACCTCGGCCCGGATGCGGGCGGCGATCGCGGCGGGCGGGCCGAGCCGGCGGACCGCACCGGAAACGTCGAGGAACGCCTCGTCCAGGGCGAGTGGCTCGACCTCGGGCGTGACCCCACGGAAGATGGCCATGACCTCCTTCGAGGTCGCAGCGTAGACCTGGTGCCGGGGCGGGACGAACATCGCGTGCGGGCACAGCCGCCGGGCCCGCTGGACCGGCATGGCCGAGCGGACCCCGAACGCGCGCGCCTGATACGACGCGGACAGCACCACGCCACGCCCGCCGGTGCCGCCCACGATGACCGGCTGGCCCGTGAGCTCCGGCCGGTCCCTGATCTCCACGCTGGCGTAGAAGGCATCCATGTCCACGTGCAAGACGTGACAGCCGGCGTCATCGGGCGCGTCCGCTGGGATCATGGTGTTAAGCGGTGGCCGAGGACGTGCAGCTGGGCGGCGATGTCGCGCAGCGGCGGGATGCTGGCGGCGGTCTCCTCGAGTGCGCGCAGGTCCTCGGGGGCGGCTGCGTCGCCCTCCAGCAGTGCGCCAGGGATCAGCCCGCCGAAGATGCGCAGCCCATGCGCCTCCCCCGCCCGCAGCCCGGCCTCTTCGACCAGCGCGGTCAGTTCGGGCAGCGTGAACCGGCGCGGGGTGCAGGCCGCCGAGTCGGTCAGCATCCTGCGAGCCTCGGCGAAGCGGCCGGCCAGGGCCCGCTGCAGGACCGCGGCGACCGCGTTGGACGCGAGCACGCTCACCGTGGCGGACGGCCGGAGCACGCGCGCGATCGCGTTCATCGCCTCGGCCGGCTCCTCGACGTACTCCAGCACGTTGTGGCAGATGACGAGGTCGGCCGTGGCCGGGCCCGCGACGCTGTCCAGGCTGCCCGCTTCGCCCTGCACCGAGGTCAGGCGCGCGCCCGCCTCGGCGGCGCGCCGCTGGGCGGCCGCGAGCGCGTCCGGGCTCGGGTCAACGACGATGACGTTGTGCCCGAGGGCGGCGAACGGCACGGCCAGCCCGCCGGTTCCCCCGCCCACGTCGACGATGTCCAGGGCCGCCCGGCCGGTGGCCGCCGCCCGGGCGGAGACAATCGCGCTCAGCACGTCCCAGACAAGGGAGGAGCGGACGCCGTCCCGCCTGAAGTCCACGGCCACGCGAGCCTCCTTCCGGAGTCAAATGTAGTGCCCGGCGGCCCGGAGCGGCTCAGAAAGCCAGCGTCGCGCCCGGACCGGCGATTATTACGGTCTGCTTTCACGTCACCAGATTTCGCTACTTTCCGTACTTGGCCGGTGAACCTCCGTGACCGATTCGCCGTTCATATAACCGTGCAGAACTCTCATCGTCTTCTTAGCCCAACCTCGTGGCATCTCCAGCGCGCATGCACCCGGCCACCGTATGCTCTTCGCCATGGCTGAGCACCTCGAGTTGCCTCGCCCCTGGCGGCTGATGCTGACCGCAGGCTGGAACCTGGCCGAATCCCTTGGCATCCCCGTCGCCGGATACTTCGTCGGTGCCGAGCTGGGCGGGCGGAATGCCGGGATGCTGGCGGCGACCGGCGTGGTCTGGCTGACCGTGATCGGCCGCAAGGTCCTGACCCGCAGCGTCCCCGGCCTGCTGACGATCTCGGCCCTGGTGCTCACCTTGCAGACGGCCGTGGTGCTCGTCACCGGCAGCATGCTGTTCTTCCTGCTCCAGTTCCCGCTGGCCAACCTCGGCCTGTGCGTGCTGTTCGCGCGGACCGCGCCCACCCGCAAGCCGCTGGTGGCTCAGCTGGCCGCCGAGGTGGTGGCGCTGCGCCACCCGTCCCACCACCCCGGGTTGCACCGGTTCTTCCAGGGCGCGACCTGGCTGTGGGCCGGGATCTTCGCCGTGTCGACCGCGGGCCTGGGGGCGGCCATGGCCCTGGAGCCGGTCAAGGCCTTCATGCTCCTCACCACCGCGGTCACCATCGGCGGCATCATCGCGGGCACGGGAGCGTCGGCGTTCTGGTTCTTCCGGGTCTTGCGCCGCTCCGGCCTGCGCGTCCGCTTCGCCCAGCCCTGAGCCTGCCGGGGTCAGACCTGCAGGGAGGGCTTGAGCTCGGCGATGCGGGCCAGGAGGCCGTTGACGAAAGCGGGGGACGCGTCGGTGGACAGGTCCTGGGCGAGCAGGACGGCCTCGCTGATCGCCACGCCGTCGGGCACGTCCGGGGCCCACAGCAGCTCGTAGACGCCGATCCGCAGCACGTTCCGGTCCACGGCCGGCATCCGGTCCAGGGTCCAGCCCTCAGCGAACTCCGCGATCAGCTCGTCGATCCGGGCCGCGTGCTCGGTCACGCCGCGGACCAGCTCGGCGGCGTAGGCGGACACCGGCGGGCTGGCCAGCTCGATGCGCTCGGCGAGCAGGTCCAGGACGGGCGCATCGCGCAGTTCGGCCTCGAACAAGATGTCCAGGGCCCGCTTGCGCGCCTTGCTGCGAGCGGGCACCTAGGCGCCCCTCGCGAGCCAAAGGGCCGCGGCGTCGACTGGACTGACGAGCGACGAAGGAGCGAGGAGGGAAGGAGACGCCTCGAAAGCGGCCCGGAGGCGAGCGAGCATTAGGCTCTGCCGAGGTACTGGCCGGTCCTGGTGTCGACCTTGATCTTCTCCCCGGTCGAGATGAACAGCGGGACCGCGATGGTGGCGCCGGTCTCGAGCGTGGCCGGCTTGGTCCCGCCGGTCGAGCGGTCACCCTGCACGCCGGGATCGGTCTGGCTGATGGTCAGCTCGACGGCGGCGGGCATGTCGACGTACAGCGGCGTGCCGTCGTTGAAGGCGACCGTGACGGTCTGCTCCTCCAGCAGGTAGTTCGCCGCGTCGCCGACCACGTCGGCCGGGATGCGGGGCTGGTCGTAGTCCTGCGTGTCCATGAAGACGAAGTCCGCGCCCTCGCGGTACAGGTACTGCATCTCGCGGCGGTCGATGGTGGCCACGTCAACCTTGACGCCGGCGTTGAAGGTCCGGTCGACCACCTTGCCCGAGGTCACGTTCTTCAGCTTGGTACGCACGAAGGCGGGGCCCTTGCCCGGCTTGACGTGCTGGAACTCGACGACGGTCCACAGCCCGTGGTCAATGTTCAAGGTCATGCCGTTCTTCAGGTCGTTCGTGGTGGCCACGTTCGGTCTCCAGATAAAAGGACGAGAAGCTCTCTCGTCGTCGTCGTGAGGATCTGGGCCAGGCCCGTCCCGTCGGCCCCCACGACAAGAACGTCCTCGATCCGGACTCCGCCCCTGCCGGGCAGGTAGACACCAGGCTCGACGGTGACCGGGACCCGCTGGGCAAGCTTACCCGTTCTTCCGTACCCGATCGCCGGCGCCTCGTGCACCTCAAGCCCGACGCCGTGCCCGAGGCCGTGCTGGAAGTGCTCGCCGTGCCCGGCGTCGCGGATCATGTCCCGCGCCGCGGCGTCCACGTCGGCCACGTCCGCGTTCGGCCGGGCGGCCTCGATCCCGGCCCGCTGGGCGGCCGCGACCAGATCGTAGATCTCCCGCTGCCAGCCGGCGGGCTCACCGAGGGCGACGGTCCGGGTCATGTCCGCGTGGTAGCCGCCGTACAGAGCGCCGAAGTCCATGGTGATCAGGTCGCCGCGGCGCAGCGGCCGGTCGGTGGGCGCGTGATGCGGGATGGCGCCGTTCGGCCCGCTGGCCACGATGGTGCCGAAGGCCGGGTGCTCGGCGCCCAGGTCGACCATCCGCCGGTCCAGCGCCGCGGCCAGCTGGCGTTCGGTCAGCCCCGGCCGGATCAGCACGAAGGTGTCGGCCAGGGCCTGGGCACTGATCCGGCAGGCGGTGGCCAGCAGCTCCAGCTCGGACGGATCCTTGACCGTCCGCAGTTCCTCGATTTTTCGGCCGAACGGGACCGTGGTGACACCGTCCGCGGCAGCGGCGAGCTCCGCGTGGCGCTCGACCGTCATCTCGTGCGCCTCGAAGGCCACCGTGTGCAGGCCCCGGCTGGTCATCTCCGCGGCCAGCCGCGGTTCGATGAACCGCTCGACGACCAGCTCCAGGTCCGGGCAGTCACGCTGGGCGGCCAGCGCGTACCGCGAGTCGGTGGCCAGTACCGCCGGCCCGCTGGCCAGCAGCAGCAGCGCGGCGTTCGAGCTGGCCAGGCCGGTCAGGTAGCGGACGTTCGGACCCGAGGTGATGAGGGCCGCATCCGTGCCGGCCTCGGTGACCAGCTGCCCGGCGGCGGCCCGCCGGGCCGCGTGAATCTCTGCCATGTGCTGAACTCTACGCAGGGTGCAACCTCCGGCACCGCTGCGGGTGAGTATGGGCATGAGAGTCGTGCGGACCAGATCGGCCGAGGCGCTCAGCGACGGGGACCTGATCGAACGGTCGCTGGCCAACCCGGCCTGCTTCGCGGTGATCTTCGACCGGCACGCGGACGAGATCCTGCGCTACGCGCACGCCCGGCTCGGCCCCGACCTGGCCGAGGACGTGGTCGCGGAGACGTTCCTGGCCGCGTTCTCCCGCCGGGACCGCTACGACACCGCGCGGTCCGACGCGCGGCCGTGGCTGTACGGGATCGCGGTCAGGCAGATCGGCAGGCACCGGCGGGCCGGGGCGCGGCAGCTGCGGCTCCTCCGGTCCCTGCCGGCCGAGCCGCCCGGCGAGGACGCGAGCGGCCGCGCGGCCGAACGGGTGACCGCGCAGGCCCTGCGGCCCCGGCTGGCCGAGGTGCTGGCCGGGCTGTCCCGCGCCGATCGCGAACTGCTCCTGCTCATCGCCTGGGCGGGCCTGAGCTACGCGGAGTCGGCGGAGGCGCTGGGCGTGACCGTCAGCGCGGTCAAATCCCGGCTGAACCGGATCCGGACCAGGACCCGCCAGGCCCTGGGCGGGGCCGATCCTACGAGCGTTTACGAGGGAGACCAGTGATGGATGAGATCACCATGTTCAGCGAGATCAGGCCGGCCCCGCCGGAGGAGACCGAGGCGGTCCGCGAGCGGGCGCGGGCCCGGCTGGAGGGGGCGCTGCGCGAGCCGGTCCGGCCGAGCCGGAGGTGGCGCAGGCCGGTCCTGCTGGCGGGGGTGGCGGCCGCCGCGGCGGCCTGCGCCGCGATCGTCGTCCCCGCGGTCCTCCCGGCCGGGAGCAGCGGATCGGTCGTCACCGCGGCCTGGGCCGTCCAGCGCGATTCCGGCGGCACGGTCACCGTCACGCTCAAGGACGTGTTCGACCTCGGCGGGCTGCAGCAGGCGCTGAACAGCGCGGGGATCCCGGCCCGGGTGATCACCGTTGCGACGAACCCGCCGGCCTACACCGGGCCTCTGGTGGCGCCCAGCCCGGCCAGCCAGGTGACGGTGAGCGGGTGCTTCTACCCGGCCACGGGCAGCTCCTTCGCGCCCGCTCCGGTCCAGCAGGCCGTGGTGACCCAGGTCACCACGGCGCCGGGGAGCCTGATCAGGGCGCTGTACGTCATCCACCCGTCGGCCATGCCGCAGGGTTCGGTGCTCCTGGTCCAGGGCGTGGCCATCGGCGGTCAGGGGCCGAGAACCCTGGGCCAGAAGGCTGCGGCCGACGCCATCGAGGTGGTGTCGTTCCCGGCCCCGGCGGTCCTGGCCGGCGACAGCCTGCCGCCGAGCTGCACCTGGCAGATCGTGGCCACGCTCCCGTTCAAGCTGGTGACGGGCGGGAGGGCTACGAAGTAAGGGCGCGGACCTGCTCGAGGAGGCGGATCCGGGCCTGGTGGGTGGGCGCCAGCGGGGTGACGTTGAGGGTGGTCACCCCGGCGTCGCGGTAGGCGGCCAGGCGCTCGGCCACGTAGGCCTTCGGGCCGATCAGCGTGATCCGCTCGGCGAGTTCGGCCGGGACCAGGGCCTCGGCCTCGGCCTTGCGGCCGTCCAGGTAGGCGTCCTGGATCGCCTGGGCCTCGGCCTCGTAGCCGAGCCGGCCGGCCAGGTCGTGGTAGAAGTTACGGCCCCGGGCGCCCATCCCGCCGATGTACAGGGCCAGCTCGGGCCGGCTCAGATCGCGCAGGCTGGTCACGTCGTCGCCGATGGCCAGCGGGGCGTGCGCGATCACGTCCAGCGGGCCGAGCGCGGGGTCGCGCCGGGCGCGGCCCGCGGCCACCGCGTCGCCCCATACCGCGCCGGCCCTTTCCGGCACGTAGAAGATCGGCATCCAGGATTCGGCCAGCTCGGCGGCGAGCTCGACGTTCTTCGGGCCGATGGCGGCCAGGGCGATCGGGATGGCATCGCGGACGGGGTGGTTGATCAGCTTGAGCGGCTTGCCCAGCCCGGTCCCTCCCGGCAGCGGGAGCTGGTAGTACTTGCCCTGGTAGGTCAGCCGGTCGCGGCGCCAGACCATCCGGCAGATCTCGATGATCTCGCGAGACCGCCCGATCGGCGCGTCGTACGGGACGCCGTGCCAGCCCTCGATCACCTGCGGACCAGAGGCGCCGAGACCCAGGGTGAACCGGCCGCCCGAGACGTAGTCCAGCCCGGCCGCGGTCATCGCGAGCAGCGCGGGCGTGCGCGAGTACAACGGCAAGATTCCCGACGCGATCTGCATCCGCTCGGTCTTGGCCGCGATGAAGCCGAGCTGGCTCACCGCGTCGAAGCTGTAGGCCTCCGGCACGAACACGATGTCGACCCCGGCCCGCTCGAAGTCGGCCAGCTCCCCCACGGTCTCGGCAAACCCGCCCGAATAGCTCAGGAACATTCCTATCCGCATGCGATCAGCCTTCCCGGGTGCGGGCACCCACGATCCGTTCGGTCAGATAAGAGGAGAGGAGCGGCTACGGCGAGGATGTCGTCGGTGACGGCCTCGGGCGTGCGGCCGTCGGTGGGGACGGTCAGGGTGGCGAGGCCGGCGTAGAGCGGGAGCCGGCGCCGGTAGGTGGCGGCCAGGTCGGGGCGGGACAGCAGCGGGCGCCCCTGGTCGCCGCCGACCCGCGCCATGGCCTGGTCGTAGGAGACCTCGAGGTAGACGACCTGAGCGGTCGCCAGCCGGTCGCGGGTCCCGGGGTGCTCGGCGGCGCCGCCGCCCAGGGCCAGCACCAGGGCGGGGCCGTCCAGCAGGCCGGCGATGACGTGGTGCTCGAGGGCGCGGAAGGCGGGCTCGCCGTCCTCGGCGAAGATCTGCCGGACCGGACGGCCGGCGCGCTGCTCGATCACCTCGTCGCTGTCGGTGAACGGGAGGCCGAGGCGGCCGGACAGCAGGTGCCCCACGGTGGTCTTCCCGGCCCCCATGAAGCCGACCAGGACGATCATGCCCCGGCCCGCTTGGCGCGGTCGGCCACCAGCTCGGCGATGGCCTGCAGGGCCAGCTGGTAGGACACCAGGCCGAACCCGGCTACGGTCCCGTCGGCGACGGCGGCCACCACCGAGGTGTGCCGGAACGACTCGCGCGCCGCCGGGTTGGAGATGTGCACCTCGACCAGCGGGGCGGTCCGCATGGCCAGGGCGTCGCGGAGCGCATAGGAGTAGTGCGTGAACGCGGCGGGGTTGATCACCACCGGCATCCGGGCGTCGGCGGCCTCGTGGACCCAGCTGATCATCTCCGCCTCGTCGTCAGTCTGCCGGACGTCCACGTGCAGGCCGAGCGCGCGGCCGGTCGAGCGGCACAGGTCGGCCAGCTCGTCGAACGACACCGAGCCGTAGATCTCCGGTTCCCGGATGCCGAGCCGGCCGAGGTTCGGGCCGTTGAGCACGAGCACCTGCGTGATCACGTGGAAACCTCCCGGTAGGCGTCCTTGAGGAGTTCCTCGGACGGGCCGTCGAGGATCGCGGGGCGGGCCAGGCCGTCGAGGACGACCAGCCGGAGCCGTGTTGCGGGGGGGTCCAGGGGGGTCGTCCCCCCGGGGCCAGCAGGGCGGGCCTTCTTGTCCACGCTCATGGCCTCGCGCAGGTCCGGCCACGCGCCCGGCCGGTAGGAGGTGGGGAGGCCGACGCTGGCCAGCACGTCCCGGTGGAGCTTGCTGGTCTGGTCGTCGAGCCGGCCGGCCAGCCGGGCCAGCTCGGCGACGTACACCATGCCGATGGCCACCGCGTCCCCGTGCCGGAACCGGTACCCCTCCACCCGCTCGATGGCGTGGCCCAGGGTGTGCCCGTAGTTCAGGATCTCCCGCGGGCCCTGCTCGGTCAGGTCGTCCGACACCACGCCCGCCTTGACCCGGATGGCGCGCTCGATCAGCTCGCGGGCGTGCCGTCCGTGCGGCACCGTGCTGCCGCCGGGGTCTTCCCGGATGAGATCGATGATGACCGGGTCGGCGATGAAGCCGGCCTTGATCACCTCGGCCAGCCCGGCTACGTAGTCGGCCCGGGGCAGCGTCTCGAGCGTGGCCAGGTCGGCGAGCACGCCAGCCGGCGAATGGAACGCGCCGACCAGGTTCTTGCCCGCCGGGATGTCGATCGCGGTCTTGCCGCCCACCGCGGCGTCGGCCATGCCCAGCAGCGTGGTCGGGACCAGGACGACCTGGACGCCGCGCAGCCAGGTGGCGGCCACGAAGCCGGCCAGGTCGGTGGTGGCACCGCCGCCGAGGCCGACGATGCAGTCGGACCGCGTGAGCCTATGGCCGGCTAGGCTCGACCATAGTTTGGCGGCAACGTGCATAGTCTTGCAGGCTTCACCGTCAGGGACTGGTTCGGTCTGGACGGTGAGCCCGGCCGCCCTGAGGGCCCCGCGGGCCGGGCGGGCGATCTCGCCGAGGCCTTCGGGGTGGATGACGACGACCGTCCTGGCTTGTTCCGGGATCAGGCCGGGCAGCTCGCCGAGCACCCCGGCGCCGACCACCACCTGGTAAGGCGAGCCGCCGTCCGAGGGCCGGACGTCGATCCTGGTCACGGTCATCGCGGTGGCCCGCCCAGGATCGCCGTGATCTGCTCGGCCACCTCGTCGGGGTCCAGGTCGTCGGTCTTGACCGTGACCGTGGCCAGCCGTTCGTAGAGCGGGCGGCGTTCCTCCAGCATGGCGCGGAGCCGGCCGCGCGGGTTCCCCGGGATGACGACCCGAGGCCGGTCCAGGCCCAGGCGGCGGGCGACGGTGCTGAAGTCGGCGGCCAGGTAGACCACGGGCAGGTCGTCGAGCCGGTGCTGGAGGCCCGGGTCCAGGACCGCGCCGCTGCCCAGGGCGAGCACCCCGTCGTGCTCGCGCAGCGCGCGCGCCGCCGCTTCGCGTTCAAGCTGGCGGAAGGCCGGCTCGCCCTGCTCGATGAAGATGTCGCTCACCGGCTGGCCGGTGGCGGCCGAGATGTCGGCGTCGGTGTCACGGAAGCTGGTGCCGAGGCGTTCGGCCAGGAGCGGGCCGACGGCGGTCTTGCCCGCGCCGGGCGGGCCGATCAGCACGGCTACGGGGCCCGTGGTCATGAGATCACCAGGGCCTTGAGGTAGCTCTCGGCGTTGCGGCGCATCTCCTCAGCCGAATCGCCGCCGAACTTCTCGATCGCGGCCTCGGCCAGCACGAGCGCCACCATGGCCTCGGCCACCACGCCGGCCGCCGGGACCGCGGTCACGTCGCTGCGCTGGTTGATCGCCTTGGCCGCCTCGCCGGTGCTGGTGTCGACGGTGTCCAGGGCACGCGGCACGGTGGAGATGGGCTTCATCGCGGCCCGGACCCGGAGCGGTTCGCCCGTGCTCATGCCGCCCTCGATGCCGCCGGCCCGGTTGGTGCGCCGGGCGATCCCGTTCTCGGTGGCCTCGATCTCGTCGTGCGCTTGTGAGCCTCGGCGCGTCGCGGTGGTGAAGCCGTCCCCGACCTCGACGCCCTTGATGGCCTGGACGGACATCAGCGCGCCGGCCAGCCGGCCGTCGAGCCGGCGGTCCCAGTGGGTGAAGCTGCCGAGCCCGGGCGGCAGGCCGAAGGCCAGCACCTCGACAACGCCGCCCAGGGTGTCGCCGTCCTTCTTGGCGGTCTCGATCTCGGCCACCATGGCCTGGCTGGTCGCGGGGTCGGCGCAGCGCACGGGGTCGGCGTCGATGGCTGGCCTGTCCTGCGGCGCGGGCATCGTGCTGGCCGGGGCCTGGATCGTGCCGATGGCCACCACGTGGCTGAGGATCTCGACGCCGAGCACCTGGCTGAGCAAGCGCCGCGCCACCTCGCCCAGGGCGACCCGGGCGGCCGTCTCCCGCGCGCTGGCGCGTTCCAGGACGGGCCGGGCGTCGGTGTGGCCGTACTTCTGCATGCCGGCCAGGTCGGCGTGCCCGGGACGCGGCCGGGTCAGCGGCGCGTTCCTGGCCTGGCCGGCCAGTTCGCCGGGGTCCACGGGGTCGGCGGCCATGACCGTTTCCCACTTGGGCCATTCGGTGTTGGCGATCCTGATCGCGACCGGCCCGCCGAGCGTGCGGCCGTGCCGGACGCCGCCGGTGAGCTCGACCTCGTCCTGCTCGAAGCTCATCCGCGCGCCCCGGCCGTAACCGGCCCGCCGCCGGGCCAGCGCGGCGGCGAGGTCCTCGGTGGTCAGGTTTATCCCGGCGGGCACGCCGTCGCAGATCGCGACGAGCGCGCGCCCGTGCGATTCACCCGCGGTCAGCCAGCGAAACATGCACCTGATCCTAAGGGGTGATCACTCGGCGATGACGACCTCGATGCCGCGGCGGAGGCGCGCGCCGAGCCGGGCCGCCAGTCCGGCCGCGGCCCGGTTTACCGCTGGTCCGGTTTGCGCTGGCCCGGTTTGCGCTGGCCCGGTTTTCGGGGCCGTCCTGGCTCTGGTCTTGGCCAGATACAGCGTAACGGCCAGGTCGGTGTGGTCCGCGCGGCCGGGGGCCAGGCTGAAGCCCGCGATGGCGGGTTCGGCGGCGATGGCGGCCTGGACTTCGGCGCGGACGTCGGGGTCCTCGTACGGCGGCGGCGCCGGCTGCCCGGCGGCCAGCGCGGCCAGCCGGGCACCCTCGACGGCCAGCGGCACCGGTCCGGCCACGTCGATGACGACCGCGCAATCCTCGGCGACGGCCGCGCGCCACACCCGGTCGGCTTCGGCCGGTACCGGGCGGGCGTCCGGGCGCCACCGGGCCAGCGCATCCAGCCCGGTGAAGGCGAGCACCGCCAGCCTCCCGTCCCGGCCGATCAGTTTGGGCAGCACCATCTCGCTGTCCTTGTCACCCTGCCCCGGGACGGCCCCGTCGGCCAGGACGGCGATCACGGGAACGAGCAGCCGGGCGGCGGCCAGGGCGCCGAGGGCGGACTGCTCGCTGCCCTGCCCGCACTGGTAGGCGGCGAGCGCTTCGGTCACCCGGGGGTCGGCCGCGCCGCGGTCTTCGCGGAACTGCTGCCCGCCAGGATTCAGGTGGCCAGACACGTGACCGACCCTACGGCACGGGCCGCCTGGGTGAGCCGCGCAGGTCCTCACCCGTCCCGTGCGCGCCCGCTTTCGCTCATCAGTTCCATCATCCGGAAATGATTGTGGTTGATCTCAGCTTTGTGGTCGATTGGTGGCGCTCTGGCACTACTGATCCACCGCGAAGCCCGGATCAACCACAGAAATGGGGCACGTGAGGTCAACGGGGCCCGCGCGACGAGATGACCACGGACGGTCCGGCAAGAGGGGCACTGGCCTGCGGGGCGCCGACCAGGCCGTCAACCAGACGTCCTGAACGCCGGTCAACTACCCACAGTAATAATCCTCTGAATGAGGCGCTTTCCCGCTAATCGCCGTCATTAACTAGGCACAATCAGTTGTGCGGGGAGTTCGGCGCTAACGGAAAGGGAGCTTGGTGAGCCAGCCCGAACGGGTGCCCGCGATCGCCCCGGGCACGCCGATGTGGAAGGCCGTGCCGCCACGCCTGGTGGGTCCCTACCTGAACGGGCAGCGATCGGTGCTGGCCGGCTACGTCTACCGCGCCCAGGATGTCCGGTTCCACAATCCCGCCGAGGCTTACCTCGCGCTCAGCCTCGGCTGGGAGGATTCCGAATTCACCCCGGCCATGAACGAGCTGTACCTGCTGTGCTGGATGGCCCGGACGGTCGACGGCTACCAGCAGGCCTCGGGCCCGGGCGCGGGTGAGTTCTACCTCGAGCCGATCCCCATACCGGTCGGAGCCGGCATGTGCCGGCTGGGCGCCGACGGCGACGAGCTGGTGGCCCGGTACGACGGCCTGGCCTGGCATCCCGCGGAGCCCTGAGCCATGCGCTTGCGGCTGATGGCAACGTACCTCGGCGTCCCGTACCAGGCGGGCCTCGGCCCGGACGGCACCGAGGCGACGCTGTTCTCCCCCGGCCCCCCGCCGGATGAGCTCGGGTTCACACCCGCCGACGGGCACTGGCGTAAGCAGGTCAGCGTCACCGACCTCGGTGCGCTGTGGCAATCACGGCCGGTGGGCGACTACCGGGGCGAGCCGTGCCTGGTGCTCGACGACCTCGGCGACCGGCTGCACATCGCCTACCTGGGGCGGGACGCCGCGCGCGCCGCGCAGCTGGGCTACTGGGAGATCGACCGCGAGGTCTTCGAGGTCGTGGTGGCGCGGAACGAGGTCACCGGCCTGACCGAGGAACGGGTGGACTTCCCGCTGGCCGCGGCCACGTTCGGTGACTACCCGGAGCCGGCGGAAGAGCCCCGGATCGAGGTCGATCCCGCACATGACCAGCTGGCTGGATATGCCGGCCCCGATCACGCGTCCCGTATGCCGGACCGGATGGCCGCCTGGCACGGGTCGCCCGAGCCGTGGCCCGGGCCGCCCCCCGCGCCGGAGGACAGCGCCGAGGGCCGGCCTTCGGGGTTGTCGCCGGAAGGCGAGGCTCAGCCGGCCCGCGAGCGGTGGCCCGAGCCATGGGGCGAGCGCGAACCGGAGCCCGTATCCGAAGCGGACCCGGCCCCGGGGCCGGACCCGGGGCCGGACCCGGACCCGGGGCCGGACTCGGACCCGGGGCCGGGGCCGGGCCGGCGCACCGGCCGCAAGGACCGCATCTCGCCCGAGTCGGTCTTCGCCGAGCTGCTGGCCCTGGCCGCCATTCCGCGGGCCGCGTACGCCGTCGACGAGGAGGTACCAGGCGCGATGTGCTTGGTGGAGGCCGACGGCGGCTTCGAGGTGTTCAGCCGGACCGACGACGCGCGGCTGGAGGTGCACTTCTTCGAGGACGAGGAAGCGGCCTACTTTTACCTCTTCGGCGTGCTGGCCGCTGAGGCTGTCCGCAGCGGTCGCCTCGGGCCCAACGGGTCGGCCCGGGCCAACGGACATCACAAGCCAGAAAACGTTTCGAAGTACTTACGAGACGGAAAGTTACCCAACCAGGCAGCTCATCCAGCTAGGGTTTATTTAGCCGGCGGGGCTGACGGTCCCCCGCTCCCCAAGCAGCCCCGTCGGCCTCCCGAAGCTCAAGCTGGCAAATTCATCATGCGTATCACAAATCGGTTTCTTTGCCTTTAGTGGGCAAATCGTTATTAGCTTCACGACAGGGCCGATTAGGCACCGCCGCCGCCCAGGTACTGTGGCGGGCGTGGCTGGGTCACGCGGCAGGCGAGCCTGGATGGCCGGCGAGGACGTGCGGCCGCCGCTGATCACCACCGGGGTCGCCAGCCTGGCCGTCCGGGACGTGCTGCGCGGACCGCGCCGACCCGGCAAGGTCCTGGCGGCCTTGCCGCATGCGATCTGCCTGGAATTCACCGACCTGGTTCCCGAGCCGCGGGTCATCACCATCTCGCCGCCCGACGCCCTCCGGCTGCCGAACGCGATCATCACCGGTCCGTGGCAGGCGCGCACGTCAGCAGAGTGCTGGGCGGGTGAGAGCCGGGTCCTGGCCTGCGGGCTGGACATCCGGATCATGCGCTGGTGGGACCCCTCCCCCGTGTTCGGGCCACTGTCGCGGGTCCGGCTCGATCATGGCTGCAGCGTCCTGGCCAGGCTCTGCGCGGCCGCTGAGCACCAGCCGGGCCTGACCGGCCACGACGGGCCGGCCCACCTGGCCGCCTGCTGCGCCAGCGGCGACCTGGCAGGCGCGGTGGAGGCGGTCGAGCAACTGGTCGGCCTCGGCCCGGGTCTGGTCCCGAGCGGAGACGGCGTGGTCAGCGGCGTACTGCTGGCGCTCCGGCTGCTCGGCGGGGCCATCTCCGGGGGCACGCGGGCTGTGTGGCTGGCGAACTGGCTCAGCGCCTCAGCGACCTGCTACGCAGCGCAGCGGACTACGACGCTGGCGGCCTCGCTGCTGCACTGCGCGGCCAGCGGCCAGGCGGCGGCGGAGGTGTCGGCCGTCCTGCTGGGGATGGCGGGGCAGGAGCCGCTGGAGCCCGCCGCCGCCAAGCTGCTCGCCGCGGCCCAGGGTGCCGATCTGGCCTGGGGTTTGGTGGCTGGCTGCCGCGCGGCGCTCCTGCTGTCCGTATCCTGACGGAGTGATCGTTCCGCTGACCGGGCAGCAGTACCGCATCGAGGCCGGCCCGTACCGGGCCGCCGTGACCGAGCTGGGCGCTGGCCTGCGTGAACTGCTGTTTCGCGACGAGCCGGTGATCCTTGGCTCGGAGGCCGACGAACTGCCGCCCGCCGGCGCGGGCCAGCTACTGGTGCCCTGGCCGAATCGGATCGACGGCGGGCGGTACTCCTTCGGCGGCGCCCAGTTCCAGCTCGGCCTCACCGAGCCGGCCCTCGGCAACGCGATCCACGGGCTGACCCGCTGGACGGCGTGGACGCTGGTCAGCCAGGACGCCGGATCGGTGCTACTGCGCAGTACCCCGCACGGCTATCAGGGATATCCGTTCGGCCTGGAAATCGAGGCCGGGTACCGCCTGCACCCCGACAGCGGGCTGCACGTCGAGATCACCGCGCGCAACCGCGGGAACCACGCGGCCCCCTACGGGACCGGTTCGCACCCGTACCTGACCGTCCGGACCGCCTCGGTCGACGACTGCGAGCTGTCCCTGGCCGCGACGTCCTGGCTGCCGGTCGATGATCGCGGGATCCCGTCCGGGCCGCCGGTCGCGGTCGAGGGCACGCCCTATGACTTCCGCCGACCGCGCCTGATCGGCAGCACCCGGCTCGATCACGGCCTGACCGGACTGGACCGGGACGGTAACGGCCGGGCCTGGGCCCGCCTGGCCGCCGACGGCGGCGCGGGCTCCCGGGTCAGCCTGTGGGCCGGGGAAGGATACCGCTGGCTGCAGGTGTTCACCGGCGACCCGCTGGGGCCCGACCGGCGCCGCAGGGCGCTGGCCGTCGAGCCCATGACCTGCCCGCCGAACGCCTTCGTGACCGGCGAGGACCTGCTGGTCCTGCAGCCCGGCCAGGCGGTCACGCACACCTGGGGCATCCAGGCGTCCTGAGGGCGTCGTCAGCTGCCGCTGTTCGCGATCCGGGCCAGGTCCGCGGGCGTGTCGACGTCGTCGGGACGGCCGGTGTCGCCGCACTCGACGAGCGTGATGACGTCACGGCGGGTGCGCAGGAACGCCCGGGCGCCCTGGTCGCCGGTGGCCGTCGCGATCACCTCGGCCCAGTGCGGGCGGGCCAGGAGCACGGGATTGCGCGGCTGCCCGTCGTAGGCCGCGACCGCCACGCTGGCGCCGTCCCGGTAGGCGGCGATCAGGCGCGCGACGGCCGCCGCGCCGACCAGGGGCTGGTCGGCCAGGGCCACGACCACCGCGCCGACCCCGGTGGTGTCGGTGAGGGCCCGCAGGGCGGTGCGCAGCGAGGAGCCCATGCCGGTGCGCCACTCGGGGTTGTAGACGCTGCGTGTTCCGCTGAGCTCGACCGGCGCGGCCCCGGTGACGACCAGGATCGGGTCGGCTCCGCCGGCCCGCAGGAGAGCCACGCCGCGCTCGGCGAGCGTCTGGCCGTTCAGTTCCACCAGCGCCTTGGGCCGGCCGAACCTGGACCCTTCTCCCGCGGCGAGCAGCACCCCGGCCACCGTCGTGCCCACGGCGTCCAAGCGTACTGCTGGGCGGCAAGGACAACTTCGCCGCCGGCCGCGCGGCGGGCCTGCGCACCCAGCTCAACGTGCACGAGATGGCACAGCGGATCGCACCGGACGCACGCGTGGTCTGCGCCGACGACGACCCCGTGGTCCGGTCGCACGGCCAGGCGCTCCTGGCCAGCCGGGGTCGGCCGAAAGCCCTGACGACCACGTTTCCGCTACGCCGACTCAGCCGCGCCGGTTGACCCAGACCGACAGGTACGCGGGCTCCAGCGTTTGCGTCACCACTCCGGTCAGGTCGTCTCGCACCGAGTCCAGGTCGACCGCGTCCTTCAGCCGGCCTGCGAACGCCGCCACGGCCTCGTCGGCGTCATAGCGGGCCCGGTTGAACCGGCGATCCACCGCGTGCTGCACCCGCCGCCGCAGCGGGCTGAACAGCGCCGCCGCGGCCAGCGTGGCGGCAGCCACCGCCACCGTGCCGTGGAACCGCAGCACCTGGGTGGCCAGCAGCACGAGCCCGGCGTACAGGCCCACCAGCAGCCCGGTCACGATCGCGTAAGCCAGGGTCCGGCTGATGATCCGGTCGATCTCGTACAGGCGGTACTTCAGGATCCCCACCCCGATGCCGACCGGCAGCGCGGCTAGTCCGATCCCGAGGATCTCACCTGAGACGCTCGTCGAACTGACCCCGAACGACAGCGCGACCACCACCACGGTCACGGCGGCGCCGGTGGCCAGCCACTTCAGTTGCTGGCGCTCGTCGCCTCGGGCGCGCCGCCAGCTGAGGACCTGGTGGCCGACGAACGAAAGCCAGATGACCAGGATCAAGGCCAGCCCCAGCACCTCCGCCGCGGCGAGCGGCCCGCTGTGTGACTTCCCTGAGCTGACCACGTCCCCGAAGGAGTCGAGGCGCACATCATGATCGGCCACGGCGGTGACCGCCGGGGAATAGACGGCCGCCGACGCCAGCACCCCGGCCACCACGTAGGCCCGTAGCACCCACCGCCAGCGCCGCGACGTCAGCCTGCCGTCCGGGAACAGCAGGATCACCACGGGGAACAGCAACAGCGCGGGCGCCCACGAAGGCTGCAGCAGGACCGCAACCTGGGCGAGCGGGAGACCGTGGTGGCCGAGCCGGTAGTACAGCACGGCGTAGTTACCGAAGATGCTGCTCAGCAGGAACACCAGGATGAAGGCGATCAGAAGCCAGCCGATGGGATTGCGCGGCTGGCGCCGGGCCACGATGACGCCCACCGCGGCGTAGATCACCACGATCGGGACGACCGGCCCGGCGCTCAGGATCGTCCCCTGATGGAACGGGACGCTCAGGGCTATCGCGACGGCCATCAGGACCACCGCCAGGACGCCCAGCACCGTCGCGGTCGTCGGCGACGCCAGCCGCGAACGGCCCGGCACGGCCGGTCCCAGGCCGTCTTTCTGGCTCGTCGTCACGAGACGCAACCCTAAACCGATAGCGTTCCGGGAACGTTACCGTAGCGCGGAAACGCCGGCCGGGTGCCGTTCAGCTGATGAGCTGGTGGTGGATGCGGCCGTCGGTGGCGGTCAGCGGCTGGCCGCTGCCGCCCCAGCGGAGCTGGATCAGCTCGGCGGCGATCGAGACCGCCGTCTCCTCGGGCGTCCTGGCCCCGAGGTCGAGGCCGATGGGCGAGCGGAGCCGGGCGAGCTCGTCGTCGGTCAGCCCGACCTCACGCAGCCGCGCGAGCCGGTCCTCGTGGGTCCGCCTGCTGCCCATGGCCCCGATGTACCCGGCCGGGGTGCGCAGCGCGACCTCGAGCAGCGGCACGTCGAACTTCGGGTCGTGGGTCAGCACGCAGATGACTGTCCGGCTGTCCACGCTGGTGCCGGCCAGGAACCGGTGCGGCCATTCGACGATCACCTCGTCCGCGTCGGGGAAACGGGACCGGGTGGCGAACACCTGCCGGGCGTCGCACACGGTCACGTGATAGCCGAGGAACTTCCCGACCCGCGCGACGGCGGCGGCGAAGTCGATCGCGCCGAAGACCAGCATCCGCGGCGGCGGGGCGAAGGAGTTCACGAACACGCTGAGCTCGTCGCCGCGCCGCTCGCCGTGCGCGCCGTAGCGGCGGATCCCGGTCAGCCCCTGGGCCAGCATGCCCCGGACGTCATCGTCGACCGCGGCGTCCAGCCGGGCCCCGGAGCCCAGCGTGCCGGACGCGCCGGTGTGCCAGTCGTGGCCGGCCTCGTCCTCGGGCGCGGGCCTGCCCCAGATGACCCGCCGCGCGCCGACCTGGCCGGGGCCGCTGATCACCGTGGCGACCGCGACCGGCTCGCCGCGCTCGACGGCGGCGGCGATGTCGCCCAGTTCGGGGAACTGAGCCTGGTTCACCCGCTCGACGAAGATGTGCAGGATCCCGCCGCAGGTCAGGCCGACCGCGAACGCGTCGTCGTCGCTCACGCCGTAGGTCTGCAGGACCGGGTCCCCGGTCTGCGACACGTCCATGGACAGCTCGTAGACGGCGCCTTCGACGCAGCCGCCCGAGACGCTCCCGACCACCTCGCCGTCGGCCGAGACGGCCAGCGCCGCACCGGGATCGCGGGGCGCGCTGCGGAACGTGCGCACCACGGTGGCCAGGCCGAACGTCTCACCGGCCGCCCACCACTTGGTGACCTTGTTCAGGATGTCGCGCACTGCGTCACCTCGGCATTGACGATCATGTCCACGGAACCAGCCGTCCCACTGAGACTATTCCCGTTTCTGGGGCGGCTAGCGCGGGCGGGATCGGACGCTGGCCGCGGCGGCGCGGATCAGGTCGGGCAGGCTGGGGTCCGCGGGCGGCCGCTCGGGTCCCAGGTCGTCGGCGGACAGCCAGGCCCAGGCGTCGGTCGTGGCCCGCTCCCACTCGTCCAGGCCGTCGAGGGTTACATCGGCGGATTCGACCGGCACGGCGTAGAACGTCTGGCCTTGGACGATGTCGTAACCATTCCAGGAGAACTCGACGGTGTTGTGCGCGATCGGCTCGCCGAGAGCCGCCGCGTCGACCACGATGCCGGTCTCCTCGCGCAGCTCACGGACGCCCGCGTCGCGCAGCGACTCGCCCTGGTCGGCACCGCCGCCGATGGTGAACCAGAACGGCCGGTCCGGGTGGTGCGGATCCCAGCCGTGCAGCAGCAGCACGCGGCCCTGGGGGTCGACCGGCAGGACCCGGGCGGTCTGCCTGCGCCAGGGGGGCACGGCTACTGGACGATCTTGGAGATGGGGATCTCCAGGATGTCCTGGGCGCCGGCCGCCTTCAGGGCGGGGATCAAGGTGTTGACGCCGCGCTTGGGGACGACGGTCTCCACCGCGTTCATGTTCCCCCGGGCCAGCGTGGTGATCGTGGGTGAGGACAGGGCCGGCAGCATCTCGGTGACCGCGGCGAGCCGGTCGGCGGCGACGTTGAGCTTCAGCAGGACGTTGCCGCGGGCCTGGATGGCGCCGCGCAGCAGCAGGGCGATGTCTTCCATGGCCGCGCGCTTACCCGGGTCCGCGAACGCCGGGGCGGAGGCGATCAGCTCGGTGTAGCTGGTGAGCAGCGTGTCCAGGATGCGCAGGCCGTTCTTGCGCAGCGACGAGCCGGTCTCGGTGAGGTCCACGATCGCGTCGACGATGTCGGGCACCTTGGCCTCGGTCGCGCCGTAGGACGGGATGATCATGGCCTTGACCCCGCGGGCGTCAAGGAACCGCCTGGTCAAAGACGGGAACTCGGTGGAGATCCGGACGCCCTCCGGCAGGTCGGCGGCGGACTGCCAGGACGCGGAGTCCGGCACCGCGAGCACCACCCGGACCGGCTGGGAGGTGGCCTTGGAGTACTGCAGCTCACCCAGCGATACCACGTCGGCCTCGGTCTCGGTGATCCAGTCGCGGCCGGTGATGCCGAGGTCGAACAGCCCGCGCTCTAGGTACGACGGGATCTCCTGGGGGCGCAGGAACCGGACCTTGTCGATGCGCGGGTCGTCGATCGAGGCGTGGTAGTCCCGGTCCGAGGATCGCCGCACGGTCAGGTCGGCCGCGTCGAACAGGTCGAGGGTGGCGCGCTCGAGCGACCCCTTCGGCAGTACTACTGACAGCATGGGAGTCCTTTACGCGGGAAGGGGCTCGTGGTCACCGCGACGGATGGAGCGGAGCAGGAGCGCGACCTCCAGGGCCGCCACCACGGCCTCCCACCCCTTGTCCTCGTGGCTCTCGGGCAAGCCGCACCGGTCACGAGCCGACTCTACTGTGTCACAGGTAAGCACTCCGTTGCCGACCGGCGTGCGGGCGTCGAGCGCGACCCGGGTCAGGCCCGCGGTTACCGAGTCGCAAACGTACTCGAAGTGCGGGGTGCCGCCGCGGATGACCGCGCCGAGGCAGGCCACGGCGTCGTGGCGGCGGGCCAGTTCGGCCGCGACGACCGGCAGTTCGATCGCGCCCGGGACGCGTACCACCAGCGGGTCGGGGATGCCGCAGGCGGCGGCGGCCGCGACCCCCCGGCTCACCAGCGAGTCGGTGATCTCCTGGTGCCAGCGGGTGGCCACGATGGCCAGGCTGAGCCCGGAGGCGTCGAGGCCCGGTGCGGCGGGACGGCCTTCGCCGCTCATGCCGACTCCTGGCGAGGAACGTCGGCGGGAGCACGCATCACGGTCCGTTCGGAATCATTGAGAATTTGAATTTGATGTCCGAGCCTGTCGCGTTTCGTGGTCAGGTACCGCAGGTTGTACGGCGTCACGGCCGAGGCGATCGGGACGCGGGCGGTGATGTCCACGCCGCAGCCGGTCAGGCCGCTGGCCTTGGCCGGGTTGTTGGTGAGCAGGCGGACCGAACGAACGCCCAGGTCAGCCAGCATCTGCGCCCCCGCCGAGTACTCGCGGGCGTCAGCAGGCAGGCCCAGCTCGAGGTTGGCGTCCACAGTATCGGCGCCGGCGTCCTGCAGCTCATAGGCTCGCAGCTTGCTGAGCAGCCCGACGCCGCGGCCCTCGTGCCCGCGCAGGTAGAGCACGACCCCGCGGCCTTCGGCCGCGATGGCGGTCATGGCCGCCTCGAGCTGAGCGCCGCAGTCGCAGCGCAGCGAGCCGAACACGTCCCCGGTCAGGCATTCGGAGTGCAGCCTGGTCAGCACGTCGGTACCGGCGGTCACGTCGCCCAGGACAAGCGCTATGTACTCGGTGCCGTCGATCTCATGCCGGTAGCCGAAGGCCTGCCACAGGCCGAAGGCGTTCGGCAGCCTGGTCTGGGCCTCGCGGGTGAGCTGGCGTTCGGTGCGCCGGCGGTGCGCGACGAGCTGCTCGATCGAGATCAGGGCCAGGTCGTGCGCGGTCGCGAACTCGCGCAATTCGGGCAGCCGGGCCATGGTGCCGTCGTCGTTCACCACCTCAGCCAGGACGCCGGCCGGCGGCAGCCCGGCCAGCCGGGCCAGGTCCACCGCGGCCTCGGTGTGTCCCGGCCTGCGCAGCACGCCGCCCTCGGCGTAGCGGAGCGGGAAGATGTGCCCGGGGCGGACCAGGTCCTGCGCCGTGGTGTTCGGGTCGACCAGGCGGGCGATCGTGGTGGCCCGGTCGGCGGCCGAGATGCCGGTGGTCACGCCCGCGCGGGCGTCGACGCTGAGCGTGAACGCGGTGCGCATGCGTTCAGTGTTCTGGGAGGTCATCAAGGGAAGATGGAGCCGGTCGAGTTCGGCGCCGGGGAGCGGGACGCAGATCACGCCGCTGGTGTAGCGGATCATGAAGGCGAGCAGCTCGGGAGTGGCCCTGCTGGCGGCGAGGATGATGTCACCCTCGTTCTCCCGGTCGGCGTCGTCCACGACGACCACCGGGCGGCCCGCGGCGATGTCCTTGATCGCGCGGTCGACGTCGTCGAATACCTGGTTCACCGGTCGGCCTCCCCGCTGTTCAGCAGTCGCTCCACGTACTTCGCGATCACGTCGACCTCGAGGTTCACGACCTCACCCGGCTGACGTTCGCCCATGGTGGTGCGCTTGAGCGTCTCGGGGATGAGGCAGACCTCGAACCACGCCTGTTCCCGTTCAGCGGGGGGGCTGAGCGCGGACACCGTGAGGCTGATCCCGTCGACGGCGATCGAGCCCTTGTGCACCACGTAGCGCTCGATGCCGGCGGCGAGGCTGATCCGGACCTGGTCCCAGTGTTCGGCGGGTGACCGGGAGATGATCGTGCCGGTCCCGTCCACGTGGCCCTGCATCAGGTGACCGCCCAGGCGGTCGGCCAGGCGGAGCGACTGCTCCAGGTTGACCGGCGTCCCAGGGGCCAGCGCGCCCAGGCTGGACCGGTCGAGGGTCTCCCCCATGACGTCCGCGGTGAAGGTTCCGTCCAGGATGCCGGTGACGGTCAGGCACACGCCGTTGACCGCGATCGAGTCACCTGGGGATACGCCGTCGGTGGAACCCCGGATGGTTAGCCGCGCCGCGTCGCCGCGCCGCTCGATTCCGGCCACCTCGCCGAGTTCGGCCACGATCCCGGTGAACATCCGCGCTTGCCTCCTCGAAGCCCTGCGTGCCCTGTGTGCCGGCTCCGGGGGTGCGCGAGTACGCGCGCGGTTTCGCGGTCGGCTTGCGCCGGCCGCCTGCGTGCTGCCTCCCATCCGGACTTTAACCGTCGGTCCCGGAATTTCACCGGGTCAACCGACCGCTGGCAGCGGACGGGTCGCGGACTGTCACCGCCGGTTCGGAGTTTCACCGACCCCGGAGCACGCTTTGCTCGTATAGCCAGTGTGCCACACGGGTTATTCCGGGCTCACCGGCCCGGGTGGTGGGCTGCGTCACACGGCGTTCTACGGCGTTATTTGGCCCGGGGGCGGAACTGGTAGCCGGCGCGGTGCTCGGTGACCAGGCACTGACTGTGCACCGGGCCGAGCTTGCGGCGGATCCGGCTGACGTGGACGTCGACCGTGCGGCTGTCCCGCCGGACGTTCCGCCGGACGTTCCGGCGGTCCGGGCTGTCCGGGCTGTCCGGGCTGTCCGGGCTGTCCGGGCTGTCCGGGCTGTCCGGCCAGACGTGCTTCACTAGGTCCCCGCGGCTGAACACCGTGGCCGGGCGGGCGCTCAGGAAGGCCAGCAGCTCGCTCGTAGTCCATTAAAATGGTCGCTTTTGTCAAGAACGGGCCGGCCGGTCGTTGTTTACCACGGGTGGCTGTCGTTCCCGGCTGCGGTTCCGCGGCCCGCCCCAGAGCGGGAAATTTGCGCTTTTTGCCTCTTTTGTCCACCTGGTGCGAGCGCTGGCGACTGGGTCGATGACGCACCGTACATGCTCTTGCAGGGACGCTGAGTCATCGACCCGCAGCGAGAGACCTGCCGCAAACTCAGCGGTTGTCTGGTGCCCCGGATCCTGGTACTCCCGGTATCGCTGGTGTGATTCAGGACAAGATGAAGCGCTCTACGGCGTTGGCGAAGCCCTCGTCCTCGTTGGAGGTGGTGACGCGGCGAGCGGAGGCCTGGACCTCGTGGCTTGCGTTACCCATGGCGATGCTGAGGCCGGAGTGGGCAAACATGAGCACGTCGTTGGGCTGGTCGCCGATCGTGGCGATCTGTTCGGGGGGGATGCTGTAGAGCTGGGAAAGATACTTGGCCACGGCGCCCTTGTTGGCGTTGGGATTGGTGACATCGGCGTAGTAGGGCTGAGACCTGGCTGCCGACACGTGGTCGCCGAAGCGCTCGCGTACCGCGTCCACACCCTTCTGGACCGCGTCGTAGTCATCGCTCACCCCGGTGATCTTGGCCACTCCGTCCGACACCGAGGCGAAATCGCTGATCACCGTCGGGTCGAACTTGACCGTCCAGCTCTCGCGGGCCACGTGCGGTGCCTTCGGGTCCCGGACAAACCAGTCCGCCCCCCGGTAGATCCACACGTCCAGCCCATGGGCGCCGAGCAGTTCGATCACCGTCGGCGTCACGTCATCCGGGATGACCTGTTGCTCGATCACCGACATGTCGGGATGGACATACACGCCGCCGTTGAAGGCCGCGATCGGCGTGGTGAGCTGGAGCGGCTCGATGAGCATGGACATGCCGCGGGGCGGGCGGCCGCTGGTGATGGCGAAGAGTATCCCGGCCTGCCCCAGCTTCGCGACCGCGGCGATGGCCCGGTCGGTGAGGACCTTGTCGTTGGTGACCAGCGTGCCGTCGACATCGGCGAGGAACAGTCGGATGGACGGGGCCATGGTGCCTCCAGTCGGGTCTGGTCAGGTCACGAGCTAGACCGCAGGTGCTCGAAGTCGGTCCGGTCGACTGACTCACCCCGGCCCACCAGCACCGTCGCCACCATCTCCGGTGGGAACAGGCCGTGCCCGACGACCCCGGGCGTCGCCGACAGCCGGGCGGCCAGCGCCGCCGGATCATCCACCGGCCCGTGGTAGTCGGCGATCACGCCGCCGTCGGGGCTGAGCGGGACGTCGCGCAGCGAGGCCGGCGCGACCCGGCGCATCGTGGCGCGCAGCCCGAAACAGAGCAGTTCGAGGGGAATCGGGCTGTGCAGGGCCGGCACCGGCTTGGTCGAGTCGGCGATGACGACGAACCGGTCCGCGGCCGCGGCGACGATCTTCTCCCGGGTGTGCGCGCCTCCGCCGCCCTTCACCAGCCAGCCGTCGGCGGCGATCTGGTCCGCCCCGTCGATGGTGATGTCGAAGCGGTCGATGCTCGCGACGTTCTCGATCCGCAGGCCCAGCTCGCGTGCGGCGTGCTCGGTGCGCGGCGACGTCGCGGCGCAGACGATGCTGAGCGAGCGACGGGCCAGGGCGGGGAGCAGGAACGCAACCGTGGTGCCGGTGCCGAGCCCGACGGTCATGCCGTCTTCGACCAGTTCCGCGGCCGCCTCCGCGGCGACCTGCTTTTCCCGCTCGATCTTTTCCTGATCGATTGTCATCGGGTCCTCAGGTCGCCGCACGGTCGGCCATGATCAGGGAGGCATCGGCCTCGACGCGGCCGGCCGGGATCGTCGTATCGCCGGCCAGCAGCCTGGCCAGCGGCTCCTTCTTGTCCGCGCCGGTCACCAGCCAGAGGATCTGCCGGGCCCGCGCCAGCGCCGGGTAGGTCAACGTCATCCGCACTCGCTCCTGATACGGCAGGGTCAGGGCGACCAGGCGGTCGGTGACCGACAGGACCGGATCACCCGGGACCAGCGAGGCGGTGTGCCCGTCGGGACCAAGACCCAGGTGGACAAGATCGAAGTGCTCGGGCAGCAGGGCCGCGTAACCGGCGGCCGCGGCCACCAGGTCGCTCTCGTTGACCGGCATGGGCCGCACCTGCGCCGGGGCCGAGCCCAGCGCCGCCGTGAGGTGGGTCAGGTTCCGGTCCGGGTCGCCGGGCGGAGCGACGCGCTCGTCCACCTGGTAGATGACGGTCGCCTCCCAGGGAACCGTCTCGGACGCCAGCTCGGCGAACATGGCCCAGGGGGTGTGCCCGCCGCTGACCGCGAAGTGGAAGCTGCCACTGGCCGCGACCGCGGCGCGGGCGCGCTCGGCCACGAAGGCCGCGCCGGCCCGAGCGACCGCATCGGGATCGGCCAGGGTCTGGAGTTCGTGGTGCATGTCGCTATCATCGCGGCGCGGGCCCGCGGCACATCACGCGGGTGGCCTTCTGAGGGACATAGCATCAACGGGTGGCGGTCAGGGCGGTCATTTTCGACTGGGGCGGGACGCTCACCCCATGGCACTCGGTTGATCACGAGGAACTGTGGCTGGCCGTATGCGCCCGGCACTACCCGGCCGCCGAGGCGGCGGCCGCGGCCACGGCCGCCCGCGGCGCCGAGCGGGAGCTGTGGCGGCTCGCCGAGAGCGCGCAGCAGAGCTCGACCCTGGACGCCGTGTTCGCGCGGGCCGGGGTGGCCGCCTCGACCAGCTTCCTGGCCAGCTACTACGAGGCGTGGGATCCGCATACGTTCACCGACCCGGATGCGCAGCCGCTGCTGCGCGAGCTGCGGCGGCGCGGCATCAAGATCGGCGTGCTGTCCAACACCATGTGGCCGCGAACCGCCCACGAGCGGATCTTCGTCCGGGACGAGATCTTCGACCTGATCGACGGGGCGGTCTACAGCAGCGAGATCCCGTGGGTGAAACCGCATCCGGAGGCCTTCCGGGCCGCGATGCGAGCCGTCGGCGTCGGCGATCCGGCTGAGTGCGTATTCGTCGGCGACCGCCCGTACGACGACGTGCACGGCGCGAAGAGCGTCGGCATGCGCGCCGTCCTGGTGCCGAACTCCGACGTGCCCGCGTTCGACCGAACCGAACCTGACGCGGTGATCGCGCGGCTGGCCGAGCTTCTGGGGCACGTCGACCGCTGGTCGGAGTGACCGGCCGCACCGACACGCAAAAGTTTTCTCAGGAAAAACGTTGGCGGATTCCCGTCCCGTGACTCATAGCCATGGGGAGCATGTGGGGGCTGGCCGGAAGCCGGGAACTCGCTACTGAGGGGGGGCGGGTTTCCGGCGGCCGGCCAGTCGCAGCGACGACGCCCAGTGTGATTGATGCTGAAACATGTGATTGATGCTGAAACAAAGGTCACCAGGTGTGGTTTATACGCACAGTTGCGGTGTTACATAGCACTATGCGCGACAGCGAGGTGGTCGCGGCCATCGTGGCGGGCAACCCGGAAGGGCTGGCCGAGGCCTACGACAGGTACGCGTCACCGCTGTACACCTACTGCCGCTCCCTCCTGCGCGAGTCGGCTGATGCCGCCGACGCCGTGCAGGACACCTTCGTGATAGCGGCGTCTAGGTTGGCGGGATTGCGTGACCGGAACCGGCTGCGGCCGTGGTTGTATGCCGTGGCCCGCAACGAGTGTCTCCGGCGCCTGCGCGCCCGCGCGGCTCAGGTCGCGACGCCGCTGGATGAGATGCCCGACGTGACCGATATCTCGGCCGACGTCAGCGGCGAGGCCGAGCG
>Ga0335073_10001809_pt1 | contig 28944 bp, 19 predicted proteins | sample Lox_Sample_22_FD_207093 | JGI IMG/M metagenome (GOLD analysis project Ga0335073, IMG submission 207093) | Soil microbial communities from Loxahatchee National Wildlife Refuge, Florida, United States - Lox_Sample_2.2 | ecosystem: Environmental > Terrestrial > Soil > Wetlands | place: USA... | reverse complement strand
TTCGGCAGATTTCGTCTGGTTGCCGAAACCGCTTGCCGTAACGGTGATGTCATATTTCGCGGGAGGGATCTGGGCGAAGGTGTATTGGCCGGCGCTGTCGGCAACAGCTGAAAACTTATTGCCGGTCGCCTTATCGGTGAGCGTGACCTTGGCCCCCGGTACAAGAGCGCCGGAGGGATCCTTGATGATTCCGCGAAGTGAGGTGGTTGCGAGCTGGCCAAAGGAGAGGGTAACGGTGGAAAGGATACAAAGAAGTATCCATCCCGGTAGGGACTTTTTCACGGCTGTTCCTCCAAAAGAGCTTCCTGTTTCCAGTGGTCGTGGACGACCGACCTTATTTGTTATTCGTGCGAACGGTGGGAACCCACCCGCGCGTGCCTGAGCGATGCCAATCAAAACCTCGAACTACGAAGGTTGCGAGAGCAGCGGCGAAAAATTTCCGCCTAGGAAGTACGTTCAGCGACTCCGGCATCGTTCGCCGGGTAGGGGAATTTCAAATAATGTATTCGGTCAACCAATAAGAATTCAATAAAAAAACGCCCCGGGAGAAATTGTTGGAACGATTGAAATCCGCAAAAACTGGCGTTTTGCGACAAATCGTTCATCGCATGGAAATGCTCGTCCATCCCATTGCCGTTTTTGGGTTTGCCAAACGTCGACCGCCCGTACTGGCGTGTCGGGCGCGACTGTGCCAGGATCGGACAGCGCGTATATAGATTCTGTCATCAAAGTAGACCCCTGGCCTCGATTCTGGCAACGAAAACTGAACTCCCGCCTCGCAAAAGGAAAATTCGATGGACTGCAGCCGCCATCTCGCGGTACGAGATAGCATCGCAATATGAGCTATGACCTGATGGTCTTCGAGCCAGATGCCGTTCCGGAGACGCATCCTGAGTTTCTGGAGTGGTATACACGTCAGACCAAATGGCGCGAAAACCACGGCTATAACGACCCAGGGCTCGCTTCTGAGCATCTTCGGGCTTGGCTTGAGGAGATTCTGCGCATCTTTCCGGCAATGGATGGCGCGCCGCCCGTACCGGAGCTGCCGGAACCACCCCCACCCGGATCATCTGCCGAGGAAGCTTCGAGTTCGGATTACGCTATCGGGGCTGACTTTATCTACGCGTCGTTCGCGTGGTCCAAGGCCGAAATGGCCTATATGACGGTGTCCCGGCTTGCGGAGAAATACGGTTTGGGCCTGTTCAACGCCAGTTCCACCGGAGAAGAAGTCTGGATTCCCGAGGGTGGCCGGATGGCGCTGGCGCACGACAAGGGCCCGCCATCTCTCGTGGGCCGGATCAAGGAATTTCTTAACTTTGAGGAATAAAAGCGAGGCGGCCCACCAGCGAGGTTGGGCCGCCTTTCGCGTTCCGGTTCGAAGCCGGGCCTAAAACAGGTTCCAAAGGGATTGGTTGTAAACCGCGTGGTGAAACTGAACCTCGCAGCCCTTCACGATGGTCCCAAGGTCGCGCGGGCAACGGTTTGCGGATGCTTCCTTCAGGTCCGCATAGCGCCCTTGCACATCGGAACCGAGGATCTCCGCAATCCAGGCAGAGGCCCGGAAATCGTCGATTGCCTTATAGATGTTGTCAGGCAGATAGCGGCCGCCTTCGCGAAGATTCTTGATCTTGGCGATCTCGCCGTCCACACCTGTCCTGAAGATCGCGTACATCGAAAGGTAAGGATTGGCATCGGGAGCCACGGCGCGAACCTCGGTACGCATCGAGCGCGAGTTCCCTATAGGGATGCGGATCATGGCGCCGCGATCGGTCGCCGAAGCGCGAATCTGGTTAGGCGCCTCGAAATGCGGATCAAGACGGCGATAGGCATTCACGCTCGAATTGAAGACCAGGCAGAGATCGAGCGCGCGGGTCAGAATGCGATCGAGAAACTTCCAGCCGAAAGCCGAAAGCTGCTCTTCGCCTTTTTCATCCCAGAAGAGATTAGTCTTGCCCCTGGAGACAGAGACGTTGGTGTGCATCCCGCTGCCGTTTACGCCGGCCACGGGCTTGGGCAGAAAACATGCCGTGTAGCCGTAGTTGGCGGCAATCTGGCGGCAGAGCAGCTTGTAGAGCTGAATCTGATCAGCGGCTGCGACCACTTCACTGTATCCAAAGTTGATTTCGAACTGGCTCGGCGCAACCTCGGGGTGGTCCTTTTCGTTCTGGAAGCCCATGGCGCGCTGCACTTCCGCCGAAGTATCGATGAACTGGCGCAGTGGGTCGAGCGGCAATGAGTGGTAATAGCCGCCCGTCGAAACAAACTCGAATCTGCCTGTCTCGTGGAAAGTCTTTTCCGAGTCTTTGCCGGCGAAGAGAAAACCTTCGATCTCGGTAGCAGCGTTCAGCGTGTACTGCTTCTCGGCGTAGAGCTTGTCGGCGTAGTTCTTGAGAACGCCGCGAATGTCGCCGGAGTATGGCGTTCCGTCCTTGTCGATGACAGTGCCAAAGACAAGCACCTTTCCATTGCCGAAAACGTCGGCAGGAACCCAGTAGAAAGCGCTCCAGTCGATGCCGAGGCGAAGATCGCTTTCCTTTTGCGCTGTAAAGCCACGGATCGAGGATCCGTCGAAGGTCAGGTTCTCATAGGCGCCGAGCAGAAACTTCTTGTCGTAATCGAGCAGATGCAGGCGGCCCTCCAGGTCGGAAAACAACACGGTGACGGCCTTGATGCGCCTTTCGTCGGTGAGATACTTCAGCCGCTTTTCACGGATTGCGTCGATTGGAGCACGGCTGACACGTTCTTTCTTGGCTTCGAGATTGAGCTCTTCCAACTCCTCATAGGAGAGTGCTAGGAAATTGCGATAGTCGGTCGACATAGGTCTCCTTCAACGAAAAAAGTGCAGCCTGGCGTGATGAAATCCAATTCTCAGGCGCGACTCATCGATCCCTCGGTACGATGAACAAAAACCAGTGAATGGATTGAGAGACGGATGGCGCCATGTTGCATCGGCTTGCGGCGCGCGAAGCTGTGAATGAGCTTGTACCTCTAGGTTAACCCCGAAAGCTGCTCTGTGCCGTGGAACTGGGCAAAACGTCGTAAATGCCTGTGGAAACCATGCCGCGGGCCGTCGATGTTCGGAGACACGGTGCGTCGGATAAGCTGAATAACTACACAGGAGGTCGCTCTTGAAGCGTCGCGTTCCCTACTTCCCTGCCCTGATCGTCCTTGCCTTGACCGCTTTCGAAGCAAATGCGCAGAAAGCACCGATCGAGATCACTGCCGATCTCAGCGATGCTCCGCGCAAGCTCTTTCATGCAGATATGGATTTCCCGGTTTCGCCAGGGCCTGTAACGTTGATCTCGCCGGAGTGGATCCCAGGACATCACATGCCGTCGGGGCCGGCCTCTGCGATTACGGGAGTGGAGTTCACCGCAGATGGCAAGACACTCGAGTGGCGGCGCGACGATGTAAACCTCTATGAGTATCACCTCACGATTCCGGGCGGAGTCACAACACTGCACGCGCACATCGATTCCATTGTCACCCGGCGGGTTTCGCAGCGCATGGCAGCGCTGGAGTGGGAGGCGCTGATGCTGTATCCGGCACACGTGCCGGTAAAAGACATTCCCATTCAGCCGTCGGTGAAAGTGCCTGCGGGATGGGGAATCGGAACGGCGCTCACGCCGATGAGCGGCGGTTCGTATCCAGTGCCGGCCTCAGGCAGTGTGACGAAGTTTGCTGCGACCACGGTGGAGCAGTTGGAAGATTCGCCAATTCTCACCGGACTCTATTTTCATGAATATCCGCTTGCGCCGACGATCACGCCCAAGCACTTTCTGGATGTAGCAGCTGACGTGCCCGAGGATGCAAACCTGCGACCGGCGGTGCTTGCCGAAGTTGCGAACCTCGTACGGGAAGCTTCCGCTCTTTACGGATGTCATCACTACAACGAGTACCACTTTCTGCTGACGCTCTCGGATGTTGCAGGCGGAATGGGATTGGAGCATGGGCAGTCGTCGGACAACGGAACCGGCGAAAAAGGCTTCGCGGACGATGTGCATCAGTTGCCCGAGTCGGATCTGCTGTCGCACGAGTTCACGCACTCATGGAACGGCAAGTATCGCCGGCCCGTTGGGTTGTACCAGCCGGACTTTGCCACGCCGATGCAGGGCGCGCTGCTGTGGGTCTACGAAGGAATGACGCAGTATCTCGGCGACGTGCTGGCGGCACGCTCGGGGCTGAAGAATGCCCAGCAGTACAAGGACATGTTGGCGATGACAGCGGCGGAGATGGACTACACGCGGGGACGCGAGTGGCGCCCGACTGAGGACACCGCTGTTTCGGCCAGCATTTTGCGCGGCTACAGCCCTGCCTGGGAGAACTGGCGGCGCGACCAGGACTACTACCTCGAAGGCGAACTGCTGTGGCTCGATGCCGACACGCTGATCCGCAAGAATACCTACAACAAGAAGTCGCTGGATGATTTCGAGAAGATCTTTCTCGGCAAAGGCGGCAACACCGGGCCGCTGATCGTGACCTACACCTTCGATGAGCTGGTACAGGATCTGAACCAGGTTGTGCCGTACGACTGGGCCAAGTTTCTGCATGATCGCGTGGACAGGATCAATCCGCATGCGGACGTGGCTGGAATCGAGCAGGGCGGCTACAAGCTAGTGTTCAAGGACAAGCCGACCAAGTCCGAGCGCATGATCCAGGAGGCGGAGGCACGGCGGGGCGGCGGCATCGATTGCTGGTATTCCATCGGGCTGCAGCTGGGACCGGACGGAACGATTGGCGATGTGCTCTGGAATGGGCCCGCGGATAAAGGCGGACTGTTTCCCGGCGAGAAGATTCTCGCGGTGAACGACAAGGTCTACTCGGCCGGCGCGCTTGCCGAGGCGATTCGCGAGGCGAAGGATTCATCGAAGCCGATTCGGGTAATCGTGCAGGCGGATTCGTTTGTGTCGACCGCGCAAATTGACTATCACGATGGCGAGCGCTATCCCGCACTGGAGCGCGTGGACGGAACGCCAGCCTATCTCGATGACATCATCAAGCCGCTGACCACACCGGAGAAAGCGCCGGAACAAAAGAAGGAAGATGCGGAGTAGCTAAAACTGGCACTGATCTGGGAGCCCCGAGTTTCGATTTTGAGACTTGGGGTTGCCTTAGTGCGGGCGCCCCGGCAGCACGAAGTGTTCGTCGCACCGAGGCTCGTAGTTATCACCGGCCATGATGATGGGGCTGTCGTACGGCGCGGGTTTGCCATTGACGAGGCGCTGCGGGTAGAGCGCCTTTGCGCCGCAACTGCAATACGCTACGAGTTCAGTAATGTTCCCCGCGTAGGTGCGAACCAGCCAGGAAAGCTGAAGCATCTCGCCGAAGGGCATGCCGCGAAAATCGAGTTCGAGGCCGGAGACGAGCACGTCATGGCCCCACTGCAGCAGGCGCTTCGTGAAGAGGAACAGGTCACTGACGAACTGGCCTTCGTCGATAGCAATGCACTCGACGCGCTTGCCGATCTGCTGCTCCGTGGCTTCGAGGATGGGCAGGATCGACCACGGATCGGTGGAAGGAAACTCGACCGCTGCCATCTTCCCGCAGCCGTTCGAATTGCGGCTTTCGACCAGGCCGGCTGCGGCCTTGGTGTCAGCACTGGGCTTGAGAAGCAACACATATTGCTTGGCGTATTGACGCCGAATCTCGATGCGACGCAGCAACTCCGCTGTCTTGTTGCTCCGCATAGGCCCGACGATCATTTCCAGCTTGCCGTTCACTGGTCGCTCTCCCGAAAGGTCAGCCGAAGCGCGCACGCTTCACCGATTGGCGGAAGTCCTCGCCGGTCATTTCGATCTTCACGCACATCTCCGCGAGCCGCGAACGCATGCGATCGCCGATGCGATCACCGAGGGTCTGCTCGCGCGCAGCGCGTTCCACACTGCTCAAAGCGCCGCCGCCGGCAGGCGCGTCGGGATAATTGGTAGTGATGATCGTGGTTTGCTTGTCGTTGTAGCGGGTATTCAGAATGAGCGCGACGGTATCCCAGACCCATTCGTTCGGCTTCTGCGCGCCAAGATCGTCAAGCACCAGAACATCCGCGGCGAAGACAGGCTTGAGCAGTTCGAGCTCGGTGGTATTGACCTGCGGGTTGTAGCTGTTCTGAATGTTCTTGAGCAGTTCGCGATAGTCGCAGAAGAGTCCGCGACAGCCCTTTTCCTGCACGAGACGCCGCAGAACACCGACTGCCAGGTGCGTCTTGCCTACACCAATCGAACCGGTGAAAAGCAGTCCTTTCCCGCCGGTATCATGCGGAAACTCATCGACGAAACGGCGCGACGTCAAAAGCGCCTTGCCCAGCGATGCATTGGCTCCGTTGAAGTCCGTGGTGTAGCCGTCGAGCGTGTAGTAGCGATAGCGTTCGGGGATGTGTGCGGCACTGAGACGGCGCTCCTCACGCTGCGATTGCTGGCACTCGCAGGGACGAGACACCCAGAGACCGGCATCGGACATGACGCGAACCAGACCTACACCGTCGCAGATGGGACAAACACTCATTGGCTCTACTCAGCCTAGCGCAACCGGGAAGAACACGTTGCGGTGGGAAAGACGGGGCTTTTCGTGGAAAAGCGCTTCACCGATTGACGATTACGTTCCCGGTTTCCCACCCATCGCACAAGACCTGCAAGTTGTACCGGGCCACCCAGAGTTAAGATGAGACTTCGTTTGTTTTCAATCGTGACGAGGTGTAATGCCGTGAATCGAACTTGCTTGCACGTTTTCGTTTCAACTTTGATTCTTGCTGCGGGATCAGCAGCATTGGTTCAGGCGCAGGAGCCGGCGAGCAAGCCGGAGACCGTTGCCCCACCTCCCACGCAGGCTGCGCCCAAGCATCCCGAGTGGGCGAACCTGAACAAGCACGATCTGCAGCTGCTCACAGACTTCCCGTGGCTCGAACGATTCAAGGAGGCTGACGTGAAACTCGGTCCGCCGGCTCCGGGTGAGAATCGCGTCGTATTCATGGGCGACTCGATCACCGAGGGCTGGCACTTCGACACGCCGGGCGGCGTATTCGCCACCAAGCCATACGTCAACCGCGGCATCAGCGGCCAGACCACGCCGCAGATGGTGCTGCGCTTCCACCAGGATGTGATCAACCTGCGTCCCACAGTCGTCGTGATTCTCGCGGGAACCAACGACATTGCCGGCAACACCGGACCGATGACCCTCGGGGAGACGGAGAACAATCTGGCTGCGATGGCGGAGATGGCGACCGAGAATCACATCCGGGTGGTTCTGTGTTCGGTTCTGCCGGCCTACGATTACCCATGGTCGCCGGGTCTTACGCCAGCGCCGAAGATCGATGAGATCAATGCATGGATCAAGAGCTATGCCGCGCAGCACGGGTTTGTGTACGTCGACTACCACTCCGCAATGAAGGACGCGCGCGACGGCCTGCCGTCGAACCTGAGCCATGACGGCGTGCATCCCACGCAGGCCGGGTACGACATCATGGCGCCGCTGGTCGAAACTGGAATCACACAGGCGATGAAGCGATAAAACCCTGCGCAGTTCTTAATTCTTGGTTCGTGGTTCCTTGTCGTAATTCGTAGAAGCGCCTACGCAAGCAAGCTCAAAGCAGGTGTGGAACTGTCGGCGCCGCCGGACTCCACGCTCTGCATGAGTTGTGAAATCGAACTGGCAGAGGATGTGCTTCCGGAACTCGGCCCGTAGTTTCCGCTTTCCTGCTGGAGAATACTGGCACCTGTGGAACTGGGCGAGATCGAAGCCAGTTCGGACATGGCACTGCTGACGTCGGAATTGTCGCCAGCCGCCATTCCCTGCACGATGGCCTGGATCAGCTCGGTGGAATCGGCCGAATTGGTGGCCGCGACGGAACCGGAGGTCGAGCTTGCGCCGTTACCAGCACCAGCGGCAGACGCCGCGTTCAAAGCAGTCGAATCCAGAGAAAGCATGTCACTCTGAGCGGAACTGAGGTTGCCGTTTTGCAAGTCGGTTCCGAGTTGATTGAGTTCGTTGACGAAAGAAGTGGCGCTGCTCGAGGAGGACGAGATGTCCGACAACAGGTTTGCCGTGATGCCACTCGCCGAGCTGGTTGCCGTCGCGGTCGTGACGCCATTCAGCGCGTCCTGCGAGAGCGTGACGTAGTCCTCTTGCGCAGCGGAAAGATTGCCGCTCTGCAAGTCCTGCGAAAGCTGGTTCAGGTCGGTAACGAATTGGTTGGCTGCTGACGGTGAGCTAGTGATTTGCGAAAGAAGACTGCTGGTGATTCCAGTGGTCGACAAGGTGGCGTAGCCCTCCTGCAAAGGCACTTCATTTCGCACTATCGGCAGGCTGCGGGAAAAAGTTTAGGGCCCGAGTCGGAATTATTTAGCGCGGGAAGGGCGTTTGGCGTTTTGGTGAACCCCGGCAACGGTTCATCCTTAAAGAAATCAATCAATTACTCCGCTTCCCTGTCTCCCACTCAGCGGTTGTGTTGGCGGCAGGCCCTCATGCCGATTCCAAGAGCCGCGCACTCTCGTATTGATTGGTGACGCTCCAGGCGGGAGGTTTGCAGGCCGAGGTCGCGGCCGAGTGCCCATCCGGAAAGGATGGACACCCGGCGGGAGATCAGGCCGCTACGGTGGCCTTGGGGTTCGCGGTGTGGGATATTTCGGTAAGCAGTTTGTCCGCGTGTTTTTCTTCCTCAAGCGTCTGTTGCAGAATCTTGGCGTGTTCGCTGAGGCCGAGTGTGATCGCCCAATCGCGGGCACTGCCATAGGAGGCGATTTCGTAGTGTTCTACTTTTTGTGCGCTGGCGATGAGACCTGCGTCGCGGACAGAGCCCGCCTCTGTCTCCTTGGTGATGTTTTCCCCGGAACTGACGATCGCGGCCAGAATCGAATCCTTCTTGTCGCTCGCGTCATTCTTCAAGTCGCCGAGCAGGCGCTGCAGGCGGGTGACATGCGTCCGGGTTTCCTGCAGATGCGACTGGAGAGCCTGCTTGAGCTGGGGCTCCTGCGCGTGATCGATCATTTTCGGGAGCCCGTCGACGATCTGATTTTCTGCGGAGAGCAGATGGCGTAACTGCCCGGTATAGAGTTCACGAAGGTTGGGAAAATCGTTAGGCGTTATGAGTCCCATAGTGAGTACCTCTGATCTGGTTTTTGCGTTCGCTCGTTCCTGCTATTGGAAGGGCGCAGATAGGCACCCGTTGTCCTGGGAAAGCCAGGTTTTCGTGGAAATCGAGAGACAACGATCCTGCCGCGCGGAATCCCGCTCAAAGTCTCGCGATGCGGTAAGCTCACAGAGTCCGGCTTGGAAAAGGAAGGTCTGATTCTTTCGGAGAATCCGGGCATCAGATGGATTGGCGGCGGCAATCCGCTGAGGAAAATGCGATCCCTGCTACAATAGGTACGGTAGATTGCAGGAAAGGTTTGTCTTTAGATGCCCAAGGAAAAAATCCATCCCAATTACGCTATGGTGCGCGTGGTGTGCGCCTGCGGAAACAATTTTGAGACCCGGTCGACCCACAAGGGCGACATCCACGTGGAAATCTGCTCCAACTGCCATCCGTTCTTCACCGGCAAACAGCGCCTGGTAGACACGGCAGGACGCGTGGAGCGGTTCCGCCGCAAGTACGCCAAGGCTGGCGAGACTTCTCCGGCAAAGTAAGCTGGAGCACGGCTGCGCGATCGGGCCTCCGCTAAGGCGGAGGCCCACGTATGTTTGAGGCAAGCAATCAGTTCTGAGTCACCAGTTATCAGTTGAGCTGCAGGATTGAGAGCTGAGAACTGACAACTGAGAACTGTTCGTTATGGCTGGCAAGGGATTCACGGTGAAGAAAAACTGGGACAATCCCATTGAGCACGCGATGCCCGAAGGGGTTCGTGTGCCCGCCGAAATGCGGATTGGGCCGGTTCTGGTGGCTCCCGCAACTGTCCTGGCCCCGATGGCAGGTGTCACAGATACCGTGTTCCGGCGGTTTATCCGGCATGCCAGCGTGTTTACCAGGGAGCAGAGTTCAGAGAACAGAGATCAGGAGATTGCGGCGGTTGAGGCGGACGTCACGAATCAGCAGTCGGGGTGCGGGCTGCTGATGACGGAGTTTACGTCAGCGGATGGGCTCTCACGGATGCGGGAGGCCAAGCGCAAGCGCTATCTGACGTTCTACGATGACGAGCACCCAATCGGGGCGCAGCTTTTTGGTTCGAATGCGGAAACGCTGGCCGAGGCGGCGCGAATTGTCGAGGACACAGGGTTCGACACGGTCGATCTCAACCTCGGCTGCCCGGCCAAACGGGTCGTAGGCTGCAACGGAGGATCTGGATTGCTGCGCGACTTGCCCAAGATCGGGGAAATCTTCAGGTCGGTGAGACGGGCGGTAACAATTCCCTTCACGGTGAAGTTTCGGCTCGGCTGGAATGATGCGCAAATTGTATGCGTGGAATTGGCAAGGCTGGCTGAGGCCGAAGGACTGAATGCCGTCGCATTGCATGCCCGAACCCGGGAGCAGGGGTACAGCGGGCAGGCCCGGTGGGAGTGGATTGCCGCGGTAAAGCAGGCAGTCACGATTCCGGTCGTCGGCAATGGCGACGTCCGCACTCCGGAGGACGCGGCAGCGATGGTGGCGAAAACCGGATGTGACGGTGTCATGGTCGGGCGAGCGGCAGCCGCAAACCCTTGGATTTTCAGGCAGATCGCGCAATATACGGCAACTGGCAGCTACGATCAGCCGACCTTCGCCGATCGCCACCACATGATCCGGGCGTATTTTGAGATGTTGCTGGCTGAGGCCGAAGCCACCAGGGACCTGCAGCGAGACACTCGAATCAGGGAAACGGCGGGCAAGATGAAACAATTCGCGACGTGGTTCACCCATGGGGTACCGGGGGGTGCGAAGTTGCGCAAATCCATTTACCAGGCGAGGACGGGAAACGAGGTTCTGGAGCGGGTCAACGAGTTCTTTTCGAACGAGCCTACGTTACTAAATGGACCCCTGGAAAGCGACCCTGCGGCCTTCCCGGACGCGGCTCTGGTCTGCGATTAGCGCTATCACCGGCAGAATCAATGTGCGGCTGTCGAGCGCAATTGGTAACCAGCCAGAAGTTACCTTTGCACCTTTGTCCCACAATAACTTAGACCAAAGTGGCATGGGCTTTCCGGAAGCCTCTGGCTATAGTTTGGTTACTGAAGGACGAGAGAGATCGGATCGTGGAAGAACAGATCCCGTCGCACCTTGACAGAGATCGTTGGTTCGGAACGCTTCCCGATCTATCGCAACAGGTAATTTGGCCGACCCCAAAAGGGATGATGACTTTGCTGGATCGTACTCCCAAATCGATCAAGCTATGGTGGCGCGCAGCCGCAGCAATTGCGCTGCTCTTTGGATTCATGCAGGCCGGAACTGCCCAGCGATACAGTTTCCGCGAGTACAACCAGGGACTGGGAAACCTCAACATCACCGCCCTGCAACAGGACCGCGTCGGGTATCTGTGGGTGGGAACGCAGAATGGGCTCTATCGCTACGACGGCAGCCAATTCCAGCGGTATAGCGCAGACCAGGGCATCCCGGATCGCATCATCGATGACATTTTTGTCGGTTTAGACGGAACGCTGTGGGTGGGATCCGCGACAGGAGTCTACTTCGAGCGCAAGGATGGAAGGTTCTCGCAGGTTCAGCTTCCGTTTCCGCTGAACGAATTCACGCATCCTACCGGAACGATTTTCACGTCGATCAAGCCGGACGAAGTGGTTACGGCATCGAGCAGTCGCGGCGTGCTGCTGCAGCGGCGCGGTGCAGACGACTGGGTCGCAGTTCCGATGAGCCTTCAGGGAGGGTTCATCTGGAGCGTGCTTTACGGTCCCGACGGCTCGCTGTGGTACGGATGCGAAAAGAACCTCTGCCGGCTGAAAGACGGCAAGACCGTCCAGATGAGCAAGGTTCTCGGCTTGCCTGAAGAACAATGGCTCACCATGATGGTCGCGCGGAATGGAAACATCTGGCTGCGCAGCAATATGCATCTCGTGGAGATGCGGCCCGACGGCAGCCATGCGGATCTGCGTGATCTCCCGGGCACGTCCGGTTCGGAGCCCTATCCTACGCTCGCCGAAGATGAGCAGGGCCGCATCCTGACCGCGCAGGGTTCTTCCCTGGCACTGTGGGAGAAGGATCACTGGCGCCTGGTGACGGAGCACAACGGACTGTCGCCATTTGAGGTACAGGACCTCTTTGTGGATCGTGAAGGTTCGATCTGGATGGGAGTGGTGGGTCATGGACTTCTGCGCTGGGTTGGCGAGGACCGATGGGAGGCGTATACCGAAGCGGATGGCCTCAATGACAACCTCGTCTGGGCTTCGACTCGCGATCACCAGGGGAGACTGTGGATCGGCACCGAATCCGGAATCAACTGGATTCCTGCCGGGGGGAATACTCCGAAGAGTTGGCATTCGCCGGGCGTGCAGATTTCGCGGGCCGGTGCATTCCAGGTAACGTCAGACGGTGCGATCTGGGTCGGTAGCATGGCCGGAAGCCTGATCCGGATTGACCCGAAGAGTCTTGTTGGTACGCAGACCAAAACGCCCCCCATCTACGGGCTTCTGGAAGATGGAACGCATCGGATGTGGATCGCCACCGTTACGGGCATGTACGAGTTAGATCCGTCAGGTACGAATCGTCAGCCGCAGCCGGTGAATGATCCGGTCCTCTCACACCAGACCATGCGTTTTACCGACATGAGTCTTGATCCGTCGGGCAATCTGTGGGTGACATCGGACCAGGGAATCTTCAAGCACGATTCAAGCGGGTGGCACGCGATCGATCCCGGCAAATCAGGCGCCATGCCTGACCTGATTGCCGTCGACTGGAACGGAGACCTTTGGGCTGCCGGTCCATCGCAGGATCTGATGCGGTTGAAGGTACAAGGTTACAAGGTTGTTGAAGCCGAACATATCGGCCGGCCGCCGCTCATGTCGGAAGAGATTGTCTCGCTCCTGGTCGATCATCGTGGCTGGTTGTGGGTAGGTGAAGACGCGGGGGTCACGGTGTTTGACGGGCATCGTTGGCGCAGCTTCACCCAGGATGACGGCCTGATCTGGAACGATACCGACAGCTTCGCGATGACCGAAGATCGAGACGGCAGCATGTGGATCGGCACATCGGGCGGTCTGAGCCACCTGATTGCACCGCAGAATGCTTTGGCTGGATCGCCGCCACCCCCTGCCATTTCGCAAGTCATGCTGGGCACGGTGCCGGTGACCGATGGCGGCACGGTAAAGTTGATTTCGAATCAGCTGACGATCTCGATGGCCCTTCTGTCGTTCAAGGACACGCAGGACATCGGCATCCGATATCGCCTCATCGGAGAACAGGATTCCGGTTGGGAAGAAACCCGCGAGATGACGGTTCACTATCGTCATCTCGAACCAGGCAATTACCGGTTTGAAGTGGCCGCGGTGAACGCTGCGGGCAGTACGGTTTCGCCGGTTGCATCGTTCTCGTTCACCATTATTCCCCTCTGGTGGCAGAACTCGTATGTGAAGTGGGGAATCGCCCTGCTGCTCCTGGCGATTGTGGCAGTGACCTGGCGACGCCGCGTGGCTCAGTTGATGCGGCAAAAACGGGTACTGGAAGCCGCGGTAAAAGACCGGACCCGCGATCTTGAGCGGGAAAAGACCGAGCTGGTGCGAACCCGCGAACAGATGCGCCACTTCGCCGAGCACGATGGGCTGACTGGACTGTGGAATCACCGCATTATCGTGGAGCGCCTGCGCGGCGAGGTGGATCGTTCGCAGCGCGACGGGACACCGCTGAGCATCATCCTGGTCGACCTCGACTATTTCAAACGCGTCAACGACGCCATGGGCCACGTGGCCGGCGACCAGACTCTGCGCGAGGCGGGCGCCATCTTTCAACGCGCGGTTCGCAGCTACGACTGGGTCGGGCGATACGGCGGCGAGGAGTTTCTGCTCATCCTGCCGGGATCGGATTTCGAGGCGGCGCGCGCCAGAGCGGAACGTCTGCGTGCTACCCTGCAGTCGGCACAGCTCGGCGAGGGCGACAAGAGGTTCTCAGTGACGGCGAGTTTCGGCGTTGCCGCCGGGTTCCCGACCAACTACGAAGAGATGATTCAGATCGCCGATGCGGCGCTTTACCGTGCCAAGAATGAAGGACGCAACTGCGTAATGGCCACGGAGATCAAGCGAACTGTGATCAGTATTTCTCAAGCCGGCTAAGCCGTCAGGCGATGGGCAGATGAATGATCGCCCGAGCGCCTGGCCCATCCTCACGATTCACAAGACGAATCTCTCCACCGTGCGCGCGGGCAATTTGCTGCGCCAGGGCAAGTCCCACGCCGCTTCCCTTCGGCTTTGTCGTGTAGAACGGCACGAAGAGATTTTCAGTGTTGGCAATCCCCATTCCGCTGTCTTCAATTGAAACCACCAGATCCGATTCTGACAGGCGCCACAAGATGCGCACGGGTTTGGCTCCGTTGGCCAGAGAGGCGTCGACCGCATTCGTCAGCAGGTTGATAAACATCTGTTCGAGTTGATCGGGATCGGCATTCAGCATGACCGGCGGTCCGGGATCGAGTTGAACCGAAACGCGCTGTTCCAGCAACGCCACGCGCTCAAGCAGCGGGCCCGCCTGGACCGGCTTGAGATGGGGCGGCGGCAATTGCGCCAGCAGGCGATACGACTGCACAAATCGATGCAGCGCATCCGCACGGCTCTCAACCACGCTCAGCCCGCGCCGGAAATCACGAATTGTGGCTTCATCGCCGGCAATGCTCTCCGCACGTGCCAGCAAGCTTCCGGCAATGGACTTGATGGGAGCAAGCGAGTTCGACAGTTCGTGGCCGAGAACGCGAATCAAGCGCTTCCATGCGATCTGCTCTTCTTCTTGTAAAGGCTGGCTGACATCGGCGAGCAGCAGCAGCGTGTGCGGCACACCATCCTGGCGAAACAGCGCCTTGCGCAGCAGCCAGCGCGACGGTTTGGCGCCGATGGAGTGGATGGTCTGGTCGCCTGAGGCCAGCAGGTTGGCAAGGCCCAGGTCTCGCGCGCTATGGCCGAAACATCGTCCCAGAGGGCGGCCGAGGAGCTGCGCACCCGCATTGTTGACGAGTTGCAGCGTGTCTTCACGATCGAAAGCGAAGAGCGGAGCGTGCATCACTTCGAGGATGCGGGCGAGAAGCGCGGTAGCCTCGAGAGACCGGACGCGCTGGCGCTGGAGAAGATCGGCCAGGGCATTGATTTCGGAAGCCAATTCCCCCAAGGCGTCCGACGAACCCGCGCCACGAGCGCGAAAGGAGTAATCTCCTTCCCGCAGGGATGACACGACGTTGGAGAGCGTCTGCAGTGGACGCATGAGGCCCTCGACGAGTGAAGCCGCAATCAGCAAAAGGTAGATGAACAGGCAGAACACGAGCAGCACAGCCGGTGCAGCGGTGACGTGCTGCTGCCAAAGCAGGATCCCGACAAACAAAAACGCCGGCAGCGCGAGCAAAAAACAGAATAACCATGCCCGGCGAATGGCCGAGGGATGGCGTTTCCGCACGTGCCTTTCATAAGCCATACTTTTCGATGCGACGATAAAGAGCGGCACGGCTGAGTCCCAGAGCTTCAGAGGCTTGCGATATGTTTCCGTCGCAGCGGCGGAGCACCTTGCGAATGAGCAGCGCCTCAACCTCGTCGATGCTCATGTTCTCAAAATTGGGTGCAGCCGCGCGTGCCGAAGCGATCGCCAGGTTGGCTGGCTCGATTTCGTCGCCGCGGGCCAGCAATACCGCTCGTTCCACGGTATGTTCCAGTTCGCGCACATTGCCGGGCCAGGGATATTGCATCATCTGCTGCATGGCCGCGGGCGAAAAGCTCGTGACCTGCTTGCGATAACGCGATTTGTTTCGATTGAGAAAATGCATCGCCAGCAGCGGGATGTCTTCGCGGCGCTCGCGCAGTGCCGGCAGGTGGATTTCGACAGTATTGATGCGGAAGAGAAGATCTTCGCGAAAATTGCCTGCTTTGGCCTCTTCTTCCAGATTTGCATTGGTGGCCGAGAGTACCCGCACGTCCACGCGACGGGTTTGCGAAGAGCCCACGCGCTCCAGCTCGCCCGTTTCGAGGACGCGAAGCAGCTTGGCCTGCTGGCGGAGCGGAACATTCGCGATTTCATCGAGAAATAGCGTTCCGCCGTTGGCAAGTTCGAAGCGTCCCACGCGATCGGCGCGCGCATCGGTAAACGCGCCTTTCACGTGGCCGAAGATTTCGCTTTCGAACGTACCCTCAGGCAGACCGCCGGCATTGACTGCCACCAGCGGCATGCGCGAGCGTGGCGACGCAGCATGCAGAAGCTTGGAGACGATTTCCTTGCCGGTGCCGTGCTCGCCGGTAATAAGGACATTGGCATCGGAGGGCCCGATCTGGCTGATGAGTTCGAGCACCGGCTGCATCGACGGCGCTCCGGCTACGAAGTCGGGCATGCCCTCGGCGCGCAACAGGCGGTTTTCAAGTTCGAGTTGGCGCGCGCGACGCAGCGCCTGGTGCAATTCGGCATGCACGCGAATGAGCGAGATGAGACGCTCGTTCTCCCACGGCTTCTGGATGAAATCGCGAGCCCCGCGCTTGATGCTTTCAACGGCGAGGTCGATGTTGCCCCAGGCGGTCATGACGATCACCGGCAGGCGCGGATCGATCTCCTGCAACCGGGCGAGCAGATCGAGGCCTTCCTGGCCGGAAGTGGTGTCGCGCGTATAGTTCAGGTCGATCAGCAGAACGTCGTAGTCGCTCTGACCCAGTGCTTCGAGCAGGAGTTGCGGCGATCGCGCGCAGTCGATGTGCATGCCCTGCGGTGAAAGCAACAGTTCCACTGCCTCAAGGATGTGCGGTTGATCGTCGGCAACTAAAACCCGAATCTTATCGTTCTTCCTAGGTTCTGCCATTTAGAGTGTGTCCGCCTCCACCACGCCAAACAATGTTTGAGTCAATCTCGTTTTTGCGTGCTGCTCTCTCTGCATGATATTGGACGCACTCCGGTCTCTCGGGAAGAGTTCCAGCGGAACGTGTCTTGATGCTGCCAACCTGGGTGACTCCAATGATTTATTGCACATGGGTCACCACGCCGGCCTTTGCGTCATCGATTGAAACACCGGTTTGCTCAAGGGTCGTCCCAGTGGAGTGATCGAGTTCGACCTTGGCCTTTTCATAGGCTGTCTGTGCCGCTACAAGCGTTGAATCAGCGATGGCAAGATCGTGCTGCGCAGCCAGTGTGTCGCTGGTGGATTTGGCCCCGAGTTTCTGCTCCTGCTGGGTAACGTCGAAGGTATGTTGTGCCAGGTCGCGTGCCTTCTGCGCGGCATCAACGTGTGCCTGCGCCTGTTGCAATGCGAATTGCGAGTTGCGTACGTCGAATCGGATGAATTTTTTCTGCTCTTCGAAGGTGATCTGCTTCTGACGGAATTCGAGCGCGGCACGAAACTGATCAGCCTTGGCAACACGATTGCGCAGATTGATCTGCAGAGTCATTCCAACCTGGTATTCCGGAGACGAGTAGTTAAAGGTGTTCTCAAACATGCCTCCGAATCCCGTGGGCAGGTTGGACACGCATTCACCCGGCGCAAGTTGGCAGTTGGGATTGATGGGACCGGCCGTTCCAGCCCCGGCATAGAAACCGTACATGTTCAAACTTGGCAGAAGCTCGCTCTTGATGGATTTGAGGCTTATCTCGGCAACCTGCATCGCAATCTGATCCTCGGCGACGTCGGGGCGGTTCTTCTCGGCTTCAGTAATGAGCTCGTCGATCGACTTGGAAGCGTTAGGATCGTCCGCCCCACTGCGATCGAGAGGAATGACAGGCATTTCGTCGATGGTGGGATCATCTGTCTTGGTGATGGCGTTCTTGATGAGGAGTTCGTTCAAACGCAGGGTGGCACGTGAAACCGTCAGGTCGCCTTCGCTGGTCGCAACGTCCGATTGGTCCTTCGTGACCTGCATGGCCGGAATGGCATTCAGAGCCAGTTGTCTCTGGTCGTCTTCAAGCGTGTGCTGCGCGAACGAGAGGGAGCGTTCCTTGACCTGTTCGTCCTGATAAGCATTCACCAGGTCCCAGTAGATATTTTCCACCTGGGTAACCGTGGCTATGACTTGCGCACGAAAGGCCAGGTCGGTTATCTGCAGATTCTTCCGGGCGATGTGCATGTAGCGTTCGTTGGTGGAGATGCCAAACCCAGCGAGCAGTTGCTGCGTAAATTCGACCTCGAAGTTCGAAAAGAGCGTGGGATTAACGGCTTCGTAAGGGCTGTTGTTGGCAAAACGCTGTCCCTCGTAATAGACCTGGAGGCCCGTTCCCATCGGGAAATTCTCTGAGTAGCTCGCAAGACCTTCAATCGTGTTCTGCTCGAACCTGGGCACGCCGTACTGGAACACATTTCCCAGCAGTTGGATTGTGTGATCGTCGAAGCCCTTGAACGTCAGGTACGGATCAAAGGAGCTGACTGCGGTTCCCGCGCCCAGTGTGGATTGGACGATACCGCCGGCGCCGGCAGCGGCTGAACCACCGCCTGTGGACCCGCCACCCGAACTCTGGCCGGAGAAGCCACCCTGCGTGGATGATTGGACAATCGAAGTATTGACGCCGTTTACGCTGCCGCCCGCCTTGGTGCGCGCGTAATCGGTTTGCGCAATGGGAAAGTTATAGCGGAAGTAAGCGAGATCGAGGTTGTTCTCAATGGCCAGCGCAATGGCGTCGTGCAGCGAGATATAAAGCTTGCCGTCACGGATCACATTTTCCAGGCGCGGTGAATTGTTCAGATCCAGCGGCGGCGCTTCGCTGGCTCTGTAAGGAGAGATCGGGTTGTGCGAGTGCGGCAACGTCACATGAAAGGGCTGTTGCGGCGCAGGCGCCGGCTTCTTTGCTTGCTCTATCTGCTGTGCCAGGGTTGGTTGCGCCGCGGGCGTTGGAGCCGTCGGTGCCGCCTGCGTCGATTGCGAGTCTGCAGGCTGGGTTTGCGATTGCTGGGGCCCGACAGCAAATGCAAGGTTCGTCTGAAGCAGCAGAATTGTCGCCCCTGCCGTGATTCGCTGGAGAATGGGAGTCACCGTGTTCTTCTTCAATTCGTTCACCTGTGGGTTCTTCACTGTGCGCCGACCTCCGATGGAGCGGTCTGCAGAAATTCGTCGCGGGTCATCCAGCCATCGCGCAGCTCGATGATGCGCTTCGAATAGCGAGCGTTCTCCTCCGAGTGCGTGACCTGGATGATCGTGGTACCGGCGCGGTTGAGTTCAACGAAAAGGTCCATGATTTCGCGCGCCTGCGTGGAGTGCAGATTCCCGGTCGGCTCGTCGGCAAGTAACAGCGACGGAGCATGAACGACCGCCCGCGCAATACCTACTAGCTGCTGTTGTCCGCCGGAGAGTTGATTCGGAAACAGGTCCTTCTTGGCGACGATCTGGAAGCGATCAAGAATATCGGCAACCATGCCGGCCCGATCTTTCGAGGGCAGGTTCTTATACGACAGCGGCAGGTCGATGTTCTCGGCCACGGTGAGATCGTCGAGCAAGTGATAGCTCTGGAACACCATGCCAATGCGCTGGCGGGCGAGATCGGCGCGTTGCTTGCGATTCAGGGAGTGGACCGGCGTGGAGCCGAACCAATACTCGCCCGACCAGCCGTCGTCGAGAAGAGCCAATACATTCAGCAGCGATGACTTCCCTGCTCCTGATGGGCCCATGATGGTGACGAACTCACCTTCGCGAATGGTGAGATTGATACGGCGCAGCACCCAGGTTTCGGCGTGACCGGTTTTATAACTGCGTTCGACATTTTTCATTTCAATCATGATGTTTGTTTACTCCGATCTCAAAACCAAAACCAGGTTGCCTCCGTGGCGCACATCAGCCTATTCCACCTCGAGGAATTGCAAACCGCGCATTCTGCATCATCGATCTCAGCATCTGTTCCTCCGCTATTCCGTGCGAAGTGCCTGCATCGGTTCGACAACTGCAGCGCGGCGCGCGGGCAATGCAGCCGCCAGTAAAAGCATCAGCACGGTCAGAATCACTGCCCCGCAGAGGGTGAGCGGATCGAAGGTGGTTACGCCGAACAACTGGCTGCGAAACAGGCGTGCGAGGGCAACCAGCGAGGGCAAAGCGACGGCTACGGAAACGGTGGCGATGAGGGCCATCTCGCGTACAACAAGAACAACGATGGTGGATCGCGACGAACCGAGGGCGAGTCGAACTCCGATTTCGCGGGTTCGCTGTTCCGCCGAATAGGCCAGCACGCCGTACAGGCCGACCGCAGCCATCAGCAACGCCAATGCGGCAAAACCCATAGCGAGAAACGCCAATGCGCGCTCGTCGGAAGCGCTGCGATCGATCTGTTCATTCATGGTACGCAGCCCATCGACTACCAATGTGGAATCGAGCTGATGAATGGCTCCGCGAATTGCCGGCTCGATCACGCTCGGCTCCGGCCCAGTCCGCAGATAAACCTCGACGCCGGTGGGGTGGTCCTCCTGTGCGTATGGCCTGTAGATCGCCGAGCCCAGCGGAGTCCGAAGATCTGTATGACGGATGTCGCCGACCACTCCGACTACCGTTATGTCGTACTTGATGTCGCTGCCCGCGCCTCTCGCGATCTGCCGGCCGATGGCGCTCTGTGGTGAGCCGAAGAATCGCTTCGCCACCGTGAGATTCACGATCGCCACGTTGGGCTGACCTTTCGCGTCAGCAGCGGTAAACTCCCTCCCGGCAAGCAACGGCTGGTGCAGCGCAGCGAAATATCCCGGCGTGATGAAGGGATCTTCGAAATGCATGTCCTCGTCTTCGCCTGCCTTGTATCCCTGAACGGAGTAGTTGGAGCTCTCGTTATTTCCTGCGAGTTCAGGGTCGGTGGTAGCCGCCGCGTGGGTTACGCCGGGGATCCGGCTCAGAGTCTCGAGAGCGCTGGTAACAATCTGCAAAGTGCGGCCCTCGCCGTAGCCTGAGTTCATGGGATCAAGCGCGAACGTGATCAGGTGGCCGGTTTCAAAACCGACCTGCAACTGGCGAAGATTGTCGAGCGTGCGGACAAAGAGGCCCGCTCCGCCCAGCAGAAGAACACTGAGCGCAATTTGAATGCCAACGGCAAATTTGCGGAAACGCTGCGAGTCTTTTGACAAGGTTCCTGAGTTTTGTCGCAGAGATCCGGCAAGATTGGGACGCAGGAAGTGGAATACCGGCGCAACGCTGAAGAATAGCGTAGCCAGCACCGAGAGCGCGAAAGTGAAGAACAGCACTCGGATGTCGACGGACGCCGAGTAGGGCTCCATTCCGGGATCGGAATTCGTAAGGATGCGCACTAGCGTGCGGGTGACAACCGGAGCGAGCAAGATTCCAGCGACCGCGCCAGCGAGACCAAGTACGCCTCCTTCGATCATCAGTTGCGTGAAGATGCCGCTGCGACGAGCGCCGAGTGCATAGCGCATGGCCATTTCGCGCGCGCGGTTTGCAGCCCGTAAGAGCAAAAGCGTGGCAACGTTGACGGCGCAGAGAACGACCAGCAGGCCGGCCATGCTCATCAGGATCACGAGAGGCTTTTGCAAATCGGTGCGATTGGGGTTGAAGCCCTTGGAGTCGTCAACGACCTTGATCGTGGTCAGGTCCACGAATCCTTTGCGGAAACGTTCGCTCCGATTCTTTGAGATCGTGTACTCGTAGGCTCGCAGGGATCGCCACAATGTACTGAGGTTTGCCTCGGCCTGTTGACGAGTGACTCCAGGCTTCAGTCGCGCGACGAGGGTGATCCATGTCGACTGATGATTATTGAGATCATCAAGCGGCGCCCGCCAGGGGATTGCAACATCAACCATTGTGATCGGAACGAAAACAGCCGGACGATAACCACCAATCGCCGACTCGAAGTTGGGCGGTGCAACCCCGATGATGGTGAAGGTATGGCCGTTGAGCAGCACCGTCTGGCCGATAACCTCCGGCTTCGCACCGAGATGGTTACGCCAGAAGTTATAACTGACTACCGCCACCGGATTCGCGTCTTTCGAGGTTTCGTCATCGGAACTGATGAGGCGGCCTAGGGCAGGCTTGAGTCCGAGCAGTTGAAAATAGTTCCCGCTGACAACTTCCCCATTTTCATTCTCGGCCTCGTTGTGCCAGGAAACACCAATCTGTGCCTCATCGGAAGCAAGAATGCCTTCAAACACCTGGTTCCTTTCGCGCAGATCTTTGTACATCGGATAGGAGAAGTAGGTGTGCGTCTCCTTGGTGTCGCCACCGAAGCTGCTCATGGAGCCGTTGAAAGCTCCGGTCCACTGGAAGCGGACAAGCTCTTGCGGATTCTGCACGGGAAGCATGCGCAGAAGGACCTGGTCAAAGAGCGTAAACACAGCTGCGTTGGCACCAATGCCGAGCGCCAGAGTGACGATAACGGTAAACGTGAATCCCGGCGACTTGCGCAACTGGCGAAACGCGTAGCGAAGATTCTGAAGCAGCGGACTCATTCTAACCTCATCTATTCCGTTCGAAGCGCTTGTATCGGATCAATGGAGGCCGCACTACGTGCGGGCAACCACGCGGCCATTGAAATTGCGATTGCGAGAATGCTGATCGAACCAATCAGTGAAACTGCGTCGATAGGGCGTACGCCGAAAAACAAAGATGCTTCAAGACGCGTCGAAATCATTGCAAGAAGGACACCGAGTGCCAGGCCGATTGCAGCCATACGAGCCGTGTCGCGAAGGATGAGCAGCGCTGTTGATTCGCGCGAGGCGCCGAGCGCCATACGGATACCGATCTCGCGCCGGCGCTGGTTCACACGGAAGGCGAGAAATCCATAAAGACCGACCACCGTAAGCGCCAGACCGATGAAGCCGAGCGCGCTCACCAGTTCCGCCATCATCTGGAAGTTCCCCGCGGAGTAACGAATCAGTTCCGGCAGCGAGGTCACCATCATGGGATCAAGCAACGGGTGGGTATGGATGAGCACCTGGCGTGTAGCCTGCGCCAGGTTCATTGCATTCTGGCTGGTCGCCAGAGCGAAGGTCATCTCCCCCAGAGAAGATAGATGGAAAGGCATGTAAATGTAAGGCTCGGGAAGCTCTCCGACGGCGTTAATCGGCGCGTCTTCAGTGACGCCGACAATGCGCGCCTCTGTATTCGGCGACGAACCTGTGCTGATGCCGACGAGGTTCACAACCTTCCCGATGGGATCCTGACCGGGCCAGTATTTTTCAGCCATCGTGCGGTTAATGAGGATCACGGCAGGTCCGGGCTGATCGTCGGTGGAGACAAATCCCCGGCCGCGCAAAATATGCGTACCGATAACATCAAGAAAATCCGGGCTCACAGCGTTGTACTTGATGGCGATAGGATCATGAATCTCAGGATGGCTGGGCATCATGGCTTTGACTTCGATGCCGCCCTCGGAAAGGCTGAGCGGCGAACGAATTGCATACGCCACGCGATCCACGCCAGGAATGGCTTTCATACGTTGAACGACGTCATCGCGCATGGGTGCTTCCGGCTCCTGCGTCCAGGCCAGCAATACTTGGCCCCGCGTCAGGCCGATCGATTGTGTCCGGGCATTGATGAAGCTACGGACCAGCGCCGCGGTGGAGATGAGCAGCGCGAACGAAACAGCAATCTGCAACCAGATGGCTGCACGACGCAGCCAAGGTGTTTTGCCTTCCGTGCGCGCCATCGAGGCCGACTGCAGCACCGGAAGCAATTCCGCCGAGACCACCTGGCTAAGGGGAACGAGGGCAAGCAACACCATTGTGGTCAATGCCAGCGAAGCGGCGAAGAAGAAGACTCTCCAATCCAGTTGGAAACTCGTCGCGGTATCCCCGATGGCAACCAGCATCACAGGTTCACTGACCAGCAGCTGGGGAAGAAAAGCAACAATTACGAGCGCGAGGCCAAGTCCAACGAAAAGCCCAAAGAGCCCGACTAGCAGATTCTCAATCAGCAACTGGCGGGCGACGGCGCCACGGCGTGCGCCGAGCGATAAGCGCAAGGCGACCTGTGGTGCACGGCTCAGCGCACGAGCCAGCATGATCTGGGCGAGATTGACTGCCCCGAGCAGCACGACACAGCCCACAATCGCAAACAGAACAAGGCCCGTCGTACCAGCACGGTCCATGCGATAGGAAGAATCGCCGACGGCTCGGGCGCCGCGTCCGCGATTGGCCTGTGGATATGTGGCTTCGAGTGCTTTGGCAATGGCCGCAACCTGCTGGTTTACCTCAGCGACCGTCGCGCCCGGCGCGAGACGTCCGAGGACTTTGAACCAGCGGAAATCGCGAGAAGTCAGTTCGTCGGCGTGCGCAACCGTGGCCCACGTGTCGGTGGGCATCCATAGATCCCGATCCATGCCGTTGTCGATCTCGCGGAAAGATGCGGGCAGAACACCCCAGACGTCCACCATGGTGCGATGATCTTTACCGCGCATAATCGAGATTTGGCGGCCGACAATATTCGGATCACCCGAAAATTCCCGTTTCCAGAAGCCATAGCCCAGCAGCACAGCAGGATGGATGCGAAGATTCGCGGCATCCGCGGAGGTAAAAGTACGCCCCAGAAGCGGCTTTACTCCAAGTCCTTCGAAGAAATTGCTCGAGACGACATTTGTCAACAGCAGGGCGGAGGTCCCGTCCTGGCGCTGCATCAGGTTGCCTCTCCGGCCGAGCGCAACCACCGTTTTCAGTCCGGTCGTCCGCGAGGCAATCGTCTGATATTCGGGGTAATTGAAATACGTGTCCACACCTTCGCTGGAAGTCGGACTCTGCTTGGTTGTAGCAAAAATTCTCACCAATTCGCCTGGATGAGGAACACGCAGGGGATGAAGCCAGAGACCATCGATGAGGCAGAAGATGGCCGAGCTGGCGCCGATTCCGAGTGCGAGCGTGAGCACGGCGGTCGTGGCAAAGCCGGGCGCCCGCCGCAATTGGCGAAGGGCATATCGGATATCGCGCACCAGGTTGTTCATCACGCCGTCTCCTTCTGCTATTCGATGCGCAGCGCGCGCATCGGCTCGATAGAAGCCGCCCGGCGCGCGGGAATAAACACCGCGACGGCTGCACACGCGGCCAGCACCAGCGTTGCCCCCGTCAACGAGAGCGCATCGTAAGCGCCCACACCATAAAGCTCACTTGCCATCAAGTGGCCGGCCAGCAATGCAGCTGGAATGCCCAGCGCCAGTCCAAGTACCACCTGGACGAATGCGCTGCGGAACACCATCGCCAGAACGCTCGAGCGGTTTGCACCCAGCGCCATGCGGATCCCAATTTCGCTGGTGCGCCGTGCCACGAAGTACGACATCACGCCGTAGAGCCCGATTGAAGCCAGGACGAGAGCAAGCACGCCGAACAGGGTGGTGAGCCGAGCCAGCAATCGATCTTCAGTGAAGTTGTTGGCTACCTGATCGTCGAAGGTGCTGAGCCGCGTAATCGTCAGGTTAGGATCGATAGAGCGCAGAGTGCGCCTTGCCACTTGCTCGATCTGCTGCTGGGGACGATTGAACCGGAGAATGATCGAGTCTGCGAACATGGAACGCGATTCGCCGGTAATCTCCTGTTGATCCTTGAACCCCGGAAACTGCTGCGTCATGGGGCGAAGGTATACGCGACGGGGAACGTCCCGTGGGTTGTTCATCTTGAAATCGGCGAAGACTCCGACGATTTCAAACGTGCCCGCGTACTCCATGCTGTCGATCCCGAAGTGCTTGCCGATGGGATCCTCTTTCGGGAAAAAGCGTTTCACGAATGACTGATTCACAATGGCGACCGGTTGAGATGTCGCCGTGTCCTGTTCGGTAATGCCGCGGCCGCGGATGATTGGAACTCCGAGTGTGTCGAGGAAGCCCGGAGTCACCCGATCCCAGGTAGACCAGCTTTCGTCGTTCGGTTTGGGCGCCGGATGCCCCTGTACAAACACGCCGTCGCTCCAGTTATTGCCATCGAGCGGCGGATACATCGCTACAGCCACGTTCGATAAGCCGGGAAGAGCGGAAAAGCGATCCAGAATTTGACGATACAGAGCGGGCAATCGTGCGATCGTATAGCCTGCGCCTTCGGGGTCGATATGAATGACGTAGCGATTGGCAGTCTGCACGCCGAAGTTCTGGTGTTCGAGTTTGCCCAGGCTCCGGGTCATAAGGATGGCTCCCGAAATGAGGACGATGGAGAGCATGGCCTGAAAGACCACCAGCGCATTTTGAGGCAGACTCGATTTGTCGCGGGTCGAGCGATTGACGCCGCGCAATGCCTCCGCAGGCTGCGCATGCGATGAGAGCCACGAAGGCGCGATGGCGAACAGCAACCCGGTAACGAGGGAAATGAGAAAAGTGAAGCCGAGCACCGGCAGCGACGGGCTGGCCTGGATAGCAATGTGCTGGGCCTCCGGAAACGCCAGAGCAAGAATGGTTCGCGAACCGAGGTATGCAACCGCAAGTCCAGCGATGCCTCCGATGCAGGCCAGCAACACGCTTTCGGTGATCATCTGGCGTATCAGACGCCAGCGCGCGGCTCCCATCGACATCCGGATAGCGATCTCGCCGCGACGGGTAGTTGTCCGGGCCAGAAGCAGGTTGGCAATGTTTGCACAGGCAATCAGCAAGACGACCGTGGAAAGGATCATTAACATCCGAATGCCGCGGCCTGTCTCTATTTGCAGATTCTGAATTCCGCCACCGGCCGGCGAGAGGACGACGTGCTGCTTGGGAATCTCGGCCTGAGAGCCGAAGGCGACATAGATGGACCTCGACTTGAGGAACTGGCGCAAGGACGCCGAGAGCTTGGCACTGAGGGCCGGGATGCTAGCGCCGCGACTAAGCCGACCGATCGGATATAGCCAATTGGAGTCGGCATTATGAAGGATGGAGTTCGCGCCCTCGATCAGCGGCTCGTTATTGATTGGAATCCAAATGGCCGGTGGACTGTCGGTAACCCGATCACCGAAGAAGCCAGGCGGCGCGACACCCGACACGGTAAACGGATGCGTCTGAATGAACACCGTGGAACCGATGATGCTCGGGTCACCACCGAAATCATCCTGCCATGACGCATAGCTAAGCACAACCACCGGGGCGGCTCCCGGCTGGTCGTCGGACGCAGAGAAGACGCGACCGATGTAAGGTCCAATTCCGAAAGTCGAGAAAAAGTTTCCGGTTACGTACTCCGTGGGAAGATACTTTACGTCCTGTTCACCACGGCGAACGTAAGCATCATTGTGTCCAGCCTGCACCGCCGCGAGCTGCTCGAATTCCGGCGCAGTTTCCCGCAGTTGACGATAGAGGTCGTAGGAGAAGATCGCGAAATCGCCATTGTCATTCTGGAATCCACCGTCGATGCAGCAATCATCGGTATCGCCGATTCGGTAGAGTTGCTTGGGATCACTCACCGGAAGGCGGCGTAGAAGTATGCCCTGGACGAGCGTGAAGATCGCCGTGTTGGCGCCTATACCGAGAGCCAGCGTTATCACTGCGGTCAAGGTAAAGCCCGGCGATTTGTACAGTTGACGCAGGGCGTAGCGAACGTCGTGCAGCGTATTGTTCAAGGCCCGATTCATTGCGATTCAGCTCCGGCAAAATGGGTTCTGGATCGTACGTCAGCTATTCCGTTCGCAGCGCCTTCATGGGATCGATCGATGCCGCGCGAGCTGCAGGGACGATGGACGCCGCGAGGGCGAGCACAAAAATGCAAATGGCCGCAACAATCATGGCTCCGGGATCGAGCGGATCGACCTGGAAGAGCAGCGAACGCATGAGTCGAGTGGCAAAGACGGCAGCGATCGCGCCGAGTCCGCAACCGATCAATCCGAGCTTCGCCGCCGACCCCAGCACCAGTTGCAGAACATTGGAACGCTGCGATCCGAGCGCCAGCCGAATCGCCATTTCCTGCGTCCGCATCGCGGCTGAGAAAGCAATCACGCTGTAGATGCCAAGGAGTGCCAGCAAGACCGCTGCAACCGCGAAACTGGAGATGAGCGCGGTATTGAATCTGCGTGGGGCTTCGCTTTCCGAAACAACGTGATCAAACGATTCCACTTGCGTGAGCGGAAGCTGCGGATCGATCGAACGAACCACGGCGCGCACCGAGTCGGCCATCTGCTCGGGCTGCATCTGCGCGCGAACAAGAATGGAGTTGGAGGCGCCGTTCAACATTTCTGGCGTAGCAAACTGGCCGAGCGTTTCTTTAAATTGCGCGATTGGCTGATAAAACTGGGGTTCGGTTGCGTCCTCGGCCGTCCCCTGCTTCACATCGCCAATCTCGCCGACAACTGTCATCCAGGGCAGCGGGGTATCGGCAACACCGATGTGGATGCGCTTGCCGATCGGGTCCTGGCCGGGCCAGTAGTGCTCGGCGAGCGTGCGGTTCACGATCACGACGAGCGGCGAATCAGCACGATCCGCCACGGTGAAGGTCCGGCCACGGAGCAGGGAAATGCCGGCAGCCGCGAAATAATCTCCCAAAATCTGGTCCGGCCAACCCAACGTGAGCTGCGCGCCCTTCGGGGAGACATACCCCTCCGCAACGAATCCGCTGTTTGAATTGATCCCCACTCCAGGCAGGGCGCCGGCGATTCCGACTGCCTGCACGCCCGGCAGCCGTTGCAGTTTTGCAAGAAGCGCGTTGTTGAATCCGTCTACTGCGGCCTGCGTGGAGTACTGCTCGTGCGGAAGGCTATACGAAGCCGTCAACGAGTGGTCGGTTCGGAAACCAAGATTGACCTCGCGCAGTTTCTCGAAACTGCGCAGCAGAAGTCCGGCCCCGCAAAGCAGCACCAGAGCAACCGCGAGCTCGCCAACTACGAGAATGGAACGCAGGCGTGCATGAGCACTGCCGGTCGAACCGGTACGACCACCCTCCTTGAGCGCATCATTAACACTGGTGCGCGCAGCAGCCGTCGCGGGGATAAGGCCGCAGAGAAATCCGGTCATCACGGCCAGCAGCAGCGCAAACCCGATCACGCGCCAGTCAAGAGCAATGGAGCCGATGCGCGGAAGCGTCTCGG
>Ga0335073_10001808_pt1 | contig 28950 bp, 26 predicted proteins | sample Lox_Sample_22_FD_207093 | JGI IMG/M metagenome (GOLD analysis project Ga0335073, IMG submission 207093) | Soil microbial communities from Loxahatchee National Wildlife Refuge, Florida, United States - Lox_Sample_2.2 | ecosystem: Environmental > Terrestrial > Soil > Wetlands | place: USA... | reverse complement strand
GCTGTGGCTCATTCGGCGGATCAGATTCATTGCCCGAAAACGGATCGAACGAAGGATCGCCACAAGTGCCAGCCTGGCAAAAAAATCAGCATGGCATCTCTCCGTAGCGTATCTCGGTCCCATGGCTCTGGCACTCGGAACCTTTCTGCGATGGGTCCTCATTCTAGGGTTGCTGGAAGCCTACCTAACCGTGACCCTGGGCTTCTATTCCTCTACCCGCGAAATATCCCTCACGTCGACAAAGTGGGTATTTTCCCAATTAGAGCTACTGGCTACGTCCGGCTTGGACTACTTGCCCAATCTACTTGTCCTTGCGGTAATCGTGCTGCTCACCCACTATGTTCTGCGTCTGGTGAGGCTGATCTTCAGCCAGATTCGCAAGGGAGATCTGAAAATCCATGGCTTTTACCCTGACTGGGCAGAGCCGACAGATAAATTGATTCGGATGCTGGTTCTGGTGCTCGCCCTGATCGTTGCGTTTCCTTACCTGCCAGGAGCCAAGAGCCCAGCATTTCAGGGAATCTCAATATTTGTGGGAGTCCTACTGTCGCTCGGTTCCTCATCGGCTGTAGCCAATGCGATTGCGGGAGTGATTCTTACCTACATGCGCTCGTTCCTCATGGGTGATTGGATTCAGATCGGCGACACCATGGGAGAAGTAGTCGAGCGAAATCTGCTGGTGACCCGGCTGCTGACGCCCAAGTCGGAAATTATTACCATTCCTAACTCAACCGTGATGAGCGGGTCTGTGAAGAACTACAGTACCGAAGCGAAAAAGGCAGGTGTCATCTTCTACACCACCGTATCAATCGGCTTTGATGCACCCTGGCGGACTGTGCACCAACTGCTCGTCAGCGCTGCCCTCGCGACTGAGCATGTCCTGCGTCAGCCTGCGCCCTTCGTCTTACAGCGGTCGCTCGATGACTTCTATGTGACCTACGAATTGAACGCCTATACAGACACCCCGCGCGAAGTTCTCAATATCTATTCAGACCTGCATCGTAATATCCAGGACAAGTTCAACGAAGCCGGTGTAGAAATATGTTCGCCGCACTTCTCGGCTCTGCGCGACGGAAATTCGATCGCTATTCCCGAACAATATATCAAACCCGGGTACACGCCGCCCGGATTTCGGTTGAACCTGGACCAGGCGGCAAACAATAGCGCCTCCCAGGCTGCTCGCGTCGCCAGGCCCGGCGTGGACGGATGAATCCATCTGAGTCTCTTGGCCGGGTTCCCGTGTGCTCACTGTCTTTTCTTACAGTATCCAGAGCGAAATCAACGTCATAACCTGTTTGTTCGATGCTTTGTGTCCCGCTGTATCGCCCGGAAGAAAGGTGATCAACCATGTCGGATAACGATGGCAAGAATGGAACTAAGCTGAGCAACAAGGAATATATGAAGGAACTTCGCCGCCTTCAGGCGGAGCTTTGCAAACTTCAGGATTGGGTGAAGTACAAGGGCCTTAAGGTGATTGTCGTCTTTGAAGGACGCGACGCCGCGGGGAAGGGAGGAACCATTCGCGCGATCTCTGAGCGGGTAAGTCCGCGAGTATTCCGGGTCGTGGCGTTACCGGCGCCGTCCGACCGCCAAAAGACACAGATGTATATGCAGCGATACATGGAACATTTCCCTGCGGCCGGCGAGATCGTCATCTTTGATCGCAGCTGGTACAACCGGGCCGGTGTGGAGTATGTAATGGGTTATTGCACCAAAGAGCAGCATCGCGTTTTCCTCGAACGAATTCCTATGGCAGAGCAATATGTCATTGATGCCGGGATCATTCTGATCAAGTACTGGCTCGAAGTAGGTCAGGAAGAACAGGAGCGGAGGTTCAAGGCGCGTATCGAGGATCCGCTCCGGCAGTGGAAGCTGAGCCCAATGGACGTTGAATCCTTCCGCCGCTGGTACGAGTTTTCAGCCGCTCGCGATTTGATGCTCAAGAAATCCGACAGCCGGCATGCTCCCTGGTACATCATCCGTTCCGACGACAAAAAGCGGGCCCGGCTCAATTGCATCTCCCATCTCCTAAGCAAGATTCCGTATGGAAAAGTTCCTCATGAAAAGGTGAAGCTGCCGCCACGTGACCGCCGTAAGCGGTACAACGATCAGGTCTCACTCAAGGGAAGGCACTTCATTCCCGAGATTTACTGATGTCGGCAGGGTCAGAAACTTCGCGCGCCGGCTCCGGTTAGAGAAAGTGATATCTCCTTCAGCTGCTGAGCGATCAAATAATTGCCTTTGTGACGGAGGACACATACTCGCGCTTCCTCAATGGAAATAATCGAGGTTTCTTTGGAGGAGCCGGTAAAATGCCATCGAATCGCCCTCGCATTCTCATTGCAGATGACCATACGTTGGTAGCCGATCTATGCAGGCAGTTGCTTGAAACAGACTTCGAAGTTGTTGGCACAGTTAACAACGGGCGTGCTTTGGTGCGCGTGGCCGCAGAGCGCAAACCTGACGTGGTTGTCGTCGACGTCGCTATGCCCATCCTCAATGGGTTGGATGCCGGTCAACAGGTGAAGGCAAATTGTCCTACCGTGAAGCTGGTGTTTCTCACCATGAACCCCAACATCGAGCTGGTTGCTGAGGCATTTCGGCGCGGAGCCTCTGGCTATTTATTGAAGACCTGTGCCGCTTCAGAACTCGTCAACGCGGTGCGTGAGGTACTCGGCGGGAGATCTTACATGTCTAAATCGCTCCGCAGAGAGGATGTCAACTATTTGCGCCGATTAGATACGAAACTCATGGCGGAGGATGAGCGCCTCACAGAGAGGCAGCGGGAAGTTCTGCAACTCCTGGCCGAAGGTAAGGTCATGAAAGAAATCGCCGACATCTTAAACATGACGACGCGAACGGTGGCCTTTCACAAGTATCGAATGATGGAGGCTCTTGGCACCAGGAGCAATGCGGAGCTCGTACGCTATGCCGTGAGGCATCATATCGTGGCTGCCTAGAATTGCGCCATTGTCATTGCACCGACAGCAATGCGTCGAGTGCCACCGCGCCCTGTCCATCTTGATAAACGACGATGGGATTGATGTCCGCCTCATGAATTTCGGGATGCGAAAGAACGAGATCGCCCAACCGTCGGACGATTCGCGCGGCGGCCGCAACGTCTGCGGCTGGAGAACCGCGAAACCCTTGCAGCAGCGGTGCGCATTTCAAGGAAAAAATCTCCGATGTAATCGCGGTGGCATCCAGATGCGCCGGGAATGGTCGTACATCCTGCAGTGCATGCGCAAGTACGCCCCCGAATCCTATCAGTAACATCGGACCCCATTGTGGGTCATTGCGTATCCCGGCAATCAATTCCACTCCTGGTGGGCACATTTGCTCAACGAGGACACCTTCGACAAAAGCGTCAGGCGCGGTCGACTTCATATTCCTCAGGAGGCGTTGCCACAATTCGGCGAGTTCTCCGGTGTTGGAGACATTGAGGATCACACCGCCCACATCGCTCTTATGTGCGAAACCGCTACCCTGGACCTTTAGCGCAACAGGAAACCCGATTTGCGTGGCGATCCTTTGGGCCTCCGACGTCGTCTTCGCAAGCGCTCCCCATCAACATTTGAACCGATAACAGTTGTAATTAATAACTTTCATAAGCGAAGGGGCGCGCCGTTGGCTCGTATCAAGTCGTAAGCGTTATGGACTGCTATCAAGGCTCCGTTTGTCCGGGAGATGGGTAAATGCAAGAGCGCAAATTTTCTGCTCAAGTCGGGGCGGCTTTCCAATATCCTCAGAAAAGAATGAAAGTAAGCACATCCGGCAAATCGCCGAAGAAGCTGCGTGCAATCCCAAAAGCTTCCCCGGCTCTCGACCTTGGCCTTCTGGAAGACAGCATTGGATACGCGCTTCGCATGGCGAGTTTTGCTGCCACGCAGCGCTTTCACAAAGTCATGCGACCGTACCATCTTCGCCCCGCGCAATTCAGCACCCTGGTGCTTATCGGCGCGAACCCGGGAGTCAGGCAGAGAGACCTCTGCGAAACTCTGGGCATCGAGAAGGCAAACTTTGTCGGTCTGCTCGACATCCTTGAGCGTAGAAATCTGGTTGAACGGCGTTCCGAGCCGAAAGATCGGCGCCGCTATGCCATCTTCCTAACCAAGGAGGGCCAGTCCTTGCTCCGAAGAGCGTCTCTCACTCATAACGGTATGGAGCGGAACCTGCAGAAGCAGCTATCAGCGGCCAACGCAAAGGCCCTTCTCGCTGCGCTTGCCCGCATGAGCTAGCGAAGATACTCCAGGCTACGCAGATTCGATGATGATGTTGGCGTATTGCGTCGTGTCTCCCGTGCGTATCAACCCGACGGCCCGCGGAACGCGCTTCTTGAATTCGATGTGCGGTTCATAAGCTACCTGGATTTCAGGGAGCGCGAGCGCGAACAACTTCTGAGTCTCCGCTCTGTTTGCAGCGCAAAATTCCTCCGCCATGACGGCCGCCCCGATTACAAAATTCCCCTGGATCGCCCTCAGTACGTCCAGTACCTGCGGAATATCATCCACCAGCGAGATGTCGACCGTCTCAACCTGCGGCCAGAAAGGAAAGCCTCGATCGGCGATCACCAGCGTGTTCGTATGGCGGACGCGACTGAGCAGCGAATTGATCGCAGGATTCAGGATGCCGCTCTTCAGCATAAATGCTCCACCTCAGGATTGATCGTGAACGGGGTTTCGCAGAATCCGTGCCCCGACGAAAGAATAGAGCATGATGACTACGTAGCATCCGAGGGGTACCAGATAAGCAGCCGCGAGGCTCCTCACAGACAGTAAGCCCATCAAGGGAGTAAGCACCGCCCCGCCCACGATCGCCATCACCAGAAGGGAACCGCCAAGCTTCGTGTCCTCGCCCAGGCCCCGAAGACCCATTGCAAAGATTGTGGGGAACATCAGCGACATGAAGTAGCTGGTGAGAAAAATGCTCCACATGCCGATCCAACCGGGATGTGTGACGCCGACTGCTACGAGCAGTACATTGGCCGCGCTGTAGATACCCATCAGTAGACCGGGACTCACGAATCGCATCAGCCACGCTGAACCGAAGCGACCCACAGCGAATGCAACCAGGGATCCCGTCAGAAAGTATCCGGCGGTCTTTTCCGGTTCGTGCACGTAGTCTTGGACATACTGAATGAAGTAGCTCCACGTTCCCACCTGCGCCCCCACATACAGAAATTGGGCTGCCACGGAGAAAACGAAGAAGGGCTGACGAAGCAGATGCGAAAGCCTGCTCTTACCGGACGCGGTCCCGGCGCTGGCCGAACTGCTCCGCGTTACCGGAAACGGGACTCGCGAAATGATCGCCGCAAGAATAAATGCCACAGTGCCGAGCGCGATATAAGGCTTGACTACGCGAAGTGTCTCGCTCTGGAGATACGCGGCATATTGGTGCGTCGCCTTAAACACGGCGATTTGGGCTGGAGTGAGTTCCACGCCGGAGAAGATGAATGCGGTTCCGATCGCGACGCCGGTGATCGAGCCGATTGGATTAAACGCCTGAGAGAAATTGAGACGTCTCTCAGCGGTGTCTGGATCTCCGATTTCTGCGATGAAGGGATTGGAGGCGGTCTCGAGAAACGCGAGGCCACTGGCGATGACGAAGAGCGCCAATAGAAAAAAGCCATATCGGTTGACAATGGCGGCGGGCCAGAAAAGGAAGGTTCCTGTGCCAAACAGCATGAGTCCGGTAACGATGCCCGTCTTATATCCGGTTCGACGCATGAGTATGGCCGCCGGCATGGCCAGCGAAAAATAGCCCAGATAGAAGGCCGATTGCACCAGGCCGGCCTCGAACCGTGTGATCGCAAACGACTTCATAAACTGCCGGATAAGTACGTCGTTGAGATTGTTCGGCACTCCCCAGAGAAAGAAGAGAGTCGTAACCAGAGAGAAAGGCAACATCTGCCCCGCGGGAAACAGTGATGCAGTGATTTGTGCTTCTCCTCTGCTCTTTGCGGAGGTTGTGGCCGGAGTCAGCATTGCCTGGGGTTCTCCATGGTTCTTGCTCAATCAAGACTTACGATTATTTTTGTAAAGTCGCGCGGGCAATCGCTCCATCGATGCAGCATTTCCGCCGTCGATTCCAGTGGAACAACTTCGGTGATATAGTCGGCCAACGGAAACCGCTTCTGTTCGAGCATCTGAATTACCTCGCGAAAATCGTCCGCTACGGCGTTGCGTGATCCCAGGATCTCAAGCTCTTTCTGCACGAAGAGGCGTGTTTCATAGGCCACGTCCTCTTTGGCGTAGCCGATATATACCACTCTCCCCGTGAACGCGACCAGCTCCACGGCGGCGCGAAAAGTCTCCGGACGCCCGACGGCCTCGATGACGACATCCGGCCCCTGGCCGTTGGTGAGTTCGTCCAGGTGTTGCTTCCACGTTTCCGATGTCGAATCTATGAGGTTGGTGGCGCCGGCTTTACGAGCAACCTCGAGTTTTTCAGACTCAACGTCAACCGCGATGACTCGTGCGCCGCGAAAGGCGGCTCCGGCAACGGCACCGAGCCCCACGCCGCCGCAACCAATCACGGCTACCGTATCTCCGGCAGTCACTCGACCACGCGCTGCAGCATGAAATCCGATGCTCAGAGGTTCAACGATACAGAGCTCAGACACACTCAGTTTTGCGGGAAAGACGTCTTCGGCTGGCGCCTGGATAAACTCGGTGAGTCCTCCGTCCCGCATCACACCCATGGTCTGACAAAACTGGCAAGCATTTGGCCGTCCTCTTCGGCATGACGGACAGCTTCCGCAGCGGGAGTAGGGGGAGACCGCCACATGCGCGCCCGCGGTCAGATCCGGCCGTAACCCGTTAGCTTCAACGACCGTAGCGCCGATCTCGTGACCGAGAACACGAGGATAAGTGACCAGTGGATTCTTGCCGCGGAAGGAATTCAGATCGGTTCCGCATAATCCCACGTTCCTTACCTTGAGCAGCACCTGGTCAGGACGACGCACAGGCTCGGGGATGATTTCGACGGTGGCGTCACCGGGCTTCTTCAAGACAAGCGCTCTCATTGCCCGCTCCCTTCTGGGTTGTCCAATTGATAGACATGGATCGCCGTTCCGCCACAGAATTGCTCGCGTTCATACTCGCTAAGGTGGGCGACATAGCGATCAAGCAAGCTGAACCATTGCTGATACTCAATGGCCAGAAGGCACACCGGCCAATCCGATCCCATCATCAGTCGCGCCGCTCCAAACGCATCGAATACCGTATCCAGGTAGGGTCGAAGATCGGCTTCACTCCACGCCTGCCAATCCGCCTCGGTAGTCATTCCGGAGACCTTGCAATAAACATTGGCTCTTCGTGCCAACTCGTACATGCGCTCTCGCCACGGGGACAGGATACGCTCGCGAATTCTCGGCTTGGCGATATGATCGAGCACGAAAATCTGGTTTGGATGAGCGTCTACAAACTTTATGGTCTGCGGAAGATGTCTCTCATAAATCAGAATCTCGTAGACGAGGCCGGAGGGAAGCATCGCCGTAATACCACGATTGAACTCGTCACCCAGGATGAAGTCGTCGTCCGGTTCAGACTGAATCACGTGGCGCAAACCTTTCAACTTCGGATTAACCGTAAGCCCATCGAGGCACGACGGAAAGTCCTTACTCGCAATCGGAGCCCATCCCACTACCGCCTCGATGAATGGACAGGCTTCCGCCAACGAAATCAGATCGTGAGTCTCGGCGAGATCCTGCCGAGCCTGAACGGCAATTGTCCCATCGATTGCTGCCGACCCCATCACCTCCGGTAAACCGCCCGGCAAGTAGTCGCGTCGCAGTCGCGACATCGCGTCGTCGATCCAACTATATGCGCTTGCCGAGTAGTGCCACAGGTGATGATGTGCGTCGATACGGCGGAACATTGCTTGAACGGTTATCCCTTCATATGCGGAGGACTACGCCGAAATGTGTCACTCAAATCTTCCAGCTAAGCGCGCCACACCTTTCCGTCCGGGTAACTGAAATCTCTGAGTGTCTCCGGATAAACTTCGATGCTATATCCCGGCTTCTCCGGCAGAAGATAGTGACCATTTCTGATCCTTACTGGATCGACAAAGTGTTCGTGCAGATGATCGACAAATTCAATGACGCGGTCTTCCATCGAACCGGAAACGCAAAGGTAGTCAAATGCGGAGAGATGCTGGACGTATTCGCAAAGTCCCACTCCCCCCGCATGAGGACAAACAGGAACATTGAACTTCGCCGCCAGCAGAATCACCGCCAGATTCTCGTTCACGCCTCCTAAACGACAGCTGTCGATCTGACATACGTCGATGGCTCCTGCCTGCATCAGTTGCTTGAACATCACCCGGTTATGACAATGCTCTCCAGTGGCGATCCGCACACTGGGAACCTCACGCCGTATGCGGGCATGTCCCAGAATATCGTCGGGGTTTGTCGGTTCTTCCATCCACCACGGATTCAGCTCCGCCAGTGCGCGTGTGCGCAGGATGGCTTCTTCCACATCCCACTTTTGATTTGCATCCATCATCAGCTTGCGCGATGGTCCAATCTTTTGTCGCACTAACCGCGCCCTTCGCAGGTCTTCTGCCGGAGCGCCTCCCACTTTCAGCTTGAAATGCGTCCAGCCCTGGGCCAGAGCTTCGTCACAAAGCCGTTCGATCTTCTCCTCGCTGAAGCCGAACCAGCCAACCGACGTTGTATACGCGGGATATCCATTGGCCTTGAGGCGTTCCAGGCGCGATTCCAGTCCCGCGCGGCGACTCTTTAAGAGAGCAATCGCTTCCTCGCGAGTCAGCTCATCGTTTATATAGCGGAAGTCAATGGCCGTCGCGATCTGTTCCGGCTCCATTGACACGAGAAGCTGCCAGAGAGGCTTATCTTGGGCACGCGCATACAAATCCCACGCGGCATTGATCAGTGCGGCCGTTGCGAGATGAATCACACCCTTCTCCGGCCCGAGCCACCGGAATTGACTGTCGTCCGTAAGGCAGCGGCTGAGCGCGGCGAAGTCCTCAGTGATCGAAGAGAGCGTGCGGCCTACAATGTAGCGCGACAGGTAACGGACAGCTTGGACGCAAAGCTCCGTTCCTCGCCCGAGTGTGAATGTGAGCCCGTAGCCGATGAGTCCCTGATCTGTTTCGAGAATGCAGTACGCGGCGGAATAGTCAGGGTCTTTATTCACCGCATCGGAGCCAATTTGTTCTCGCGACGTAGGGAATCTCAGGTCGATAACACGCACATTTGTGATCTTCAAATCGTTCAAGTATGGCTCCTCGGTCGTGCCGCAGACAGAGCAGCCAAGCTCGTACCGCTCGGCGGGACAGCGCGGCCCTCAGTATCCCAGTCGTTTATTTACCACGTTTTCCAGCGGTTCGTCCTTCAGGAACCGGTCATATTGCTGCAGAAAGAAGTCCATTGCTCGATCTTTCCAGTCATGGGTATTGTCCGCGCAGTGCGGAGACAGCAAAACATTCTCCAATCGGTATAGAGAGTGACCAGCCGGCAGAGGCTCCTGTTCAAAGACATCCAGCCCCGCGCCTTTGATTCTTCCCGACGTCAGCGCTTTCACCAGAGCCTCTTCGTGAATCACCTGGCCGCGTCCGACGTTGATCACAACTGCGTTCGGTTTCATCGCCGCAAGCTCGGCTTCGCCGATCATGTGCCGCGTCTCTTCAGTCAGTGGCGCCGTCACCACTACGTAATCGCAGTCTGTCAGCATCTCATGGAGCTTCTCCGGTTGGTAGTAACCCTCAATCAGCGGATCATTTTCCTGCGGAATATGCCGCCTGGTAGCCAGCACGCGCATGCCCATGGCATGTAAGCGCGTAGCCACGGCGCGCCCTATATCGCCGTAGCCGACAATTCCGACCGTCTTCCCGGCGATCACTTCCACATCAAACGGTTCCCACCTGCTTGCCGATTGGCTGCGTATCATCCGCCGAAAGTCTTTGGCGAAGTAGAGAATCGCAGCCAGCGCGAATTCGCCCAGCGACGCGCTGAAGACGCCCCGGCCGTTGGTTAATATCACGTCGCTCTCGACAAGCTCTGGGAACAGGATGCTGTCCAGCCCGGCCGACCGCGAGTGAACCCACTTCACATTCGCGCACATTGCGAAGACAGTTCTGAGCAACTCCCGCGATGCAGACCATTGCAGGATCCCAGCAGCGGTAGCCGCTGCTTTTTCGAACTCCGCGGCTCGCGTTCCCGTTGTGTGAGGGATTCTCTTCAGCTTTGCGAGCTGTGCATCGTGGTCCCTCGTCAATACCAGCACCGACTTCGCATTATCCATATCACCTATCCTGCCATGGTCATGTCTCTGAGGGCCCGAATCGGTTATTGGAAAGGCCTGAATCGTTGGTGACGGCTATCACTTCCCGCAAATTGACAGCAGGCGATCATGGATGAGCAAAGAAATTAAGTCTGATCAGGAGGCATCATGGCCGCAACTAGTCAGATTGCACGGGACGTCGACCTGAAGTTCAACAAGATCGCAGTGCTTACCGACTTCTCGAAAAACTCCGACGATGCATTACAGTACGCTGCGGCCTTTGCCCGCGATAACGGAGCGGATTTGATCTTGGCGCATGCCTACATCCCGCCAGCTTGTGCTTGTGCGGCGCCGGAGTTCGCGCTCGCCTATCAGGCATTCGAGGCCTTTCGTGGCAGTCTGGAAAGTCGGCTTTTGAGCGAGACTGAGGCCGACTACCTCCGGGACGTCAAGTGCACCATATTACTCCGCGAAGGAGAAGCCGCGGACTTGATGGAAGACCTGAGTGATGCAGATCTCATTGTCGTGGGAACTTCTGGTCACACCGGACTTGAGAGGGCAGCGCTGGGTTCGACTGCGGAAAGAATCTTTCGCTCCTCTTCGATTCCAGTGTTGACCATCGGTCCCCGCTGCCAGCCCGGCAACATCGGGAAAGGGCAGATGAACGCGATTATTTGTGCGACAGACTTGTCTCCAAATACCCAAGCAATTGTCTTGCCCTACGCGGTATCCATTGCCAGGAAATACGATGCTGAGTTAATTCTGCTTCGCGTTGTGACGAACCGAGGGATTCCGTTTTCGTTTGAACGAACTATGGCGAGCGCAGAGCCTTTGGACAGAATGAAGGCACTACTGCCCGACCACATCGACCTGCCGCGCAAGCCGAAGTATCTCGTGGGCTTCGGAACTCCGGACGAAGTGATCCTCGCAGAAGCACGGAATCGCAAATCGGGACTCATTGTGATGGGCGCGCGCAAGACTGGTTTGCTTGGCGCGCTGGCACGCCGCTTCGAGGATGGCACAGCATACAGCGTGGCAGCCAATGCCCCGTGTCCTGTTTTAACGGTTCGCGAACGTTGACCCAGATTTTAGCCGCGTTTATTTCGACTGCCGCCGTGGTGTTTCCGGCGCGAGAAGATCTGTTTTCACGTTCATCGCGCACTCAACCAATCCTGAAGGCCTCAGTGTGTTCGTTCAGCAAGCCACTGAAGGCTAAGCCGCTTGAATCTCGCCATTGCGCCGGTAATTTATTGCGCCGACCTCTGTAGCAGCGACAAGCCTGATGAATGTTGGAAGGATGTCAACGCCATGGTAGATACTTGAAACGGCAAGTGTTTAGAAAGGCGAACTATGGCAATCTCGGTCCCCTCTGTGGGAGTAATTCAGGAAATGCCAGTGCCCGCCGAAAAAGTTCTCGATTTCTTGCCGGATGCCATCCTAGTGGCAAACAGTGCGGGCCTGATATGTGAAGTGAACCCGCAGACAGAGCGCATCTTCGGCTATTCTCGCGCCGAGCTCATCGGCCAGCAGATCGAATTGCTCGTCCCAGAGCGTCTACGTAATCTTCATATCCAAAACCGTGCCCGGTACCACCATGACTCACGCACCCGTCCAATGGGGGCCGGTCTCGATCTTCGCGGGCGCCGAAAGGACGGGAGCGAGTTTCCGGTCGACATCCTGTTGAGCCCAGTCAAGACGGAACAGGGTGAGTTTGTCCTCGCGGTCGTTCGCGACATTACGGATCGCAAAAGGATTGAGCAGGCATTGCGTGTAAGCGAGGAGCGCTTTCGGATGCTTGTTGACAGTGTTCGCGATTACGCAATTTTCATGCTGGATCCGGCAGGCAATGTAACCACCTGGAACCCTGGCGCCCAGCGAATCAAGGGCTACGCGCCAGAGGAGATACTGGGCCAGCACTTCTCGAGGTTTTACACTCAGGAGGACCTCGACCGGGGCAAGCCGGAGCACCAGCTTGAGGTGGCTAGAGTCGAGGGAAGATGCGAGGACGAAGGCTGGAGGATCCGAAAAGACGGCTCCCGCTTCTGGGCGAATGTTGTCATCACCGCGCTCCGCGGTATGGATGGCGGGCTGATCGGCTTCTCCAAGGTGACGCGCGACTTTTCCAATCGCAAAACGGCCGAAGAAGCGTTGCTCCTCGAACTCAGCAATGCGCTGCTTGCTGGCCTCGACATAGGCAAGATGTTTACCGCAATAGCCGCGGGTCTGCAGCATATCGTGCCGCATGATTACGCCATCATTGCTCTCTACGACGGCGACAGCGGCGACCTGCTTGTCCAGGAACTATTGCCGCGGGCAACTTCGGCTTTCTCAGGACAGGCTACAATCCCAATCGAGGGAACACCCAGCGGCTGGGCATTTACCAATCAGCAGCCGTTATTCCTGAGAGATGTGCGTCCTGACCGGTTTACATCAGCAAGTCTCGTCCGCTATAAGCAGGCCGGAGTGCGATCCGGTTGCTGGCTGCCGCTGCGCGGTCACGAGAGCGTTATTGGCGCTCTTTTCATAGGCAGCAGAAGTGAATCGGCATTCGACCTGACGAATGTAGAAACATTGACCCAAATTGCCGGTCAGATCGCTGTAACCATCGACAATGTGCAGGCATACCGCCAGATCTCGGATAACACCCGTAAGCTGGCCGAGGAAAAGAAATATCTCGAAGAAGAGTTGCGCACCGAGTATGGCTTTGAAGAGATCGTCGGCGACAGCGCCAGCTTGAAGCGCGTGCTGAAGCAGGTGGAAACCGTAGCGCCCACTGATGCGACGGCCCTGATTCTCGGAGAAACCGGGACAGGCAAAGAACTGGTCGCCAGAGCGATACATCAACTGAGCCGGCGCCGCGATCGTACTTTTGTCAAACTGAATTGCTCTGCTATTCCTCTCGGCCTTCTCGAGAGCGAATTGTTCGGCCATGAGAAGGGCGCTTTCACCGGAGCGATCGCCCAAAAGATTGGCCGTCTGGAACTGGCGCATATGGGAACGCTCTTCCTCGATGAAATCGGTGATCTTCCTCTCGAACTGCAGCCGAAAATTCTGCGCGCGCTGCAGGAAAAGGAGATCGAACGCCTGGGCGGAAGAAAAACGATTCCGGTGGACGTTCGTCTGATCGCCGCAACGAATCGTGACCTGAGCAAGATGATGAAGGAGGGCCAGTTCCGCAGCGATCTTTACTACCGCTTGAATGTCTTTCCCATCAAAATTCCACCGCTGCATCAACGGCGTGGCGATATTCCTCTGCTCGTCAATTACTTTGTGGCTAAGCACGCGCGCCGCATGAACAAATCCATTACGACCATCCCCGCTGAGGTCATGCACGCCCTGACCAAGTGGCAATGGCCCGGCAACGTAAGAGAGCTCGAGAATTTTATTGAGCGCGCAGTCATCCTGACGCAGGGCACCGCCCTCCGAGCTCCGCTGGCCGAGCTGGAAATGCCGGAAAGCCCGGTTCCGATGGCCGACGCGACCCTTCAGGCGACGGAGCGCGAGCACATTCTGCGCGTGCTTCGCGAGACAAGGGGCATGATCGGAGGACAGGGAGGGGCGGCGGAAAAGCTTGGGCTGAAGCGCACCACATTGAATTCAAAACTGAAGAAATTGGGCATCGAGCGGGAAGACTATAAATAGAAGCTCTCAGCCTCTGAGGGTAAGCACCGGACAAGCAGCTGTGCGGGTTACTTCGAAAGCAATTCCAGTCTTGAGGTTCGCGAACCAATGAGATGAGCGGTGAGTTCCGAGAATGATCAGATCCGATTTTACCCGTCGTGCCAGCAACAGAATTCCGTCCGCTGCATATCCGTGATCCACCACACACTCCGGCTCGCACGACTGCCGTGCGCTCTCGGGAATCAACGCTTGCAGGTCGGCTTGAAACTTCCCAGTCAACTGCTGAACGTCGATATGATTGCTGCCATCAGAACGGGGAAGCACGTGGCAGAGGAACATATGCGCACCGTAGCTTTGCGCAAGCGCCATGGCAAATTTGACCGCATGGGTAGCTTGGGTAGAAAAATCAGTCGCGCAGATAATTTGCTTGAAAGTCTCTCCTGCAGCAAGTGGCTTAACGTTCGGACCCACGGTGAGTACGGGGCAGATGGCGTGGTAAATCAAATGTTCAGCGACGGAGCCAAGCGCGAGACGGGCGAGGCTCCCTTGTCCCCGCGTGCCGCCGACGATCAAATCGGCTGCGTTTTCGTTGGCCACCTGTAGAATCTGCTTCGCCGCATCGATCCCCTCTGTCAGGATCGCTTCCGTTTCTACCCCTGTTGCAGTCAGTCGTGTCTGTGCCCTCGCAAGGTTTTCTGCGCCGGACTTGCGGAAGGCATCGATACAGATTCCTGCGTCAGGCGTCTTGAACGCCGCAGAGAGCTCCACCACGTGGACCACTTGCACTTTGGATCCAAAGCGCCGCGCGAGTGCTCCTAGAAAGGGTTCCGCCTTGTTGGCACCCGGGGAGAAATCGGTTGCAAAGAGAATGTTCTTGAGCGCGACCTCTGCTGTCCCTGCTGATGTCATTGCGGAACCTCGCTCAAAAGAAGCCCTTTGATCCGCGGTAACTTGTACAAGAGCCCCGGCACCGTGGGTCATTTGAATTCATCTCTTCTTGCATACACTTCTCACGGTTGGATCCAGCTGCAGAAGCAGGCAACAAGCGTTGACTTACGAGTTTTTGGGTTGCCTCAGTTCAGCAAAGAGTTCTAAGTTCGCCGGATCTTCATCACTTCACGCGCTCCTTGGCAACAGCGGTGCCGAACTCATCGCCATATCCGAGTGTTCCAGCGGATTCTCACCAGCCATCTCCTGCGCAGGAATGAAAAGGGTGAAGACGGGGCATCTCACCGAACGGATTACGTCATAAGCAATTCCGTATTTGTGCCATTTCCCCGGCTCCTCCGTTCCATGAACCCCCATCACAACGAAGTCCGCCCACTTCTCGAGGGATACCGCTGCAATCACTTCAGCGGCGCAGCCGCGGCGTCTGATGCATTCGGTCACAATGCCTCGGTTCTTCAGTCTATTTATCAGATTATTGAACGCCTCCTGATGCCCTCTAGGTGCCGCCTCCACTTCGTTTTCATCCACGTGCAGTAGGCAAAGATGGCCGGCAAGATGCTTGGTCAGGCATTCGGTATAGGCCAGAGCGCCCTGCGAAGCTTCGGAAAAGTCGGTTGGAAACAGGACTGTGCGCGGGTGTGTTCTTTCGAACGAATCCTGGCGTACGTACTTCCCAACGGTCAGCACCGGACAAGGCATACCCCGAAGCAGTTTCTCGGCAACCGAGCCCAGCCTGTCTCCGGGCTTGCGATCCTTGCTTCGTGTTCCGATGATCAGCAAATCCGCGTCGCGTTCCTTGATCAGGTCAAGAATTGTCTCCCGGATGCTACCGGTCCGCACAACCATTGCGCACCGCACGTTGTCGAAGTGGAGCGCCGCCACCATCTTTTGCAACTGGTCCTCGGCGGTATCGATTCGCTGCGCGAGTGAGACCTCCGGCGTCTCCGTTCCCCGTTGCGGCGGCTCTTCGATAACGTGCACCAGCAATACCTTCGCGCTGAAGCGAAGAGCAAGTTGTCTGGCATAGGTACGAGCGCCATAAGATGCGTCGGAGAAGTCTGTCGCCACCATGATCGTCTTCATATTGAATTCGCGATATTTGCTCATTGCCCTGTCTCCTTTCGATCTCCGGAACTTCAGCACTGGTCATCTCCGGGCTTCAGCGGACGAGTTCCCTGAGAGTAAACAGCGACTTTCAGTACGCCGTCCCGCTGATTGCCGAACAAGTCGTAAGCGTCGGTGATCTCACTCAGGGAAAAGCTATGCGTTAACAATGGAGTTAAATCGACGCGCTTGTGCAGCACCAGCTCCATCAGGCGGCGCATCCGCTCTTTGCCGCCCGGGCAGAGCGTTGTTACCACCTTGTAGTCGCCAATTCCAGCGGCGAACGCATCCAGTGGGATATTCAATGCGCACGAGTACACACCAAGGCTGGACAGTGTTCCCCCAGGACGAAGAGCGCGCAGCGCAGTCTCAAAAGTACTCTGCGTGCCAAGAGCCTCAATGGCGACATCAACTCCGCGATTGCCTGTCATCTTCCGAATCTCCGCTGGAACGTCCACCGTCTTTGGGTCGAGAACAACGTCTGCTCCCATTCGCAAAGCCATCCGCGCTCGTACGGGGTTCGACTCGGAGACGACGATCAGGCTCGCACCCTTGAGTCGGGCGCCGGCAGTGGCGCAGAGGCCGATTGGCCCCTGGGCAAACACTGCAACGGAGTCACCCAACTTCAACTCGGCGCTCTCCGCTGCGGAGAAGCCCGTCGATGCAATGTCCGCGAGCAGAATTACCTGCTCATCACGCAGCTCATCCGGAATCCTGGCCATATTGGCCTGAGCCGAAGGCACCCGTAGGTACTCGGCTTGTGCCCCGTGAACCGTGTTGCCGAATTTCCACCCTCCGATCGGTATCCCGCCGCACTGCGATGAACTGCCACTGAGACAGAACGAGCATTGCCCGCAAGGTGTAATTGCCCCCACCAGCACACGGTCACCAACGCTATAGCCGGAAACTCCCGGGCCCAGTTCATGAATAATGCCCACCGCTTCATGTCCGACTATCAATCCCTGCTGTATCGGGTACTCGCCCTTCAGAATGTGCACGTCGGTTCCGCAGATCGTCGTCAGCGTAACCCGCAGCACGGCCTCCCCGTACGCGGCTCGAGGTATCGGTACGTTGTCGAGCGAGATTTGATTCGGTCCATGAAAAACCAGAGCTTTCATGGTTCCAGCTGCATTCATCAGGCCTTGGTCTTCGGAAATCATCACCGCGCTTGTCATGGTTCATCCTTCGCGAAGTTCACTCTATTCCAGGTCGGCCTTCCCAACAGTGATCCCCATCACACCTTGCTTGTGTAGCGATCCGGAGAAGTCAATTCATGTCGAAGATGAACTCATTGAGTTCGCCTGTGACTGACGAAGCATCGTCTCTGACGAAATATCGTCTCGTCACTTGGTCTAGCTCAGGTACCAGACGAACCTCTCGCCGCAGGCAGAAAGGACGCCCAATCAATGCCTTAGGCTGTGCCAGAGCCTCTGTCGTGACTTTGGCCTCCGCCGTGCCATTAACAGCGGCGAGGCCCAAAGTGCTCAGGATTTCGATACAAGATGGCGCAGGCACGACGACACTCAAGTTCGAGGGCAAGCTCGTCGGACTTTGGGTGAATGAATTAAACCGTGTATGGCATGCCTTCGAGCCTTCCCTCGGCATGAAGAAGTTGTGCCTGGACATGCGTGGAATGACATTCGTAGATGAGAAGGGAACGAAAGCTCTGCGGAAAATTTTCCGCTCCACAGAGGCGGAAATTCTCGCCGACACGCCCTTAACACGGCATTTTGCTGCAGAGACGATGCGGAAGATGCCCCAGAACGACGGTAAGGAGATCTGACATGAATTGTCACGGATTCCAGCGCAATTGCCAGACTTGCACGGCGAAGGAAGATGGGTTTCTGTGCCACCTCGCGCCGGCGGCGGCGAAAGAGTTTGAAGCAATTAAGTCCTTTTTCACTTATCCCACTGGATCATTCTTGTTCCTCGAGAAAGAACCAGTGCGCGGTGTCTATCTGCTCTGCAGCGGCAAAGCTAAGCTCACTATGAGCTCCAGGGGAGGAAAGACCCTCATCCTCAGACTCGCAAGGGCCGGCGAAACGCTCGGTCTGATGGCGGCGATGTCAGGCAGTCCGTACGAGGCGACCGTCGAGGCTCTCGAGCCATGCCAGGTAGCATTCATTCGCCATGATGACTTCTCGCGATTCATCGCAAAATATCCGGAGGTCTACCAGGCGATGTTGCGCCAGCTAAGCTCGCAATATTACGGCACCTGCGAGCAGATGCGCACCATCGCCCTCTCTACCTCGTCGCGGGAAAAGCTTGCTCGCCTACTTCTCCATTGGTCGTATGAAGGCAGAGAAACCAAAGAAGGCACTCGAATCAGCGTTCCCCTGACGCATGAGCAGATTGCAGAATGTGTAGGGTCTACCCGTGAAACCGTCACCCGAACCTTGAGTGAGTTCAAGAACAGGCATCTCGTGATGCTCAAGGGCGCGACCATGGTCATTCCTGATCGCGCTGCTCTGGCAGCCATTGGCGGAGATTAGTAACTCGTTCCGCTCACATTGCTGGATGATCAATGGGAAGGCCACCATGACGGTGTTTCACGTTCATGTTGACTTTCTCAACTAGCCGTGCGGCGCGGTGAGAAATCCACGCAAGGAAAAGCAATTTCGTTCCTACGAAGCAGAAATAGACGCCGAGCGTCGTGGTTGCGGCACGTTCATCCATTTGCCCCGCCAAGCCAGTCATCGCTCCGGAAAACACGATAGAAAGTGTGCCGAACAAATAGATCCCGCGCCGCTCCAGGGCGTGCCTGCTTGCTCTTCCCGTTAGGGCCAGCGCCAGCACTCCGAAGGCGACCGCGTGGATGGCTGCGAAGATGACCAATCTCCGCATTGAGACCTGCGAGTAAATACCCAGAAAAACTCCTGCCAAGGCGAGAGCGAGGCCGCTAAGAAGATAGAAGGTGAGCCTGTGAAGGTGCTTCGCGCCTTCATTGAACGCGGCAAACCAGTCGGCTATGCCTGCCAGCACAAGAGCAGCAGCAGCCAGCGTTACAGCAATCACGATGGCCACTGCTTCAAAGATCTGATTCGTCATCGCAGACCTGAGATAGAAGAGAGCAAGACCAAGGCAGAGTGCGAGGACTCCGTGAATAAGTAAAATGGACTGCTGAAGTTTGATCGATTTCAACATTGGAATGTAACCTCCTTAAGAGCATTCGTCGTCGGCAGATCCGCCAATGACGGCACGCAAAGAACGGGGCAGCTCACTCCCGAGATCACCCGCAATACAGTGCTGCTATGAAAATCCTCATCGCTCAGCTCATCCACCGGCGATCCGAGAACGACGAGGTCGGCGTGGAGCTTGCGCGCATGTTGACTGATTACCTCGCCCGCCTCACCCGGAGTGACGACGTGCTCAACGGGCACCGTGTGGGATTCATTGAATGGAGCAAGAAAGCGCAGTTTTTCAAGGTGTCCTTCGCGCATGCCAGTCTTCGCGGAGGCAGTCGCGTGAAGGACTATCAGCTGCTCATCTGCGATTCGTTGTGCATGGCCTAGAGCGGAGAGCGATGCATCCGAGAAGTCGGTCGCCACAAGCACATGTCTCCAACGGCCGGCCCAGTGAAGGTACTTGTCCGCGTCGGGTGGCACAGTGAGTACCGGGCATGCGGCCTTCGCCAACAATCGTCTCGCCACCGTTCCAAGCGCCGCCTTGCCAATTCCGGTTCTTGCCCGCGTACCGACCACAAGCAGGTCGGCATTGTGATCGCGCACCGCCTGCAGAATTCTCTCGTAGACGATGCCTGTTTCCACCACCGAATGCATCGGAATACCTTGGCGGTTCGTCTCCTCTTCAATCCTCTTCAGCTCGTCCCGGGCTGCCTGATCTGCAGCGGCCGAAGCCGGCAAGCCTTTAGGAAATGCGTAGCTGACCGGATCGATAACGTGTACCACCACCAACACAGACTTGTGCATCACCGCGATTGCCTGTGCGTAACGAAGTGCAGTCGATCCGGCTTCGCTGAGGTCTGTGGCGACAAGGATTGTATTGAACTGAAGTCGGTTATCGTTTTTCATTTCGTTTCTCCCGTACTCGACCAGTCTGAGTTACCTGGACATTTCCATCGGTGATCTGAGTCACACATGAATCGGTTCAGCGATCAGGCAGGTCCGGGCACTGTAAGCACCGGACACGGTGCCTGCCAGATCGCCATGCTGATTGTGCCAACGGCATCGGGGGAGCCCGGAACATGTTCGAGTCCGAAGATGATGAGATCAGCATGGATCTCCGTTGATCGCTCAACAATCCGTTGCCCCTGTGATCCGGAAAGCAGTCTCCAGCCTGTCTGGACGCCCGCGCGCCGTAGACCTCCCGCCAGGACCTCTTCCGCGAGTTTCATCTCTTCTTCTGATCGGATATCGCGAAACCGCGTTCGATTGTCGACCACATGAACGACTTCGACTTTGGCACTCATTTCCTTTGCCAGGGTCGTTACAAGCTGCTCTGCCGTTCCCGGTTCTTTCGGGAGCGAGGACGCATACAAGAGCATCCGCATGGGTGGAACATCAAGGTCGTGAAGAACCGCGCCGGGACCGATCGTCAGCACTGCACAGGGCATGCACCGGAGCATGTATTCGGCTGTCGAGCCAAGCCGCGGGCGATCCATCCCCCGTTGTCCGTATGCGCCCAGAAGCATCAGGTCCACCTTGTATTCGGTGGCCAATTGCACGAGCACATCAGCCACTGCGCCTGTGCGGTAGACCACACGATTTCGAATTCCTTGTGCGGTCAATCGCTCGGCAAGCCGTTGCAAATCTTCCATAAGCTGACGATGTGACTCTCCTCGTCCGGCGCCGCTGTCCATTTCAGCGGCATACTCGGCACCCGACTGAACAGATACAACGTTGACAAAGCCACCGAACTTCCGCGCGAAGGTCACTGCGTGACGAAGGGCTGTCTCTGAAGTTTCGGAAAAGTCATACGCCACCAGGATGTTTTGGAAGAGGAGTGAGGTCGCTTCCTTTGTGAAGCTCACAACCGATGATTGGCTCATATAGCCTCCCGTGCGCTCCGTCGGGTCTATTTGCGCCTTCAACAGAGCGAACTAATTCGCGAATCTGTCATCGCAACCAGACAGAATCGCATCCTCACTCTGTCACTGCCGCCTACAAAATGCTGTGACGGGAATCACTGCTCCTTTTCGTGGTGTCGCATATCCTCATCGGTAAACAACGCTGCCCGGCTGGGTGGGGTGGCAAGCAGCGAGGAAGGCAGGGCAGAGTATGAGCACAGTCACGAGCGAACACACGGTGCACGAAAACGTCATCCCCCATCTGGAGACCAGCCCGATCCATATCAAAGGGATTCTGGCGGCCACCGACCTGTCGGAGCAGGCCAGACTTGGGCTGAAATTCGGGGCCCGGCTGGCAAAGCAACTCCATTCCAGATTCCATGTGCTCTATACGGTGATGCCGCAGCTCTATGTCGCCGATACCGCCGTACTGTCTGCCGAATTACAGAAGATCGAAGTTGAGCGTGGAGAAAAGCGACTACACCAGCATCTGTCCAGAATTCCTGAGGTACGCATAATCAAGCACGAAGAGATTGCCATGTGCGGTCCTGCACCTGAAGCGATCGCTGCCATCGTTGATGTGAAGGGCATTGATCTGGTGGTGATGGGTTCACACGGTCGGAGCGGATTGGGAAAGATAGCGCTTGGTTCTGTTGCCGAAGCCGTTATCCGCAGCACCCACTGTCCCGCGTTGGTGGTCGGGCCTCATTGCACGCGGCGATTCGATCCCCTTAAGTCCATGATCCTGGCCACAACTCTTCCCGCAGGTTCCCTGCGCGCGGCGCAATATGCCATGTCCTTGGCGAAAGAAACAGGTGCCACCCTTACCGTTGTGCATGTTGTCCCGGATCGCGTCCAGACGATGGGAGTCTTCGGCGTCAATGTCAAAGAGCGGGCTCTCGGAGATTTGCACCAATTGATGCCGAACGATCCCGAACTGAGGAAGCACGTTAATTTCGAAGTGGTATCTGGGGAGCCGGCTGAGGAGATTGTCGCTGCAGCGCGACGCCTCAAGGCAAGTCTGGTTGTCATCGGAGTCAAAGAGCATTCAGTTATGGCGGAACACGCGCCCTGGACCAAACTCTCCGCAGTAATTCGGGAGGCTCCCTGCCCCGTGCTCGCGATCCAACCGCATCTTGTGTAGAGCCGTAGGGCTCGTTGGGTACATACTCAAGATCCGGATAACCAGGCCTTGGTCAGGGATGCCAAGGCACCCTAAACACGTTGCTGCATATCCGGCAGGTGTAAAGCCGTCGCGATGATAGCCGCCATTAGGAAGGCGCCTGCAGTAATGCACAACGCATAGCTCAGGCCAGCATGTTCCGAAATATGCCCGATCAGATACGGAGCGGCGGCGCTAAGCACCCGTCCTGCGTTGTAGACGAATCCCATGGCTGACCCGCGAAGCGCGGTAGGGAAGAGCTCGCTGGCAATGACGCTGAATCCGCTGAAATAGCCTGTCCCGAAAAATCCGACCAGGGGGCCAATCAAGATCAGCGCCTTCGGACTGCTCACAAACGCAAATAGTGGCACCATCAACATGGCCATCAGCAGATAACCAATGTAGGTGTATTTGCGGCTGAACCGGTCGGCAAGATAACCGAAGACAACATAGCCCAGAAACGTCCCCGTCTGCATAACGATCGTCCATTCCGAGGTCTGAACAATGCTGAGACCTCGCCCGCCCTCCGTGACTGGCATTGAAAGAAAGCGCGGCACCCACGTAAAGAGCCCCCACCACGCAAAGAGTGTGGCAGCGTTCATGGTGGAGCAAATGATCATGTTGCGGCCCGAAGGCGCCGCGGAAAAGCTGTCCAACTCTCGGTCGCGATGCCTGTTCCTGACGCCAAGCTTCTGGTTCTCGGATTCTCCTTCGCAACCACAGCGTGATCAGGGCCGGCGCGACGCCCGCAAAGAAAACGGCGCGCCATCCGAAGCGAGGCATCACCAACCCCACTACTGCTGCGCCAAGGGCATACCCGATCGCCCACGAGCTCTGTACCAGTGCCAGGGCCTTGGCGCGATTACGGGCGGGCCAGGTTTCTGCGACCAGTGCAGCTCCCGCAGCCCACTCTCCACCCATGCCCAGCCCCAGAACTATTCTGTATACCATCAGTTGTGTGGTCGTTTGCGCGAACCCGCACAGCGCCGTGGCAACCGAATAGACCATCACGCTTACGGTGAGGGCTCTAACTCTCCCGAAGCGGTCGGCAAACCACCCGAAGCCCATACCTCCTGCAGCGGCTGCGACAAGCGTGGCCGACATCATCGCCCCACTCTGCCCAGCGGTGAGATGCAGGGTGCGTTGCACTTCACCGAGCACGAGCGCATACAGCATCACGTCCATGCTGTCGAGCATCCAGCCCAGCGAGGCGGCCAGCAGCGTTCGCTTCTGATCGATCGATGCCTCGGCCAGCCAACCGTAGATTCGGTTCAAATCCTCTCCGCTTGCATTAGAGTTTTAGAGCGGCCTTGTGAAGTTGCCGTGACACCACAATACGAGAGCGGGGGCGATTTGCGCGTAGCAATTGACACCGGCGGTACTTTCACTGACTGCGTCTATCTCTCGGACGGACAAATCCGGGTCGCGAAGATTTTTTCTACGCCTGCAGACCCGTCACGCGCGGTGCTCGATGTTCTCGCACTTATCGGCGCGGACAAGAATCTGAATGTGCGCCACGGTACCACGGTGGGAACCAACTCCATACTCGAGCGCAAAGGAGCTCGTGTTGCCTTCGTTACCACGGCTGGCTTCGAGGACACGATTGCGATCGGCCGCCAGGCCCGGAGTCGTCTCTATGATTGGTTCGCGCCTGTGCCCGTCCCGCTCGTGCCTCGTGAACTGCGCTTTGGCGTGCCAGAGCGCGTCAGTTCCCAGGGAAAAATCCTCCGCTCTCCGACGGAAACAGATCTGGATGCGCTGGCAAATGAGATTCGCGCCAGTGCAGCAGAAGCCGTGGCCATCTCCTTGCTGTTTTCATTTGCGAATCCTGAAACCGAGCGCCGGGTGGAAGCTGCATTGCGCCATCTCAGTATCCCCATCTCAACCTCGCACCGGATCCTGCCCGAGTTCCGCGAATATGAGCGCGCGTCGACGACCGTGGTGAACGCGTATCTCGCTCCCCGAATGCAGAACTACCTTACGCAACTTGAGCGACGCGTCACCATCGAACATGCCGGCAGCCGGGTCGACGTAATGCAATCCTCTGGTGGCATTATTCCCGCACATCTGGCAGCACAGGAACCTGTGCGCACCATCTTGTCCGGACCAGCCGGCGGAGTGATCGGTGCCTGCAAGGTGGCGTGCTGGGCAGGCTTCGAACGCATCATCGGCTTCGACATGGGAGGAACATCAACCGATGTCTTTCTCTCCGACACGGCAACCGGCGGAGCGCAGCGCTCGCGCGAGACGCTTGTGGCCGGAGTGCCGGTAAGCGTTCCCATGCTCGACATCCATACAGCAGGCGCGGGCGGTGGGTCGCTCGCTCGTTTCGATTCCGGCGGACTGTTGCGGGTGGGCCCTGAATCTGCCGGAGCAGATCCGGGCCCTATCTGCTTTGGCCGCGGAATTTTGCCCACCGTCACCGATGCCAACCTTCTGCTCGGGCGCCTCGATCCGGACACATTCCTGAACGGCGGAGTGAGCCTTGACCGGCGACGCGCCGAACGGATCATGCTCGAGCAAAAAGGCCCCCTCGCGACCGTCCAGGAATTGGCTGCCGGCATCGTTCGCGTGGTCGAGACGCAGATGGAGAAAGCTATCCGAGTAATTTCCATCGAGCGTGGCCACGACCCGCGGCAGTTTACGTTGGTTGCCTTCGGTGGTGGTGGACCGCTGCACGCCTGCTCTCTTGCCCAGGCTCTGCGCATCCCCACCGTCCTGATTCCGGCCATGCCGGGTGCCCTATCGGCAGTGGGAATACTCCTGGCAGACACTGTGCGAGATTACTCGCGCACGGTGATGCTGCCCGGTCATGCACTCGACAAACTCGAAAGCATCTTCTCCGAACTCGAATCAAGCGCCGCACAAGAGTTTCGTTCAGTGGGCATGGAAGGCACCGTGCAGCGCACGATCGATGTGCGCTACCGCGGCCAGGCGTATGAGCTCAACGTTCCATGCGACGGCCAGCATTCCGTGGGAGCTCTCGCAGCGTTTCATCAACTCCACCAGCAGCGGTACGGCTTCAGCGACTTCCAGGCGCAGGTCGAGGTCGTAAACCTCCGCGTGCGCATCACGGCGGCCCCTGAGCCCTACTCTCTGCCGTACCGGGCACCCGTTGCCGGAGACGGTGCGGCCGCTCTTTGCAGCGAGCGCAACATCTTCTTCAATGGCAAGTTCCTTAGTTCGATCGTTTATCAGCGCGAGCGGCTCAGCCCAGGCGACTTGATCCACGGCCCGGCGATGATCACTGAGTACACGTCAGCCACTGTCCTGCAGCCCGCCTGTTCGGCTCAGGTAGACGGCTACGGAAACCTCATCATCGCCATTTCACAGGAGCCAGCGTGATCCCTTTACCGGTAGACGCAGTTGAACTGGCGGTCTTTCAAAGCGCCGTTCATTCCATCGCCGAGGAGATGGGCGCTGCTCTGCGCCGCACCGCACTTTCGCCCAACATCAAGGAGCGACGCGACTATTCCTGCGCAATCTTTGACGGGGCGGGAAGAGTAATCGCCATGGGGGATCACATGCCCGTGCATCTCGGTTCCATACCGATGTCCGTTCAGGCGGCGGTACAGGCGATTGCGCTTGCCCCCGGCGACATCGCTATCCTCAACGATCCCTATGCCGGAGGCACGCACCTTCCCGACATCACCATGGTCCTCCCCGTCTTTCTGCCCGGGCAAGATCGCCCTTCATTCTATGTCTCGAATCGCGCCCACCACGCGGACGTAGGCGGCGCATTCCCCGGATCGATGGGGCCAGCAAACGAAATCTTCCAGGAAGGTATACGCATCCCGCCGACGCGAATCGTGCGTGGCGGAATCGTCGACCGCGAAATCCTCGACCTGATTCTGCTCAACGTGCGCACGCCCAAAGAGCGCGAGGGCGACCTTCAATCGCAGATCGGAGCATGCCGCGTAGGCGAGCAGCGCATTCTGCAACTTGCTTCAAAATACAGTGAAGAGAAACTGTGCGCACTGGTCGCGGAACTACTCGACTACTCCGAGCGCCTGGTGCGTGCGCAGTTGCGCAAGATGCCGGCCGGCAACTTTGCTGCGGAAGATTGGCTTGATGATGACGGTGTGACCAACACTCCACGCAAAATCGCGGTCCAGTTGCAATTCGATCCGCATGAAGGCTCGGTCAGTGTCGATTTTACGGGTTCCTCGGATCAGGTTTCGGGCAGCATGAATGCGGTACGCGCCATCACGCTTTCCGCCTGCTTTTACATGCTGCGTTGCTTGCTCATGGAAGACGCACCTGCCACCGCCGGCATCCTGCGCCCGCTCACCCTGCACACTACGCCGGCCAGTATCATTGACGCACTGCCTCCCGCTCCTGTCGCAGGTGGCAACGTCGAAACCTCGCAGCGCATAGTGGACGTTCTGCTGCGCGCCCTCGCAAAGGCGATTCCGGCGCGAGTACCAGCAGCGAGTGCTGGCACCATGAGCAACCTGACTATCGGAGGCGTCGATCCGCGTACCGGCGAGCCCTTCACCTACTACGAGACAACTGCGGGCGGCATGGGCGCGCGTCCCGGCATTGATGGCATCCCCGGCGTACAGACGCACATGACCAATTCGTTGAATACTCCGATCGAAGCACTCGAATACGCCTATCCGTTTCGAGTGCGAAAGTACGGATACCGATACGGTTCAGGCGGCTCAGGACAATTTTGCGGCGGCGACGGATTGATCAAAGAGATCGAAGTGCTCACCGATGCGCAGGTATCGCTGCTGGCAGAGCGCAGACGATTCCGGCCCTACAGTTTGCAGGAAGGGGAAGAGGGCGCACCTGGACGCGCATGGATCGTCCCAGCCGATGGCTCAGCGCAGATCGAACTTCCCGGAAAATGCAGCCGTCCTCTTCGCGGCGGTGACACGCTTCACGTGGAAACCCCTGGTGGCGGCGGCTGGGGTCAACCATGAGAGTGTCGGCCCCGACAACTCGGCACGAGATCCGAGATCACGTTGACACTCGAAAATAAGGTCCTTCGAACCCAGATCAAAACTGAGGTCGAAGGACCTGTGTGAACTATGCCGTTATTCCGTTTGACTTAGTGATTCACAATTCGGGAATTGGTTCTGCATTTTCAAACACTGTCGACAATGTGAGATGCCGCCACTTCTGCGACTCGCTTTCACGTGCTGCTTCTGCTCGCTGCACGCGCTTTTCAGCATCCACGCCCAAAATCAGTCGGACTGGTACGTCGTCGCTGTTCGCTAGTTGCACGATCACATCAGCGATCTTGCGAGGATCACCTTCTGAATTCCCCTCGACGCTTCGCAGCAGCCTCAGGATCGCACCGACCGAGGCCTCGTAGTCCGGCAACAGCGTCGGCACTTTCTGCCCCGCTCGCCGCGCCCAATTGGTGCGGATACCTCCGGGCTCAAGCGTAGACACTTTCACTCCAAACGAAGCCACTTCCATTGCCAGTGCATCGCTGAAGCCGCCCACGGCCCACTTTGCCGCGTGATACGGCGTATTGCCTGCAATTGCAAGTCGGCCGCCAATCGAAGAAACCTGAAAAATGTGGCCGCTCTTCTGCTTGCGCATCACTGGTATCGCCGCCCGAGTCGTGAAGACTACGCCGTAGAAGCACGTGTCCACAATCGCCTTGAAGTCCTCACTGCTCATCTGTTCAAAGGGCGCGAACTGTCCGTATCCGGCATTGTTCACCAGCACATCGAGCCGGCCGAAGGCGTTCACCGCCGCCTCCACCGCAGCCCTTGCCGCTCCTTCGTCGCGCACCTCCAGCGTCACGGGCTTCACCCTGTCACCGTACCGGGCTACAAGCGGAGCCAATTCCTCGGTACGACGCGCTCCGGCTACAACACTATCACCTGAGGCGAGTGCCGCTTCAACAATGCCGCGTCCTAAACCGTTTCCACTACCCGTAACTAACCAGACTTTTGCCATTACTCACTCTCTTTTTATTGAGATTCATGAATGAGTGAGTGGTTGCTCATTTATTTAGAGCGATGAATCTCAGTTCAACGCACCGCGCGCCAGAAAACTCTGAACGCACGGTTAATCAACTGCTTCCGGTGCCGAGGCTGCCGGGAGATGAAATCCATTGTCGCTTCCTGCATGGCGGTGATCATTGCCGCAGCGAATCCAGCGGGAAGTCCACGCAGAGCCACCCGCTTTTCCAACTCACTGAGCGTCGCGTCAATTGCGCTGCGCTCTCCGAGCGTTCTGGCACGGGTCTCCGATGTGATCACATTCGACAGGTTCAACAGTACTGAAACCTTGCGCTTCTCCGGAAATTCGATTCCCCAATCCAGATAAGTTGACCAGATGTGCCAGGCCCGGCGATCAAGCCCCGCTTTGTGGGGAAATCTTGAGTTCAGACTCGCGTAAACTTCGAGCTTCAATTCGAGATAGAGTTCGTTCAGCAGCTCTTCCTTGTCGGCAAAGTAAGTGAAGAGCGTGCCCTCGGCAATTCCTGCCCGCCGTGCGATGCGCGCCGTAGGTGCCCCCAGCCCGGTTTCGGCGATCTCGTATACCGCCGCCTGGAGAATTGCGCTTCGCTTTTCGGGGCTTTTAAGGCGCGCCATGCTTAGGAATGAGACTACAGTGGTCCGGCCTTATCGTCGAAGCTTATGCCCGAATCAAGGTGTCTTCGTCCCCAGTCGCATCAGAGTCCGGAGGTTCGCTGAGTCGACGCTCTGAAATCCGGCGAGCTGTAGTAAAAATCGCTTACCGCCCGGTAATCAGGCGATTGATTCTAATGGTCGGGGCGGAGGGATTCGAACCCCCGACCCTCTGCTCCCAAAGCAGATGCGCTACCAGACTGCGCTACGCCCCGACTCTTGAAATTGTATCGTAGACCGTCCGCT
>Ga0335073_10001807_pt1 | contig 28956 bp, 24 predicted proteins | sample Lox_Sample_22_FD_207093 | JGI IMG/M metagenome (GOLD analysis project Ga0335073, IMG submission 207093) | Soil microbial communities from Loxahatchee National Wildlife Refuge, Florida, United States - Lox_Sample_2.2 | ecosystem: Environmental > Terrestrial > Soil > Wetlands | place: USA... | reverse complement strand
GCCAGCATCGATCCAGCCGTTGCTCGTGAGGTCGAGCGGGTGCGCCAGGAGGTTCCGCTTGACCTGAACGGCCGCCATCCGGTCGCGGAAGTGCTGCGCACAGGCCTGCCGCGCGTTGTCGAGGACCTCACCGATCAGGCCGCGCTCGCGCAGATCGCCGCGAACGACGAGCACCAGCGGTTCATGCGCGACGCCGGCTATCGCTCCGGCGCGGTCTTTCCGATGGTCGCCCGCGGGCGCACGCACGGAGCGATCGCGTTCCTGCACCTCGGCAACGACGCGCGCTACAGCCGCGCGGTGCTCGAAGTGCTCGAAGACCTCTCGGGTCGTGCGGCGATGGCGTTCGACAACGCGCGGCTGTATGCCGAGCGCACGCAGCAGGCCCAGACACTCAGGCGCAGCCTGATGCCCTCAGTCCTGCCGACGATCCCGGGGCTGGAGCTCGCGAGCTTCTTCCGCCCGCTCGGCGCAGGGAGCGAAGTCGGCGGCGACTTCTACGACGTGTTCGGCGACGAGCACAGCTGCTGGCTGGTCGTAGGCGATGTCTGCGGCAAGGGCGCCGAGGCTGCGGCGCTGACGGGCTTCCTGCGCCACACGACCGTGGCCTACGCGCGCGACGCGGTCAGCCCGGGGAGGGTGCTCTCGAGGGTCAACAGCGTGATGCTCGACCAGGACTTCGACGGGCGTTTTGCGACCGCGATCCTCGTGAACCTGCGCTTCGACGAGCGCGGGCGGGTCACGGCAAGGGTCGCCTCCGCGGGTCACCCCGCGGCGCTGCTCACCCGCGCGGACGGCAGCGCGAGCGAGCTGGGTGAGCGCGGCGCGCTGCTCGGCGTGTTCGCGGACGCCGAGATCGCCGAGACCTCGGCGGTACTCGAGCCCGGCGACTCGCTCGCGCTGTATACCGACGGCTTGCTGGAGGCGCACGCCCCCGAGCGCACGCTCACCGCCCAGGAGATGATCGAGCGGCTGAAGCGCAGCTCGCCCGAAGCGGCGCGCGAGGCGATCGAGGCGCTGCTGGAGCTCGTCGAGCTGGACGAGCAGGTGCGCGATGACATCGCGATCCTCAGCGCGCGCGTGACGAGCGCCGTCAGCGGCGTGAGCCCGCTCGCGCCGGCGCCCACCGCGGACGCTGCCGAAGGACCGGTCGAGCTGGATGTCACATCGCCCGCGGCGCAGACAGGGCGCGTCGCGGGCTAATAATGGCGCGCCGTCGCGGGCTAACGGCGGACCGCGCGCAGGTCGCTGGTCTAACGGCGTGGGCCAGTGGCTAACGGCGCGGGGCGCCGGCGAATGGCGCGGGTCGCCGGCTAGCGCGGATCGAGGATCACCACAGGGATTTTTCGCCCGTTGGCGTTTCGCTCATAGAAGTCGTACCCCGGATAGACCGCGGCCATCTTTCTCCAGAGTCGATCTCGCTCCTCATCGCCGGCCAGGCGGGCACGCACCTCGCGAACCTCGGCGCCGATTTGAATCGTCGTGTCGGGGTTGGCCATGAGGTTATGAAACCAAGCGGGATGCGTCGGCTGACCACCCTTCGTGCCCGACACCACGATCGCGTCGCCATACTCGTGATACATGAGCGGAGATGTCCGCTTCGTGCCGGTTTTCGCTCCCACATGGTCGATCAGTGCTATTCGGGGCTCTGACCATCCCGGCAGATGGCTGCCCATTCTGCCCCGAGTTCTCCGATAGACCGCGACGTGCACTTTCGTCGAACGACGCCCGGCGTACAGGCCGCGCTTGTTGATGAACTCCGAGCCCGCGAGGGTGACCCTTCCGAATAGGGACATCGAACAATCTCCTAATTCTGCGTTATGAACCGGAGGCTGTTACGCCGGTGGCGAGCAGCCCCAACATCTCACCGAACACCGCCTCGTCGACTCCCTCCGGATCGATCGTCTTTTCAACGGACAGCCCGGTGAAAAGCGCGAGAACCCCCATGACGATTCGCTCGACCGGGGCCGTCAACTCGACCCCTCTGCGCCGAGCCTCGTTCTCGACCAAACGAACGATGACCTCCTTGCGAGCCCTATAGCAATCGCGAAACCGCAAGCCGATCTTCTCGTCTCGCGACGCGACCGAGCAAAATTCATGGAACAGCTTTCCCCACGCTCGTTCTTGGCTGAGGTAGTCGGCGAATATCGTGCCGATGTCGATTGCCTTGCGCTCAGTGTCGCCCTCCTCATTAAGGATCGCTTCGAGGCGCTCAATGTGGGACTGGAACCGTCGTTCCACGATCTCCAGCAGGAGCTCGCTCTTGCCCGAGAAGTTCGAGTAGATGGCCTTGCGTGTGTAGCCGGCTCGCTCGGCGATCTCCTCCAGCGAGCTTTCGGCGTAACCGCGCGCTTCAAAGACCTCGAGCGCCGAGCTCAACAGCCGCTCGCGGGTTTGACGGCGCTGCTGATCTCGCGTCAGCCGGGGCGGTCGGGGTGGTAGAGACACATTATGCACTTGGGAACATAGCGTATCCTATATGAGCTCGCAGATTCTCTGGGCATCACGGCTCCGGCGACCGTCTCTGATAGACCCAGCCGCAAATGGGCGCCAGCGAGCAGCCGGAGCGGCCGGTCGAAGTGGCAGCGGACGAGGAGCAGGCCCGATCCCCACGACGATGGCTTAAGCACCGGCGCATGGGCGCGCTCGTCGCGATCGTGCTACTCGCGGGACTCGTCGCCTTCGCGCTCTCCCGCCTGGGGCTGCACAAGATCGGGCACGCGCTCGTCACTGCCAGGCCCGGATGGGTCGCGGTGGCGTTCGTGCTGATGGCCAGCTCGCTGGTGCTGCGCTCGATCTCCTGGCATGAGGTGCTCAGCGCGGCGCTGCCCGACACGCACATCCCCTGGGTGCCCGTGACCCGCGCGACGATGATCGGCGTGATGGGCTCGGCGGTCGTGCCCGGGCGCGTGGGCGAGCCCGCTCGTGTGGTCGTACTGACGCGTCGCCTGGAAGGCGCAAATCGACAGCAACTGCCCGTGGTCGCGGGCACGGTCTTCTCGCAGACACTGATCAACTTGCTTGCGCTGGCGATCCTCGCGGCGGTGACGTTCACGAGCGTGCCGCTGCTCAGCGGCCATCCGGCCGGAATCGCCACGGCAATCGCGATCCCGCTGCTGATCTGCGCGCTCGTGGTCGCGGGGCCGCGGCTGCTCGCGCTCGGCCAGCGCGCACGCTCGCCGCGCGTCGCGAAGGCGGCCCGCACGCTCTCGGCCGTGTTTGCGCTGGCGCGTCGTGGCCTAATCGTGTTCGCGCGCCCGCGCTTCGGTGTCCCCGCGATCCTCGCCCAGCTCGCGGCCTGGGCGCTGCAGTGGCTCTCCTGTTACACGGTGCTGCTCGCGCTGGGCCTGGAGCACAAAGCAGGTCTCGACGCCGCCGCGGCGGTACTGCTGGCCGTGAACGTCAGCGCGATACTCCCGGCGACCCCCTCGAACGTCGGCGTCTTCCAGGCGGCCTGCCTGGTCGTGCTCGCGGCCTACGGCGTCGGCGGTGGGCCTGGCCTCGCCTACGGAATCATTCTGCAGGCCGTCGAGGTGCTGACGGCGCTGGCGCTGGGCGTCCCCGCGCTACTCGCGGAGGGAATCACCTGGCGCGACATCCGGGCCGAGTCCGAATCCGAGCGAGCTCGCGAGGAGAAGTTGGTCGAGGATGCCACTGGGGACGTTGTCACATCGGAGGATCAGGCCTCCGCCGAGTCAACATCGAAGCACGAGCGAAGCCCGGCCGACCAGCAAGAAGCCGACCAGCAGGCGGCCGACGAGCGAGCCTCAGCCGCCCAGCGCTCTGAGTGACTGACGTAGCGAGCGGGTCGTCTGGAGCACGGCGGTCGGCTCGTAGCCACAGTGGGCCATGCAGTTATCGCAGCGTGGATCCTTGCCGCGGCCGTACTTATCCCAGTCCGTCGTCTCGATCAGCTCTTTGTACGTCTTTGTGTAGCCGTCGGACATCAGGTAGCAAGGACGCTGCCAACCGAACAGCGAGTAGCTTGGGATGCCCCAGGCGGTGCAGTCAAATTCGGCCTTACCCTCGAGGAAGTCAAGGAACAGCGGGCTGTGGTTCAGGCGCCACTTCTTGCGCCGGCCGTCGGCGAACGCCTCACTGAACAGCTCGCGCGTCTGCCTTACGCCGAGGAAATGCTCTTGGTCGGGAGCTTTCTCGTACGCGTAGGCGGGCGAGATCATCATCTCGTCGACCTCGAGGTCGTCATTGAGGAAGTCGAGCACTTCGCGCACGGTTTTCGGCGAGTCGTGCGTAAAGAAGGTCGTGTTCGTCGTCACGCGAAAGCCCTGGGCCTTTGCGGCCTTGATCGCCGCGACCGCCTTGTCGAACACGCCCTCGCGCTCGACCGATTCGTCGTGGCGCTCGCGCAGCCCATCCATATGGACCGCCCACGAGAAGTACGGGCTCGGCTTGAAGTTCGAGAGCTTCTTCTCCAGCAGTAGCGCGTTCGTGCACAGGTAGACAAACCGCTTGCGTTTGATCAGCTCGTCGGCGATCACGTGGATCTCCGGGTGGATCAGCGGCTCCCCACCCGCGATCGAGACCATCGGCGCGCCGCACTCTTCGACCGCCTCGACCGCCTGCTGGACAGGCATCCGCCGGCGCAGCTCGTGCTCGGGGTGCTGGATCTTGCCGCAGCCCGAGCAGGCGAGGTTGCACTGGAACAGAGGCTCCAGCTCGACGATCAGCGGAAACTTCTCGCGTTTGGCCAGGCGCTGGCGCATCAAATACCAACCCATGCGCGCGCTCTGCCGGACTTGGACTGCCATCTGTGCGTACCTTATCCCGCCGGGTCCCAGTCCTGAAGCGCAACCGCCGCGGTGCGCCTGAGCGCCTGCGCTGCGCGCAGCGCCTGGCCCACGGCCCCGGCCCGGAACAGCTCGTGGCTCGGGCTGTCAAGCACGACGCGGACGACCGCGAACGGGCGCCCAGCCGCGCCCTCGGCGAGCCACGCCGACTCCATGTCCACCGCGAGCGCGCCCGCCGCGCGTAGCTGCTCGCGCCGCTCGCCCGTGGCGATCTTGCCGACACCGACGATTGGCCCTTGGCGCACGGTCAGCCCGGCCCGAGCGAGCGAGCCGGTGAGCCGCTCGGCGCCGTGGCAGTCGGCGCGTACGAATTCGTGACCTTCGTCGTCGGTCGCGCGCACCTCGTCAGCAACGATCACTTCGCCTGGGCGCGACTGCGCGTCCAGGCCGCCGCAGAAGCCCAGCACCATCAGCCCGTGTCCCGGCTCCTCGCGCAGCCGGCTGACGGCGGCGATCGACTTCTCGGGCCCCATCCCGGTGATCCGCACGCGCGCGCCGCGCGCCCCCGAGCGGATCAGCGCGTGCTCGAGCCCCAACGGCGCGGCGACGAGCACATGGCCCGGGCGTTGGTTCGCACTCACGCCCCCACCGCCTCGGGCGCGAGCCGCGCGAGCGCGGCGCGAGCCGCGACATGGCCGCTCATTACCGCGCTCTCGAGCGTCGCGGGCCAGCCCGTCGCGGTCCAGCTTCCCGCGAGCACGAGGCCCGGAACCTCGGTCACGGGGCCGGGACGCAGCGCCGCGCAGCCGGGGACCGCGCGGAACGTCGCCGCGTGCTCGCGCGTGGCGAGGAAACTTTCGACCTTGGCCCCACGCGCGCCTGGTAGCAGCGCCTCGATCGCAGGCAGGTAGCGCTCGCGCAGCTGCGCCGCGCCCAGCTCCATCTCGGGCTCGGCGCCGGACAGGGATACCGCCAGGTACTGGCAGCCTGGTGGCGCACCAGCCGCGGCGCTGCGATCGAATAGGTACTGCACCGGCGTACCCACTCCCGCCGCGAAGGGCTCCTCGCAGACGGTGCGGTCGTAGAGGACGTGCAGGTTGATGATCGGCGAACTTCCCAGGCCACGGATCGACTCCGCCTGGCGCGGCAGCAGCGGCTCGATCAGACCAGCCGCGCGGGCATGCGGCAGCGCGACGATCACCGCCTCCGCGCTAAGCCCGTCGCCCTCCGGCGTCTGCACCTCGAAGCCACCCTCGGTCCGCTTGAGCTCCTGCGCACGCCAGCCAAGCCGGTACTCGACCCCCGCATCGGCCAGTGCCCGCTCGGCTGGGTCGCCGATCACGTCGGCGAGCGTGCCGACGTGGAAGCCGATATCGCCCGCGTCCGCGCTCGCGAGCAGTCCGGTCTGAAAGACGAAGGCCCCGAGCGCAAGCGAGGCCTCCCGTGCGGGCAGGTTGAGCGTCGGCAGCGCGATCAGGTCCCATAGCGCTGCCAGCGACTGCTCGTTTTGACCAAGATCGCCGAGCCAGTCGCCGAGCGTGCGCTCGTCGAGCGCGGGGTCGGTGGTATCGAGCGCGGAGAGAGCGCGCGCCGCGAGCGCCGCGCTCAGACGCTGAGCGGGCTTCAGGTAGGGGTAGCGCGCAAGCGCGCCCGCAAGATGAAACGGCGGCGGCAGCGACCCACGGCGCAGCAAGACGGGTGGCTTGCCGGGGCTCAGCACGGGTATTTCAAGGCGCTCCTGCACCGCGACGTGCCGCTCTGAGCCCAGCCGCGCGAGCAGCGCGCGGTAGGCGGTGCAGCAGCGCAGGAAGACGTGCTGCCCGTTGTCCAGGCGCATGCCCTCGCGCTCAAAGGAGTAGGCCGCGCCGCCGAGCCGACGACGGACCTCGACGAGCGTGACCCGCGCGCCCGCCTCGGCACAGTCGAGCGCTGCCGTGATCCCGGCCAGTCCCCCGCCAACGACGACCACGCGCCCGCGGCTCATGCGCCGCCCTCACGAATCTCGCCCGCGCCGCCAGGCACGCCTACAGCACCGGCGCCCGTATCCACACCGCGCCCGGCGATGCTGCGCAGCGCCACGCGGACCTTCTCGGCGCCCGACAGAGAGGTACGCGTGCGCAGCGCGCGAGCCGGATCGGCCGCGATCCGCAGAAGCAGTTGGTGATAGATCCCAGCCATCGCCGCCACGCACGCGCCGCTGCGGCGGTCGAGCTGGGGCACGAGCGGCAAGCCGCGCTCAAACCACCCCTGCGCACGCTCGGCCTCGAAGCGCACGAGGTCTTCGAGCTGCCCGCCCGGTGCGCTCGCGAGCATCGCCGGGTCGGGCTCCAAGCCGAAGCGACGCTGGTCCTCCGCGGGCAGGTAGACGCGCCCGTTCTCGGCGTCCTCGCGCACATCGCGCAGGATGTTCGTGAGTTGCAGGGCGACGCCAAGATCGTCGGCGAGCGTTTCGAGCTGATCGCGATCGAGCGCGCTGTCGCCCGCGCCGCGGCGCTTGGCGAAGATCGCCAGGCAGACCCGCCCGATCGCCCCGGCCACTCGGCGGCAATAGAGCACAAGATCGTCAAGGCGCTCGTAGCTCACGCCCTCCACGTCCATGCGCACGCCCTCGATCAGCTCTCCCAACGCCCCCGCGGGTAGCGAAAAGCGCGTGTGCGCATCGGCCAGCGCGACCAGCACGGGGTCGCTCGGGTCGGGTGCGGTGCCGGTTCGTTCGAGCGCGGCGAGCTGCTCGCCTGCCTCTGTTAGCAAGGCCAGCTTGCGCTCGGGCTGGAGCGCGCCGTCGCCGATGTCATCGATCCGCCGCGCGAACGCGTAGGCCGCGCACATCGCGCGGCGACGCTCGCGCGGGAGCAGGCGAATCCCGTAGTAGAAGTTGGCCGCCTCAGCGCGCGTGATCGCAGCGCAGCGCTCATACGCCTCGGCGGTCGAGACGGCCGCGGAGTTCACTGGCGGGCAGGGCGTTTCGCGAGTGTGGCGAGCAGTGCGCCGAGCCGCCGCGCACTCGACGCCTTCGGAGCCCCGGGCAGGACGTCGTACCCGGCTCGCTCGATCGCGTCGAATGCCGCGCGTCCGCCCGCGCTGAAGGCAGCTACCGCGAGTCGCTCGCGACCCTTCAACGCCGCGAGCAGCGGTGCTCCTTCGTCGAGCAGCCCACGACCGCGCTCGACCTCGAACGCGAGTACCGCGCGCAGCGCGGGCGTAGCGTTCGTGCGACCCAGCTCCTCGACTGCACACCCAAACCGGGTGAGGTCTTCGAGTGGTAGGTACACGCGTCCCGCCGCGTAGTCCTCGGCCACGTCCTGACAATGCTCGGCCAGCTGCAGCGCCGTGCAGATCGAGTCCGAGAAGGCGATCAGCTCGCGGCTCGCGCGACCGAACACGCCGAGCACCAGCTCGCCGACGGGATCTGCCGAGAGCGAGCAATAGCCGCGCAGCTCCGCCCAGGTCTCATAGCGGGCGACGCGCTGGTCGACGCGGTTGGCCTCGATCAGCCGAGCGAACGGCTCGCGCGGTAGCCCGCAGGCGCGAACGGTCACCGCGAGCCTGCGCATCAGCGGGTGCTCCGGGTCCATCGCCTCCCGGCCCGAGCCGACGCCCGACGTCTCGCCTCCGGCTCCGGCTCCGGCTCCGGCTCCGGCTCCGGCTCCGGCTCCGGCTCCGGCTCCGGCCGGACGATAGATCAGGTCGAGTTCGCGCTCGAGCCAATCAAGCGCGACGAGCCGATCGCCCGGCGCGCTGTCGCCCAGCTCGTCCACAAGCCGCGCGAAGCCGTAGAGCGCGAGCAGGTGTTCGCGCGAGTGTGAGGGCAGCAGGCGGCTGGCGACGGGGAAATTCTCGCTCTGCGCGCGCGCCATCACTTCCCGCGCACTGGGGGCCGGCGTCGTGGCGTCGGCCAGCAGCATCATCGCCGCGGCACGGGCATCTGTCTCCCGCGCGTCACCCCCGGCAACGCCCGAGCGCCATGATCGGGAAGGCCAGCCGGTAGAGGTGGTAGTTGATGTAGTAGTCCGACGGGAACCCAGTCCCCGTGTATTGCGGCTCATCCCAGCCGCCGTCGGCACGCTGCGTGGCGATCAGCCAACCGATACCGCGCTCGATCGCGCCCTCCAGCGCCGCCTCGCGCGAACCGATGCGACCGTTCGCCGCGGGGCCGCCGAGATGACCGTTGGTGGCCGCCGATCCGTTCGATCCATTACTCCCGCTGCTTGCCGCGCTTTTCGCGAGTGTCGCGGCCGCCCCCGACGGACGCGCCGCGTGCAGCGCCAGCAGCGCCCAGGCAGTCTGTGAAGCCGTGCTTGGGCCGCGGCCGATCCACTCGTCCTCGTCGTAGGAGCGAGCATCCTCCCCCCAGCCCCCGTCCTCGTTCTGGTGCGCGAACAGCCAGTCCACCGCGCGCGCAATGCAGGGGTCCTCCGGATCGATTCCCGCCGCGACGAGCGCCGGCACCGCGGCACCAGTGCCATAGACGTGGTTCACGCCCCAGCGCCCGAACCACGAGCCGTCGGCCTCCTGCTGATCGAGCAGCCAGGCGATCCCGCGCCGCGCGACCGGCGTGTCGAGCTTACCGAGCGCGGCGAGCATCTCGATCGCGTGCGCGCTCACGTCCGCGCTCGGCTCATCGATCACCTCACCGAAGTCAAGGAACGGCAGCTCGCGTACGAATGCGTTCGTGTTCTCCGCGTCGAATGCGCCCCAGCCCCCGTTCGCGCTCTGCATACCCTCCAGCCAGACGCGGGCACGCTCGACGGCGGCGTTCTTCTCGTGAGCGCCGGGCACGCGGAGCAGCGCGAGCACGACCTCGGCGGTGTCGTCGACGTCGGGGTAGTTGTCGTTCTCGAACTCAAACGCCCAGCCGCCTGGGCGCAGGTCGGGGCGCGCGACGGCCCAATCGCCGCGCACGTCGATCTCCTCGCCGAGCAGCCATTCACTTGCGCGCGTAAGCGCGGGGTGATCTGGGCCAAGGCCCGCGTCGCTCAGCGCGATCAGCGACAGCGCCGTGTCCCAGACCGGCGACTGACAGGCTTCCAGGCGACGGCTACGGCCCGCGGGGGCGCCAACCCCGTGACGGTCATCCTCATCCTCGACCATGAAGCCGTCGATGCCTTCAAGCCCGCGGCGAATCAGCGCGTGGTCGAGCGGATAGCCGTTCAGATGAAGCGCGATCAGCGAGTAGACCCACGGCGGCTGGATGCCGCCCCACGAGCCATCGGCCTCTTGGCGGCGCACGACCCAGCGCTCAGCCCGAGTGACCGCGAGCGCCCGTAGAGGGCCAAACGGGTGGCGCTCATAGAAGCGGGCGATCGAGTCAAAGATCCGCAGCGCGCGCGGGCGCTCGGCACGGGCGTCGGCACCGCCGGAGTCAAGCTCGGTCAAGTCGAATCCGAGCGGGCGGACCGGGCGATGCGCTTTGACCAGCGACACCGCCACGATCGTCTGCCGCGCCCAGCAAGCGAAGTCGTAGATGTTGAGCGGAACCCACGAAGGCAGCAGGATCACCTCGGGCGGCAATGCGGGTACGCGATCCCAGGACCACAGCCCGAACAGCGCCAACCACAGGTGCGTGAATACCCGTGCTCGGGCGATCCCGCCCTGCGCGCGGATCCACTCGGCCGCGATCTGCATGTGCGGATCCTCGGGTGAGTCGCCAGCCAGACGAAGCGCCCAGTAGGCCTCGATCGTCGTCGAGAGATCGCCGGGGCCGTCGTGGAAGTTCGCCCAGGTCCCGTCGGCGCGCTGCTGCGAGCGAATCCACGCGGCGGAGCGCTCGGTCTCCTCGGTCGTGCGCACGCCAAGGAACTCGCGTAGGAGCATGTCCTCGGCGTCCATCGTCACGTTCGTCTGCAGCTCACCCTGCCACCAGCCCGCCTCATCTTGCAGCGAGAGCAGGTGCTCGCAGGCCAGCTCCAGCGCCACCTGAGCCTCGTTCGGGGCCTCTATGGTCGACGACGCCATGCTGGGAACTTAAATGTTTTGACCGGACGACGACATTTGCGAGCTGGGCGACGCGGCTTTCGCCGACAGCCTCGCGGTGTCCGCGCCGCGTGGCACGAGCACCTCGGGGTGGGCGAGGGTGATCACATGGCGGCGCAGGTCCGCCTCAGACACAGTTCGAGGGATCGAGGATACGAAGCGATACACGAATAGGCCGTCCACGTTTCTCCGTTCGCTCAGCCTGAACCCCGGGGCGGGTGGTGTCGCGGCGCCCGCGCGCAGCGGCGGATAGCCGGTCTCGTCAATCTCATCGACCCGCACAGAATCGTGGCGGGAGAGGTTTCGCAGGTGCAGATCGGACAGGTAGTACTCCAACGGCGCCGAGCCAAGCTCGACCGTGGTGAGGACCCTCCCCGCCCCGTGCGAGCCCGGCGCGGGCGCGCGCAGCAGCTTGGCGAGGTCGCGCCAGTTGCCGCGTTGCAGGCGCGGGCTGAGATCGACGTCGATGCTCACCGCGAGAAGAGCGACGGCGCACGCTACTGCGAGCAACGCGCCGATCAGTCCCTCTGCTGCGCCCAGCAAGATCGCGAACAGGACAGTCAGCGGGATCATCGCGCCGACCAGGTTGCGCGGGGCGAGGTAGTCCGCGCCGAAGGCGGCGAGCACAATCGGGGCCAGCACCGCGAACGCCGCGATCGAGAACGCGACCCAAGCCCCCGCGCGCGGGTCGCGCCCTGCGAGGCTCGGCTGCGCCGCGGACTCGGACAACGTCATCGGCGAGGGCAACGTCACCGGCCCGGGCAACATCAGCAGTCGCCAACAGCCGAGCGCCGCACCTGCGATCAAGGGCAGCGCCACGAGCAGCTCTACGCCATGCCCGAGCGGGCTGCCGGAGTAGCCAGTCAGGTAGTACTGCGGAATCGCCTGTAGGCGACTCGACAGTGCCCAGCGCCCGATCCACTGCGTGCCGTGCCCGCCCTGGGCGGAGATCAAAGGCAAGAGCGCCAGCCCGACTACCGCCAGTACAGCGATCGCGCCCAGCGCGATTCTGCGCGTGCTGCGCTCACGCAGCAACCAGAGCGCCATCGGCATTAGCAGGAACACCGCGAAGTAGTGCGTTAGCAGCGCGAGCGCGCCGCTCACCGCGAACGCCGCGGCGTGGGCACGGGTTGGCTCGCGCAGCAGACGCGCGAAGCAGAGCATGCAGAGCGCGGCGAACAGCACGAACAACCCATAGGCACGCGCCTCCTGCGAGTACCACACGAACAGCGGACTGACCGCGACGAGCGCAGCGCCGATCAGCGCGGCACGACGACCCGCCAGCTCTTGCCCGATCGCCCAGACGATCGGCACGGTCGCGATCCCAGCGAGCGCCGAGGGTAGTCGCAGCGCGAGCGCGCCGTCGCCAAAGACCCGCGCGTCAACCCATGCGAGCAGATACCAGAGCGGCGGCGTGTTCTCGTGATGGACGACCGCGTGCAGCGTCGCGCCCAGCCCGCTGTGCAGCACGTGGACCGGCGTGAACGCCTCGTCGTACCAGAAGCTCTGCTCGGTCAGCGTCGAAAGGCGCAGCGCCGCTGCGAGCAGCGTCAGCGCAGCGAGCGGCCACCACCCAGGCAGCCGCCGCTCGCCGGCAGCGGTCGCCTCGACGGCGGGAGCCCGCGCACCGGCGAGGGCGCTCACCGCGGGCAGGCCCCTTGTGCCTTGGGCGCCCCGTAGCAGGCGTAGCGATAGCGATGCAGGTCTTCGCGCTTGGGCGGCAGGTACCAGCCTCCGCGCACCGCCCGGCGCCCGCGCACGACGGGCCCCGTCATCTGAAGGCAGAGCTGCACGCGTTCTTTGGGCGGTCCCGGCACGGTGTTGCCGCAGACGATGTCGGTCGTCGTGTAGTGCTTGACGTCCTCTTCGGTGGAAATGTTCTTGTAGTTGTTCCCCGTGTACTCGCGCCACGTGCGCAGGTCGGCGACGAGGCGGTGGTTAACGTGCGTGCCCAACACCACGTCGTTGACAGTGGCAATCGCCAGCAGCAAGAACACCAAGAGCATCACCACGGTCTCGATCCGCCACTGCCGCCCGCTGCCCGGTTGCTCGCTATCGAGCGGGCGCAGCCAGGGGGGAAGGCGCGCGAGTCGCTGCTCGAAAGGTGTCTCGCGCGTGCTCATGCGACCGGGGCGAACAATGGGGTCAGCTGGTGGATCACGAAGAGCCCTTGCAGCGCGAGCGTCGCGTAGAGCAGACGACGGTCGCGGCCGACGACTGCGAGCGGCAGCGGCCAGAGGATGTACCAAGCCAATAGCCAGGTGCTCGTGACCGAGATCGCGAGCAGCGCCCAGCCCGACGCGGCAACCCAGTCATAGCCGCGCCAGGTGCGCCACAGCAAGTGCAGCACGATCACGACGAGCAGCGCCTTGAGCAGGTCGTGGTCGATCGGGAAAACCCCCGGCTTGCCAAACAGGTGCGCGATCTCGGTCGCGAAGCTGTCGCTGGAGACGAGCGCGGCGTCGCGGTTGAGCGCGGCGACGATGTTCACTCCGTCGATGCCGAACGCCGCGAGGGCGAGCAGCACACCGACGAGCAGCGCGCCGAGCGCGCCAAGGATCTGCGCGCGGCTGCGCTTAGCGAGGATCATGAACGGCAGGAGCGCGGCGACTGTCGCCTTCACGAGTGCACCCACGACGACGGTCGCCGCGGCGGGCGCGTCGCGTCCGGCGAACGTCAGCGCGACCGCCGCCATCATCAGCGCCATCATGATCAGGTCGTTGTGCGCGCCGCCCAGCGCGTAGATCACGTACAGCGGGTTCGCGGCGACGAGCAGCAGGGCGGTGACCGGATCGCGCCCGCGCATCAGCGCGCAGCGCCAGGTCAGCACGAGCGTCGCGGCGCTCGCGAGCATCGCGAGCGCCTTCATCCCCCACAACGCTCCCGTCACGCCGAGCAGACCGAACGGGTAGGAGAGCAATGTGTAGATCGGGCCGTAGGCCGTCTCTGTCTTCTTCCAGCTCTGCCCGACGTAGTGATAGACCGGATCGCTGGCGATCGAGGCCGGGCCGTGCGTGTAGGGGTTCAGCCCGTGTTCGACTCCCATCCGTGCGTAGGCGATGTAGCTGAAGACGTCGGTTGAGAGCAGGATCGGCCCGACGAACACGATCGCGTGCAGCACGACGATCAGCGCGATCGCAAAGCGTTTGGAGACGCTCCGCGCGAGCAGCGCGAGGCCCGCGTAGCCCGCGCTGAACGCGAGTAGCGCGATCAGGAAGACGCGGTAGCCCAGGCGCTCGCCGACCCCCTGCAGCCAACCCGCGATCTCGGGCGACTTCGGGATCAGGATCGAGTGCCCGAGCGAGCCGTCGAGCACGATCTCGGCGGTCGCTGCGACGAGCACGAGCGCGCACGCCGCCGCGAGCGCGGGCGCCCAATTGATGCTGCGCGTGCGACTAAGGGGAACTTCGCTCTGCGCGGCGACGTTCACGACGCCGCGCGGCTCACAAGGCGGTCCAGATGGTCTTCGTCTCCAGGTAGGCGTCCAGCCCGTCGTGCCCGTGCTCGCGCCCGAGACCCGAGGCCTTAAAGCCGCCGAAGGGTGCGGGTGGCTCGACGTTGCCCCAGGTGTTCACGTATACCGAGCCAGCCCGCAGCATCGAGGCCAGCTTGTGCGCACTTGAGACGTCCCGCGTCCACACGCCCGCCGCGAGGCCGTATTCGCCTTCGTTGGCGCGCTGAGCCACCTCCTCCAGCGAGTCATAGGGCGAGGCGACGAGCACCGGCCCGAAGATCTCCTCGCGCGCGATCTTCAGCTCATCGGAGGTCGTGCTGAACAGCGTCGGCGCCACGAAGTAGCCGCCGCTGTCGGCGAGTGCGGTCTCGCCGCCCGCCAGCAGCTCCGCACCCTCGGCCTTGCCCGCTTCGATGTAGCTCATCACGCGGTCGCGCTGCTCGGCCGAGACGAGCGGGCCGAGCTGAGTCTCCGGGTCAAGGCCCGGCCCCAAACGCGAGCCGCCTGCGGCCTCGGCCAGCGCCCCGACGACCTGCTCGAAGCTCTCAGAGGGCACGAACAGCCGCGAACCCGCGTTGCAGGCCTGGCCCGAGTTGAAGTAGATCCCCTGGAAGGAGCCCTTGATCGCAGCTTCGATGTCGGCGTCGGGAAGGATGATGTTCGGCGACTTGCCGCCGAGCTCGAGCGTCACGCGCTTGAGCGCGCGGCCCGCCTTGGCCCCGATCTCGCGGCCGACCGCGGTCGATCCAGTGAAGGCGATCTTGTCGACGCCCGGATCCTCGACGAGCGCCGCGCCCGTGGCGCCGTCTCCGGTAAGCACGTTGATCACGCCTGGCGGGAAGCCCACCTCGAGCGCCAGCTCGCCGATCCGCAACGCCGTGAGCGGCGTCTGCTCGGCGGGCTTCAGCACCGTGGTGCAGCCCGCCGCGAGCGCGGGTCCGAGCTTCCAGGAGGCCATCAGCATCGGGAAGTTCCAAGGGATGATCTGCCCGCACACGCCGACCGGCTCGCGGCGCGTGTAGCAGAGCATGTTCGGCGCGGTCACCGGCAGCACCCCGCCCTCAATCTTCGTCGGCCAACCTGCGAAGTAGCGCAGGTGTGCGGCCGCCCCACGCGCATCGACGTATTTGGCCAAGCCGACTGGCTTGCCGTTGTCGAGCGACTCCAGCTGGGCCAGCTCATCGTCGTTGTCTTCGATTGCCTGCGCGAGCGCGTGCATCAACTGCTCGCGGCCCGTGGCCGGCATGCTCCCCCACGGCCCGGCCTCAAGCGCCTCGCGGGCCGCGGCGACGGCGCGCCGGACGTCCTCGGCGCCAGCCTGCGCGACGGTCGCGACCTCGCGCCCGCTGGAGGGGTCGAGCGTGATGAACGTGGCGCCGTCGGCGGCATCCAGGCGCTCGGATCCGATCAGCAGTTGCTGGGGGCGGGAGAGGAACTCACGCGCGGCAGAGCCGAGCGCGTCGGGCAGTGCGGTGGCGGTGTCGGCGGCGGCGGTCATGGCTGCTCCTTGTGCGCGACTTTGCGGTTGGGCGCGCCTTGCGCGCGGCTCTCCAGGTTCTGTGCCTACGGTTGCAGAACGATCTTAAGCGCCTCGCGGCGGTCGTACAGAGCGTACGCCTCAGGCGCCTGATCCAGCTTCATGTGGTGGGTCACGAGCGGCCCCGGGTCAAGTCGCCCGCTGGACATCAGCTCGAGCACCTGATCGACGTGCCCGATCACGTTCGCGTGACCCGAGCGCATGTTCAAAGCCTTGATCCAGAACAGCCCCATGTGCACCTCGCAACGCTCGGCGTAGACGCCGATTGCCTGCACTGTGCCGCACTTGCGCGTGAGCCGAATCGCAAGCTCCAGCGCCCGTGGATCGCCGACGGCGTCGATGCACGCGTCCACGCCGCGCCCTTCGGTCGCCTCGCGCACCGCCGCGCGCGGATCCTCCTCGGTCAGATGCACGGGCTGGGCGCCGAAGGACTCGGCCATCGCCAGGCGCTCGGGAACAGTGTCAACGGCGACGACATGCGCCGCACCCACCGCGAGCGCCGCCTGAACCGCGCAGAGTCCCACCGGCCCAAGGCCGAGCACCGCCGCGGTGTCGCCAGGCTGCAAGCCGCTTTCGGCGGCGGCATGGTAGCCCGTGCCCATCACATCGCCGGCGAACAGCGCGACCTCATCGCTCATCCCGGCCGGCACCCTGCGCAGGACAAGATCCGCGTTCGGCACGAGCGCCTGCTCGGCCTGCGTGCCCTGCAACGAGCCGAGCGTCGCGCCATGGCCGAACGTGCGCGAGCCATCACACTTGTGAAACAGGCCGCGCCGGCAGAAGAAGCAGTGCCCGCAGGCAGTCTGAAAGCAGCCAAGCACACGATCGCCAACCGCTAGGTCGCGAACCTCGTCGCCGACGGCGGTGACGGTGCCGACGTACTCGTGGCCAATCGTGAAGCCGGGTTCGATCTTCACGCGCCCGTGGTAGATGTGCAGGTCCGAACCGCACACGCCGCTTGCCTCGATGCGGACGATCGCGTCGGTCGGCTCGATCAGCTCGGGCTCGGGAACGTCCTCGACGCGCACCTCGCCAGGCGCCTGGAAGGTCACTGCTCGCATGGGCGCCCACCCTAGAGGACCGGCGCGCGTTTATGCTGCCCGCATGTCCGAACCCTCGAAGGCCGTGCTGATCACCGGCTGCTCCTCGGGGATCGGCCGTGCCACCGCGCTGCGGCTCGTGGGATCTGGCTGGAAGGTCTACGCGACCGCGCGCCGGCCCGAGACGCTCGGCGAGTTGCGCGAGGCTGGGTGCGAGACGCTAGCGCTCGACGTCACCGATGAGCAGTCGATGCAGGCAGCGGTGAGCCAGATCGAGCAGGCCGAGGGCGCGGTCGGCGTGCTGATCAACAACGCGGGCTACAGCCAAAGCGGCGCGGTCGAGACCGTGCCGCTTGAGTCGGTTCGCCGTCAATTCGAGACGAACGTGTTCGGGCTCGTGCGCCTGACTCAACTCGTGCTGCCGAAGATGCGCGCGCAGCGCTGGGGAAAGATCGTGAACGTCGGCTCAATGGGCGGGCGCCTGACGTTTCCGGGCGGAGGGCACTACCACGCAACCAAGCACGCGCTGGAGGCGATTTCCGATGCGCTGCGCTTCGAGCTGCGCGGCTTCGGGATCGACGTAATCCTGCTGGAGCCCGGTCTGATCACAACCGAGTTCGGCGAGGCCGCAACCGCGAGCATGGCCGACGTGGAGATGAGCGGCGAGGACCCTTACGCGAAGTTCAACACCACGGTGGGCGCGGTGACCAAAGGCGCCTACGAAGGCCCGATGAAGCTGCTCGGCGGCGGCCCCGAGCGGGTCGCGAAGACGATCGACCGCGCGCTACGTCGCCGCCGCCCGCCCGCCCGCATCACGATCACGCCCTCGGCCAAGCTGACGATCGGCATGCGCAAGCTGACGCCCGACCGCGTCTGGGACGCGGCGATGAAGGCGCAGTTCCCTCAACCGCGTTAGCCACCAACGAGCACTGGTGCGAGCACGAGGCGGCCTGGATGGCCGCCCGACAGGGCACGGGCAGGAGCCGGCCGGGATGGCCGGCCAGGTAACCGCCGCGGCGACCGGAGCGGTTACACGTTCTAACCAGAAGCGGAGGTCGGCTCGGCCCAGAAGGCCGGATGCCGTTTGCCAGCCGGCGTAGTCCGCCAGGTCACTCCACCAACCAAGGCCCGGGCCGGCCGATCTGAAACCCCTGCGCGTAGTCGACCCCGTACTCGCGCAACAGCCGCACGGTCTCGGCATCCCCGACGAACTCCGCAATCGTCCGCTGGCCGAGCTCGCGCACGAGCCCGACGAGCGCCTTGACCACGAGCTGGTCGTGGCGGGAGTGCGGCAGCCCGCGGATGAAGTCACCGTCGATCTTCAGGTAGTCAAACGGCAGGTGCTTTAGGTAGTGAAACGAGCCAAAGCCCGCGCCGAAGTCATCGAGCGCGATCGCGCAGCCGAGCCGTCTCGCGCCGAAGCAGAAATCTCGGGCGCGACTCATGTCGGAGATCGAGGCGGTCTCAGTTACCTCGATCACCAGCCGCCGCGGGTCGACGTCGTGGCGTTCGAGCGCACCCGCGATCTCAGCGAGCATGCCCGGGTCGGTGACCGAGAGCGCCGAGAGGTTCATCGTGACTCGTTGCTCGCCGCTCTGCGCGAGCCGCAACGCGACCATCCGCAGAACGGTCCGATCGATCTCCCGGATCACTCCCGAGCGCTCTGCCGCGGGCAGGAAGCTCGCCGGGCCGACCAGAGTGCCATCCGGGTCATCGGCGAGCCGGACGAGCGCCTCGTGATGGGAGACGCGTCCGTCTGACAGCGCGACGATCGGCTGGTAATGCAGGACAAACAGATCCTCGGCCAGCGCGCGTTGCAGCCGAGCCAACCAGGGCCGTCGCTGCAACCCGGCGGGTGAGCAGATCTGCTCGGCACCGGGTTGGGGCAACGCCATCCCGCGATAGCGCTGCTGGGCTGGGCGCGGTGGCTCGCGCACGGTCAGGCGCGGCTTGGCCAGGGCAATCGTCGAGGTGCGCATCGGCGCAGGAGTTCTTCGACGGTCTCCAGCGCTCCCCTGCGGCTGACAGACCGCGCCCACGAGGCGCCGCCGCTCGCTCTGTGCCTAGCTGCGAGCGCGCGGCTCGTAGGGGCGCCGCGCGCGGTCGGAGACCACGAGCAGCAGCGCGAGCAGCACGAAGTTCATAACGACCGAGGAGCCGCCATAGGCGACGAACGGCAGCGTCACCCCGGTCAAAGGGATCACGCGCGTGACGCCACCGACGATCACGAAAACCTGCATTGCGACCACGAACGAGAGCCCAGTCGCAAGCAGCTTCGAGAACGAGTCGCGCGCGAGCGCCGCGGTCTTCAGTCCCCGCGCGATGAACAGCAGATAGACGAGCAACAGACCCGCCGCACCCACGAGCCCCAGCTCGTTCGTGATCACCGCGTAGATCGTGTCGCTTTCGGGCACCGGTAGGATCGGCCCGCCGCCGTGGGGCAGACGCAGCAGCGACTGGTCAAAGCCCGTGCCGAGCAGCCCGCCGTCGGCCTGTGCGAACAACGATTGGGCCAGCTGGTAGCTGCCGCCCGCGGGCTTGTTGTAGAGCGCGGGGTCGAAGGGGTGTTCCCAGGCCAGCACGCGCGAGTGCACGTGACTGACATGTGTCGCCACGAACCAAGCGCCGAACGCAAACAGCACGAGGCCGATGAACGGGAAGGAGAAGCGCCCCGTCGCCACATAGAGCAACGCTAGGAAGGCCCCATAGAACATCAGCGAGGTCCCCAGCTCGCGAGTCAACAGCAGCGTGCCGATTGCGGCTCCCCAGACGATCAGCATCGGGCCGAACTGCTTCATCGGCGGGATCGTCAGGCCGAGCACGCGCCGACCTGCGGTGACGAGCACTTGGCGGTTGTCGCGCAGGTAGCTCGCGAGGAAGATGACGATCGCAATCTTCGCGAGCTCGGAGGGCTGGAAGGAGATCGAGCCCACCCGGATGTCCAGGTAGGCGCCGTTGACCTGTCCGCCGATCCCCGGAAATCGCGGCAGGATCGTCGTCAGAATGCCGACGGCCGCGATCGTGTAGCGGTAGCGCTCCAGTACGCCCACCCCACGCCTCCGCAGGACGAGGATCGTCGCGGCGAACAGCACGAGGCCAACGACCATCCATTGCGCCTGCTGGCGCGCGAACACGGGGTCGATCCGGTAGATCTCGACGATCCCCACGCTCGCGAGCACCGCGGCCAACGGGAACAGATAGGGATCGGCGTACGGCAGCGCGAAGCGGATCACCAAGTGCGCCGCAAGACACAGGCCCAGGAACAGCGCGCCGTAGGTCAGCGAAACCGTCGAGGCGTGGTTCAGCGTCAGGTTCGTTTCCGCGCCCGGCGCAATGTCTTCGGCCTGGATGAAGATCGCGGTGAACCCCGCGATCACGAGCAGTGCCGAGGGCACGAGGCCCAGCAGCTCGCGGTTTCTGGCGCTCAGCACTGTTGCGAGCGTACCTACAGATGCGGCGCGCGCACGCCGGAACGGCCGCTACGCTACGGCGAACGTACGTGCCGGCGGGGGGTCGGTGCGTGTCTTGGCACAGCTTATGAGCCGTCTCCCGGCGACACATCCGATGGACGAGCGGCCCCCTTCGCTTGCGTGGGGCATGTGGAAGCGATTCCTCATCGCGGCCGTGCTGATCGCCGCGCTCGCGGGTGGCGCCGGGGCGACGATCTTCCTCAACGAAGTCGAAAGCATCGCCAAAGAAATCTTCCCCAAGAACCACTCGGTCTCGGTCTCCAAAACCCTGATCAAGGAATACACCGGCGGGCCGCAGACCTACCTAATCCTCGGCTCTGACCGCCGCCCCAAATCGAAGGACGCGCTCGACCGCACCGACCCGCCGCACAGCGACACGATGCTGCTCGTGCGCTTTGACCCCAACCAAGGACAAACCTCGGTGATGTCGATCCCGCGCGATCTGCTCGTGAACATCACCGGCCCCGACGGGGCCTACTACCCCCAGGAAAAGATCAACGCCGCTTACACCTACGGCGCGCGCCTGCACGGCGTTAAAGGCTCGATGGAACTCGCCGCCGACACGATCGAGAAGGAAGTCTTCCCGGGGATCACGATCAACGGCATCGTCGACGTCAACTTCGCGAGCTTCATCAAGATCGTTGACACGCTCGGCTGCGTGTACGTGAACGTCGATCATCGCTACCTGCACATCAACGGGGAAGGCGGCGAAATCTATTCGGAAATCAACCTCCAACCCGGCTACCAAAAGCTCTGTTACAACAACGCCCTGAGCTACGTGCGCTACCGGCACGGCGACTCGGACTTCGTGCGCGTCGCGCGCCAGCAGGACTTCCTGCGCGCGCTGCGCGAGCAGGTCTCCGCTTCCAACCTGCTGGGCCAGGTCAGGCACGTGGCCCACGTGGTCGGCAAGGCGATCGTCACGGCGGGCTTCAGCTCCTCGGCCGACAAGGTGCTTGAACTCGTCAAACTGATCGCCTTCTCCCAGGGAAAGCCGCTGCGCCAGGTGAAGTTCCGCGCCGCGGACACGAACTTCCCGCTGAAGGGCGGCTCCTATGTGACGAGCACTAAAGAGCTGCAGCAGCAGACGCTTGAAGACTTCCTGCATGGAGACGAAAAGCCCGAAGAAACTAAGCCGGCGCCGGCGCATCGCCCCAGCCATCACTCGCACAAGCACTCCCACCACACCGCAAAACCCTCAAGCGCGTCGCTTGGCCTCGCGCCGACGCCGACGAGTGGTGACGAGGAATTGGCCAAGCAGACGATCACCATGCCCCTACGCGTGCTCTACCCCTCGCTGCAAACCGCGATCAGCGTGCTGCAGCCGACCCGCGCCTACGACGTGCGTGACCGCAAAGGCAAGTTGCACAGCGCCTACGTCGTCGTCTTCAAACAGAACACGCTCGGCGGCTACTACGACTTCGAGGGAACCAATTGGCTCGGGCCGCCGATCGTCGCCCACCCCAACGAACGGCGCAAGATCGGGCACCGGAAGTACATGATCTTCACCGACGGCAGCCACATCCACCTGATCGCCTGGCGCGAACACGGGATGCTCTACTGGGTCACGAACACCCTTTTGGAGGATCTCTCAAACCAGCAAATGCTCGCGATCGCCCGCTCGGCGAAGCCTCTGCACTAGAGGCGGCTGGCGTCCCTGGCCTGATCCAGGGTGGCGTTCACCAAGGCATCGGCCTCGGCGTTCTGCGCGCGGGGCACCGTGCGGATTGACCAGCCGGTGAAGTCGCCTAGCGCCGTGAGCGCCTCGGCATGCAACGGGCGCATATTGGCGTTCTTGACCTTGTACTCACCATTGACTTGCTTGGCGATCAGCTCGGAATCGCCGATCACCTCGACCTCCTCGGCTCCAAGCGCCTTTGCCTCGCGCAGGCCCAGGAGCAGAGCGCGGTACTCCGCGACGTTGTTCGTCGTGTTCCCCAGCAACTCCGCGTGCTCGCCTAGCACTTGGCCATCGGGCGCCGAGATCACGGCCGCCGCCGCAGCGGGTCCCGGGTTGCCGCGGGCGCCGCCGTCGACGTGCACCACCACCTTCATCGAGGCGAGTTATGCAGTTCGGCTAGGCGGTCGCCCGCGCCAGTGGCGGGAGGTCGCCCGGCACTCGGGCGCGCCTACGATCGCGCACGATCCGACGCTGCGGGGCATCCGCCGCGACGGAGCGCCCACGGCGGGCGCGCCGATCGAACTCGCGGCGATCCACGATCACGGTGACGTTCTCATCGTCCTCGTAGTACTTCACGAGCTTTGGGTAGAGCTCGTCGGCCAACGGCCTGGGGACCACGCAGTAGATCATGCTCCGCCGATCTTACTCCCCGCCTCCCAAGATTCAAGCCGCGCGAGGCGTCCGCACGAGAGCTTGCGTCTGGAGCAAAAGCGTTGTGAGCCGTATGCCGAGGGGCGCTGGAGGCGACTAGAGCAGCGCGAGCGCGCCGCGTTCGTCGGCGATCCCGTTCGCCAGCCTGTCCTCCGGCCCGAGCTCCGAGAGCTCGGTTCCCTGAGCGATCGGGCGTGCCTGCGCGCCTTGCATATCCTCAAGGTCGACCTCGTAGGTGTACCAGCAGAGCTCCCACGCGAGGACGATCACGATCGAGCTGGCGACCGCCTCGCCCGCTCGCACAGTCACCTCGGGCGCGCCGAGCGAGCGTGTCAGGCTCGCGACTCGCCGCGGGTACTCGCTGGCGTTAAAGACGTCGAGCGCGGCCCGCAGCGGCTCGTTCGCCGGGTCGGGTGCCGAGAACTCCGGGCCAGAGCCAGCCACTGCGTCCGCGGGCCCATGCTCGGCCACACCTTCCGGGGTAAGGAAGTCGAAGGGCTGCGCAAGCTCGCGATAGTCCTCTGGCTTCGCGGGCGTTCCCGCCTCCTGCCCGCGCCGCGCGCTGCGCAGCCGTCCAAGCAGCGTACGTCCCCGCCCGTTGCGCAGCGGTACCTCGCCGACGCCGTGCTGCGCTGAACCGCGCTTCCAGCCCTGGTGCGCCGCGCGCGGCGCGCACAGCTCGCAGACGATCCTCGGCTGGCCCGCCGCGAGGAACGTGTCCGGCTGCTCGCCGCGCAGCAGGCGCCGTTCGCAGACGTCGCAGGCGACATCGGGCTGCGAGGTCACGATCGATCTCGTGCTCATAAGTTGAGCAGGGTAGCGGTCGCCGACCGCACGCCGCAAGCGACGACGCGGAGCGTGCTGTCAGAGGGTCAGGCTACGCGTGTGCCGCCGCCCGCTCCTCGCCCGCCTTCGCGACGAGCTTCTGCGCCAGGTGCCCCGGCACCTCCTCGTAGCGAAGGAACTCCAGCGTGTAATCACCCTGACCGCCCGTGATCGAGCGTAGATCCGGCGCGTAGGCGAGCACTTCGGACATCGGCACCTCGGCCTTGATCTCGGTCATCTCCCCCGTCGGCTCCATCCCCTGCGGGTGTCCACGGCGGCTGTTCAAATCACCGATCACGTCGCCCACGTAAGACTCAGGCACCGACAGTGTCACGAGCATGATCGGCTCCAGGAGCACCGGCTCAGCCAGTGCGAGCGCGTCTTTCATCGCCTGAAGACCAGCCATCTTGAAAGCGATCTCCGAGGAGTCCACTGAATGGTGCTGCCCGTCGACCAAACGCACGCGCACGCCCTTCACCGGGTGGCCCGCGAGCACGCCCGAAGCCATCGCTTCGCGCACGCCCTTCTCGACCGCGGGGATGAACGAGCTCGGGATCACGCCGCCCTTGATCTGGTCGACGAACTCGAACTCCTCGCCGATCGGCAACGGCTCGATCTCGATCTGACAGTCGCCGAACTGACCACGCCCGCCGGATTGCTTCTTGTGCCGCCCGTGCGCCTTGGCGGCCATCCGAATCGTCTCCTGGTAGGGCACTCGTGGCGGCTGCAGCGTGACCTCCACGCCAAAGCGGTCGCGCAGACGGTCGACGATCACTTCGACGTGCACCTGCGAGAGGCCCGCCACGATCTGCTCGCCCGTCTGCGGGTCGCGGTGCAGGTCGATCGTCGGGTCCTCCTCCTGCAGGCGGTGTAGTGAGGCGAACACCTTCTCCTCGTCCCCCCTGCTCTTGGGCTCGATCGCGAACGCCATCACCGGCGCCGGAAGCTGCAGGCGCGGCATCTCGATGGGCTCGTCGCGCGCGGCGAGCCAGTCGCCCGCGCGCGTCTCCTTCAGCTTCGCGACCGCGCCAATGTCGCCGGGCCCGAACTCGCCGACGTGCTCGACCTCCTTGCCCGCGAATACGAGCAATTGGCCGATTCGCTCCTTGGCGTGGGCGTGCGTGTTCAGCACCTGGCTGTCGGCCGACAGCACGCCCTGATAGACGCGCAGCAGGTTGATGCGACCCGCGAAGGGGTCCGCGCGCGTCTTGAACACGTAGGCGAACAGTTCCTTCTCCGCGCTGGCTTCCAGCTCGATCTCACCCACCTGCAGCGCCCCGTGCTTGACCGGCGAAGGCAGGTCCTCCACGATCGCGTCCAGCAGGCGCGAGGTGCCGAGGTTGCGCGTCGCCACCCCGCAGACCACGGGGAAGATCTTGCCGTGGTTCGTGCCCTCCTTGAGCGCGTCGACGATCTCTTGGTGGGAGATCTCCCCACCCTCCAGGTAGCGCTCCATCAGGGCGTCCGATACTTCACAGACCTCATCCATCAGCTTCTCGCGGTACTCCTGTGCGCGCTCGGCCTCGCTCTCGGGGATCGGGATCTCGCTCCAGCCCGCGCGCTCAGCCGAGTCCTGGCGAAACGCCTTCATGTCGACCAGGTCGATCACGCCCTGCACGTCTTGCTCGGAGCCGATCGGAATCTCGGTTGCCACCGCATGCGGACCGAACGAGCGCTTGATCTGCTCAAGTGTGCGGAAGAAATCGGCGCGCTCGCGGTCGAGCATGTTCACAAACAACATCCGCGCGATGTCCAGCTCCGCCGCGCGCGTCCACAGACGACCCGTCGTGACCTCCACGCCCATCACAGCGTTCACGACGAAAACCGCCGACTCGCAGACGCGCAACGCGCCCAGCGCGTCGGCAACGAAGCTCGGCTCGCCCGGCGTGTCGAGCAGGTTGATCTTGCGCCCTTGCCACTCGAACGAGCTGAGCGACGCCGAGATCGACATCTGGCGCGACTGCTCGTCGGGATCGGCGTCCGACACCGTGCTTTCATCGGGGACCGAACCCAGCCGGCCGGTGACCCCGGCCTCGAACAGCAGCGCCTCGTGCAGCGAGGTCTTGCCGGCCCCGCGATGGCCGACCAAGGCGACGTTGCGAATCCGATCCGCCGGCGGGCGGTCTCCATTTCCTCGCATGCGATCTCCTCTGTAGCTGTGCATCCACCATACCGCCGCACGGTGAGACGCGCCAGAGTCCGCAGCGGAGCGCCGAGCGCGGCAGCGACACCCGACTCTCAGCTCACCGCGAGCAGCTCCCACTCCTCGGGCACGCCCTTCAAGCTGTGCATGCCGCGACTGACAAACGCGTAGTCCGAACCTGCGACCAGATCCTTCACGGTCCGCGAGGCCAGCAGCTCCCCGGCGTCCGCCTGCGCCGCGACGCGGGCGGCGATGTGAACCCCGATGCCGGCGACATCGTCGTTCCTGAGCTCTATTTCGCCCGTGTGTACACCGGCACGGATCGCAATCCCGGCGTCTGCGAGCGAGGCGCGCAACGTGTCCGCGCAGCGCAATCCTCGAATCGGGGCGTCGAACGTCGCGAGCACGCCGTCTCCCGTCGTCTTCACCAAGCGCCCGCCGCAGTCCGCGATCGTCCCGTAAGAGATCGTGTCGTGACGATCGAGCAGCTCGCGCCAGGCTCCGTCTCCGAGTGCCGCCGCACGCCGGGTGGAGTCGACGATGTCGGTGAACAGGACCGTCGCCAGCACCCGGTCGTGCCTCTCGGGACTCGTGTGGCGACCTGTCAGGAACTCCTCCAGCAGCTTCAGCTCAGACTCAGTATCGCCGTGCTGAGGAAGGTGAAAATCCCCTTGGGACTCAAACAATCGCGCACCCCTGATGCGTTCGGCTAGTTCGCGTCCGCAAGAGACGGGAATAAGACGATCGTCGGTGCGATGGATGATCAGCGTTGGGCAGTGGATCGAGTCGAGCACGGGGCGCACGTCGATATCGCGTATCCAGTGCCACGCCGCCGTCAGCCCCGCCGGCGTCGTGGTCATGCGCTCGAAGCGGTTCGTCCAGCGTAGGTACTCCGCGTCGCCGATCTTCTTCGGCGCGATCGCCGCAACCGTCAGCGTCCGCGGCGTCCCCCAGTGCTCGGCCCAGTGGGGAACGAAGGCGTCGCCCCTGGCCTGCTCCATTCGCGCGAAGGTCCCGTGCAGCGCGAGGGCGCTGACACGCTCCGGATAGGTAGCCGCGAACAGTACGGCTGTCGTCCCGCCCTCAGATACACCTCCTAGGGCGACCTGCTCGACCCCGACGGCATCGAGCACCGCCACGAGGTCTCCGAGTCGATCGTCGAAGGTCGGCACCCCCGCCTCGCGATCGGACATCCCCTGGCCACGCTTGTCGTAGTGAATAACCCGCGCGAATGACCCCAGTCGCTCGAGCCAGCGACGCGCCTCCGCTTCCTCCCAGATCAGCTCGATGTTCGAGATGATCCCGGGCAGCCCAACGAACGTGGCCTCCCCTTCGCCGAATACCTGGTAGGCGATGTGCACGTCTCCGTTGCGCGCGTAGCGCGTCTCGGGTACGGATCGCAGGGAATCGGGCATCGGGCCTGCACACCATAAGGGCCCGCGTCGCCGCCTCGCAAATTCGTCTCAGGGAAATGAGTCCGGGAAACGACCCGCGGCTTGCGGTCAGAACCAACGCGCGCGACGAGAGGAGCCGAACTGCTCCTTCTCCGCCACCAAGGCCGCAGAAGGCGCCCGGAAGGCGCCCGTCGGCTGCGGACCCGAGAGAAAGTCCACGTCCACGCGTCCAACGCGCCCTGAACCGAACTCGATGTAGCAGGAGCCCTGGCCTTGATAGCCGTCCGCGTCGCCCTCACCGCGCGCCTGAGCGATCAACTGTTCGGCCACGACGCGCGCCGCCCCCTCCGCGAACACGCCCGCTTTCGGCACGCCGACCTGCGCGCAATCGCCGACCGCGTACACACCCTCGTACCGAGTCTTCAGCGTGCGCGAGTCGACGGGGACGTAGGCCTCGCCGTCGGTCAGGCCGCTTTGCACGACCACCTCGGGCGCGCAGTGCTTCGGCACGCCAAGGAACAGATCAAAGGGGAGCTTCGTGCCGTCATCCAGCGTGACCTCCTCTGCGTCAAGCGAGGCGATCCGCCGCCCCGGCAGGAACTTGATCTCCCGCTCAGCGAACGCAGCTTCCAGCGCGCGCGAGGTCTCCGGCGAGGGCGGCACCGGGGTCGAGAGTGGGATCGTGAACGTGATCTCGCAGTCTTCTCGCACCCCCAGCCCCGTCAGGTGGTCGTGCAAGAGCAGCGCGGTCTCACTCGGCGCGGGCGGGCACTTGAACGGCGCCCCACACACGCCGATCACCGCGTGGCCGTCCCGGAAGCTTGGCAGCAGCTCCGCGAGCCGTTCCGCACCCGCGACGGAATAGAACTCGTTCCCGTGCTTGGCTAGGCCCGGCGTCGCGTCAAGGTCGTAGTCCGCGCCCAGCGCGATCACCAGCGCGTCGGCCTCGTGCGTCCCCGCATCCGTCCTCACGCGGCGTGCCTGCGGGTCGATCGCCGTGATCCTCTCCTTCAGCAGTCGCACGCCCGGTTTCGCCAGCGCGGCGTACGGCAGCTTCACCGCATCTGCGTTCGTGCGCCCGAACATCACGTCGAGCTTGGAGTAGCCGAAGACGAACGAGTCCCCCTTGTCGACCAACGTCACCTCGGCGTCCTCGCCCAGCGCCTCCGACAGCATCGTCGAAAGCTCCAGCCCACCAAACCCCGCCCCCAAGATCAACACCCGCATGCCGCGATCCTACGGGACCGCACACGCCCGCGATGTGCGAAACCTCACACCCCCAGGCCGGCGCCGGCCGGCCCAGCACGATCAGTCGTCGAAGCTCTCCTCCTGCATCCGCGAGCGCAGGCGCAGAACCGCCTTCGTGTGCATCTGCGAGACGCGCGACTCCGTCACGCCCAGCACCTCGCCGATCTCGCGCAAGGTCAAGTTCTCGTAGTAGTAGAGAGCGATCACGAGCTTCTCGCGCTCCGGCAGCTTCGCGATCGAGTCAGCGATCCGGTCCTTCAGGTCGCCAACGTCCAGCGAGCGCGCCGGGTCCGGAGCGTTCGGATCCTCGATCGTGTCCATCAGCGAGACCTGGTCGCCGCTTGAATCAGACACGCTCCACAGCTCATCCAGCGCGACCATCGAGGAGTGCGAGATCGCCAGCAGCGATTCGTTCAGTTCGTCGACCGTGATCCCGAGCTCGTCCGCGATCTCCTGGTCCGTAGGCGCCCGCTGCAGCGTGTTCTCGAGCTTCGCATTCGCCCGCTCGACTTCGCGCGCCCGCGCCCGCACGCTACGCGGCACCCAATCCATCGAGCGCAGCTCGTCGATGATCGCGCCCTTGATCCGCATGATCGCGTAGGTCTCGAACTTGATGTCCCTCGACAAGTCGAAACGCTCGATCGCGCTGATCAAGCCCACGAGGCCATAGGAGATCAAGTCCGCCTCCTCGACGTGCGGTGGCAAGCCCGCAGCCGTACGGCCCGCTACGTACTTGACCAGCGGCGAGTACGCCACGACCAGCCGCTCGCGCGCCTGACTATCGCCGTCTGACTT
>Ga0335073_10001805_pt1 | contig 28965 bp, 23 predicted proteins | sample Lox_Sample_22_FD_207093 | JGI IMG/M metagenome (GOLD analysis project Ga0335073, IMG submission 207093) | Soil microbial communities from Loxahatchee National Wildlife Refuge, Florida, United States - Lox_Sample_2.2 | ecosystem: Environmental > Terrestrial > Soil > Wetlands | place: USA... | reverse complement strand
GCGTTTCCTTAAAGTCGGCCGTTACCCAGATAAGACCGGTCTCGGTTAGGAACATCAAGCTTTGGCCCGGCTCAATGCGCGAACCGAGCTGAACGCTGCGCTTGCCGATGATTCCGTCAGCGGGTGCGTAGATGTGCGTATAGCTTAAATTTAGCAACGCCTGATCGAGCGCCGCTTGCGCCGCGTCAACCTGAGCCTGGCGTGCAGCAATCGCCTTGAAGGCCGAGCCAGCCGCTTCGCGCAGCGCGTCAGTATTCGCTGCCTCGATCTGCGCGACTGAGTTGTACTGATCGTATTGCTCTTGCGAGGCGACCTGCTGTGTTAGGAGAGTCGCATATCTTCGGAGATCGCGTTGCGCCTTAAAGTTGGCTGCATCACTCTCGCGAATCGAAGCCAGAGCGGCGGCATAGTCCTGCTCGGCCGAGGCAACTTGTGCTTGGGCAAGTTCCAACCGGGCCTTGGCCTGAGCAACGGCAACCTCGAAATCTCGCGGATCGATCTCAACCAATAATTCGCCCTTACGAACACGGTCATCATCTTCCGCATGGACGGCGATCACGGTGCCGTCGATGCGCGAGCTCAGCGGATCGATATGACCGTCGATCTGGGCGTCATCGGTCGACTGGAAGGATTGCAGGTAATCCCAGGCGAAGGGCGCAATGGTGGCTGTTCCCACGAGGACCACGGCGACGAGCAGAATTCGCCAGTTGATCCGTCGGGGATGTCCGCCGTCACTGGAAGCGTCTGCTCTATCATGCGAGGGAGCAATCGACTCACCAGCGAAGTTGTGGGAACCAGTTCCGCCGGATTGGAGCGCTTCGAGCGGTGCCGGTGAATCGGCAGCGCCATCGGGTAATTCGCGAAGACTTTGGCCGCTTGCGAAGGCGTCGGTTTGATTTTCGGATGCAATGTCCATGTTTAACCGCCTCAGAATAGATGTATATACAAATATACTGCCAAAAAAATTAGCCGTTAAGCTTCTTCAGCGAAGACCGGAGCGCAGCTACGTTTTCCGGGCCCAGAAGCTGACTGACTTGATCTTGCGCCTTTCGCCAGGCGGGGTAGGCTTTGCGAATTATCGCCGTCCCTTGCTCGGTTATCGTTATGCGATGGCTCCGACGGTCCTCATCAGCTTCCAGCCGCAACAGCCCCTTGGCGCACATACGATCGACATTGCGGCTGAGTGTTGACTCATCCATGGCAAGGATTTTGGCTAGCTCCGAGGGCCTCATTTCAGAGCGATTGCTGACGGCTACCAGCACATTGAACTGGCTGGTCTTCACTCCGGCCTTCGCCAAAGCATCGTCATAAATCGATGTGACCATGCGATTAAGCATGCGGACACGAAAGCCGATGCATTCACGTCCGATGTGTTTGGTGTCATCGCCCATGAGTAATTGTAAATGCAACTATTGATGCTTCGTCAAGGCGCGCGAAAGCTTGTAAAAAATTTGCTCAACGCCCGCGAAAGACGACTTTGTCGCGGAACTTGCGGACACCATATTCGAGTACGCCCCTGACCCCCGCCTGCATATCCTCAGTGGCGAAGAGCGCGGGAGCCAGATCGTCGACTGCGCGATCGGCGGCACGAATGCCACCGTCGAGATAAGCGCGCACGAAGCGCTTCCCGGCCGCGAAAGCGACCGTCGGACCCTTCGCGAGTCGTGCGGCGAAGGCCCGGCTCTCGGCCTCGAAATGCTCGTCAGGAATGACCCGGTTGACGATGTTCCAGCGCTCGAAGGTAGCCGCATCGTATTGGGCCGCAGTATATATGATTTCGCGGGCACGGGCTGGACCGGCTCGCTCGGCCAATCGCTGCACGCCGCCGAGAAGCGTCGTAGTTCCAATCGACGCCTCAGCCTGGCCAAAGCTGGCTGAGGACGCAGCCCAGATAAGATCGCACGCGAGCGCAAGCTCAAGGCCGGCTGCAATGCAAAGGCCTTGAACTGCCGCGATTGTTGGGAATGGCAAATCCTCAAGATCGGCAATCAATCGCAGATGACCGGTGAAGCGTTCGCGTGCTTGAACCGGTGTTACACCAGAGAAGACGCTGACTTCGGCGCCGCCTGAAAATACTTTGCCTTCGGCGCGGACCAGCAATACGCGCAGGGGCGCCTGCTTAATCGTGTCGACCGCCGAGCGGAGGTCGGCGATCAGTTCGCTACTGAACAGATTGAGTGGAGGATTGGTTAGGGTGAGGATGCCGAGACCGTCTTCTGTAGTAAAGTGTACTTTGTCCATGCTTAGTCCACCATCCGGGGCTGATTGGTTGCGGAAGGAGATAGTCATTCCCAAGAGACGCCGGGGCTTGGCGTTTCAAGCTTTTTCAAGTAGGGCTCGACGTCGGGCGCGAAGGCTGGATGTTTGCGCAATCTCTCAAAGTGCATGAAGGCTAGGGGATGCGATGATTCCCATCCGCGTAGAATCGGTGCGGCTCCAATCGCTTCGAGATTGTGAACACGCGCCCTTTCGTTATGAAACAGGCTCAACTCGGCGACGAAGCAAATATCTGCGAGCGTGAGATTATCGCCTGTGATGAAGGTGCGACCAGGTCCGAGCGCCTGATTGATACCGCCGGCATAGACCGCGAAGGCCTCGCGCATTCGTGCATGGATTTCACCCGTCATAATGGCACTCATCAAAGCCAGAAGGTAGATTTGCGAGTCGCGGGCAAAGACCAGGCTCGCGTCCAGAAAACTGTCGACGCGTGCGGCTTCATACGGTCCGTGGCCATAGAGCGGGAAGCGGGTTTCGCCGATTCGCGCAACCGCCCGCATGATACTGTTCGATTCAAAGATGCCGATTTTGCCGTCCGGACTGAACGCGGCAGGAACGGTAGCAAACGGCTGGGTCTCAATGAAGGCGCGGGTTTTATGTAGCGTGCCTTTGAAGCCGACTTTGCCGGCGATAGCCTCAGAGCCATCGGAGGAACTAGCACTACTGAGCGGCCGCGCGTCGAAATCCCACAGCCAGCCTCCTATCTCCTTCGGCGAGGTGCCTCGTATCTCGATATCAACGCCGCACAACCGCGCGGCGATCGTTGCCTTCCAAATGCGAGGATTCGGCAGATACGAAAAGATCCGTAAATCACTCATGGATGTACTCCTCAAGTCAGTCACCGAAGCTTCACCCGAGCAAGGGCAGCGACTACCAGTTTTCTCCAAAAGGCCGGACTTCGACATTGAACGACCACGCGCTGCGATCCTGATGGGCGATGTGCCAGATTTCATCTGCGATCGCGGCCGGTCTAATAAAGAAAGAGCTGGGAGCGTCAGGCCAGCGCTTGCGCGTCCATTCGAGATCGATCACAGCGTCGATCAGGACGTAGGCGACGTGCACACCTTTGGGGCCGAGGTCGCGAGCGAGCGATTCGGCGAGAATCCGTTGTGCAGCTTTAGTCGGTGCGAATCCAGCAAAGTTGGCCTTGCCGCGCAGGGCCGAGGTATTGCCGCTCGCTATGATCGAACCTTCGCCTGCCGCTACCATCGCGGGTGCCAGCTTGCGAGCGAGATAGAGCAGGGCCATCGTGTTGACCTGGAAATTGCGGTTGAGAACCTCGGGATCGATTTCCATGAAATTACCGAAGGCGCCTCCGACCGCGTTATGGATCAGCACTTTTGCATCGCCGAGATCACTGCGAACCGCGTCCAGCGTACTATTGAGGCGAGTCTGATCGGTGACGTCGCATGGATAAGGCCGGGCTCCTGGAATATCACGCGCCAGCGCGTCCAGTCGATCGTGATCCCGCGCAATCATTGCGACCGAGTATCCGCCCTCGGCGAAGCGGCGCACGATAGCCGCGCCAGTACCCGGACCGACACCGGTGACGACAGCGACTGGATTGCTCTGATTCATATTGCAGTTCCTTTTAAATTTAAGAGTGAAGGGGTTTAGTCGGCGGAGTCGCTCGCCGCGGGTGCGGGTTGCTCATGGATCACGTGATCACGCGTCAGGCGTGAAATCGCGTGCGTGGTATAGCCGAGCCCGCTCAAGATCGCGGCGTTATCTGCACCGAGATAAGGGGCGAGGGTCCGGATGCTCGACGCAGTGCGCTCGAAGCTCGCCGCTGGCCGTGGCTGTCGCACTCGCCCATATGCCGGGCTTTCATATTCTTGTAACAAATGATTGGCGCTGACTTGCTGATCGTTGAGTAGCTCATAGCGTCTTAGCACTGGCGCTGAGGGGACATCGTTCGCCATCAAGCGAGGAAGGATTTCGTCCGCTCGCCATTGCTCCAATTCACTGGCGACCAGTGCCCGGCGCTCGGCTGAATTGTAAGCGCGCGCCCGCGACGTCTTGAACCGTGGATCATCGAGCAAGTCTTCGCGCTTGAGTGCGCGGCACATCCCGGCCCATTCGTCGTCTGACAAGGCGGCCGCCGTGATGTAGCGATCTTGCGTGGCGAAAACGAGGTCTGGACCCTCCTCACCCATCGAAGGATCGCGTTCGTCGCCCACTAATGTGAGACCCGGCATCGCCTCGGGCCAGAGGAAGGCAATCATCGCGTCGAGCATCGCGAGCCGGACGTGCTGGCCTTGACCCGATCGTCCGCGAGCGAAAAGCGCGGCGGTAATCGCCTGGGCGGCGGTCAGCGCGGTGACGTTGTCGGCAACAATAGTGCGGACCATGCGTGGCCGGCCCGTTTCTTTATCGGCCTGAATGTCCGCCAGACCGGACATCGCCTGAATCACTGGGTCGTAGGCGCGTTGGGCAGAGTATGGGCCGCTCTCGCCATAACCGCTAATCGAGACGTATACAAGGTCCTTGCGAAGAGCGCGTACCGTCACCTCGCTCAAGCCGATTCGTTCCGCGGTGCCGGGGCGGAAGTTATGCACCAGCACATCGGCAGTCGGGATGAGCTTGTGCATGATCTCGATGCCATCATGTGATTTAAGATCGACGGACAATGACCGCTTGTTGCGATTGCACGAGAGAAAGAACGCCGACATCCCATTGCGGCGCAGGCTAAGATGGCGCATCAGGTCACCACCGGGCGGCTCGATCTTGATGACGTCCGCGCCCTGGTCAGCGAGGATCATTGTTGCGACCGGACCCGCAACCATCGAGGTCAAGTCCAGTACGCGTACTCCGTCAAGCGGTCCTGCCATATTGCTATACCAATGGAATAGTCAGTTATTGTTTGGCTGGAAAATTACGTTTCAACGCCGCCTTATAGACTGGACGCGAGGACACCCGTTCTCGATATTGACGGAACGATTCGGGGAGAAGAATCTTCAGTGACAGCGCCCAATCGAGGCAAGTTGTCAGGAGAAGATCGGCTACACTTAAGAGGTCGCCGAACAAATACGGTTTGCTGCTCTGGAGTCGCGGAGCCATGGCTTCAAGGTTTCTGATGAAATAGTTTTGCGCGCTGGCGACGGCGATCGGCGCATCGCCGTAAATGTCTTTCAATCCCTGGTGGCGGCGGATGATGTAGAGAGAAGCCGCGTCCAGTTCCGAGATGACGAAATAATTCCATTCGTTGACGGGGGCTCGCTCCGCAGGATTGGCCGGAAGGTAAAAGGCGTTAGGGTTGCCAAAGGTGTCGGCGAGGTACTGCACGATCGCCGCGCTTTCGGTCAGAACGAACGATCGATGCCGGAGGACAGGAATCTTAAGCCGGGGATTGAGGCGCTCAAACTGGTTAGTCAAAGTCTCGCTGCTACGCGGTGGCCAAGGATGGAATTCGTATTCGAGTCCCAACTCCAGCAGCATCCAATGGACTCGCATAGTGCGGCTGGAGCCGACTCCCCATATAGTCAGATCATGCGGCATCAGCTTGTAATCCCGCCGCTAGAAATTCTCTTTGAACGGGCGCAGGTCGAGTTCGTGGCTCCAAACGCTGCGATCTTGATGCGCGAGGTACCAGAAGGCATCTGCTATAGCCGAAGGCTTCAGAAGATCCTCTTCTTTGGCGTTGGGCCGCAGGTTTCGCAGGAGTGGCATATCGATGCCGCCATCGACGTTGACATATGCAACGTGAATCCCTTGCGGATGGAGGTCGCGAGCCATCACCTGCGCGAGGCCGCGGACGGCAAACTTGGCAGGCGCGAATGCGGCTGAATTCGGCCAGGGCCGAATTCCTGCGGTAGCGCCAGTAATAAGAATTGTACCGGCTCCGCGCGAAAGCATCTCGGGAACGACCTCGCGCGACCACAGAAAGGCGCCGAAAGTATGAAGGCGCCAGGTCTCTTCGAAAACTTTCGGCGTGGTTTCCATCAACCGTCCGATGGGACGGCGTCCGCCGTTGAAAATCAAGATATCGATCGGGCCGAGATCACGCGCGATCCGGTGATGCGCATCGGCGATCTGATCGGCAAGAGTCGCGTCACTTTGGATCGGCTGAGCGATGCCACCCGCAGCCGTGATCTCGCTTGCGACCTTCGCGACAACTTCATTGCCGCGTGCGATCAGCGCCACTTTGTAGGCTGAGGCGAAGCGCTTCGCGAGCGCCGCACCGAGGCCCTCGCCGACGCCCACTACGACTGCAACTCCAGATCTACTTTCAGAAGTCATCGGCCTTTCCTTACTGGTGAATAAGCCTCACTCATCCACTTGAGTGGTCTTTGCACGTCGTTGTCAGTCCGCCGATTGCGCCGGGACTAGAGCATCACCGCATCTTTACCAGAATCGCTTGTATATGCAAGGAAGCATATATCGAACCACAAAGAAAAGCGTGGGATTGCGTGAAGAATGAGGCAGTCGAGGAGGGATCTTCGCTATTTGCTTCGCATAGTGCGAGCAAACACGAAGTGTAGAGAGTGTCGAGACGAGAAAACGAGCCGGAGTGTTTAGCTGGCGCGACGTGGCCGAGGTGGGATTCGTCGGGATCTGGCGAGCGGGTATTTTAACCTACAATAGGTGTTCGGCAGCATTTCATAACCCGGCAAGCAATGGGCGTTTGGACTTTGATCAATCGCGCGAAATAAAATCGCGAATAACGACCTGAGGTCATTCATGTCATGGTAGGTGGACGTTGCCCATGCCTCCTCCGCCGGATCCGCTGGTAGAGTCGAGAATCCGGACATCACGGGAATTCGAGCCGATGATGCAGGTGGGTCCCGCGCCTCGATCACATCTGGCGCGAGGATTTAGATTCGCGAAGAAGACATCCTCGAAGGATGCCCACGGTCCCGATCCTCCGCAGATATGTTCGGGATGAATGGATACCAAGGCGCGGATATTGGCGCTTGGATGATCATTTTGAATCTGGCCGCCGTGAAAGTCGACGAATGACCAGGCATTACAGTTGGAGATATCGAAAACCGGTGCGGAGATGGCAGCGAAGTATTCGATGTAACAACCGAAGCATCGGAAGCCCGCGCCCGTGATGATGGCACTGTTGCCGAGTCCGTCGAAGGAAGTCTCATTCATTGTGATGCCGCAGCCGTAACTCCTGACACCGATCTCAGAGTTGAAAATGACGCCCTGGTTGATCGTAATATTCTCGCCGGCGTTCTTGAGCCCTGCCGGACAATCCACGCCGACGCCAGTATTCCAAATGGACGGATGGTCAATCTGATCCACGAAGGCGAAATTCCCGAACTGGACGCCTACTCCGAACCCATTAATATCGGGCCGCTCGATCACTGTCTGCCCGGTCTCGATACGTATCCCGACCGTCGCGCTGGAGGACCCCGGACCAATCAGATGAAGCTCATCCCACGGAACGAGATTATCGCCATAAGGACTGGATGGGTGACTGGAAACAATGGAGATTGCGACGGTCGAAGCAGCGCTGAACGACAACGCGTGGAAGTCGAGAACGGCGCCATTGCCCCGGATGCCGACGCATGAACCAGGGAAGATGAGCGTCGACTTGACTACACAAGTGCGTCCGGCGGGGAGACTAATATAGTTTTGATTGGTGGCGTCCTGGCTGGCAGCGATAACGCATTTGGAAGCTGCGGCCTTGATCGCTCGGCCAAGCGCGAGCGTGTCGTCCGTGCGGCCGTCACACTTTGCACCGTAACGCAGTACCTCAACGCCTCCGCCATTACCAAGCTGAGCGCGGGTTTCGGACGCATGCGCGTTAATCAGGGCGGCGGCCAAAACTAATAAGAGAAACTTTAAGGCACGCGGTTGAAAAATCAGCCGCGGGAAAGTCTGACGCTTTCGATGATTGCGTTGATTCAAATAGCTACAAGCCGCTTAACTGCGTGCAGCGACGTCGTCTAAAAGTGCTTCCCAGGCTGCGACGGCAGTTCGAGCGCCGCTGTCCGCTAGATCTTCATGCAGAGAGACTGTCTGGGACAGACGACACTGTCGCTTGTCGATTACTGAGCCGATCGCATCAGCCATCGCTATGTGATCGTCGACTGGCACGAGTAAGCCGTAACTGCCTCCATCGAGAATCTCGCGCGGACCAGCGACACAGTCAGTGGAAACGATCGGTATTCCCAAGGCTCGAGCTTCCATTAACGCGAGCGGCAGACCCTCAAAACGCGACGCCAGAACGAAAACATCAGATCGCCGCATTATTGAGTACGGATTCGCCGTGAAACCCGGCATCTCAACGTATCCTTGCAATGATAAATCGGTCACCAGCTGCATAAGCTTGGAACGTTCCGGTCCCTCGCCAAGGATGATAAGACGGCACCGGTTGCCCCGCGCATGAAGTTCGTGGACCGCCCGGAGCAGAATGTCGAAGCCCTTTTGTGGCGCGAGTCTTCCAACCGCCGTTAACATGGCATCGCCGCCAGGGTGACCAAGTTCAACGGCCCGATCACCACCGGCAAGCTGCCGTACGCGCTCATGGTTAATGAAATTGGGGATGAACTCGACTCGCGTGCGCGCGAATGGGATCCGTTTCGCCAGCACTTCATATGCGCGTTCGCATGGAAACACGCTGGCCGCGAGCCTCGGCTGAACCAGTCTCATCAAAAACCGGTGACGTACGCTATCCATCGGAGAGCCGGGAACGGCGGCATTTTGCACCCATCCGATAACTGGCCGGCGCGTGAGAATGCCTGCGAGCCAGGCGAGGTAAGTAGTGCGGCATTGCAGGCAGGCGACGATCACGTCAACGGCCTGCGCGCTCGCGATTAAACGAGGCAAAGGGCTGAAGAAGGCTTTGTCGCCGCTTCTGTCGACGGCATTAGACACTAAGTGTTCAGGCGAAGCTTCTGAGAGCAACGCGCCTTTATGCTGAAAGAGAAACAGGCAGGGCCGCACGCGATCACGCCCCAGCAGGCGCAATAAATCTAGAGTGACGCGCTCGGCCCCTCCGCCGTCGAGAGAAGGCAGAACGAATAGTGCGCGCAGTGCTCGGCACATCGGCCTGGAAAGATTACAGGCTCTGCCAGATGGCCAGGCAGCCTGGAGAAGATGGTTGAGCACCGTCAGTTTTCAGGACAGCTGTCTGAGAGTCGAGCTCCTAGTTCAACCCTGGGATCAAGCCGCATTCATAACGTTCGCGCCATCGATTTGCGCCAAAACCATGACCGAGCAGGACAAAGATCCTTACTTCGCGAGAAACTTTATGGCCGTCGGACACCTTATAGCCAGGATTTCTCAGTAACGAAGAATCGCGCTCCCGCAACAGACCTTCGGTCAATTTGCGATGGCGTTTGGCATATCCTTGCTTGGTCAATTCGCCGGTCAGCATGCGACGCTGCGCGCTCTCGACCATAGCGAGACCTCGGGCGCGATCAGCGCAAAGCGAGTCCACCATCTCGCGCATGGCGTCCGGTGAACCCAACGGAACAAAAGCGATCTCGTCATCAGAGAAATAAGCACGTAGTCCTCCGGTATCTGTGGCGACGACCGGCAGACCTGAAATGGTCCCTTCAAAAATCACTGTGATTCCTGAGGCGTGGCGATTGTACTTGAGTGGCACGACCACGAGATCTGCCCATTGATAGACTTGGCGGACATCTGTCTCGGTCTGCGCTTTAGCCAGTCGGACATTTGAAACATTACGCAACTGCCGTTGAGTCACTTGCCGGGACGCGATCATTAATTCGTATTCACTTCGTCCCCCGAAAGCGCGCAGCAAGGTTTTCCAATCGCGATGCATGTCGTTTCCTAGCGCGGCTATCCTTACAGGGCGATGAATGGGATCTCCGCGCGGTTCAATCATCCATTCGACTGCTCCGCCTGACAAGACGCACGCGGTTGGACGATTCGGAAAAAGAGTGCGGGCCGCATCAAAGTCTTCAGGTGACTGTGTAGTAATGATGTCCGCATACTTTAGCAAGTAGCGATACAACGCGCGTTTGACCGTCGAGAAATTGCTCCAACTGTCGAACAGCCAAACGCATTGAGCCAGCAGTTTCGGCACTGGTGGGTGGCTAAGAGAAAGAATAACGGAGGCTGCCAGATGCTCGCGCTCAGTATGGGTCCACACGACGTCAGCCGCTCGCAAGGCTTCGCGGTTTCGCCAGGCGTGGAGGAGGTCAAATCCCAGAAGCCGTCCCAGCATTCGACGAAATAGCTCAGCGAGGAGACTCTCCTCTCCGTCTTCTGAACAAAGGATAGACCATCCGCCGCCTTGGGCGTAGTGATAGCCGTATGGTAAATACGTTTTCACAGTTTTCCAGTGAGAAAGAGAGATCGTACCGTGGCTCAGATGCGTCGGTAAACTGTGTTGAGCGAGGCCGGGTCAAAATCTAGAACAGGCGAGTCGTCGGGCCTCGCGGCTTCAAAACCCGTTGGTGCAGGCCATCTTTGACGGATTGAAGCTATTAAGATGCCCCACAACAGCCACAAGACTGGATCGCTGATTTCGGCGCCTGACTCAACGAGTGCGAGCAAATGGGCGGCGAAAGCCACTGCAAATGCGCGATGACAGATTGTTGCAGAGGCTTGTGCGGGGACTGCGCTTTGAACTACACGGCTCATTCTGACTAAAGAATACATCAGCCAAGAGAAAAGCAGTACTCCCGCCAGCCCTAGATTGCTCATAATATAAGCCGCCATACTCATCGCTCGGTCGGAGCCTAATCCAGCGCCAAGCCCGTAGGTGGCCATGAGAGTGTCAAAGCTCCGAGCCACGGTAGCCATACGATGTAGTGACGAGCCCGACTGAGCTTTGTCGAGAAGGACATCGGAAAGAAGAACTCGGCCTTCGTAGGTTATCAGACACGCAACGGTTACAGCGATCGCAAGCAAGCCGATAGTCGCGATGATTAAAGCAGAGCCACGCTTTGCTGATAAGTCGATTAATTGACGCCAAAACATCCAGAGCAGTACGACCGCGGTCGTGATGTAGCCAGTCGTCGAAGTAGTACCAATCACCACCACGATTCCGGCAAGACCAAAGGCCAAATGCAGCCAACGGCGCCCATCGTGACTGGATGCCAGAGCTAATTCGAAGCCTACCCAAGCCGAGAGAAAAGATCCCGCCCCGGAGGATTCGTCAAAGGTTGCGCTGATGCGTGTAGCTCCGTTCAAGTCTTGGCTGGTAAGCTGAGCCCATGCCGGATTACTGTTGAAGAGCTCTCGTGGAAAAGGCAGTCCGCAATGGCGAGCGACGAACTGATAAGCACCGACCGCGACAACTATTAGGCCTGACAAACAGAACCTCGTGCAAAAGGCTTGCATGTCTGCAGGGGTTCGACTCGCTTCGACCAAATGAAAAACAACGATTAGATCGAGCAGCAGGTAGCCGGCTTGGCCAGCGTTGCTCAGACTCCAGTGCAATGGTAGGCGCGTATAGTAAGTGGCATCGGGACCGGCGCGGCCCAGGTCAACTGGCAGGCCGCGAAAGAGGATTGGAAGAATGAATGCCGACAAAACTGCCCATCCAACAAATGCAGTCACTATCTGAAGGTAGACACGAAGCGGCACGCTCAATCGGACATTCAGTCCATAGTTCAGCCATCTTGGAATCGAGTGAAGCGCGATCAGAAGAGCGATAAAATAGAAAGGGGCTATTCCCACTGGAAAAGTTCCGCCGCTCAGACTGAATACAGAAGCGGCTGCGAAGACCGCGGCTATGATCGCGACTTGCGCGAGTTTATGGGGAGCGAAGAAAAAAAACGCGAGCCCTATAGGTACTAGCGCGATTCCGCTCGGTGGAATTGCCATATCAGAAAGTAAGGAGCGATATCGGAATTTGCTGATGGGTCTAAGGAAAGCTCAAGCAGTCGCTACCGGAACACCAGCTTGGCGGCTCCCATCAAGTTAGCCATCCGCCAACAACTACTCGGCGTGCGGCATTCAATACTGAGTCTATCTGGATTTCCGCCATGCAACGCCCGTAATCAGGATTGGCGCAGCGAGTGGGCACTATATTACGATAGCTGTCGACGCAGGGACTGCATTGCGCAGTGGTTTCGTAAACATGCGTTACCCTTGTGCCTGCTGGTGCCCATTGCTCGGCTGAAGTTGCACCGAAGAGACCGACAGTTGGCGTGCCCATGGCCGCGCCGAGGTGCATCACGCCCGTGTCGTTGCTTACCAGCAAATCGCATTCCTTCAAAACGCTGGCTGTCATAGTGATTGAATCCAGTCCAGTTCCGTCGATGCTTGGACCCTTGTAAATCGATCGGAACTGAGCAAGCAGCGCACGCTCATGAGGTTGACCGGTCAGGATAATCGCCGGGTTGGGATCGCAATGTGAAAACCCGTCGGCCAATGAGGCAAAGTTGAGGAGTGGCCAACGCTTGAAGGGTTGACCACTGCCGCATCCAAGATGAAAGGCAATCTTGCGCGCCCGCGGATTTGTCACTCGACTCATCAGCCATGAGCGGCCCGCGCGGAGTTGTTCTTCAGACAAGGGTAACGGCAGGGGTACAAGCAAATCTGGCAGGCGCCTATCGATTAGCCGAGCGATTGCGAGGAATGATTGCCACATCGAAACCCCGCCACGAAAGCCGATCGCGTGGGTCAGAAACCGTATCTTGGCTCTAGATTCATTGCCTACAAAACCGATTCGAGTCGGAATACCGGTAGCGTGAAGAAAACCACTGCCGGCGAGGGAAGCCTGCTCGAAGTTTACCAATGCATCGTAAGAGCAAGCTCTGATTTCATGGAGTGTTCGCAAGGCCGAGCGGAGCGTTAGATTCTTTTGACTATATCGATGAAGACGGAAATTACCGCCAACCGCGAGCACCTCTTCTGTCGCATCACCGGCCAGGATGCCTAGCGAGAGCGATTCATTTCGACATCGAAGATGTTCGATTGCCGATCGCACCAAAACAGCGTCGCCCATGCCGTGTACCTTTACGACTAGCAATCGGGAAGGAGGCGATGGCAAGGGCTGTCCCATTACGACCCTAGGAGACAAGGGTAAATTCCGGAGAAGGCGCTCACAGGTGTGTGTGAGCCACGGCCTGCGGCCAGCTACCAACGGACTTGAGGCAAAACTCCTCAATGAGCACCTTCCGCACGGGTCACTGCGCTGACGGTCTTGAGCATGATCTGGAGGTCGCCCCGCAAAGACTGATCGCGGATGTATTCCATGTCTAGCCTGACTCGATCGGCATAATCAGTGATCAAGCTGCGGCCGTTGACTTGCCAATAGCCAGTCATTCCGGGTTTGACTGACAAGAGCAACTTAGCGTAGTCGTCGTACTGTTTGATCTCGTCAGGAACAATTGGTCGAGGTCCCACGAGACTCATCTCCCCGCTAAGAACGTTGAATAATTGTGGCAATTCATCCAGGCTGAAGGTTCGCAGAAAACGACCTAGCGGGGTAATCCGGAAGTCATCTTCTGTTGCAAGTTTAAAGTTCCCTTCGCGATATCTGCTATACAGCTTAGTGTCCGCTTTAAGGACGGCTTCTGCGTCAGCACGCATGGTACGGAACTTAAATATGCGGAAATAGCTGGCGTCTTTACCGAGTCGCTGTTGGCGGAAGAAGACTGGTCCCGACGAAGTTAATTTTACTGCGATTCCGATCAGACACATCAGCGGAGCGAAGACTAGCAAGGCTATTGCGGCAAGGACAATATCAAAGAAGCGCTTGAGGATCGCTTGCCAAGGAGCCAAAGATCCAGGTCTTAGGGTGATTACCGGGATTCCTCCCACCTCGCTCACTGAGTAGCGAAACAAGGCACTATCCAGCAAAGCAGGAACTATATGCACCGCGTTGCATTGCTTCAGCAAAGACACGATGGTGTCGCCGGTAGGAGTGCTATGGTTTTCGGACGGCATGACGAATACGTCGGTAGGAGGACTCAGTTGAGAATCACTCAACAGTGACATTTTTGTCGTTCGAGTATCTGTTCTAAGGGCGACTGACTCATAAGCATGCAGGCGCCTGAGTAGATTCAGTAGCCCCATACCAGTTGAGGGTTCACCCAAGATTATCGCGTTGCGGTAATGAGCCGGGCGGACGAACTGGCGTAACGCGTGATTCTCGAAAAGGCACTTGAGAATCATCGCGAGGGCCGCAGCCGTCAGAAATCCGAGTGTAAATTCACGACTAAGGCCTCGCAGTTTCAATATGAAGATTGCGACCGCGATAAACCCCAGCCACAAGGTGATTGCGCGTAGTAAGTGCCGCCATGAGCGTGCCAGCCACACGTCGTCGTCCCACTTGTAGACGCGCAGATAGCTGGTGGTTACTGCCCACAACAGAAGACTCGCGGAAAGTAAAATCGCGTATGATGAGGGCCAACCGATGATGTCGCCTCGATGGTGTTGTGGCCATATGAAAGCCCCAGACTGCTGCATCCTGGAGGCTGTCTTAGCTGCGAGCCCGAACGCTGCAACGATACAGCAATAGTCGAGTAGCCGCGAAAGAAAGCTGACGACGGGAGTGCGTGAGTCAAATTGCATCTTGGGTCTCGCCGCTTGCTAAATAATTGATCGAAACCGCCCCTAAACTCGGCATTAGAGGACGATTGTGCCGACAATTTGCTAAAAAATAGCGATCCGGATTGCTCAAAAAAGGCGAACTTAGCAGTTCAAGAATCGCGCGCAGGCCTCGCGAACCATTCGATATGGAATGGCCTCCATGCATCGGCGGGGTTTGTGGCGATATTCGAAACCGAGATCCAGAAAGCCGCAACCCCGGCACGGTGACTCTATGGCGAGCGCTCGCGGACCAATTGGACCCCAGCGGCGTACCGAGGTCGGCCCGTGCAAGGCAACGACAGGCGCACCAAGCGCGGCAGCGAGATGCATGATACCGGTATTGACTGAGACGACTAGACTTGCGTGCTCGAGCAATGAAGCAGTTGCATCGAGAGGTAAGCCGGCCGCGTTCTTAAAGCGTGATCGAAGCGGCGACTTTATCATTGCGAGGAGGGTTTCGTTGGCACTGAATTGGCCAGGAGCTCCGGTCAAGATGATCCGATCGCATTCCGTGATGAGCTCGCTTGCGAGTCGGGCCCAGCGTTCGAGCGGCCATTCCTTGAGTTCAGCCCGCATCCCGCCTGGCCACAAGTGGAAGACGATCAATTTTTCGGTTTGTCGCGGAGCAGATTCAGACCGACAGTTGACTAAAGGCAGGTGCCAGGCTTCGAGCCCAATTGCGCGCACAAGATTTCGATGATTGTCTAATTCGTGTACGTCACTACGATGTTCTACGCCAGCGTCGTAAGCGTAGTGGCGATGTTGTTTCGCCGTGCGAAAGCCGACCGTGAAATTGGCGCCGGCAAGTGCACACAGCACCGCGTTGATCCTCGGCCAGGGACCAAAATCCAAAAGTAGATCTAAACGGTATCTGCGTAACTGTTGGATGGACGCGGCGAGATTGCCTAGCGAAAGAGTGATTTTGCCGTCGAGACCTGTTAGTAGCCCGGTTGCCTCGGCATTTCCTTTGGCTGAGAAAGCGATCAGCTGAGCCTCTGGATAAGCTGATCGCAGATCAGCGATCGCAGCACCCATCAAGATCGTGTCACCAATCGCCGCGGTGTTGAGTACACCGATAGTCCGGACTGCTGAAGGCACTGATCGGCGACGCCGTCCGGCACCCAGGGCCAGCAAAAGCGGAATCCCCGCATACCGGTCCAGCGCATGCAGATGACGGTTGCCGCGTCCGGAAATATTTCGGGTCAGCCCGCGCAACGAGTCAACGCGAAAATCTAATTCTCAAAATGTTATCGAGTGTCCGCTGTTAGAGAGTGAGCGCCGCTGTTACAGAGCGGATATCGTGCTTGTGCAAATAAAACTGGATTGGCGACCTAATTGCCCGGACTAACGAATGAAGCGAACGGTAGGCGCCTCGCAAGGTCTCACCCAACACTGAGTCAGCGGTCATCAGCGTTAATAGCAGAGGTGCCCTCGACAACGCGAAAGATTCCTTCAAGCAGGCGGCGGCAGCGAGCGCCTGGGTGTTCTGCGATGCAGCGGCGGCATCGATCGCATTTTTGAGAATCTTACGGCCTATCCAGGCGCGGGCACTTGCAAACGCTTCGCGTGCTTCGCTGTCTATCCACGGCGCGAACTCGTATCGGTCGAGAATACGCAGCCAATGACTCGCATGGATGGCAGGGGAATACAGTTGTTTGCTGAGATGATCATGCCCGAGCGTCAAGATAGCGTAAGGCACAGGACAAACTATCATGCCGCAGTTCACGGCATAGCGGCAGATGAAGTCGAGGTCGATGCCGTGCTCAAAGCTAACATCGATGCTGCCAACGCGGCTAAGCGCGGACTGACGAAACAAAATCGCATTCCAATCAGGAAAATCGCGGCGGAGAATCTCCATGAAGCCCAGCGGCGCAGGGTAGAAGCGTTCAGGCCAGCGAACGACTGGTGTTGCGATGAAACTCTGGCCAAAGCGCACTGTTGCTCCCGCGAAAAGGCCTGCCGCTGGGTGCGATTCAAGAGCATGTGTCGCGGTTTCGAAAAACCCCGGCAAAAGTGCATCATCATCACTTAGAAGATTAAAATAAGGGGTGCTTACTCTGTCGATTCCGTATTTGAAGTTGTTCCAGGCTCCAATGTTACTCGAATGGCAATAGTAGCCAACCCGAGAGTCTTCCCGAGCAAACTCCGCGACCACCGCGGAGGTGTCATCGCCTGAACCATTGTCGTAGACGCAAATTTGAAAAGCGTCATAATTCTGCGCCAGAACCGAACGTATTGCTCGTTTTAGCAGGCGTGGGCGTCTGAAGGTTGGAATAATTGTGGTGATTTCGGGCGCCATCACGATGTCAAGGCGATGCTGCCGGAGTTGGCTAGCTTACCGCACGACCATTAGCCGCAATCCTTGAATGAGAATTCGAGCCTTCCGAATGACATTGCTGGATGAAGCGCATCGCGTCGTGGAACATCCGCCAATTCTCCATTAGCCAATTCTCGTCGCGGTCCCACCACTTGAATTCCAGTAACTGCTCTACTGTCTCGGGTGGAAAGCGGTAACGTACTATTCGCGCCGGTACCCCAGCGACGATTGCATAGGGCGGTACATCCTTGGTCACAATCGCACCGGAGGCTATAATCGCCCCGTCGCCGACTGTGATCCCGTCGCGAATCGCCGCACGCAGCCCGATCCAGACATCGTTGCCAATCGCGGTATCAGCGTATTCTTCTCTACAATCGCGGTCGGCTAAGTTCCAGTGCTGGTCCGGCTTACGAAGATAAAAGATTGGATGGGTCGAAACAAAAGGCTCCAGCGGATGGCTCCCTAGGCCGATGTAAACTTCAGAAGCGATCGAACAAAATTTGCCAATCGCAGCGGCGCTGACGTTGCAACTACGCCCGAGATAAGAATAGTCGCCTATCTGTGCCTTGCGCAGACATACACCAGGTCCGAGCATCACAGCTTTACCAAGTGTCGTATCGTCAGAGATAGAGCATCGCCGAGAAAGGGTACAATGAACACCACGAACGACATTGCGATGGCGCAAAGATCGGATCAGAAGCCCAACGTATGCGCGCGTGTTGTTAAACAAAGATTCCATTAGTGGTAAACCAAAGACAGTAGCCGGATGAGCCGACTCTTGATCACAACGAAAATGCGTGACGTGTGGAGGCCGCCAATTCTCGAATTTGCTTTCGTATCAAAGGGATCGACAGTGAGGCAGCGCCGAAAGCGAGCACTCCATTCAAAAGAGCCAGCGATAGAATTCCCATTCGCGTGGTAACCGTGAAACTAAATCTAGCGACAAGGCAGCTCACGACGACGCAGGCGAACAGCGGAATAGCTAAATCATGGAGATACCAGCGTAGGCATTCTCGGCTAAGAAAGCGACGATGCATCAGTTGGACCTGAGTCACTAGGTAACTCACGTTGATCAGAAGCCAAACGGCGGCGGCGCCTGAACTTCCAAAGCGCGCCGTCAATAGCAACAATAGGGGCACGGTAACGAAAGCCGATGCTAAATTCGTCCAGAAGGCGATGGCTGTACAGCCATACGCGAGTTGCAAGGCGTACGGTATACTGACAATACAATTAAAGGCCGTGCCAGCCGTCAAAAGCGAAGCTGCCAGCCAAGTATGCGCTGCAGTTTGCTGGCTCCCGGTCCATGCGAAGACGAGCTGCCTGGCCAGAAAAATAAAAGTCGTCGCAGCAGGTAAAACTAGGATCGAAATAACTTGCGCAGCATGGTGATAAATCTCCGTCAGCCTGGGCGTGTCCTGGGCCGTGACGTGACGAGCGAAGGCAGGAAAGAGAGCGGTGAAGACCGGTGTGGAAACGAGATAGAGACTCCCCGCGATTTGCCAAGCCAGACTGTAGTATCCGAACGCCTCCAATGAGAGTTGCTTGCTGATGACGATCTTATCTAGTTCCGTCAGTACCATTGAGACTATGGTCACCGCAGTGACACCGCCGGCAAAGCGGCGGATGCTGCGGATAAGGCTGAGCCGAGGGATTGGCTTAGACCCCGCGGGCAAACAATGCCACAGCAAAACTGCAAGAATGACAGTTTGTATGCTGTTGATTATTAGTTGCCAGGCGAAAAAAGCCCACGTCGTAGGGGACGCCAAAAGGATCACGACAGCGGCGCCTAAGTTCCGGGTCGCGGTAAAAAATAGCGATATCCACGAGAGCAATACCTGGCGTTCGAGGCCACTGAGGCCTCCTCCGTAAAAGCTCATCGGCCATCGAGAGAAAATCAAAAAGCCAATCAAGACTACAACCGAGCGCAAACTGCTCTCCGCAACCGTATTACTGTGAAGCCAGCTCCTAGCAAGAACGGGTGCGGCTAGCACAATCACTCCGGCCAATATTGCTCCGATGCTCCAATAGCCGAGCTCTAATGTACGGACTAGATCGCGAATATGATCGGCGTTTCCGGCTTTGCGCGACGAAGCTGCCATTTCGCGAGTTATAGTTGAACTGAGACCAAAGTCTAGAAGATTGGCGAAGGTCTCCAGCAACGCCCAGACACCGATTAGACCATAGCCGCTCACGCCGAGAACCCGCAGAAAGATCGGTACACAAGCAAGATTAACTAGGCCTGATAGAATTCTCGATATAAGGTTGGCGGAAAGATTCCGCCGGACTGAAGTAATTCCGAAAGTTGAAAACCGCATAGCGATCAGACCAGGGACGTGAGCATCAGTCGGCGACGCTTCGTGAAACGTGCGAACATGGTGGTTCTGGCCGGCGATACTATTGCTTCAGCCAGAAGGCCCATGGCGCGCTGCCCGTCGCCCAAAGGTCGTTTAGTAGCTTCATTTCGCGATAGGTATCCATGCACTGCCAAAAGCCTTGATGCTGATAGACAGCCAATTCGTTGCGCTCGGTCAGACGCATCAAAAGATCGGCCTCGAGATTATCGTCGTCTCCATCGATTAGTTCGAGCGCTCCAGGTTCGAAAATAAAGAAGCCGCCATTGATCCAACCGTCGGCAACCTGCGGCTTTTCGCGAAACAGTTTGACCAAGCCATTCTCGATTGAGAGCTCGCCGAAACGCGACGATGGATGAACTCCGGTTACGGTTGCCAATTTATTTTGAAGGCTATGAAAGGCCAAAAGCTGGTCTAGATTAATATCAGCGACGCCGTCGCCGTACGTCACCATAAATGGTTGGTTATCGAGGTACTTCGCGATGCGCCGGATTCGCCCTCCAGTGTTAGTCAGTTCACCGGTTTCGGCCAAGGTCACGCGCCAACCGCATTCCTCATGTCTATTGAGTATCTCGAGGCGCCGCTGGCCTAGAGTCACGGTGAAATCGCTATTGTTCATTTCATAATTAAAAAAGTAATCGCGGATCGTGTCTCCTTTGTAACCGAGGCAAACGACAAAATCGGTGTGACCATGAGCTGCGAAAATCTTCATTATGTGCCAGATTATTGGCCGGCCACCGATGTCAACCATCGGTTTTGGTCGATAATCAGTCTCTTCTCGCAATCTGGTGCCCAGTCCTCCGGCCAGTATTACTACTTTCACCAGTATTACTTCCACCGCTTGTGATTGGATGTGACGCTTTTGCCTAAGAACGATAAGAACTTAGTTCGAATAAAAAGCTATTACAAGTAGGTCTTTGGGTTTCGTTCAGTATAGTAGTTAGAATAACGATAGTATCGTTTGTGGCTCCTATGCTGCGGACGGTTGAAGTCGACCCGATTGAAGACGAAACCGAGTACGCGCGCACCGGCATGAATTAGGCGCCCATACGATTCAACGACAGCTTGGCGAGGAGTATCTTGCCCAATTACAAGAACGACGCCATCGACCATCGTGGATAGCGCGGTAGTGTCACTAGCACTCATTACTGGGGCCGAATCGACTAGGACGCAATCATGCTGGCGGCTCAGATCCTCTAGTAGAGCGCGCATGTGAGACGACACCAGCAATGCCGAAGGATTCGGTGTGGATGAACCGGCAGAAAGCAAGGAGAGATTGGTGACCGGAGAAATGACTCCTTCACCTAGCGTGATCTGACCCGCGAGCACATCAGTAAGGCCGGCCGTCGAACGGATGGAAAAGAGCTGATGACATCGGGGACGGCGTAGGTCGGCGTCGACGAGAACCGTGCGTGCACCCATCTGTGCTGAAATCAATGCTGTGTTGGAAACGGTCAGAGTTTTGCCCTCTTGAGGGATCGAGCTGGTGAAGAGTATCGACCGAGGAGAGCCGCCAGCGCGAGAAAAAAGTAAAGCCACTCTGATCATCCGGTAGGGCTCAGTATAGTTAGCAGAATCAACCGTGTTTAAAGTGATCAATTCCTGAGGCCCGCTGTCATCTGGTTTTCGGCGCGAGTGCCTCTTGGATGGCCTCCCGGGTTTCAACCTTGAGTAGTCAGGCGCGACCGCAAGGCGAGGCAGATGCAGGACCCGGTCGATTTCTTCAACGTCTTTGAAACGGTGGTCGCTGTTCTCAAGAAAAAAGGCGAACCCGATTCCAGTGAGGGATGCGATCAACCCAGTGATTGATATAGTCTTGAAGACCTTAGGATCAGATGGAGCGCGAGGCGCGATCGCGGGCGTAACGACAGTCTCATTAGATACGGGAGCCTGCTCAGCCACGCCCATCTCCTGCATGCGCTTAAGAACGTCCTCGTATAGCTTGCGATTGGTTTCTGCCTCGCGCTCGAGCACAGCATCCTGGAGCGCCGCGTCATTTTGCTCTAGGTCGCGTTCCTTTTCCTCGTCAACGGCTTGGCGCAACGCGTGTTCACGGCTAAGAGATTCCTGATATTCGCGGTCGATGCCTTTCGTGACATTAGCGATTTCTCCGTTGAGCCGTGCTCGCGATTCGTTTAGCTGGGCTTTGAGTTTCGCCATATCCGGCCACTGATCAGTAAAGTGGCTAGCCATCGCCGCATATTGGGCTGCCAGCTCATCGGTTTGCGGCTTTAGGGCCTCAATCATTGGGTTGCTGATCACTGGAGGCAAGGAATCATAGTCACCGCCGTGAATGAGTTGCATTTCGGCTTCGAGCCTGATGCGGTTGGTTTCCGCGTCCGTCAACGCAGTGGAGAGCGCCGCCATGCGGGTTTCGGCGATCTGCTCTTTGTCGTCACTTGTGAAGTATATGATGCCTTTGGCGTGACGATAGCTGTTCAGCGCGGCTTCAGAGGCTTCTACTTGTTGCTTGATCTCTACGAGTTGATTGCGGAGAAATAGCTGCGCACGTGCGCTAGCCTGATGACGTAGGTCCAGGCCCCAGTCGATATAGCAGTGGGTGTGTGCGTTAGCGATTCGAGCGGCTAGCGTTGGGTCGGTAGTAGTAAACGAGACGGTTACCAATTGTGTCCCCAGGACCGGTGTAACGGAAAGCATCTTAAGGTAGTGCGTTATAGCGTCAGAACTGGCGCCCAGGTCGGCAGTATCCGGAAGAGAAGCTGCAAAGTTGGGGTGAAAGATGCTTAGTAATCGTCCTGGCCATTGACGAACAAGCTGCACAAGCTCAAAGTTTCCTTTTGGTCCAAGCAAAGGGATGCGATCAAGAGCCAGACTGCGGATGACTTTAGCTGCGAGTGCTGGACTCTGCAGCAGATTCTCTTGGGTCTTGTAAAAATCGTGCTCATCGCTGTTTGGCGTCGTCGCGACCAACTGTGTGACGTCGAGTATCTGTGGAATTGAGGGTTGAATCAGTAACGTCGCTGTCGCCGTATAGCGCGGCGTCTGCACTAGAATAACTATTAGGGCTACGATCAAAGCGCCGGCGACAGTACCGAGCAATAGTACGAGCCGCTTGCGGAGGGTCAGCCAGCATTCCCAAAGACCCAGGCCATGCTGCTCGTTGAATTCCTGTCGATAAAGTTCTGCGTGTGGCCGGTCTTGCGAAGACGGGGGAATGATCGGAGCGACTGGCAAACCATCTGGCTCGGACATTGGGAGGTTCACTTGTTGTAGAAGCAGACGCCGTGGAGTGGCTCGCCCTTATGGGATCGGTATCGCGAGCCCCGGCGAAAAGCGGCCCAGGATGGAGTAGACTGCATAAGGAACCGCGCCGACAACCGAGCGATCGACTATTACAACATCGCCAGCTTCAAGCGGTATGTCGGGCGACGCTCCTGACCGGATCGCTGATAGATTAACTGACAGCTTGGCTCTTTGGTTTCCCGAGCCTGAACGGAGAATCCTGGCGTTCGAGCTGAAAAGTGCCCCTCCTGCAGCCGCGATCGCACCTAATACGGTCATTCCGGGGGTGAGATTTACTGCGCCTGGGGTGTTGACCCATCCTTCAACCGTAACGTTCCCAGCGACGGGCACGATTACGGTATCCCCAGGCCGCGCAGGCAGCTCGAGGCAGCGGCGCTCGTTATCATCATGCATGTTCATAACGATCGGCGAGGGTACCCCATCGGTATGCGACGCCGGCGCAAGTAATTCACCATCAGATGAATCACTGTGAATGGGCGTGTCGCCCTTTACACTGCGCCCGGAGGTCTCGGGAGACGCCTTAATGGAATAGGTACTCGAAGCGGAGAGACCGCCTATACGCAGGCCGGGCCGCCATGCCGACCCTGGAATGAACAAGACACGCTGAGACGCATCATCGCGTAGGCCTCCCGCTTCCGCAATCGTGTCCATAATCGTTTCGTTCTGGCTCGAAAGAACAATCAAACCGGGTTTATTCACCAGGCCCATTACGCGGACGGTGCGGCTCTTATCTTCTTCGTTGAAAACGCTCACTTCGGGATTACGAATGTACTTGCTGAGCCGCCGTTCGAGTTCGCGCTCAAGATCATCGTCGGTCATATGCGTCACGGAAACAGTTCCGGCAAAAGGAAAGGCAATCGTGCTATCGCCGCTCACGCGCACCTCAAGTTTCTCCAACTGATCGACACCCACGACGGTGATGCGGAGCAAGTCACCTGGACCAATCGGGTAGTCGGTTTGACTGATCTGAGAGCTGCGGCTGTTCCAGAGTTGTCGAAATTCGGACGAAGTCCGGCAGTCTGATATGGAGCTCGCTACATCGGCAGCCGGTGGCAGATAGGATGACTCATCTCTCAATGCAGATTGGCCGTTGGCAGTACGGCAAATCAACGACTCAACAGCAGCGAATAGTAGAAACAAAGGCAGAATAAGCCTAGCCATCGGAGTAAGTAGTCTTGAGAGGATAGTGGTAGTACGCTGCCAGATTCGATTCAGTTGTTATCGTTGACTATCGATCCACGCGTCCGCCATCCCAGAGCTGTTGGGTAATCGAGCGGTGGTCCGATTCCGGCGCTTCAGGAGCTGCGAAAGACGACTACGCGCGGAATCATCGAGCGAGATTCATATTTACTCAACATGGCCGATCTTCAACAAGATAGAGCCACGCTACTTCGTGTAGGATAGGTCCGGCAAAGGGTGAAGAACGCGAAGCGTGCAGCAGGTTCAACTGCTATTTTGCAACTCGATCGGGAATAGCGACCTTAAGCTGAGCCTTCAATACGATGTTAAGTTGTTGTCAATACTGTGCTTTGAGGTGAGTTACAATTTAACCTTGCCTGGAGACACACCGTCATGGAGATCGTCGTGACTCGAACGATTCGGAGAGGTTGCATGCGATCTAGATGACGGAATCGTACGGATGCGATCCGAACTGGACGAAATGATCGGCCCTTAATGATTGATTAGTCGAGCAAAGGAGTCTTGAATGCAAGATTAATCCGATTTGGCATGTCTGAGGTCGGTTTAGAGGAGACTAGCTTGTGCGCGGAATGACTCCTCCGCAAACTATCGCGTGTCGATCATCAGCCGAGGCTTGGTTCATCGAACTTTCATCATAAAAACCACCGGAAATTTGCCACTAGCATCTGGCCAATAAACGTCAGTACTCCGTATAGTGGCGTCGTGACTATGTCTCTCAACGCGATCCCAGTCCGTGACCTTTCAAGTTGCGTTGCTGCGGATCGGCCACGCTCATCTGAATCTGCTCAGCGACTATGTCTCGAAGCGACACATAGTCGTCCGACGAGTCGTCTCACCTGACTATCGCTCTCCTTGAACAGCGCTAAGGGCTTCTCGAGCCCTCGGCCGTCTTTGTTTCGGCTATCTTCGCCGCGAAGGTTCGTAGGACCTCGCAGCAGAATTCCATCGAGACAGCGAAAGCCGATTCTACAGTCTTTGGAAGGTTGCATGATTCACGACAAACCGAGGCAGGCAGTGAGTCAATTAGGTACAGACTCTGTGCTTTAGCCAGATGAGTCAAAGACGGCTGATGAGTTGATCCCTTCTAGGAGGAGACGCTCAAAACGGCGACAACGACCAGCGCGAATCTGGTATCGGGTTTGCTCACGATCTTTCTCTTCGTGACAGACGCTCGCGTCAGTCATTAGTCAATGAGCGATCGGTCAACGAGCGTTTCGCTGAGGAGTGAAGGTACAAAGTAGTATGGAGCCTTTCGCGCGTATCGCACTTGGTAGAGGAGCTCCCGCCGAACTCGCACACCGCTTGGCGGCGATCGGTCTCGAATCGGTGCCGGAACGCAACTGGCATCTGGCCGACTTCGCGGTTGAGTTCGATGGCGAGGTGGGGCAGCGCAACACTGGAGTACCGATAGCCCGGATCGCGATGCGCGCCATCCCTAACGATGCGCTGCCCGCTGATTTCGCTTCGCCGAGCGTTCATGCTGTGGCTTGCTTCATTCTTTCCCGGGCGCTTTGCCTATCTGCGCCTTTTCTCACTGCTGAGGCGAGCGTGTTCGAAGTCGTTCGCTCAGTGCTAACACTGACGCGCGGACCGGCGCGCTTGGTGATTGAAGGTGAGACTGGGGTGGGTAAGCAAGCGCTAATTCGTATTGTCTTGGCCGCGGCAGGCACCGGCCAAATTGTGCGCGTCGATTGTGCTTCGTTTGACGAGGCTTCCGCCGACAAAGAATTTTCAGCGGCGATTAAAGTCCTCGCGGGCACTGGTTCCGATGTCATATCAGGGGAAGCCGCCCACGGCGGGATTCTCTTCCTCAATCGGGTCGACGAATTACCACTTTCGGCTCAGCGGCGATTACTCAACGGGATCCATTCCGCGCCGGTGATACGCCCGCGTATCCGTTACCTTGCAACCTCAACGCAACCGCTTGGCGATCTAATGGCGCGCGGGTTGTTCGTTCCTGAACTGCACAATCTCTTCGAGGTCGCAGTTGCGCTTTCGCCATTGCGCGAGCGTCCTGCAGACGTGGCGATGTTGGCTTCGTATTTTCTGCGCAATACCAATCCTGCGCTGGCATTGAGTGGCGGAGCTCTCAAAACTCTGACCGACTATCCTTTTCCGGGTAATGTCCGTGAGCTGCAAAATCTGATTACCAGACTCGCGATTGTGCCGCTGGCTTCCGAGAACACGGTCATTGGACGTCCGGACATCCTGGGTCAGTTAGTAGCCTCCAGTACTGGACGCCTGCGTTCGGTGCCGCAGATGGGGCGTACGGCGCCCCGCGCGCGGCCACGATCTAACGTAGTCGGACCGCCCGCCGCTGCTGGTCCAGCCGGAACGCGTAACAAAGAGAATTCTCCGTTGCGGCTGACCCCGTCTACTGTTCGGCGTCCGCCTAAGCCGCCCAACGATCCTCGTCTCAGCTGAAACACGAATCATTGTTCAGACCTTCAGTCAAGCTTATAATTTGCGAAAGTATTACGATTTAGTTTATAAATCTTGAATTCCTCAACCTCGAGCGCTCTGATTAAGGAATAACGCAGGCTGCCCTTGGCGGCACCAAACGCGTTCAACCCCGCCGGAGGCCGTCTCTATAGAACAAACCGAGGTGCAAACAACGGATAGGAAGCGGCGAGCAACTCGTTCGACCCACTGGCTATTCAACTTAGGCATCGCTATCGCGATGGCCGGACTGGCAGGGTGTGCAGCGGCTCCAGCAACGCCCCCATCGCAACGAATTGCACTGGTCACGCCTCAAAACACTCAAACTCCCAACACCGAAAGCTGGGCGAGGCTTCACAACAGTACCAGTTATTCGTGGACAAACTGGTTCTGAAGATAAAGCTGGCAGCCGCGATCATCGCAGCCGCCCGCCAGCTGAACAGGCATAGGCTCGGCGCTAATTCAGCGCGTAATAGCGCTTGGCTCCCCCGGCCAGTACGTTAGCCTCAATCGCAGGCGGCATCCCCATTGCCTTGATCATTTTGGGCGCGTCGGGAAAGCCATCCAAATGCGGATAGTCGGTCGCCCAAAGGATGTTGTCTGAACCGATGTAGTCGGCGAGCAACGGCAAAGAGCCCTCGACCGGCTCGAATGAGATAAAGCATTGGCGCCGGAATATCTCAGACGGCCGGGTGTTAAGCCGGGTATCATTCATGCCTTGATCGTCGAAATGACGATCCATCCGGTCGAGCCATCCCGCCATCCAGCCGCCGCCGGACTCCAGCAATGCGATTCTGAGGTTCGGAAAGCGATCGCAGACGCCGCACATGATTAGGCTGGTCGCCGCAGCCATCATCTCGAATGTATGCGCTACGCAATGCCGTACCGCACCGCCGCGAGTGAAACGATCCATCCCCAGCGTCGGCTGGCCGCTTTCAGAACCGCCGTGAATCCCTATCCCGAACCCTAGCGCCTGAGCCTGTTCCCATAACGGGTCGTTGGCGGGGTCATGCAACGCCCGCCCGTTATAAGGATTCGGGCGAATGAAACCGGCACGGAAGCCCAGTTCGTTGACTGCGAAATCCATTTCCTCGATGGCGTACTCCACGCTTTGCATCGGCAGCATCGCCGCGCCGAACAGCCGCTCTGGATACGAATGACAATAGTCTGCGAGCCAGCGATTGTAGGCACGGCAGGCGGCTGCGGCAAATACTGGCTCTTTGATCGAACCCAGGAACAGCCCCAGGCTTGGATAGAGGAAGGCCGCATCGACGCCCTCGGCATCCATGTCCGGGATGCGCGCGTGCGGATCGAAGCCGCCTTTCCGGCCTTCGCTATAAGGCATCTTCGGAGAGGTTTTGCCGTCGCGTGATCCATAGGCGCCGACAGCGCCGAAGCTGACGCGTTTCTTACCACGACTCAAGTCAACCGCGTCGTCGTACTCGACGCGAAAGATTTCAGCGCCATTCTCGAGTACGATCAGCTTGGGACATCCTTCGCGGAACTTGGGCTCCATGTAGCGTTCCCACAAATCGGGTGGCTCGAGGATGTGCCCATCCGCGTCGATGACGTTGTAGGTTTGGGCCATAGCGCACACCTCTGCATTCTTGAATTTGATAGAATCAAAGCACAGCGGCATTCGTCCCGACAAGCCGTCAACCTCGCTTGGGGCCTGACATTCCTTTCCCGGCTCGGATCGAAGGGAATCGTTCGCCGACGTTACTCGAGGACCAGGGAAGACGGAGGGTCATCCTCTGGCGCAATCTGCGCGACGCATGATAACAGAATTGGTTCGCGGCAAAGCCAGTCACAGGCGATAGCGATGCTGCAGGAGTTTGAAGTATGAGCCTCAGGCTTGATGGGAAGAACGCTCTGATAACTGGAGCCGCGAGCGGTATCGGCCGCGCCTCCGCGATCCGCTTTGCCGAAGAGGGCGCGAATGTCGCGGTTGCGGATCGCAATCAATCTGCCGCTGAAGAAACGTCCGCCGAGGTGCGCAAACTTGGCCGTAAAGGGATCGCACTCGAGGTAGACGTGAGCGATCCCGCGCAAGTCAATGCGATGGTCGAGCGAACCCTCAAAGAACTCGGCGGAGTAGATGTCCTGCTGGCCGCCGCTGGCGTCTCACATGCTCGCTACGGCGAGGGTCAAGTCAAGCACAAGCTGCTGCATGAGTTATCTTTTGAGGAATGGCGCCGCCTGATGGCGATCAACCTTGACGGCTGCTTTTTGACCTGTCAGGCAGTGGCTCGCGAGATGATAAAGCAGAATCGCGGCGGACGCATCATCGCGATCGCCTCAGGAGCAGCCAAGGTTCCTATCAAAGGATCGGGCGAATACGCAGTCAGCAAGGCGGGCGTGTGGATGCTGATGAAAAACATGGCGCTCGAACTCGGCCGTTACAACATCACGGCCAACGCGATCGGTCCAGGCGTGATCGATACGCCGATGACTAAGGATCTGCAGAGCAGTCGCAATTTCGAGAGGATGATCGGCCAGGTTCCTCTGCGCCGGATGGGTCAGCCGGTCGATGTCGCCAATACGGCTTTATTTCTCGCTAGTGAGGAAGGCCGCTACTTCACCGGTTCGATTCTCCATCCCGATGGCGGCTTTGTCATGCAGTAAAATGAGCGCCTCGAAATCCGTTTC